>Ga0256833_1000513_pt1 | contig 30338 bp, 32 predicted proteins | sample 356284metaG_FD_190535 | JGI IMG/M metagenome (GOLD analysis project Ga0256833, IMG submission 190535) | Hydrothermal vent microbial communities from Mid Atlantic Ridge, Atlantic Ocean - 356-284 | ecosystem: Environmental > Aquatic > Marine > Hydrothermal vents | place: Atlantic Ocean: Mid... | reverse complement strand
GAGGGGGAAATCATAGCCAGCGGCCACAATCTGGTTTATACAACCCTGGACCCCACGGCCCACGCCGAAATCATTGCCATAAGGAATGCGGCGCTCCGGCTGAAGAATCATCAGCTCAATGGGCTTCGCATGTATGTGACCCTCGAGCCCTGTATAATGTGTGCCGGGGCCATCGTTATCTCCCGCATAGAGGAGGTGGTTTATGTGGTCCGCGAGCCAAAGTTCGGCGGGGTTTACAGTCTATATCAGATTCCGACGGACATCCGCCTGAATCATACGGTAAGGGTTAGGCAGGTGGACTATCGGAGGCAGGAGATAATCGACATGATGAAGGCCTACTTCGAGAAGCTCCGCTGATTCATCCCTGTCCTTTTGCTCTTTTCCTCTGGATGGCCGCTTCTATGAAGCCATCGAAGAGGGGGGAGGTGGAGAGGGGCTGGGATCTGAACTCCGGGTGGAACTGGGAGGCGATGAAGAAGGGATGATCGGGAAGCTCTATTATTTCCACATATTTTCTCCCGGGATCCATCCCGGAGATCACCATACCCCCTTTCCTGAGGGATTCTATGTACCGGGGGTTCACTTCATACCTGTGCCTGTGCCTTTCGTAGATCCTGTTCTTTGTGTAAAGGCGAAATGCAAGGGTCCCCTCCTCCACATCTATCGGGGATGCCCCCAGTCTCATGGTCCCGCCTTTCGCATCCACATCCTTCTGCTCCGGCATCAGGTCTATGACCGGGTGGGGGGTTTCGGGAGAGAACTCCGTGGAGCTGGCCCCCTCCAGACCCAGGACATTTCGGGCGAATTCTATTACGGAGAGCTGCATGCCGAGGCAGATTCCCAGAAATGGAATCTTATTCTCTCTGGCAAATCGTATGGCCTGTATCTTCCCTTCGATTCCCCTCTTTCCAAAGCCCCCGGGAATCAATATTGCATCCAGGTTGATCTCCCGGAGATTTACCTTTTCCTGCTCCACCTCCTCGCTGTTTATCAGGACGGCATCCACCCTGACCCCGTGGCGGGCTCCCGAATGGATCAGGGCTTCGAATATGCTCTTGTAGGCGTCCCGTATATGAACATACTTACCCACTATCCCCACCCGGACGGATTCGGATGAGCTCTTTACCCTGCTGACGAACTCTTTCCACCGGTCCATGTGTCTGTGCTGGGAGCGGGGAGGAAGATTCAGTGAATCCAGAATCACATCCGTTATTCCCTGCTTTTCCAGTTCGAGGGGCAATTCGTAAACCGTTGGCAGGTCCAGAGACAGGAATACCCTGCGGGGATGCAGGTTGGAGGCCCTTGCCACTTTGTCTATCTCTTCTGGACCGGGCTTCACCTCGCTCCGCAGAATCAATGCATCGGGCTGGATACCGATTTCCCTCAGCTTCATTATGCTGTGCTGCATGGGTTTCGTCTTGAGTTCCCCCGCATTTCTCAGGTACACGAGCATTCCCACATGGATGTAAAAGGTGTTTTCTTCCCCCTCCTCCATCCTCATCTGCCGGATGGCCTCCAGGAAGGGGAGGCTCTCTATGTCGCCCACGGTTCCGCCCACTTCCACGATGAGAATATCCAGGTGTCCTTCCTGAGCCACCTCCCTTATGCGGTGTTTTATTTCGTCGGTCAGGTGAGGTATGATCTGGACGGTGGCTCCCAGATATTCCCCCCGCCGCTCCCTCTCTATGACTGCCCTGTAAACCTGTCCCGATGTGACATTGTGCTTCTTCGTCAGGTACTCACCCAGAAACCTCTCATAGTGGCCTATGTCCAGGTCGGTTTCCCCTCCATCCTCCGTCACGAAGACCTCACCGTGCTGAAATGGATTCATGGTTCCAGCATCCACATTGAGGTATGGGTCCAGTTTCATGATGGATACGCGAAATCCCTTTTCTTTCAGGAGGAATCCTGTGGAAGCAGCGCTTACCCCCTTTCCGAGGGATGATAGAACACCACCCGTGATAAAGATGTATCGGGGCATGAAAAATTTTAATGCTCTTTCCGGGCTTTTAATTCCGTCCTTTAAACTTGGTATATGAGAACTCTAAAAATTTTCATGGGGATACTGATGCTGTCCCCACTCTATGCACAGAGCCCCTGGGATGTAATCTGGTCCCGCATTATCGACAACGGCAACGATGATAATATAATGGACATGGAAATTGATTGGGATGGGAACTTCGTTGGGGTGGGCTATACCGATTCGTATGATCTTTACAGCGACCTTCTCCTTGTAAAGCTGGATTCTTCTGGTAATGTTCTCTGGCAAAAGGTGGTGGGGCCCGGAAATAATTCTACGGATTATGGTATGTCGGTGGCAATAGACTCGTCCGGTTATTATCTCGTCGCGGGGCATACGGATGTTAACGGTTATCTCGATGCATGGTTTCTCAAAGTGGATAGTGGAACCGGAGACACAATCTGGACCAGGACTTTCGACTGGGGATTTGTAGATCGAGTAATGGATGTGGCGGTTGATCCATGGGGCAAATATGTGGCAGCTGGGTATTCATACACATCAACGAGGGATTTCTTCGTAGTGAGACTCGACTCCTCAGATGGAGATACATTGATGTTCAGAATCTTCGTATCTTCGGGATATCACGAGATGATACGCTCTGTTGCCCTCTATCCCGATGGTGATATAGTGGTGGGGGGTACCCGCCAGTCCGATTCCGATTATTCGACAGATGGCATGGTGGTCAGGCTGGATTCTATGGGAAATATCATCTGGAGCGTGTACATCGATGGTGGCGGCAACGATTACATAAGAGACATAATAGTGGATTCGGATGGCTACATTGCCTTTGCGGGATACAGCGATTCCTACTCCGACTCCTTCGATGTATGGGTGGGCAGGATTGCTCCGGATGGAAGTATTCTGTGGACTGCAAATGCAGGCACGGTAAGAAACGATTATTCCCTCTCCCTTTTCCAGGATGCTCAGGGACGGTATGTGGTATCCGGATTTACAACTGATGCATCCTCCGGTACTGACGCCCTGTTCTATGTGATCAATCCCTCCGATGGGGGAGTTGTGGATTCCCATGTCCTGGATCTGGCCTACGAGGACATCGTACGGGTCGGATTGCCGGTCGGTGATTGCGGTTATGCTTTTGCAGGATACATTACATCTACTGACGATGATGCCCTCTTCCTGAGGATGAGGGGCTGTCCTTCCACTGATACGGCAGAAGGGTTCGAAAGTGTATTTACTAATGTATATGGAGGAGTCCGGTTGAATGTCGATGGAGTAATCGAAGTATTCTCTTCCGCGGGGAAGAGACTGATGCAGAGGAGGGCAGGGGCTGGAGAGATAATTCATCTTCCTTCGGGAATCTACATAATGACTGTGAGAACCCATAATCGTCTCATCCATTCGAGGGTTTTCGTCAGATAGGCGTGCCTTTATATTTTGAACATGGCTGTTAAGAAGTTCGAGTTGCCCGAGATAGCGGAGAGCGTTCATGAGGCAGAAATTGGACGCTGGCTTGTTAAAGAGGGGGACTATGTAAAGAAGGAACAGGTTCTGGTGGAAGTCTTAACGGATAAAGTTAATACGGAATTGCCCTCCCCATACGAGGGTTATGTACGAAAGATTCTCGTGAAGGAGGGGGATGTGGTGACCGTGGGAACCCCCCTGGTAATCATCACGGATAGTCCCGATGAGCCCATAGATGAGGAAGAGGGTGCGGGACAGACGGTCCATGCGGAGGAGAAAGCAGAGGGCAAGAAAGAGGCTGTGGAGGTGGCAGAAGCGGAGGACAGGGGCAATGGGAGGCCCCTTGCTGCTCCCGCTGTCAGGAGGCTGGCCCGCCAGCTGGGCATAGACCTCTCCAGGGTAAAGGGGACGGGTCCCGGAGGCCGGATCCGTAAGGTGGATGTTCTGGCTTATGCGGAGGGGGCTGAGAAGAAGGAAGAAAAGCCCGTCGAGGCTCCCGCTGAACCCCCCAGGGAGAAACCCCCTGTCGAAAAGGTGGAAGTGGTCCGCAGGGAAGTCTTAGAGGAAATCGTACCCATCAGGGGTATAAGGCGAAAGATTGCAGAGCATCTCCGTCTTTCGAAGGACAGGGCGGTTCATACCCTACATGTGGATGAAATCGACATGACGGAGGTGGTGGCCCTCAGAAAGAAGCTCAAGCCCTATGCACAGGAGATGGGGGTAAAGCTCACATATCTCCCCATCATCATGAAGGCCCTCATCCCCGCCCTCAAGAAGCACCCCTTCCTCAATGCGGTGGTGGACGACGAGCAGGGGGTCATAATCCTGAAGAAGTATTATAACTTCGGCGTGGCTGTGGATACCCCCGATGGCCTCATCGTCCCGGTCATAAAAAATGTCGATAGAAAGAGCATTCTGGAAATTGCCCGCGAACTGGCCGACATTTCACAGAGGGCAAGGGAGGGGAAGCTGGAACTGGAAGAGCTTCAGGATGCCACTTTCTCCATAACCAACATTGGCTCCATCGGTGGGGTGATTGCGTATCCCGTCATCGATTACCCGCGCGTTGCCATAATGGGAACCCACAAGATAAAGAAGACTCCCGTGGTGGACGACAACGATGAGATTGTCATAAGGCACATGATGTATGTCTCCCTCACTTTCGACCACAGGGTCCTCGATGGGGCCGAAGCGGCCCGCTTTACGCGGGACCTGGCCTATATACTGGAGCATCCGGAAGTATTCATACTGGAATCCATCTGATGGGTTCTGGCCGCCATCCGGCGGCCCTGTAAAATTTGATTTGATATGTTTTTCATTCTCATGGGCCAATTCAATTACATTCAGGGTGCTCGTGCGGAAAGCGATTCCACTGTTTGCATGAAAGTATTCCAGCAGAGGATCGCGGGATCTCTTCCCGATGACATATTCATGGGGGGAGCCAGTTTCAATTCCCTGTCCCTCTTCAGGGTTAAGAATATGGAGCTTTTCAGAAGGAGTCTGTGGAATAAGGCCATTTCCAGCATGTTCGTTCCCCTTATAGAGACGCAGAACAGATTGATCTTCATCCGTCCGACGGAGAAGATAAGGGTTACAATCGGGGATATGAGCATGTACCGATTTGCCCATTACCTCTATGTTTACTTTATCAGAAGGGACAGGGTCTGCCTGTTCGAATTTACGCCAGCGGGAGGTTGAGAATGCATGTGCTTTTGATGTTCCTTCTGGCGGGGGAGGGTTGCGGGAAGTTGAAGGAAAAGGCTGTGGATTTTATACCCGTGCAGGTGAGGGAGTACTCCGATGTATCCGTGAGCGAGGAGGGGGTGTACGAGGCCGGGGACATTTTTCGGGCCGGATTCCAGCTGGACAGTCTCATGAGTGAGAGGGGATACATGTTCGCCATCGCTCTGAAGCACGACAGATTCTATGTAAATCCCCTCAGATTCGTCAATGTGGTCTCCGGGAATGGGACCTACAGGGCCTTTTCCGATTACATGATGGCCATAGCCCTTACCCCAACGAAGTTCTGCCTTCTGCGGGTGGAAGTCGAGTGAGGGAAGGTAATGGAACTGGCACCATAATGAACTGTATTCGATTCTCTTTGTGTAAACCGGACATCACTTTTCTAACTTACCAGAATCCATCCCTTTAAAACTATCCCATGAGGAAAATGGACCTGAATGGATGGGAGATTTATCAGCTGGATGCCACTCGATTCGCCCTGGACGGGGGTGCCATGTTCGGTGTGGTTCCGCGCGTGCTGTGGGAAAGGAAGATCAAACCCGATGAGCGCAACCGCATTCCCATGGCCACCCATCCCCTTCTGATAAAGACGGATGATAAACTGGTTCTGATCGATACCGGGATGGGAACGGGATGGGACGAAAAGTTCCGGGACATTTACGCTGTCGAGGAGAGGGAACTGTTCGAGGGGACGGATTTCGGATACGAGGACATCGATGTGATTATAGCGACTCACCTCCACTTCGACCACATGGCGGGGGCGGTGGATTCGGAGGGGAATCTTCTGTTCAAAAATGCAGACATCTATGTCAACAGCTTCGAGATGGCAGATGCCCTGTTCCCCCACGCCCGCAGCAGGGCCAGTTATGTGGCGGAGCGCATCTACCCCATTCGGGATCATGTCGTTCTGGTGGAGGGGACGAAGGAGGTCCTCCCCGGAATAATCATGATTCAGACTGGGGGCCACACGCGGGGTCACAGCGTCGTTCTGGTGGAGAGGGGAGACAGGGCCGTGCTGTTTCTTGCAGACCTGGTTCCAACGGTGCATCATGTCCATTATCCTTACATAATGGCTTACGATTTGTATCCGGTAGAAACCCTCCAGAAGAAGTACGAAATCTATCAGGAGGCGCTGAAGTACGGGTGGATTCTGGCTTTTGAACACGACAGGGAGGGGAAGATGGGAACCCTGTCCACAGAGAATGGAAGGCCAGTGCTTCACGAGATTTAGAGTTTTTTGAGCATCGCCATAAATCCAATCAAAATTGCCAGGGCAAACACGGGAACATGGCTGAAGGCCACTTCGTGGAGCTGGCCTTCGGGTGTTATCAGGGTTCTCGAAATCCTGCCGGCGTTGAAGAACGCCAGTGCTATGAGGGGTCCCGATATGCTTCTGCTGGTGTGCAGGTAGGTAAAGAAGGGATAGAGCAACATGTAAAGAAGGTTTTCCATCCTGAGGAAGGTGGGTATGTTCAGGATGACATTGGCGGCCCCGTATATAAGGACCAGAGTGATGCTGAGCCCCCACATAAGTGTTCGAATAGTTTAAAGCCCCAACCGGTTTTGAAGTGGGCTTTTGCCGGAAATGATCCAGACGAATCCTTTGACGGAATGGGTATCACAGGGTCAGGGGCTTTCCATCCTTTATGACCATTCTGAGATTGTTTACCGCGTAATTGTAGGGTATGTACCTGTAGTCCGGCACATTGAACAGGAGGATATCCGCCTTCTTGCCCGGCTCTACGCTTCCCACCTCATCCTGAAGGTCCAGAGCCATCGCTCCCCCCAGGGTGGCTGCCCTGAGGGCCTCTTCCACTGTGAAGTGCATATAGATTCCCGCCAGCGTTATCATGAACTGCATATTCTGACTCATGGAGGAACCGGGATTGAAGTCGGTGGCTATTGCCACTTTAACCCCCTTCTCCAGCATCTTCCTTCCGGGGGCATAGTCTGACTTTCCGAGGAAGAAGGTGGTTCCCGGGAGCAGTACGGCCACGGTTCCGCTTTCGGCCAGCGCTTCCATATCCTCTTCGTTTATGGCGGTAAGGTGGTCCACGGAAACCGCCCCCAGCTCCGCCCCCAGCATGGCTCCCCCTATTCTCTCGAATTCCTCGGCGTGCAGTTTCAGTTTGAATCCCAGTTCCCGGGCCCTTGTCAGGAGCTTTCGGGCATGCTGTACGGAGAATACTCCCTTTTCGCAGAATATGTCCACGAATACCGCCAGGTTCCGCTCCTTTATCTCCGGAAGCCATGAGATGACTTCCTCTATGTACTCTGCGGCATCCTTCCCCTCCGGAATCTCGTGGGCACCCAGGAAGGTGGGCACTATGTCTATGGGCTCTGATTCGTTCAGTTCCCTCAGGACTTCCAGTTGCTTGATTTCGTCCCTCAGATTCAGACCATAGCCGCTCTTTCCTTCCAGCGTGGTGGTTCCATGTGAGAGGGCTTTTCTGACCAGTTTCCTGTTGTATTCCAGCAGTTGCTCCTTCGTGGCCCGGCGCACCATCCGGACGGTTCTGCGGATTCCCCCTCCCCGCTCCCTGATTTCCATATAACTCATTCCCATATTCCGCATTTCGAATTCATCCGCCCTGTGGCCATAGAAGGGGATGTGGGTATGGGCATCCACGAATCCGGGGGTTATGACCATTCCATCTGCATCGATGAGTCGGGCTTTTTCGAGGGAAACGGGAATCTCCTCATCCGGACCCACCCAGAGAATTCTACCATCTTCCACCACCACAGAGCCGTTCTCCAGTATTCCGTATTTGTCCGAGGATGTGAAGATCTGCTTTGCCCTGCGAATCACGAGCATGGGCAAATTATAGAGGTCTAATCTTTATTCCGGCTGTGGGGGAATGGAAATCGATATAGGAGGAAATTACGGCATCAGGATGCTGTTTATTCTGGAGTATGCGGGATTCCTTATTCCCCGAATGGAGGCGATAACTCTCCTCAGGCTTCTGACGGTAATTGCTTCTGGATGTCTTTCTTTCGCTATCCTGAGCATGTTTACGGAGATGTCCAGCATGAGGAACCTATCGTATGTGGGTGTTCCAGCAGTTTTTATGACGGACAGCATGAATCCATCCCCGCTTCCAGCATCCAGGATAACCGGAAAGTGTCCGTCAAGGTGAGTTCGCAGAAATTCTATCAGGCGTGAGTGCTGGACTTTGAATATTTCGGGATGCATCCTGTCATAGGATTTCGCCGTCAGGTCGTGGAATATTCTTAATTCCAGAAGCTTATCGTTCCAGCCTTACGGGAATCACCTCTTCTTTCCTCACGATTACGAGTCCCGGCGGTGCTCCTGCGGGTTTTTTCAGGTATTTCACGAGGGTGTGGCTCACCAGACCCTTTCCCGATGTGGATGCTTTGCTGAACTGGAGGGCGAGGCGGGCGGCGAACAGTATATCCTCTTCGGAGGGATGTGCCCCTCCGGTCTTCATTATTACATGGGAGCCGGGGCTGTCCTTCACATGAAACCAGTGGTCCTCCGGCGATGCCACCTTCGAGAGCAGGTAGTCGTTCCCCTTTGCACTCTTTCCCACATATACCCGGAACCCACCCGGAGATTCGAATATGCGGTATGGTCTGGAAGGCCCCTTTCGTTCTTCGTCTTCTCTCTTTGTGTTTTCCCGTGCAATCCTGCTCTGCCTTTCTATTTCCTCTATCCTCTGCTGGAGTTTCTGGATACCCCTTTTGAGTCTCTTGTACTCTTCGAAGAATTTGCCGGCCACGCGGGCGGGCCTGTCCTCCAGTTTCACCTTCTTTTCATCGATTTCCACCACATCCCCCTCTCTGAGGGTGTGCAGATTCTCCATTATGTGGCTGCCGATTCTCAGGGCCCTCTGCATCTCCTCTTCCATCTCCCTTATCCGCTTTTTCAGCTTTTCTATTTCCCCTCCGGGGTCCTTTTCTTTTTCCTCTTTTTCCTCCTGTCCGGACAGAATCATGCTGTAGTAGGTTTCGATGGCCTGCGATATTCCCTCCATCCGGATGCATTCGACCCCCTCTACAGGCCCTTCCAGACTCAGAACGGGCCTTCCTTCCACGAAGCAGATGTGGGGAGAGATTTTCAGGGGTTTATCCTCCAGATATGGTCTTGTCTCGTACGGGATGAAGGGCAATCCCGGTCTGAGGGGTCTTCTGACGGAGAGATTTTCCCGCAGAACTTTCAGCACCTTGCCATCCTTCACCAGCACCGCATTGCCGTATTTGCCGGTCAGTTCCAGATATAGTTCCAGATTTTCCTTCTCCCCCAGGGGGTTCTTCTTTTCGAACAGGAGACGAACGATCCGGTCGTTGTCCACCTGATTGATTTCCTTCAGTCTGTATTTCTTCAGGGAGCCGGTCCAGTCCGGAACCCCGGGATATGTTCCCCCGCTCAGGTGCATCCTTATGTGGGGATGGCGTACTTTCGCATACAGGGTCTTTCCGTTGCTGAATGTTATGGCAATCTCCATCCTGTCCCTGTCGGCGTATACGGATTTTACCCTGCTGTTCTGAATCTGCGGTTTTATCTCCTGCAGGACGCTCCTCAGGACATGGGCTGTGAATCGGAACTTTTCCACTGTCATCAAATTTTATTCGACCCCACTACTGCCTTTATACTTGATATGCCATGAAGATGAAAGCAATGGTCCTTTACAGGGTCCGCGAGCCCCTCAGGCTCCAGGAGGTTCCCGTTCCCGAACCCTCTGATGAAGAGGTGCTGGTCAGGATAAAAACATGCGGTGTCTGCAGAACGGATCTGCATATAGTGGATGGGGACCTTCCTGCCCCGAAGCTCCCCCTCATACCCGGCCATGAAATCATAGGGATAGTGGAGAAGGTGGGTTCCAGAGTGGAGGGTTTTAAGGTGGGGGACAGGGTGGGGGTTCCCTGGCTGGCATACACATGCGGACAGTGCAGGTACTGCCGCAGGGGAAAGGAGAACCTCTGCGAGAATGCCCTCTTCACGGGGTACACGAAGGACGGCGGATACGCCCATTACACCGTTGCCCACCACAGGTACGCCTTCCACATTCCCGACGACTACGATGACCTCCATGCGGCTCCCCTCATGTGCGCCGGCCTCATTGGGTTCCGCTCCTACAGGTTAGTCAGGGATGAGGCGGAGACCATAGGAATCTATGGATTCGGAGCGGCCGCCCATATCATAACCCAGATTGCGGTTGCACAGGGGAAGAGGGTCTTTGCCTTCACCCGCCCCGGAGATACGCGGAAACAGAAATTTGCCCTTTCCCTCGGGGCCGAGTGGGCGGGGGGTTCGGATGAGAGGCCCCCGGTCAGGCTGGATGCGGCCATCATATACGCCCCCGCTGGTCCCCTTATGGTCAAAGCTCTGCAGGATGTGGACAGGGGTGGAAAGGTGGTGAGTGCTGGGATCCACATGAGCGATATCCCTTCTTTTCCGTACAGGCTCCTGTGGGAGGAGAGGAGCATGCACTCGGTTGCCAACCTTACGCGGCAGGATGGGGAAGAGTTTTTCGATACCATAAGGAATATTCGGGTTCAGACGAAGGTGAATCCCTACCCGCTGGAGGAGGCCAACAGGGCTCTGGAGGATCTCAGGAGGGGGAGGTTCGAGGGGGCGGCGGTGCTGGTGATGGAAGATTAGTCCGGCATAAGGGCGAAGAAGATGGCATAGAACAGTCCCCACAGGAGCAGGATGACGAGGGCCTTTTCTCTGGTTCCTGCATGTACCCTGCGGGATAGAACTCCCGCCATTGTGCTAAGAAGAATGAACCTGACCAGACGGGCCGGGATGCTTATCAGGATGAACAGGATGAGGGGAATCTCCAGTGCTCCGCTGACGACTGCATACAGCTTGTATGGGGCTCCGCTGAAGGGTCCCACGAACAGGGCGATGATTCCCGTGGAGGAAAGCTCATCGATTACCCTGTGGATGAGCCCGCGGGAAATGGCGGGAATCGCATCCATGACGGAGAGGGCTGTGGATGGAGCACTTCTTCCCCAGAGGTACATCACTACCCCTCCCATGAGGGCTCCGGATGCCGCATACACGCAACCCACCAGAGCCTTTCTTATTCCTCTGAGGGACATTAGGGTGAGCCAGACATCCGGAACGATGAAGAAGAGGGTGGCCTCTGCGAATCCCCAGAGGAATGCCACAGCGTAATCCCTATGAATCCGCATGGCGGGAGAGCTCCATTACCTTCTTCCTGAGCAGACGGAGAATATCCTCCACCTGCGCATCCCCGCGGAATATTATGGGCTTTCCGATTACCACATCCACAAACAGGGGAACAGGAAGGAACTGGCCTTTGGGGAGAATTCTCCCCGTATTCTTCAGGAATACCGGAATACATGGAATCCGGGGAAATCTCCTGAGAAGATGGGCGACACCAGGCCGGAAGGGACCCAGTTCTTCTCCGTAATCCCTGGTGCCTTCGGGGAAGATCAGGAGAGAGTACCCCTCCTCCAGGGCCCGTGCCATTATTTCCAGCGGGTTGTTGCCGCGGGTTATCCCCCTGCGGGGTATGGGCAGTATGTTGAAGAACAGGCGGGCCACTCCGTATATCAGTGGATTTCTTGCCCAGTAGTCGGCCGCCGCAACCGGCCTTATGCGTACCAGATCCCGAATCGGAAACAGGCTCAGGAGGGTCAGGGTATCCAGGTGGCTTGCGTGATTGGCGACCAGTATGAACTGTCCTGCCGGCAGGTCCTCCCTGCCGTGGACCCTTATGCCCACTATGAGCTTCATGATGGGCCTGACCACTACTGCGAAGAACGCGGCCTGAATCACATCCCTCATCGTCATCCCTTCAGCTCCTTGCTCCCGTGATCAGCAGGTAATGGCCGTGGAAATAGGCGATGTAGTGGAAGTATATGGGAGCGGCCCAGCACAGGGAGTCCACCCTGTCTATTATACCCCCGTGTCCGGGAAGAATGTATCCGAAATCCTTCTTTCCCAGGTCCCTCTTCATCGCCGACATCACTCCTCCCCCTATGAATCCCAGGATCACTATGAGCAGTGAGACGAATATGGACTCCGGAGGAGAGAAGGGGGTCAAAGATCTAAACTGGTATCCGAAGAGGGTGGCGGTCAATCCACCCCCTATGAGGCCTTCCCATGTCTTTCCCGGGCTTATGGAAGGCCAGACCCTGTGCTTCCCGAAGAGCTTTCCGAATATGTACTGGAACACATCGCTTATCTCCGCGACGAATATGAGGTATATCAGGAGCGTTATGCCGCTGTACGGGGCATCGGGATCATGCAGATGGTGGAGGTTTACGAGGTAGGCCATGTGGCCTATTCCATACACGAATGCCATAAGTCCCCAGTGGATTCGGGCTGAGGAGAGGATGAACCCCCTTGGATTTCTGGAGATCAGGAGGAAGAAGGGGATGCTCAGGAATGCGTAAACGGGCACGAAGATGAGGAACATGATGTACCACCGGTTCCATATCCACAGGTATTGCAGGGTGGGAATGACGAAGAATGCCACGAAGAGGGCCAGATGATCCTCCGGGCGGGTCCTTATGGCTGTGAAGTACTCCTTCAAGGCCCAGAAGCTTATGAACCAGAAGAGTATAATCGTGAGCTCCCTGCTCAATCCAATGGCCAGGGTCAAAACCCCCACTATGATCCACCATGCCTTTACTCTGTCCACCAGTTCCCTGTGGAGGCTCTCCGGTATGAATTTCCCGATGAGGAATACGACAGCAGTGGCCCCCATGAGAAATGCAAGAACGAAAACCAGGAGCCTGAGAGCCGGCTCCGGTAGATTCAGGAAAGCTCCTTTAAAATCCACCATGTTCTCTGCACCACGGTTATGGCCGAGCCGACTGAGATGATAAAAAGCAGGGCGGAGGGTAAATGCTCCATCGGGTTCAATGCCATTATGACGGACGATGCGATGATCAGGTACATCCTTATGGGTTTGGACATTATTCCCCCATAATACATCCTGGAGCCGGCGGCCTTCCCCCCGATGCGGACAAGGGCAGTGAGAAGCGCCATTATGGCGGCTATGTGGCCCAGTGTGGGATTCGATAGATGGGCATATCCCAGTCCCACGAGCATAAAGACATCCGCAATCCTGTCGGTGAAATCGTTCAGAAATGCCCCCGCAGGGGTCCTGTTATTGGTCTGTTCCGCAATCATGCCGTCGAATATGTTGAATGCGGACCGCAGGAATACCAGCAGTGCTCCTATGAACCAGAATACACTGGCATTTCGGGTCATGTAGAAGGAGAGGCCGGAGAGCATTCCCAGGAGCATTCCAATGAGGGATGCCTGATTGGGAGTGATGCCCATCCGGATCAGCTTTTCCACCGCCCATCTGCTCAAGACCCATCCGCGCCCCGGAACCGGTCGGCGCTCTGCCATCGGGGAAATTATAAGGGAGTGAAACTTTTTCGTACCTGGCCTGCGTATATAATTTGAAGAGGAGGTGTCCAATGATAGGAATTCTCTTCGGATTTTACTTCGCAAGGAGCGTTTCGTCCACCGGAGGTGTGGAGAGCATATTCTCCAACCCCGCCGGCTTTTCCCGCTATTACAGGGGATTCCTCCTAAGCTATAATCTATCCGATTCCACATACATTGCAGGTTTTTCTATGGGATTCTTCGGACTCTTTTCCAGCGGTAAATCCACGACCTACACCATGTCCCTTGGTAGGGGAATGTTCTCTGCCGGTGTTTCCTTCAATGATGTGGAGAAGAGGTTCCGGTATGGATTCCTCTTTACCCCCTTCAGGCATCTGTCCCTGGGCTACTACGACAGGGTGCTGTCGGCCACCCTCAGGCCCCTGGGGAGCGAAATGCTGGAGCTGTCCCTGGATGCTGGATACGATTCCACATACTATGTGAAAAGTGTTTCGGCGGGCTTGAATTTCCGCAACTTCATGTTGTCTGCATCCTACAGTCCCCGGGATGACAGGATTGGGGTGGGAATCTCCCTTGCGTACGACAGGTACATGGCCTCCGGGAAATCTGATGGGAATCTCATGGTGGTTTTCGGGACGAAAAAGTTCCCATCCCGCATCGGAAGGTCCGCCTATGTAAAGGTCAGGCCGGAGCGGGTCATGGAGGATAAACCCGAAGTCATGTTCTCCTCGCCGGGCCCCAATTTCTACGAGGTGATGCGGGATATGGACCGCGCCCTGAGGGACCCTTTTATAAAGGGTATTTACCTTGACCTGAGCGAATATTCCTTCGACCTCGCCCAGACGGAGGAGCTCCGCAATCTGCTCAGGAGGGCCAGGGAGAGGGGAAAGAAGGTGGTCTTCTATTCGAACTTCTATGACTTCAAGCGCTACTATCTGGCATCCGTGGGGAACCGAATAATACTGGAGAAGCCCTTCGGTGCCGTCAGCCTCGCGGGGCTCTATATGGAGAGCTTCTACTTCAAGGAATTGCTCGACAGCCTGGGAATAGTGATTCATGCGGAGCACTTCGAGGAGTACAAGAGCGCAGTGGAGCCCTTTACCCGGACGGGGGCCAGCAAATACGACAGACAGCAGAGGGAGCGCATCCTCCGGGTGATTTACGGGAGGATCAGGAAAGAGATTTCTGCGGAAAGGAACATCGGCAATCTGGACAGCCTGTTTCCATCTGCTGTTGCCCTCACTGTGGAGGAGGCTCTATCGATGGGGCTGGTGGATACGGCCCTCTACAGGGATGAAGTGGAGGACTACCTCAGGGAGTACTTTGGTACATCCAGGAGCCTGGATGTGCCCGGTATGAAAGAGACTTTCTCCTATGAATGGAAGGGTCGGGGAAGGCCGATAGTGGCGGTCGTCTTTGCGGAGGGCACTATCGTGGATGAGGATGTTTACAATCCCTTCAGCGGGGACATTACCATAGGGGAGAACCTTGCAAAACTTCTGAGGAAGTTGAGGAAGGACAGGCGGGTGAAGGCCGTGGTCCTGAGGGTGTCGAGTCCCGGCGGTTCAGCCATAACGAGCGACATAATCGCCAGGGAGATGAAGAAACTGGCTCGGGAGAAGCTGGTGATCGTGTCCATGGGGAGGGTGGCGGCAAGCGGTGGATATTATATCTCTGCCTACGCGGATACCATTATGGCGGATGCGTTTACCATAACAGGCTCCATAGGGATACTGGCCCTCATTCCCAAGACGGAAAAGTTCCTGAAGAAGACATTGAAGATCAACTCGGAAAGATTCGTCCCCTATCCCCATGCGGATGTTTTCTCCACCAGACCGCTGGATTCCGTCGAACTGGGGGCCCTCAGAAAGATCCTGAAGGATGGTTATTTCCGTTTCTTAGAGGTGGTTTCGCAGGGAAGGGGAATCCCCGTGGACTCTGTCCGCAGAATTGCAAAGGGGAGGGTCTGGATCGGGGAGGATGCATATAGTATAGGGCTGGTGGACACTCTGGGAGGCCTTCTGGATGCGGTGGAGCTTGCTCTGGAGAAAGTTGGAAGGGGAGCAGAAGTGGTCGTTTATACGAGGAAGTTCAGGGGCGATTACAACCCCTTTTCCCTGGGTGTTCTGCAGGACCTTCTGGACAGCAGGCTCCTCTACTGGAACAGCTGGGATTGGCCGCAGGAGAAAAGCATTTCAGATAGACTCCATCCTTAACCTCCACATGGGGACCTGCGGGTCCCCACCCCGAAAACTCCAGTAAAATTTCCCAATGTCCGAAATCGGGAGAGTCCTTATCCTGTTCGGTCTGGTGCTTATAATCCTGGGTCTGATGATGATGTTCTTTCCCAAAATCCTGTTTCGCCTCCCGGGGGATATCCACATAGAGGGGGACAACTACTCCATTTACATACCGCTGGCCACAAGCATTCTCCTGTCTCTTCTCCTGACCCTCTTTCTGAATCTGTTCGTCTGGTTCTTCAACCGCTGATGCTTTATATAGTCCTTGCCACCCTCTTCTGGGCCACCTCCTTTCCGGTGATAGACCACGGTATCTCCTATATCTCGCCCCTCCTCTTCGGGTTTCTGCGCTTTGCCGTTGCATCCCTTTTGTTTGCCCTCTATCTTCTGATGGGGGGGAGGAGGGTGGGATGGAGGGATGTGGTGACCAGTCCCCTCCTCATATACCTTGCTCTCCTCAACGGCTCGGGATACATCCTCCAGTTTCAGGCTCAGGCCCTGACCACCGCCTCCAAGACGGCTCTGTTCATCAATACTTCCCCCATATTCGTGGCCCTAATAGAGCGCTTCGTGTACGGAAGGCGCATTCATGCCTATAAAGTAATCGCCCTGATTCTGGTGCTCTCCGGAGTTTTCCTCATAAGCACGAACCTCAATCTGAGGGACATGTCATCCATCAATCCCGGGGATTTCATGAATCTGGGCGCTGCCCTTATATGGGCCCTCTTCGTGGTGGGTTCGAGAAGGGCTGTGGAGCGCTTCGGGGAGGAGACCTTCAATATGGCCCTCTATCTGTGGGCAGCAGTCCTCCTGCTTCCCTTTTCCTTCCTTCAGGAGGTTCGTTTTCATCCTGCGGGCATGATTCATGTGATTCACCTTGCCCTCTTCTGCACAATAATAGCCTATATGCTCTACTCCAGGGCCGTCAGATTCGTATCTCCCACCACCGTTGCCATAACCTTCACTCTGGAGGTGGTGCTGGCCACGATTATCTCCTTCCTCTGGCTCGGGGAAAGGTTTACGCCGGTGGAGGGGGCGGGTGCCCTGCTCGTACTCTCGGGGATAACGATGGCCGGCCTCTCCGAGGGCATGAATCATAGCTCTGCAGGGGAGGATGGACCCGCCTGAGGTATACAAGCCCCTGTCCCTCATGCAATTCTGCATTATAATTTTGACACCTTATGCGCAGGAAACCCATAAAGGTCTTAATCGGAAAGCCCGGTCTGGACGGGCACGACAGGGGGGCCAAGGTTCTGGCCAGAGCCCTCAGGGATGCTGGAATGGAGGTGGTTTATACGGGACTCCACAGGACGGCGGAGGAAATCGTGCAGATGGCCCTTCAGGAGGATGTGGATGTGATAGGCATTTCCATACTTTCGGGGGCCCACATGACCTACTTCCCGAAGATCCTGAAGCTCATGAAGGAGTATGGGCTGGATGATGTTCTGCTGATCGGTGGTGGAATAATACCGGAGGAGGACGCCCGCCAGCTGGAGAAGATGGGGGTGGACAGAATCTTCGGACCGGGGGCACCTCTCGAAGAAATCATCAGGTACATAGAGGAATGGTACGAAAGGAAGATGCAGAAAGAAGAAGCCGCCTCCTGAAGATGGCGGAGGAGGCCACGAAGGGCGCCTATGCCCCCTATTCGAAATTCTATGTGGGGGCGGTGGTTGTGGCCTCCAATGGGAAGGAGGAGAAGGTCTTTACCGGAGCCAATGTGGAGAATGCCTCCTATGGGCTGACCGTATGTGCAGAGAGGGTGGCGGTCTTCAAGGCGGTGACGGAGGGTTATCGCAGGATAAAGGAAGTCTATATCGTTGCGAAAGACGAAAGGGGCAATATCGTGGAAAAGGTGGCCCCCTGCGGAGCATGCCGGCAGGTTATATACGAATTCTCCGACGATGCTGTGATACACACCCCCTCGGGGAGCCATTCCATAGAAGAACTGCTTCCGGAGGGTTTCAGGCTGGAAGATGGATGATTCCCTGCTCCCACTTGAAGGAAACGGTTGACGCATTAAAATTTCTTTCATGAGAAGAACTTTTCTCGCGCTGTTCGTCGTCGGCACAATAGTTGCATGTTCCATAAGAATAGAAAATCCATCTTCCGGGACAGAACAAATCGGGCAGGGGGAGTATATAGAGGCGTCCGGAAACATTACCGTGGCATTTTCCGTGCTTTCTTACAGCGCCATTTCGAGGTTCGACAGCACCCTCTTTCCTATAGACAGCATTAACGCTTTTGCTATAGCCTGGGTGAGGGATACCCTTCAGAATCCCATAGCATCTGCCCGCGTAACCCTGTACATAGACAGCCTGATACCCGTTCCCATGAATTATGTGGATTCCCTGCAGGCGTATGTGGCTCCCCTTACTTCTTTCTTCGGGAGCTATTATATAGTGGATGTCAGAACGAACGACGGATACCTGAGGGCTAAATTCTGGAATCCCACGGTGGGTGTGGATAGTGTCTATCTGGGAGGGATTCCCGTGGAGGCGGGGGATACTGTATCCGCCCCCATCGATGGGGATGAAATCATTCTGGGCCTGTTCCCCCTCGATGACAGACCTGTCGTCATACTGGAAGCCGATTCCCTTCCCCTCTATGCTCCATACATAGCCCTTATATCCATTCCCACGGATCTCCAGCACGGGACCCACATAAAATTCCGTAGAGGATTTGCGTCTCCCAGGGATACCATAGTGTTCGATTCCATGATGATCAGCAAGCTCTTCCCCTACGACAATATGAAGTACGAATTCTATGTCGTGGTGGCCAATATAGATACCACCACTGCCATCCCGCCCATAAACATATTCGACATAAATATGAACATCAGGAAGCTTCTGGAGCTCATGAATCATTCCGGAGTTATTACCATATCAGATGTCTTCCGGTTTTATGTGATGAGATGAGCACGGCATGACCAAAAAGTTCGAATTGATCAACAGGATACTGGATATTCTGAACTCCTCCAGGGATCTGGGGGAGCTTCTCAATTCCATAAGTTCCATCACGGCAGAGCTGACCGGTGCGGATAGCTGTTTCATATATCTTCACGACAGGCAGTCCAACGAATTGATACTCATGGGTTCCTCCGTGATGGTCCCCAGGGTGACTGTGAGGCTCAAACTGGGGGAGGGAATAGCGGGTATAGTGGGGAAGGAACGCAGGCCCATAGCAATTTCCAGGAGGGCTTACGAGGACCCCAGATTCAAGGTCTTCCGGTTCCTGGAGCAGGATACCTACGAAGCCATACTGTCCGTCCCGGTGGAGTTCAATGGAAATCTGGTGGGTGTAATCAACATACAGCACAGGAAGGAACACAGGTACACCAGAAGGGAGATCCTGATGGTGGAGATGATTTCGAAGCTGGTGAGCGGAGTCCTGGAGAGGGACTGGCTGTACGAGCAGTACAAGAAGAAGGCGGAAACACTGGAGAGGATCCTGGAGAGCGCTCTGGTCGGGGATGAGGAGCTGATACCCCGCCTCGAATACATAATAGGCAACATACTGAAGGTCCCGGTTAAGGTGAGTCCCTACAGGGTTAACTCAGCTCCCGTAAAATCCCGCCACTTCAGCGTCCATATACCCGGGGGATACGAACTGAGCGAGGAGCACAGGAAGGCCATTATTCTCATCCTGAATCAGGCGGACCTCATAATGGATAACCGGAAGCTACAGGAGGAAATAGAGGAGAGGAAGCTGGTGGAGAGGGCGAAGGGGATTCTCATGAAGAGGGGAATGAGCGAGGAAGAGGCCTATAGATTCCTGCGCAGGAAGGCTATGGATACCCGCAGGAGGTTGAAGGATGTGGCCGAGAGCATCATTCTCTCTGCGGAGATCTTCAATTAAGATAAACATTAAGTTTTCCCTTTAACATTGCATACGAAAAGGAGGTGAAGCGATGAGAAGAATAACAATAGCAGCCCTGACAGGTCTTGCACTCGTGGTGTGGGGGTGCAGCGTGGGGAACATCGTGAATACGGACCAGATAACGGATGAGGATGTGACATTCGTTGCCCAGAACTCTGCCGGTGAGACCAACAATCTTGCGGCCGATTTGCAGGACCCCGGGTCCCCCGTGGTGCAGAGGTATTACACCGGAGGATTCTTCGTATTCAGCAACGATGGCTCGGGGAGCGACTTCTATGTGGTTCTGGATACGCTTGCCGATTCCATCAGGCTAACATGCATAACCCATTCCAACAGCGGCAGGATGGACAACGACCACGACATGGTGTACGACCACGATACCATAACCTTCGACTGCCAGAATCAGAGCATGATAGTCAGCAGAAATGGGATGCTCTACGGTGTGGAGTTCTCCCTCATGGGTCAGCTCATCCATCAGGACAACGACGACAACGACAGAGCCACCCTCAGGGTCCAGTGGGGTGGAATCAACGGCGGTATGTTCGAAAAGATGCTGCTCATCACCGATATGATGAATGGCGACACCCTAAAGTATATCGATTACAGCACCAATGGAATGCTCGAATTCTCCAGGACCGACAGCGGTATCAACTTCATGAAGCAGAAGATGATTCAGGATTCGAGTGGAAGGAGCCTGGAAATCAGCATAGATGGAACCGTATATACCACCACCTGGGAGCCGGGTGATTCTATTACAGCCGATATGGAAGTCTCCTTCACCGGAAGCGGGACCGCCACCATGGCCAGCGGAAGGGAGATCGGTATAACCATGACCACCTCTCCCACCGTTACCGTCGGAGTCTGCGATGGCTCGGACAATGTGGGCATCAAGGGTGGAATGCTGACAGAGGAGCTCTATGTGGGGGATGTGAAGGTCAGGACCGTCATCATAGAGTTCAACAGCGACTGCTCCTATACCGTGAACAACCAGTAATCGGTGGACAGTCTGGAGGGGGTTCCCCCTCCATTAAACTTTCCCCCCGATGGCTGAATACTCCGAGGGGAAGGCCCGCTATGTTCTCCCCAGGAAGAAGGGGCAGTTCTTCAACCCCCGTGGACTGCTATCGAGGGAAATAGGTATCCTCATCACCCTGGCCGAATCCCACCTGAGGGGGAAGCCCATAAGCCTCCTGGAGACCATGTCGGGCATAGGAATCAGGACCGTCCGGTATGCCCTGGAGGGAAGGGTTTCGGTCCAGTGGGCCAATGAGGGAAGCCACGAGTCCATGGAACTGCTTCTGGAGAATCTGAGAATCAATGGAGTGGAGGGAAAGGTGCACACCTCCGTGGAAGAGGCCAAGCACCTCCTGGCCAAATTCTCCCTGATGGACGAGCGTTTCGATATGATAGACCTGGATGCCTTCGGCTCCCCCTCCGAATTCTCCCATCATGCCATCTCTGCCCTGAGGCTGGACGGAATCCTGTATCTTACATCCACCGATGGGTTTACCCTGTGCGGACTGAAGCAGGGGGCGGCCCTCAGGAATTATGGTGTCCATACCCTTTCGGCCAGGTTCTGCCACGAGCTGGGGGGACGGGTGGTGATGAGTCAGTTCATGAAGGTGGCGGGAAACTTCGGGTTCCACATGGAGCCCCTGATCTTCGTTTACGATGGTTATTCCTGGCGCATAGCCATGAGGCTGGTGAAGGGCGTGGAGGGGCAGTTTTCGGATTTCGGATATGTCCTTTATAACCCATCCACGGCCGAGTACCGCCTGATAAAGGACAATGTTATCCCCCCCGCAGACGACAGATGGCGCATCTCCGGTCCCGTGTACCTCGGCCCCATACACGACAGGATGTTTGTGGAGATGATGCACCGGTTTTCCGGGGAATATCCCCTGGCCAGAAAGACCCTGGAGAAGATTCTCGGGGAAATAGATTATCCCCTCTACTACGATTACACGCAGATTTGCGATATAATAGGCGTATCCACACCCTCCAGAAAGAAGATCATCCGGGAGCTCAGGAAGAGGGGCTACAGGGCGAGCGAAACCCACATATCTTCGGTCGGCATCAAGACCGATGCCCCCCTTCCGGTCCTCAGGGAGGTGCTGATCTTCCTCAATCGGTAGCCATATACCCCGCCGTTCTTTCCAGCAGGTAACCCATCAGGGGTATGTTGCACTTCAGCAGTGAGGAGATTCCGTTTCTCACTTCGAAGTCCAGATGCTTCTGCTGTCTGAGAATCCTGTCCAGTGCGAATTCGCCCCTTAGCCCTTTGAAGTAGGCAGAGAACTTCTGGTTGGAGATGGCGATGTAGCCTTCCACGACCCCCTCTTCTTTCACCAGTACTATAAAATCCCTTCCCATGAGGGAGAATATCTGGAGCAAGTCCTCTAAAGGGATTCCTTCTGCATCGAATATTATTCTCTTCATGGTGGAAATTATAATCCACAGTCCCGCAAATTGCAATAGGTCAATGTCTTACCGGGATTAATGGCCCGAAGAGGTTGAAAATGAAAATTTTTGGAATATGTGGACTGCCGCGATTTTCGAAAATTGAAGGAATAAGCCCTCTTTTCTTCTAAAATCGAAACGGATATCCTTACGATTCCTTCGCGAGCAGTTCGAGAATCTGCACAGCGTTGGTCGCGGCCCCCTTCCTCAGGTTGTCGGCCACGATCCACATGTCGAATGTATTCTTCAGCATGGGGTGTCTCCTTACTCTGGAGACGAATACCTCATCCCTTCCGGCAGTCATGCCGGGCGTCAGGAGACCCTCCACATACACTATGCCCTCTGCGGATTTGAGCGCTTCTATTACCTCTTCTGTGGATGCGCCGGCCTTTAAGTCCATCTCCACCGCTTCCGAGTGGGAGATGGGAACCGGTACCCTCACCGCGGTGGCCGAGATCTTCAGGTCCGGTCTGTGGAGTATCTTCCTGCTCTCGTTGATGAGCTTCCACTCCTCCGTATAGAAACCCTCCTGTGGGATCCCTATGCCCGGAATCACATTCCCCACGATGGGGACAGGAAAGGGGCTTTTTTCATAATGCTGTCCTTTGAGTTCCGTTTCGTACGCAATCAGACCGTCCCTTCCGGCTCCGGATACCGACTGGTAGGTGGCCACGAAGACCCTCTCTATTCCGAAAGCCCTTTCGAGGGGGTTTAGGGCCACCACCATCTGGATGGTGGAGCAGTTGGGGTTGGCGATTATGCCCCTGTGCCATTTTACATCCTCCGGATTCACCTCCGGAACCACCAGGGGAACCTCCCTGTCCATCCGGAATGCGCTCGAGTTGTCTATCACTATGGCTCCCCTTTCCGCGAATCGGGGATTCAGGCGGCGGCTTGTTTCTGCATCCACCGCCGAGAGAACGAAGTCCACCCTTTCATCGAAGGATTCTGCCGGGAGGGTTTCGATTTCCTTCCCCATATACTCCACGATTCTGCCCCCGGATGATGAGAGGGGAACGACTTCCACGGATTCACCGAATCTCTCTTCCAGAACCCTGAGCATGAGGGAGCCCACCAGACCGGTTGCTCCCAGAACAGCCACCCGCATGGGAGAAAGTCTAAAGGAGTATGGAGAAGATGATCATGAACAGGAGTCCCATCATGAGAGAGACCGACATGGTTTCCCCCTCTATCTTCTCCAGCGAGGAGGGAACCAGTTCGCTGAATACCAGGTATATCATTGCTCCGGCCGCAAATCCGAATCCCACGGGGAGGAAGGGCCTGAAGATTTCGACAGCGATGTAGGCCGGAACCGCCATGAGGGGTTGCGGAAGGGATGAGAATATGCTCCAGAACATGGCTTCCCATGCGCTGGCTCCCTGGGCTATCAGGAAGAGGGAGATGGCCAGCCCTTCGGGGATGTTGTGGACGGCTATGGCCAGGCTGGTCAGGATTCCCAGATTCTCCCCACCTCCGAAGGATACGCCAACCCCTATGCCTTCCGCGAAGCTGTGCATCGTCATGATTATAAGGAAGATTATGGCCTTCTTTGCGGATTTACCCCTCAGGCTTCCCAGCATGTATTCCTTGTCCTCGTGGAAGAATTTCTCCGACAGTATTATGAAGATCATTCCCAGAACTATTCCTGCGACCGTGCCCCACTGGGACAGGTGAAGGCCTTCGAATATGAGGTTGTAGCTGGCTCCCACCATCAGCCCACCGGCCAGAGCCTCCGATATACCTATGATCCTCCTGGAGAGGTTCCTGACGAAGAAGAATGGCACGGCCCCCAGGCCGGTGGCCAGGTCCGTCAGCAGAGCTATGAAGAATACACCCAGCACATTCATACCGCACCTACCTTTACTTTTCTGAAGAGGGCCGGACTGCTTCCGTGTCCCACCCTTGCCACCTGTCCGGGCTCCCCCTTCCCGCAGTTGGGGATGCCCCAGATTTTCCAGAATTTTTCGTTTGCCACACCGTCGAGACTGCTCCAGAACCGGGGTGTTATGCCGTAGTACACGGCGTTCCTGTAGATTTCGTCCCGGAGGAGCTTGCCGTTCCTGATTCTGTATGCCACTTCGGTTGAGAACTGGAAGTTGAGCCTCCTCTGATCTATGGACCAGGACTTGTTGTAGTCTATGTAGTAGCCGTCTTTCACCATTGATATGAGCTCCTCTAAGTCATACTCGCCAGGCAGGAGATTCACATTTGTCATCCTCACTATGGGAATCCTGTTCCAGGAGCTGGCCCTGCTTGCTCCCGTGGATTTCTTCCCTATCAGGGGGGCGGAGTCGCGGGAGGATAGATAGTTTACCAGAATGCCCTCCCTTATCAATTCTGCTCTTTTTCCGAGTACTCCATCGTCATCGTACTTGAAGCTCCCCAGCCCTCCCGGCACCGTTGCATCCTGAACTATATTCATGTGGGGGGACCCATACCGTATTCCCAGTTTGCTGGCCCAGCTGGTCCCCGCATATCCGGCTTCGAATCCGAAGACCCTGTCCAGTTCCAGTGGGTGTCCCACGCTTTCGTGAATCTGGAGGGCCATCTGCTGTGTTCCTATGATTAGGTCGCTTTCCCCCGCGGGCAGTCTGGGGGCATTCAGGAGCCTTATGGCCTCTTCCGCTATGGGAACGGCATTTTCCCTCCATCCGGCTTTCAGTATCAGCTCGTAACCCCCCGTTCCAAAATCCCCTCCGTGGGAGGCGGGGAAGGAGCGGGTCTGCATATCGGTTTCGGAGAAGGCATACAGGGTATAACCGCCCCCGCTCTGATAGATGACCTGTCTTATGAGATGGCCCTCTGTTGATGCGAAGGTCTTATCAATTCTCCTGAAACTCATGGAGGCGAAGAAGATCTTTATGGCATCGAATCCCTTGATTTCTTCGTAAACGGAAAACAGGAAGTTCAACTTTTCATCGATGGATATGCTGAAGGGGTCTAACTGCACAGGTGTCCTGTACTCATCCACATACACCTCTTCCTCGGAAAGAACGAGGCCTCTTCCCCCTGCCGAGTGGGAGGCCTTCGCGATTGCAACGGCTTCCTTTACCGCTCTGTAGGCCCCCTCTATGCTCACATCGTTGGTGGAGGAAAATCCCCAGAAACCTCTGTACATCACCCGAATTCCTATTCCGCTGGAAGTGGTATGGCTTATTGATTCCACCCTGTCGTTCCGGACGCTCAGCTCCTGCTCTTCCTCCTCTATGATTCTTACATCCCCGTAGTCCACATCATGATTCCTTATCAGCTCCACTATCTCCTGCGCCAGTTCCTTCATCTTTTATCTCCTTCTTTATGGTTTCTTCCACCTCTCTCATGGCGGAAGTGAGCTCCCGGTATATTTTTCCCATGCTCCTGGCGAATTCAGGAATCTTATCGGGGCCGAACAGTACGAGGAAGATTATTATGATCAGAACCACTTCCTGAAATCCCAGATTCATGGGGGTTCAAATTTTAAAGGGATAATTGCAAATCGTTTGCACTTACACCGGACCACTGCGGAAAACCGCTGACACCAGGGAACATCTGTGTTCGGGAGGTTCGTTTTTTAAAGATAAGGGGCTGGATTTTCAGTGGCTTTTCTCCTTTAAAATTGTCCAAAACTTTCAGGGAGGTAAAAGAGGGATGCTGAACGATAAGGAGTTCCTGGAGCTGATCGAAGGAAAGATCAAGGAGAAGGGGCTGAAGGAGGACGAGATCGTAAAGGGTGTTGTGGTGAAGGTGGATGACCGGGAGGTCTTCATCGATGTGGGAGGAAAAGCGGAGGGAATCCTCCCGAAGGATGAGTTCAGAAATCAGGATGTGAAGCCCGGCGACGAGGTGTATGTGTACATAGAGGCGGTGGACAGCAAGGAAGGGCTGAAGATATCCAAGAAGAAGGCCGACTTCGAGCTGAACTGGGAGAAGATCAAGGACGCATACGAGAACAACACCACGGTGGAGGCGAAAGTCATAGGGCAGGTCAAGGGGGGACTCATAGTGGATGTCTTCGGTGTGGAGGCCTTTCTGCCGGGCAGTCAGGTGGACCGAAAGAGGATAAGGAACTTCCAGCAGTTCATCGGAAAGACTATTCCGGTGAAAATCATAAAAGTCAATAAGCAGAGGAAGAATGTCATAGTGTCGAGGCTGGAGGTCCTCGAGGAGCAGGAGGAACTCTCCCGTCAGAGGCTCAAGGAGCTCAAGGTGGGCGATGTTATAGAGGGGACCGTCAAGAATGTGGTGGAATTCGGTATTTTCGTGGACCTGGGCAACGGGCTCGAGGGACTGGTTCACATATCGGAGGTGTCATGGACGAAGGTGGATAATCTGCACGAGCTTTACAGGCCCGGAGATAAAGTGAAGGTCCAGATTCTGGAAATAGACCCCGATAAGAAGAAGGTTTCCCTGTCCATTAAGAGGCTTCAGCCCCATCCCTGGGAGGAGGTGGCGAAGAAGTATCCCATCGGCTCCAGGGTCAGGGGCAGGGTGAAGAAGATAGTGGATTACGGGTTCTTCGTGGAACTGGAGCCCGGGGTTGAAGGGCTGGTGCACATATCCGAGATGAAGTGGGGAAGACCCCCCGCCCATCCGTCCGAAATGGTAAAGGAGGGGGATGAGGTGGAGCTGGTGGTCCTGAATGTCGATGTGGAGCGCCAGAGGATATCTCTCGGAATGAAGCAGACCCAGCCGGATCCCTGGGCCATTATCGAGGAGAAGTATCCCGTCGGGTCGGTGGTCAGGGGGAAGGTGGTTGATTTCGACAACTTCGGTGCTTTCGTGGAGATAGAGCCCGACATACAGGGATACATACATGTGTCCAACATGTCCTGGACCAAGAGGATCAACAGCCCGCAGGATATACTCAAGAAGGGTCAGAAAGTCAAGGCTCTGGTCAAGGAGATAGACAAGAAGCAGAGGATCCTCGAACTCAGTCTGAAGGACCTCACCCCCAATCCCTGGGAGCAGATCGAGAAGCAGCTCAAACCGGGTACTGAAATCAGGGCCAAGATTCTCAGGGTTCTGGATAAGGGCGTTATAGTTGATGTTTACGACGGAATAGAGGGCTTCGTGCCCATCAATCAGCTTCAGAAGAAGGGGTCTCCCAAGGAGAATTACCAGGAGGGAGATGATCTCAATCTGGTGGTTCAGAAGGTGGAGCCCAGACGCAAGAGGATTCTCCTCTCCGAAAGGGAGTACTACAGGCGTCAGGCGAAGAAGGAAGAGGAGAAGAGGAAGGCAAAGGCCGTTCAGGAACCTTCCAGAGTCAATCTGGGGGAGATACTCAGCAAGGAACTTCAGAAGCTCCAGGAACTCATCGGAGGAGAGGAGTCGGAAGGTTAATCTCCCTGCCCCGCCGTCAGGCGGGGTTTTTCCACAAGTATTATAATTTTCGACCCCGATGAAGAAGGTCCATGTTATAACCCTTGGCTGCAGGACCAACCTGTTCGATTCCGAGTTCATCAAGTCCAATTTGAAGCTGAAGGGCATCGATGAGACGGACGATCCCTCAGAGGCCGACTACATTATCATAAATTCCTGTGCGGTAACGAAGAAGGCGGAGAGGGATTCGAGGAAAGCCCTCAACAGGGCCCTGCGGGTGAAGAAGCCGGGCGCACAGGTCATATTTACCGGATGCGTTGCCAGCATAAAGAGGGTGGGGAAGGCTGATTTCGAGGGTACGCACGAGGATGTGCTCAGGCTGTTCGATATAGCTCCGGAAGAAGCCATCCTTCGGGACTATACCTCCAGAACGAGGGCCACTTTGAAGGTGCAGGAGGGGTGCAATTTTCAGTGCTCCTACTGTATAATCCGAAGGGCCAGGGGCCCCAGCAGAAGCAGGCCCCTTTCCGTTATAATGAAGGAGCTGGAGATTCTGAGGGACAGGGGTTTCAGGGAGGTTATGGTGACGGGGATTCAGGTGGGCGACTGGGGGAGGGAATGGGGTCTGGACCTTCCCTATCTGCTGGAGGAGATGGTGAAGCGGTATCCGGATATGATGTTTCGTCTTTCATCCATACTTCCGGCCCATGTGACGGACAGGCTCGTGGCTCTCTATGAGCGCTATCCCGACAATTTGCTTCCCCACATGCACATATCCCTGCAGTCGGCTTCCAACAGAATACTTAGGGATATGAGGCGTCCCTATACCATAGAGTTCTACGAAAGGACAGTGGGGAGACTGCTGGAGCGGATAAGGGACATGTCGGTGGGAACGGATATTATAGTGGGTTTTCCCACCGAAACAGACGGGGATTTTATGGAGACATACAGGTTCGTGGAGCGGTTTCCCTTTTCCTATGTCCATGTCTTCGAATATTCACCCCGCGAGGGCACCCCCGCTGCCGCCCTGAAGCCCGCATTCCCCGAAAGGATCAGGAAAGAGAGGGTGAGGAGCCTGGTAAGGCTGTCCAGGGCCAGAACGAGAGCCTTTTACGAAAGGTATGTGGGAAGAGAGATTCCCGTTCTGGTGGAGCAGAGGAAGGGGGACTGCTGGTACGGAACTTCCCACAATTACATAAAGGTGAGACTCTGTTCCGGAATGGACATGCGGGGGAAGGTGGCCCGGTTTCGGGGCAAAGGTGTTATCCTCGAGGGTGAAAATCCGGTTCTGGAGGGGGAAATCGTGGGGATAAAATGAACACCGCACATCCAACTTTAACCTTTATGCATGAAAGAGGTTCAACTGGCGATAATTGGCTCCGGTCCGGGAGGATATGTGGCCGGTATAAGGGCAGGTCAGCTGGGATTAAAGGCGGTTGTGATTGAGAAGGAAGCACTGGGTGGTGTGTGCCTCAATGTGGGATGTATTCCCACCAAAGCCCTCCTCCATGCCTCCCACATATACAGTGCTCCGGATGAAGCCAGGAGGATGGGAATCAAGTTTGCGGGTGTGGAGGTGGATTTGAAGAAGCTGAACGGGTGGAAGAAGAGCGTTGTTAAGCGCCTCGTATCGGGAGTGGATTTCCTCCTCAAGAATAACGGAACAGAGGTTATATACGGGGAGGCACGCCTTGTGGGAAAGAATGAGATTCTGGTGAAGGGCGGGGATGGAGAGGAGATTCGCATAAAGGCGGACAGCATAATCCTGGCCACGGGATCCAGACCTTCCTTCATCCCCGGCTTCGAGCCCGATCATGAAAGGATTTGGGACTCCACAGATGCCCTGGAGATTAAATTCATCCCTGACAGATTCCTCGTTATAGGTGCCGGTGCTGTGGGTCTGGAGTTCGCATCGATTTACGCCCGATTCGGAAGCAGGGTCACTGTGGTGGAAATAATGGACCAGATCGTTCCGGGTTCGGATAGCGAAGCGGCCCGAATGCTGGAGAGGGCTCTGAAGAAGCAGGGAATCGAAATCCTCACTTCATCGAGGGTGGTGTCCCGGGAGGGGGAAGGCCCCTTCAGGGTTAAGATAGAGAAGGAGGGGAAGGAGGATGTGCGGGAGTTCGACGCCATTCTGGTGGCTACAGGCAGGAAGCCCAACACTTCCGGGATTGGACTGGAAGAGGTGGGGGTGCAGCTGGATGAGAGGGGCTTCGTCAGGGTGAACGAGAGGCTCCAGACCAGCGTGGAGAACATATACGCCATAGGGGACATAACAGGACCTCCCCTCCTGGCCCACAAGGCTTCCAGACAGGGGATTGCGGCTGTAGAAATCATAGCGGGGATGGAAACCGCCTACGATGTGAGGGCCATTCCCGCTGTGGTCTATACCTATCCCGAATTCGCCATGGTGGGAATGACGGAAGGAGAGGCGCTGGAGAGGGGCCACGATATAAAAGTGGGCAAATTCCCCCTGACTGCCAACGGAAGGGCAATTGGGATGAACATGACGGAGGGTTTTGCAAAGATCATCGCAGATGCAAAGACGGATGAAATCCTTGGCGTTCATATAGTGGCTCCGGAGGCCAGCAGTATGATTGCGGAGGGGGCGCTGGCCATAGAGATGATGGCCACGGCCGAAGATGTGGGGCTGACAGTTCATCCCCACCCGACCCTCAGCGAAATCCTGATGGAAGCCGCCGAAAATGTCCACCGGAGGGCAATCCACATACTGAATAAGTAGTTTTCGGTTTTTCGGGGGGTTCTCCCCTGCTCTCCTCCTGACATGGAAATCGGGCGTATCATGCCCGGATGCCGTGGGAACTGATAGGGATATTTTACAATTTAAAAAATACAAAGCGGCAAATCCTGGAGGGAAATACTGAGATGAGGGGGCCAATTGTAATAGCGG
>Ga0256833_1000512_pt1 | contig 30401 bp, 29 predicted proteins | sample 356284metaG_FD_190535 | JGI IMG/M metagenome (GOLD analysis project Ga0256833, IMG submission 190535) | Hydrothermal vent microbial communities from Mid Atlantic Ridge, Atlantic Ocean - 356-284 | ecosystem: Environmental > Aquatic > Marine > Hydrothermal vents | place: Atlantic Ocean: Mid... | reverse complement strand
GCATGTCTGGACAGAGTCCTCCCGTCCCACCGGCCGGACAGGTTACAAGAGTGATTTTTGGATCGCCGGGAGGACGACCTGCCAGAGATGAATAAGGGACGGGACGAACAGGAAACATCTGTCAAGTCCTTCAATATTTCAATAAGTTAGGTTCATATTTCATGGCTCGTAGCTAAAAGCGCTGACAAGTGACAGGTAAATAATGAGAAGAAAAAGCTGAAATCCTTCAGCTTTCTGCCTTCAAGGGGCGCCAGCCCCGCCTTTCAGACACCTCTTCCTTCAAAACCTATAAACAATGGCGTTGGCGTTCATGCCCGCTCCCACGGAGGCAAGAACGGTTGTGTCGCCCTCCGAGAGGTTGTAGTCCACCATTTTGTGCTTCAGGATCAGGTCGATGAGGGTGGGAATGGTGGCCACGGAGCTATTGCCGAGCCAGGAGATGCTCATGGGCATGATCCTATTGATGAGTCCGGGATCGGGCCTCCGGTTGCCATAGAGGCGGAAGAGGCGTTTCACGATCTCGATGTCCATTTTCTCGTTGGCCTGGTGCAGCAGGACGCTGTCGATGTCCTCGATGGAAAGCCCCGCCTTGTCGATGCTCTCCTTGATGAGGGCGGGAACCACCTTCAGGGCATACTTGTAGAGCTGGTGTCCGTGCATCTTGAGATAGAGGTTGTTACCCCCGTGTCGGGGATTGTGGGAACTGCCCATGGTCAGGAGATGACAGTGGTTGTAGGTGTCCGTGCGGGTCGCGTGAGACATGAGCCCCTTCTGCCCCCCCGTTTCCCGGGCCTCAACGATGGTGGCGCCGGCGCCGTCGGCGAAGATCATGGAATCGCGGTCGTGGGGATCCGTGACCCGGGAGAGGGTCTCCGCGCCGATGACCATGACCCGTTCAGCGATGCCCGCCTGCATGAAGGCGTTCGCCTGGATCATTCCCTCGAGCCACCCGGGACATCCGAAGGGAAGATCGTAGGCGACGGTCTTGGGATTTTTTATACGAAGCTTATTCTTGACCCGGGCCGCGATGCTGGGCACAAGGTCCACGCGGTTACTGTCAGGGCGCACGTCCCCGAAATTATGGGCGCAGATGATATAGTCGAGGCTTTCCCGGTCCACCTTCGCCGACTCGAGGGCCTGTTCGGCCGCGAAGAAGGCAATGTCGGAAGTAAGGAGATTGTCGGTAACATACCGCCTCTCCTTGATCCCCGTGATCTCCTCGAATTTCAGGGTAATCTCTTCAGGGGTCTTGTCTATCTTTTGACCGTCAAGGTCATGGAAGATGTGCTGGAGAAAATCGGCATTCCTAACGACCTTTTCCGGGATGTAACATCCCGTCCCGATGATGACAGAGGTTTTTAGCCTATCCACGTGAGAAACGCTCTCCTTTGGTAGTCGGTTCGCTTTTCTCGAACCAGCATGTTAATACCTATCCCACCGCCGCTTGTCAATCACTTCCCGGTGCCGGGCGGGCCGTTTTCTCCTTCGTTTTCCTTCCCGAGTGCCTCCGCGAGTATCTCCCGAAGGGTCGGAGGAAGTCGCCGCAGTTTCCCCGCGCCGTCCACGGCCACCATCTGGTTTCTCACGGTGGCAAATTGGGTCTGTGTTTCGGCGTCCCTAAGAACATGGCGAAACCAGAGGCTGGCACGCGTAAGGTTTTCGACGGTGGTCACAATCTCCACCGTGGTTCCGTAGCGCGCCGGCGCGATAAAATCCGCTTCCACCTTTTTGACGGTGAGAAACAGGGCCCCGTCTCTCTCCCTAACGGCGAGATCCCAGCCGCGCTCCTTGAGAAAACGGAACCAGGAGCGCTCGCAGAGGCGCAGGTAGTTGGCAAAATAGACCACGCCGCCCGCGTCCGTGTCACCGTAGCTGATGGTATAGTGGTAAGGCGCCACGCCCCCTCCTTTTCCCCGCTTACTGCGGCAGGCTCAGGTAGGCCAGGCAGCCCCCGAGGAAAAAGATGATATTCACGGCCCAGGCGGCGAGAAAACCGTTCAAAAGCCCCGCGTAGCCCAGGGAATTAAAGAGGGAAGAAAGGATGATGTAGATGATTCCGATTCCGATAGCGAAACCCAGGCCGGCGCTGATGCCCCCCTGCCGTCCCATCTTGAGGGCGAAGGGAATGGCCACCAGGACCATGATAAGCCCCCCGAAGGGATAGGCTGCCTTGGCGTAGAGGTCCACGTAGTAACGATTCAAAATCTTCTGGTTGATGGACGCCTTGTGTTTTTCAATGAATTCGTTCAACTGGGTAAAACTCATCTGCTTGGTCTGTTTTTCCGCCTCTTTCGATACCTTGGAAAGCCTGGGAAACAGGAAGACCCGCCGGGGATACTTGAATGTAACGATGGGCTTGTCCTTCTCGAAGGTTCGCCAGATGACGTTTGTAAGAAGCCACTTGTCGGCGGTTTTTTGCTCGGCCTTCATGGCGTCAATCCTCTGGGCAACGTGAAAATCCTTGTTCATGATGAAGATGGTGATCCCCACAATCTTACGGCCTGGGGTGTCGATCTGGTGAAAATTGTAAATCTTGTCGTTCCAGCGGAGCCATTTCTTGGCCCCGAAGAAGAGTTCGCTCTTTTTCTCTTTCTTGATCTTCGCGGTGTAGATGTAGGAGGTTTTTCGCTGAGTGACGGGCGTGATGAATTCCCCGTCGATAAAGATGAAAACACTGAGGATGATGGACAGGAGAACCACGGGCCGGACAGTTGTCCAGAGACTGATGCCGTGCACCCGCATGGCCATGATCTCCTGGTTTTTCGAAAAGATGGTGTAGGTGATGAGCGTGGCGAAGAGGACGGCGAAAAGGGACGTCTGGTAAAAGTATCCGGGAAGGGAAAGCGCGTAGTAAATCAGCACCAACAGGGGAGAGGCGCGATGTTTCACGAAGGTATCCGCGTGGTCGAAGAAGTGGGCGATGACGAAGAACATCATGAAAACGATCGTGATGAAAAAAAGGTGCTTCAAAAATTCTTTTCCAATATAACGGTCCAGGATCTTGATCATTTGAGCCTTTCCTGAATCCTGATCTTGAGCTGTGTCCACCGGGCCCCAATGTATTCGAAAATCCTCGGCGTCTGTTCCTTGTAGCTGATCTTCAGAAGGTAGAGGCCTACCAGAGTGACGATGATGTTGGGAAGCCAGACCGCCCAGAAGGGGGTGAGAGTCTTGTTGTTCCCCATGACGTCGAAAAGAATGGTCAGCCCGTAATAAGCAAAAACCACCATGAGACAGACAAGGAGCCCCGCGGAGCGTTTCGAACGTTTCGGCTGGATTCCCAGCGGGACCCCGATGAGGGTAAAAATCAGGCAGGTGAAGGGGATGGCGAACTTCTTCTGTAGCTGGATCTCGTCGCCGGAGACATCCCTACCCGCCTTCTTTTTCTTCCGAATGCGCTCACGGAGGGCGCTCACGGAGAGGTCCCGCGCCTTGACGCGCATGATCCCCCGGCCTTTAAGCTTCTTGGCCAGATCCACACGAAAATCATAAGTGCTGAAGTGAAGTTTCTGGTAGGACTCCTTCAAGGAGAACATCTGGTGGATGTCCCCATTGATGAGGCGGATGACCATGAGGTGGCTCTTGACGTCTTTGAGGATCTGCCCTTCGGGCGCCACAATGGTGATCTCCCGCTTGGGGTCCCGGCTGTCCTGTATGAAGATGCTTTTCATTTTTTGGGTTTGGGGGTCATAACTCTCGACATAAAAGAGGAGGTGTTTTCCCACCTGGGTGAAGGCCCGCTCCGAGACCTGGAAATAGGAGGTCTCCTGGATCATCTGGATGATAAGTCCTTTAATTTTGCGCGTGCCCCAGGGAAGCCCTTTGAGGACGATGAGATTGACCAGCAGGAAGGAGACAATGGCCAGGAAGGCATAAGGACGGAAGATCTGTAGAATGCTGACGCCGGTGCTCTTGAGGGCGATGATCTCCGAATCCGAGGAGAGGCGTCCCAGGGAGACAAGAATGGCGAGCAAAAAGGCGATGGGGATGGTAAAGACGAGAAAAGAGGGGATCAGGTAGAAAAGGAAACGGAGGACGAAACTCATGGGGGTCCCCTCGTAGACCACCAGTTTCATCAGGTGGTAGATACGCCCCATGAAGAGAAGGAACGTGAAGGCGACAAGACCGATTCCGTAGGGGGGGAGGGTCTCGATGAAAAAATACTTGTCTAATATCCTGTACCGCATGATATCAACGTTATCACATAAAAAGGAATGCAAAATGATAGATCGTGCGTTCACACCTGTTCATGACTGGGCACTATACCATAAAAATTTTTCTTGAAAAACTCTACCTCAATACAATGGATTCAAAATATAGGAGGACGAGGGCGGTAAAACCAGCGGCGGCGTAGCCGGCCAAACTCACCAGGCGCGCGGCCCGGCGGATGGTTCCGGGATCCGGCGACATCGTTCCGTCTCCCATGAACGGCTTTCCCACGCGGCCGAAGGGGTATTGAACGGGTCCCCCGAGCTGGACATGAAGCGCCCCCGCGATGAAGCTTTCCGGATATCCCGCGTTGGGGGAGGCGGCGTGCCGCCGGTGCCGGACCACGGTTTCCAGGCCCGAGGCCGCGTCCGACCCGATTATCCATGCCCCCAAAAAGAGAAAGAGAACACAGAGGCGGGCGGGAACAAAGTTCATTACGTCATCCAGCCTCGCCGCGAAGCGGCCGAAGTAGAGGTAGCGCGCGTTTTTATAGCCGATCATGGAATCGAGGGTGTTAACGACTCGGTATCCCAGGGCCCCCGCGGCACCGAAGAGGCAGGGAGATCCCCCGAAAACGTGTCCCAGGAGTGCGGAAAGGGCAAACCAGAAAACAGGGGAAAAATATCCGTCCACGAACCCCTCGGCGGCGGTCTCCATCGCGGCCCGGGCGACGCCCGCCTCGTCCAGGACACTCGTGTCGCGCCCTACGATTGCCTGGAGACGGGCCCTTGCCGTTTCCAGGTCGTCTTCCTCCAGGGCCCGGACCACGGGCGCGACGTGGCGCGCGAGGTCCCGGAGCGCGAGGCTGCTGTAGAGGATATAAATGGATAGAAGAAATACCAAGATGTCGGATCCACCGAAAATAGCGCATAGAAGAGACAAAAACCCTTCCCAGAATCCCAGAACGAGCAGGGTCAAAAGGAAGCCCTGCCAGAAAGCCGGCAAGGGAATCTTTCTCAATAGGCTTTCGCCTTTCTCGATGGTCACGCCGATGAGACGGACGGGATGGAGCCGGTAAACGGGATCCCCAAGGAAGGCGTCGATGAGGACGGCAACAACAAGAAGGAGCGCGCAAGACAACATCATGCCACGCGGAGCGTCAGCCCTTAAGCCTGAGCGGGAGGCCGCTGATCATGAAGACCGCTTCATCGGCCAGGGCCGCCACCCGCTGGTTGACACCACCCATCATATCCCGGAAACGGCGCGTCTCCCCGTCCGCGGGAACAATCCCCAGGCCGATCTCGTTGGAAACGATGACAAGGGCGCACGGCGGATTCCGGAGGGCTTCGTAGAAGGCGTCAATCTCTCCCGCCCCTTCCAACGTCTCACCATACTTGAAAAAGAGATTTCCCAACCAGACGGTCAGGCAATCCACAACGGCCACCTTCGTGTCGGGGGGAAGGCGTTTAAGGGCCCCCGCCAGATCGTAGGGCGCCTCCACCGTCCGAAAGGCCGATCCCCGCTCCGCCCGATGGGCAGCAATCCGGGTCTTCATCTCCGCGTCGACGGGCAGGGCCGTGGCGATGAAGGCCCGCGGTGAAAACAGCTCCGCGCGGGAAAGGGCGTAACGGCTCTTTCCGCTTCGGTCGCCCCCCAGCACGAAGATGATTCTTTTTTCCTCTTCCGGCTTCATCGGTCGATTCTGTAACAACCCGCCGGGGGGATTGTCAAGGCGCCCGGCGCGGCATTTTGTTCCTTTTTTCACTTGTTTCACTTGACAATCGGGGGAAATCATGTTTAATAGACGCATATCCCTTGAATAAAAGACGTAACTTAACGTCTAAATCAACAACAGAGGAAAGGAGGTGAGATACGTGAGGAAATTTTTCATCGGGTTTATAGCGCTTCTGTTTGTGGTTTCCATGGCGGCCGTGACGATGGTTTACGCGGGCGCGGTGAAGGCCCCGGACAAGCCGTTGACGTTCGAGAACAAAAAGGGGCCGGTAACCTTCGAGCATTCCATCCACATCAAGGCGGGCCTGAAGTGCGAGACATGTCACCACATGTGGAAGGACAAGACCAAGGAGCCCAAGGGGTGCAAGGAGTGCCACAAGGCGAAGAAAGAGGGTAACGTCCCCAGGCTCTACAACATGGCCCACAAGAGCGATCATAGCTGCAAGGGCTGCCACAAGGCCAGGAAGAAGGCTGGAAAGAAGGCCGGGCCGACCAAGTGCAGCGGCTGCCACAAGAAATAATTGAGGTTATCGTTTTTTGGGGGCAGGGTTTCACAAAACCCTGCCCCCTTGTTTTATCCATTTTCCGAATCTGATATAAGACAGCAAAAAGAACAGTAAAGGTTGATGAAATGAAAGTATTGGAATGTATTCCCAACATCAGCGAGGGAAGAGACAAAGGGAAGATTGAGGAAATCCTCGCGTCCCTGAAGGATTTTCCGTCCGTGAAATGCCTGAACGTTTCGTCCGACGAGGACCACAACCGGAGCGTGATCACCCTTCTTGGCCCGGCGGACGCGGTCCCGAAAGCCATGCTTGCCCTAGCCTTGGCGGCCATCGACCGCATCGACATGCGCCGTCACCAGGGCAGCCATCCCCGCATCGGCGCGGTGGACGTGGTCCCTTTCGTCCCCATTCGGGGCATGGAGATGGCCGAGGCGGTCGAGATCGCCCGCGGGTTCGGCCGTGAACTGGGCGATAATGCGGGGATTCCCATCTACTTCTACGAGGCGGCGGCCCTGCGGGAGGAGAGACGGAACCTGGCGGACGTGCGCCGCGGCCAATACGAGGGCCTGCAAGAAAAACTGAAGAGACCCGAGGGTCAACCGGATGCCGGCGTGGCGGCCTTCAACCCAAAGGCCGGTGCCACCATCGTGGGGGCCCGCCCGCCCCTCATCGCCTTTAACGTGAACCTTCGGACGACGGACAAGTCGATAGCCGACGTCATCGCCCGCGCCGTGCGGCACAAGACGGGGGGCTACAAGGCGGTCAAGGCCATGGGGGTCGCCCTGAAGGACAAGGGAATGGTCCAGGTCTCCATGAACCTGGTCAACTTCAATGAAACCCCCATCCACCGGGTGGTGGAAACGATTCGTTTCGAGGCGTCCCGCTACGGAGTCTCCATCGCCGAGTGCGAGCTGATAGGCCTAACGCCCATGGCGGCCTTGGAGGAGGTGGTGCGTTTCTATCTGCAGATCCCGGAATTCTCCCTGGACCAGGTTATTGAAACGCATCTATTGTCGTAGGATCCTGATCTCTCGGGGAAGACCATTGGGGCAGAGAGACGCCGTGTGAAGAAGTGGGGAGTATAAAGACATTCAGTGAAACGAAGGTGGCCCTGGCCGCTCTTCTCTGCGTGGGGATAACCGCCATCTTCACCCTTCCCATCTTGCCCATCGACGAGACCCGGAGTCTCTCCGTGGCCTGGGAGATGTGGACGCGCAAGTCGTTTCTCTTGCCGTTGCTGAACGGACAGCCCTATGCCCACAAACCCCCCCTTCTCTTCTGGCTCATTCATCTAACCTGGTTTATATTCGGCGTCAACGAGGTCACTCCTCGGCTCATTCCCATGTTTTTTGCCATGGCGAATATCTTCCTCGTTTACCGAGTCAGCCTGCAACTCTGGCCGGGAGACAAGAAAACAGCGAAATACGCGACCCTTCTCCTGTCGGTCACCCTGGTCTATTTGGTGTGGTCTTTCCTGATCCTCTACGAAATGCTTCTGACCTTCTGGGTCCTCGTCGCCGTACACGGGATTCTCTCGGCATCCAAGGCGGGGGGAAAACGCCCCTGGCTCCAAATCACGCTCGGGATCGGTGGAGGGATCCTGACGAAAGGTCCCGTAGTCCTGGTCCATGTGGTCCCGCTTCTTGTCTTGGCGCCCTGGTGGAACAGAATGCCAAAAGACAGGCTCCCCGGGTGGTATGGGAGGGCTTTCGGATCATGTCTGCTCGGCCTCCTTCTTGCTGGGCTTTGGGTGGCACCCGCCGTCATCCAGGGGGGAGAGGCTTATCGACACGCCCTCCTTTGGCGACAGACGGCGGCAAGGGTCGTTGCCTCTTTTGCCCACCGCAGACCTCTTTGGTGGTATATTCCTGTTCTTCCTCTCCTCTTTCTCCCGTGGATATTTTTCCTGGGGATATGGAAGGGAATCTTCACCAAGGAGATACGTGACACAGGCTGGCGGGCCTGTGTAACCTGGTTTGTCTCAACCCTGATCATCCTCTCGTTCGTCAGCGGGAAGCAGGCCTACTACCCAATCCCCGCAACCCCCGCCGTGATTCTCCTTTTCGCCCGAAACCTCCGCCTGAGGGAAGACATGGCCCCCGTACCCTGGCGGACGAGGGGGATGGGAATTGTTCTGACTATCCTCGGAGGTATTTTTCTCCTCTCGTCCTGGGCCTCCGTGAGCATGAACACGGGAAGACTGTCCCTGGGAGAAGTTGCCCCCATTGCGTGTGTTTTACTGGGTTTCGGAATCTTTTTCCTCGTTCACACGTTCTTTTCTCCGGGAGCGGTTTTGAAAACGACGGCCATCTGCGTAACGGTTGTTTTCTCCCTGTTCCTGGCTACCACCGGGAAGATATTTTTGAAAAAATACGACCTGAAACCCCTCGCCCTTTTGATCAATGCGAAGATGGAAAAACGTGACTGCGTGGCCTTTGTCGGGACATACCATGGGGAGTTCCAGTTCCTGGGACGGCTCCACCGGCCGCTGATTTCGCTGAAAGGGGAATCGTACAAGAAATTTCTGGCCGCGCATCCGGACTGCCTTGTGATTGATACCCTCAAGGCTGGAAAAGCCCAAGGGCTGAAAAAAGAGGATTTTTGTTATATACAACCTTTTAGGGAGCAGAGGGTGATTTTCATGACCAGGGGGGAAATCTATCTGGATATCTTCGGAAGGTGACCAGGAGCGCTTGACATGCCGCGAACGACAACAGAAAACAGCAAAGGGAAGGAGTGGGGTTCCATGTCCTCCCATTTCCCCTCAGATACCTTTTTCCAGGGGGTTATCGACGGCCTGACCGACGACCTGAAGATCGTGGACCGGGATTACCGGGTCGTCTACGTGAATCAGACGGCGGCGCGGAAACTGTTCAAGGACCCTGAAGAGATCCTGGGAAGGAAATGTTACGAGGCCTTCAACCACTTCGACCGTCCCTGTCCCTTCTGCACCACCCAGAAGACCTTCGAGACGGGGGAAACCCTCCACACGGAGTTCGGTTACACGGACACGGAGGGGGATCCCTACTTCTTTATCCTGACCACCTACCCCCTGCGGGATCCCGAGGGAAACATTCCCTACGTGGTGGAGGTGACCCGGGACGTGACCCAGGAAAAGCGGCTGGAGCAGGAGGTTGTCAAGTCCCGCACCCTCAAGGCCATCGGACAGTTCGCCGCCGAGCTGGCGCACGAGGTTCGGAACCCCTTGAACGCCATCTCCTTCCAAATGGCCCTGCTTAAGAAGATCAAAGACACCTGTCCGGAGAACGCCTGCGCGGACCAGATTACCGAAGTCCTGGAGATCGTCAACGAGGAAATCGCCCGTCTCACCAAGATCACGCGGGATTTTCTCACCTTCACCCGTCAGGAATCTCTCACGCTCGCGCCGACGGACCTCCGGGAGGAGGTGTCCGCCGCCGTGGAATTCCTGCGCGGCGACCTCACGGCCAAGGGCATCCGGGTGACCCTGGAGGCGGGAGATTCCCCGGCGATGGCCATGGTGGACCGGAATCGGTTCCGGCAGGTCCTCGTGAACCTTATCAAAAATGCCATGGACGCCCTGCCCGGGGGAGGAACGCTTACCTTGACCGTTACCCGTGACGGCGGGGGAAACATAGCGCTGACCGTTTCGGACGACGGCCCCGGAATCCCCAAATCCCTCGCCGAAAAGATCTTTGATCCCTTTTTCTCGGGAAAACCCAAGGGAACGGGACTGGGGTTGTCCATCGTGAAGAATATCGTGGAGGCTCATGGAGGCACCATCACGCTGGTTCCCTCCGCGCGGGGAGCCGCGTTCAGGATAACCCTTCCCGAGGAGAGACGAAGTGTCCCCTGATGGATCCGATACCATCCTCATCGTTGACGACGACACAAACGCCCTGAAGGGGATGCGGCGGTTCCTCTCCCGGCCGGACAGGGAAATCGTGGCCGTCGAGCGGGCGCAAGAAGCGCTTGCGGTGCTGGGTGAACGCGCCGTAGACGTGGTGATTTCCGACATCCGGCTTCCTGACGTCAACGGCATCCAGCTCATGGAGGAGGTCCGGCGTCACTACCCCGAGACGGACGTGGTATTGATGACGGGCTACGGCAGCATCCAGGACGCCGTCGCGGCCATGCAGAAGGGGGCGGAATCGTATCTCACCAAGCCCCTGAACCCGGACGAGCTGGAGATCGTCCTAACCCGCATCCTCCAGAAACGGGCCCTCATCCGGCAGAACCGGGAACTCCTCCGACGCCTGAGTGGTCAGCGTGTCTCGTCCGCCATTCTCGGGACCTCCCGGGAAATACGCGAGGTGCTCAAGACGATCCAGGAGGTGGCCCCCACCGATGTTCCCGTCCTCATCGAGGGGGAAACGGGAACGGGCAAGGAGCTGGTGGCGCGGGCCATCCATCGCCACAGTGAGCGGGCCGACGGGCCCTTCGTGGTGGTCAACTGCGCGGCTCTCCACGAAAATCTCCTGGAAAGCGAACTCTTCGGCCACGAACGGGGGGCCTTCACCGGGGCCGTCAAGCAGAAAAAGGGGCGCTTTGAGCTGGCCTCCGGAGGGACCCTCTTCCTGGACGAGATCGGTGAAATGAGTCTGGAAACCCAGGCCAAGATCCTTCGGACCCTGGAGTACGGAACTTTCGAGCGTCTGGGCGGCACCCGTTCCCTCCAGTCAGACGTGCGCGTCCTCTCGGCCACGAACCGGGATCTCCGCGAGGAAATCGGGAAGGGAACCTTCAGGGAAGACCTCTTCTACCGGCTCAACGTGATCACCCTCCGGATCCCCCCTCTTCGGGAGAGGCGGGAGGACATTCCCGTCCTCGCCCGCGCGTTTCTCGAGCGTCTCGCCGCCGTCCAGAAAAAGGAAATCCGGGGATTTTCCGCCGATGCCATGCGTCTTCTTGAGGCGCACGACTGGCCCGGCAATGTCAGGGAACTGGAGCATGTGGTTGAACGGGCCGTGATTCTCTGTCCCGGGGGCGAGATCGCGGCGTCCCACCTGCCGGAATCCCTTCGGGAATCGGCTGGGTCGGCGTCGTCCCGGAACGTGGTCATCCCCGTGGGAACCTCCTTGAAGGAGGCAGAAAAAAGGCTGATATTAAAAACCCTCGAGGCGGTAGACTACCATCGGGGCAGAGCGGCGGAAACGCTCGGAATCAGCAAACGGAAGATCGAATATCTCTTGAAAGACTGGGGACTGGAGGGACTGGGCAGGAAATCCCGGAAAAGGGGTTAACCGGTTTCACTCCCCATCTCCTCCTGATCGGGATCGGGAAAGTCCCCGCTCAGGTCGGAGGTCAGGGCCTGGATATCCTGGTCACTCAAGGCGTCGAAAAACTCCGACACCCCCATATAATCCTCCACCACACCGAGACAGACCGTCGAATCGTTGACAGGCAGCGATTCCAGGGAGACCGCCGCCAGCCGATTCGCGGAGGATCGGACGGAAGCGGGGGAGGAGGGAGTCCGCATCCAGGCCGTGGCAAGGGCCATTCCCACGAGAAGACCGCAGAGACCAGACAGGGCGGGCACAAGAATCCCCCTGCCCTCGAATCTTCCGAAAAGAGCCTTGACGGCCCGCCTCCAGGGAGAAGAGGATCGCCTCTTCGCGAGCTCTCCAAGAATAGACGCCTTCATCTCTTCAAAGAAACCCTCGGGAAGGGAAGGCGGGGAGTCCTCTTTTATTCCCTCCAAAATCCCGGGAAGATCCCTTTGAAACGCACGGCACTCCGGACAGGCCCTCAGGTGGATCTCGAGGGCTTTGCGTTCCCCCTCTTCGATGGGTTCTCCCTGAGAAACGGCGATGATAAGATCCTGGAATGTTTCACAAGATGGCTTCATTTTTCAATATCTCCCTCAGCCGTTTGACGGCGTTGTGATAGGCGGCTTTGCAGTTCCCGACGGAACAGTCCAGAACACGGGCAATCTCGGCGTAGGTCAGCCCCTCCTGAACCCGAAGAACGACAACGGCCTTTTGGCGTCGTGGAAGTGCCTGAACGGCCCGGGTCACGTGACTGGCCATATCCCTCCTTTCCAACGCGACGGCCGCGGACAGGGCCGGGTCCGAAAGGTAGGTCAGGGGGACATCGGACGCCGCGGGGGGACGCCGCTTCAGAAAATTCAAGGCGTGATTCGTGGCCACCCGGTAGAGCCAGGTCCGGAAGCCGCTGTCGCCCCTGAAACCCGAAATCTTCCTGAAAACCTTTATAAAGACCTCCTGGGTTAAGTCCCTCGCGTCCTCCACGTTCCGGGTCATCCTAAAAAGATAGGTGAAGATCTCCCGTTCGTATCTATCCACAAGACAGGCCACCGCCCCACGATCCCCCCTCCGCGCGCGCGCCACCCACTCCTTTTCCTGATTTTGTTCCATCCTTATGTATAGACCCCAATCGATAAAAAGGGTTTACCCTTTTTATCGGGTCGCTCGACAAAAGTCCAATGGGCGCGTATAAAATGCCCAAAATACAAAAAGGGGGAGAAGCGTTTTGGCCTCTCCCCCTACAAATAAATTTCAAAAACTAATTAATCTTCGAGCGTAATCGCGCCCTCGGGGCACTCATCCACGCAGGTTCCGCAGTCCACACACTCATCCTCGTTGACGACGGCGTAATCCTCGACGGTAATAGCCTCTACCGGGCAAACCTCCGCGCATGTTCCGCATGCCGTGCACTTATCGATATCAACCTTTGCTGCCATGATTTACCTCCTTTAAGTTTTTTCGGTGGAAAAAGATTTCACCTCCTTTCCCGCAACTATTTTAATTCTCCATACCTTAACTCTGTTTTGCCGCGTCATACAAAATCCCAGCCTTCGTGTCAAGGGAAGATTGGAAAAAGATATCGGGCAACAGAGAGACGGCGATATGCGGTGAAAATCCTCCGCCATAACCCTTTCTTGACGCAAAAGACGAACGCCGGAGACGAATGATTCAACTTATCCATAAACCTTTCAAGAGGCAAGAGGAGGATCAGGTTTTAGGTTAAAGACGTATGCCGGAAGTGTTTTGCTTTTTCCCTTCTACCTATTCCTTTCTAAGTGACCTCCCGCCCCTCGTTAGAAAGGTCGAAGCCAAGCGGGGACATCCAGGTAAATAATGTCGGGGTCGGTGATGACGAACGCGTCTCTGAAGGAAGACAATGTATCCTTCGCGTCCAGCTCATAGGCGTAATCGGCGTGGGTAATCATGTCTTTAAACGCTCCTTTCTTTTGCTGAAGAAATCTTTACGGTTCGCGGACGCTTTCGGGTTTCTCACGCCAGGCGCAGTATCGCCTTGACGCGGGCCGCCTCGGCCTCGGAAGTCTCGTAAATGGTGATCTCCTTGTCCCGTGCGCGCTGTCCCCGGGTAATCTCTATCCTCGATTTCGGGATCTTCAGCGCCTTGCTCAAAAACCGGACGCAGGCCTTGTTGGCCTTTCCCTCCACGGCGGGCGCCTGGAGGCGCACCTTGATGCCGTCTTCGGTGTGAACGATCTCGTTTTTGGACGCCCCCGGCTGAACACGTATCCGGAAGGAATAGTCCATGGATTATTTGAGATGCAGGGCCAGCTCCACCAGGGAGTTGACGAGGAACTGCTGGAGGAAGATGATCCCCAGCACCAGGATGATGGGTGAGAAGTCTATCCCGCCGAAGGTGAGCGGGATGATCCGCCGGATCCTCCAGAGGACCGGCTCCGTGATCTGGTAGAGTATCCGCACGATGGGGTTGAAGGGATCCGGGTTGACCCACGAGAGGACCGCGCGGATGATAATCACCCACATGTAGAGCGTGAGGATAATGGAAAGGATCTTGGCGATGGCCATAATCAGGTTCGCGAATATGAACATTTATCTGTTTGCCTCCGTTTCTTTGAGGACAATATAATTCGCCTGGCGTCCCGCGGCAAGCCCTTCCCTCCGGTAGGAATAGAAGTAGGCCGCCTCGCACCGGGTGCAGTAGGGCAAAACGTCCACGCGCGCCTCCCGGACGCCCGACGCCACGGCCTGCCTCAGGGCCATGATCTTCAGGTCAAGCCACCAGTGATCGGGGCTTCCGGGACGGGCACAGGCCATAAAAAGCTTCCCGCGTCCCCGTTCCTCGAAGAAATCCCGGACGGGGATGTCCACCTCCAGGCAGCAAGGGCCGATGCCCGGTCCCACGGCGACATAGAGGTCCTCGGGCGGAATCTGGAGGTGTTCCGAGATACGCTTGATCACCTTGGGCAAAATCCCCTGCCCCATTCCCTTCCAGCCCGCGTGCACGGCCGCCACGCCCCTTCCCGTTCCCTCAGCCACGAGGATGGGTAGGCAGTCCGCTGTCCTCACCCCTATGGGCATCCCCGGCACGGTGGTGATGACCGCGTCGGCCTCCTCGCGCCATGTTTCCGGCACCGGGGAATCGAACGTAACGACGCGGTCCCCGTGCACCTGCTTGGGAAAGACAATGCCGGCAAGGTCCTCCTCCGTGCGCATGCCGAAGCCGTGGTAGAGGTGGGGAAGAGATTCCAACAGGGGTGAAGTCATAAATTGCATGGCGGGGTCCTTTCAATCGAATCGTTTTTCCAGTTTTTTCAAGAGGTCTTCCATGTCGGTGGGATAGGGAGCGGTCAGGGTCATCTTCGCCCCCGTGCCGGGGTGGCGGAAGGTGAGGTGGATGGCGTGGAGGGCCTGCCTGCCCAAGGCCTTGACGTCCCGCGCCAGGGGCGCCAAGACGCCCGAGGTGGGAAATTTCCGCCGCCCGTAGACGGGATCTCCCACGATGGGGTGCCCAACGGAGGCCAAGTGCACCCGCAACTGGTGGGTGCGCCCCGTGCGGGGGATAAGCTTGAGGAGGCTCATTCCCGGGAATTCCTTCATGACCTTCCAGCCGGTGACCGCCTCCCGCCCGCCGCCGGGCACGCGCGTGAGCGCCATCTTCTTTCGGTCCCGGCCGCTCCGCGTGATGGCGCCGTCAATCGTCCCCGTCTCCGCGTCCATCCGCCCGTAGACGAGGGCGTGATAGACCTTCTTTATCTCCCGGTCTTTGAACTGGGCGGCAAGAGAGAGATACGCCACGTCGGTCTTGGCCACGATCACGACCCCCGAGGTGCCTTTATCCAGGCGGTGCACGATGCCGGGACGGTTTGGCCCCCCCAGGGAGGCCAGGCGGGAGGTATGGGCCAACAGGGCGTTGACGAGGGTATCGTCCGCGTGGCCGGGCGCGGGATGGACCACCAGGTGCGGGGGCTTGTTGACCGCGATGATCGCGTCATCCTCGTAAAGAATCTCAAGGGGGAGGGAACGCGCCACCGGGACCGCCGATTCCGGCGCGGGGATTTCGTAAGCCAGCTTTGCGCCGGGGGTTACGTGAATCGACGGTTTTAATATCGGTTTCCCGTCCATTCTGACGTGGCCGTTCTTGATCAATTTCTGGGCTATGCCGCGCGTTATAACCCCTTCCTGGGCGGCGAGAAACTGGTCGATGCGCACGGGTTCCATGTCCGGAGGAATCGTGACGACCCGTTTTTTCATTTACGGTTCCTAAAGAAATGATAAACCTCCGCGGCCTTATCCGCCTCCCTGTTTCCCTCGTCCCACGGATAGGGCAAGGTGAAGGCGGAGAGGAGGCCCACCTTTTTGGGGTCTTCCGACATGATTCTAAAGGAACTTCCATTCGGTTTCTTCATGATCAACACGGGACTGAAGTAGATATATACACCGTCTTCCACCGTTTGAAGAATTACCTCTTCACCACTCAATCTTCTGAGAATTAAACAAATCGAAAGGTTTCGCGCGAATCCACAGGAAACCCCTTTCTTTTCGTTTTTTTCGACAAGGGCTTGCTTGTAAGCATACATCGCCCATATACACGCGTTGTAAGGGAGGAGGTCGATGGTTCTTGGCTGGGCAAACCGTTTCATCGCGCGCAGATAATATCTGGGATTGTAATCGATGATCAGAAAAAGCCGGAACGAATGTAGTCGCGGCTCTATAGAAACAATTAATTCGAGTTCATCATCACCTACTGGAACGAGATGACGTTCAAGTTCCGGCAGGGCATCCCTGAAAAGGGGGATGCAGGACTGGGGGATATTCTGGAACTGGGAGACAACTTTGACAGTTTCCGAAGGGGATTTTCTCTTTCCGTGTCTCCATCCCCGCTGAAAAAGTTTCTGGGAGATCCAGCCTTTCTTACCGTTCCGGCTTCGGATTTTAACCCATCCCGCCCTTTCGTCTAAAACCTTGACAGGCTCCCTCATCTTTATGGTTCCGATGATTTTGAACTTCATTCCCGGGCCATTATGGAGATTTAAGGAATATCTCCTTCGGGCGTGACTTTGATGATATGACCCCAGAATAACAAGAAACAAAAGGAATATATGAAAGATTTTATCCCTAACTCGCATGGGAGATTTCGGAAAAAACACGGATAAGGTCGGCGGAATCCTTCGCGAGAAGGGTTCGAACGTCGAGAAGGACCCTGCCTTCCTCCACCCGCGCGATGACGGGCGGGTCCGCTTCGCGGAGATGCTTTTCCAATTCCGTTTCTGATAGCTTAGTCGGGGTCACGGCGACGCAGTAGGTGGGGAGGGCCTCTTCAGGCAAGGCCCCTCCGCCGACGCGGGACGTGGACGGCACCACCGCGAACTGAAAGCCCTCCGTGACATCCCGGGCCAGCCTGCGGCGCAGGGACCTCGCCTTCCGCTTGAGGTTTTCGGGAGACTGGGTAATCATTCGGAGGGTTGGGATCTGCCTGACGGCCTCGACGGGATCCTCGTAGAACCTCAAGGTCGCCTCCAGGCCTGCCAGGGTCAGCTTGTCAATTCTCAGGGCGCGGTTCAAGGGGTTTTTCTGGATGGGCTCAATATACTTTTTCTTCCCGAGGATGACCCCCGCCTGGGGGCCCCCGAGGAGCTTGTCACCGCTGAAGGTCACCACGTCCATCCCCTGCTTCAGGGCCTCCTGGACGGTGGGTTCGGACGGAAGCCCCAGGGTCCTGAAATCGATGAAGTTCCCGCTTCCCAGGTCCTCCATGGCGGGAAGCCCGTTCCGGTGGGCCAAGTCGGACACGGCCGCTCCCGGGACCTGCTCCACGAAACCGATCAGGCGGAAGTTGCTGGTGTGAACCTTCAGAAGGAGACCCGTGTTTTCCCCGATGGCCCGCTCGTAGTCGAAGAGATGGGTCTTATTGGTAGTCCCCACCTCCCGCAGGACCGCACCGCTCCACGCCATTACGTCGGGAATCCGGAAGGATCCCCCGATCTCCACCAATTCCCCCCGGGATACCACCGCCTCTTTTCCGGCGGCCAGGCTGTTTAGGGCGATGAGGACAGCGCCCGCGTTATTGTTGACCACCAGGGCCTCCTCGGCCCCCGTCAAGTCGCACAAAAGCCGCTTCGCGTGGACGTAACGGATGCCCCGTTTTCCCTCCGTAAGGTCGTATTCCAGGTTGCTGTAGCTCTCCGCCACCCGGACCATGTGTTCAAGCACCGGCCCCGCCAGCAGGGATCGGCCCAGGTTCGTGTGGATGACCACACCGGTGGCGTTGATGACCCGGCGGAAATGATAGGCAGCCCGGCGGGAAAGCTCCATTTCCACGTGCAGAAAGATGGCTTCGGGCGTGAACCAGTCGAGGGACACCGCGGCGGGTTCCAGGGCGTCTATCTTTTCACGCAACTCCGCCAGGACCGTCCGGACGGCCTCAACCAGGGTATGCCTCGTATGGGCCTTCAGGAGCCGCTTGAATCTCTCACCCTTGAGCAGTTCGTCCACCTTGGGAATTCTTTTGAACAGGTCTTTCTTGTTCAGGCTCATCCTTTCTTCTCCGGCAGGATGTTGGGCTTGGAGGGCATGAGGACCGTCTTCACGATCTTCAGGAAATTCATGCGAAGGAAGTGGGTCGGCCACTCCAACTCCTTCTTGAAGCAGACGGTGGAGATATTGAGAGAGGCCATCTTGTCCTTCAAGTCATACAGGGTTCCCTGCCCCGCGTTCTCCCGGTCCTCGGCCACGAGGGCGTCGATCCGTTTCATCATGGCCACGGCCGCTCGGATCCGCTCGTCCGTTTCGTCCGCGATCCTCGCGTCGATCAGACCGAATTCCTTCTTCAACCGGTTCATGCGCAGCCCCGCCTCGTAGGTGCTGTAGACAATCTCGGACCGGTTCATCCACTTGGTCTCGTAGTTTAAGATATACTGCCAGCTCGGAGACAGCATGGCCTGCCGGTGTTCCTCCACCGTTCGATAGAAGAATGTGTAGCCAAATTTCTCAGGGTTCTCGAAGACCTCGCTGCCCGGGTCGAGAAAGGGCGCCAGGGGGGAGATAAAGGGGAAGAGACGTCGCGTCTTTCCAAACCGCTCGAGAAGCTCCCGCGAATAGTCCACCGTATCCAGGACGGACTGGAAGGTTTGGTAGGGAAGTCCCGTCATGAAGAAGAGGTCGAAGCGCTTACAGCCCAGCTCCAGGGCGTCCGCAATCATCCGCTCCAGGTCGTCGTTGTCGTAATACCTGCCGAAGGCGTGCCGGACCTTCTCGTCGTGGGACTCGGGGGAGATCTCGAAGTTGAAGTTCTCCACGCTGTCGGCGATCATGGCAATCTGGTCCCTGCGCGGCGGCTTGAAGAATTCGAAGGCCACGTGGTTAGGAATCCGGCGCGTCTTGAGCTTCCGCAGGAGGGTCTCGCCGTATGCCTTCCCCGCCTGGAAGATGTCCCCGATAATCATCACGGGGGCCTTGAGGTGGTCGCAGACCCGGAAGATGTCCTCTGCCAGGAGCTCGGGATCCCGGTAGGCGGGACGCTTGCGGTTGGCGTAACGGGCGAATCCGTAGGCGGAGCCCCCGCAGGTGCGGCAGTTGTAGGAGCATCCCCGGCAGGTGAAAACGGCCGTCACGGGATACTCGAGCCAGTTGGTGAAGGGGACGTAGCCAGTCATATCCCGATACTTCACGACCTTTCTCATGATGTGGCCGTAGTCGATAGAGATATGGTTCATGGTATCGGGCACGTAGCTCAAAGGGTTGACCCGTGTTTCGCCATCCTTCCGCCAAGTGACATTGGGGATGCCGTCGGGAGAGCGGTTTTCCCGGATGGCCCCGAGGAGCCGAACCATGGGCTCCTCCGTGGAGTCTCCGCGCACCACGTAATCGATGAAAGGATAGTTGGTGATCAGGTCCTCGTGGTAGTAGGTGGAGGAAAGCCCGCCGAAGAGGACCGGGGTGTCGGGATGATACCGCTTCGCGATCTCCGCCAGCGCGAGGCTCCCCTGCACGTGGGGCATCCAGTGCAGGTCGAAGCCGAACGCGCGGGGATTCAGTTTTTTTATCAGGGCCTCCGCGTCGAAATCGGGATTTTTTATCATCTTCAAGGCCACGTTGATGATGCGCACCCGGAAGCCCTTCCGCTCCAGGTATTCCGACAGGCTGGCAAACCCGATGGGATACATCTCGAAGATGGGCGTGGAGGGCACCACGTCGCTGATGGGGCCGTGCATGATGGGCAGCTTCCGGAAGTCGTAAATGGAAGGCGCGTGGATGAGGATCAGGTCGTCTTGTCTCTTCATGGTTCGGTTCCTTTTAAACTTGGGACACTATTAACACAGGGACGGAAGGTGGTTCAAGCCCGGGGCGGCCCCGCCTTGTCATCTCCCCCTTCACGGGTATAATGAAACAAAAAAGGAGGAGATTCATGGCCACCACGGAAAAGATCCACATCATCCAGGCGAACACGCCCGAGGAGCTGGAAAAGGCCTACAACGAGTGGACGAAGAAACACCTTCGCAAGGTGGGAGTGGAGGTCATCGAGCGGCAGTATCTCCAGACCGACACGGGATACCAGGTCGCCATATTCTACAAGGAGGTCATCCTTTAGAGCCGGCGCCGCGGCGCCGGCTACTGGCTCATCGAGGCAAGGAACTCCTTATTGTTTTTCGTTCCCTTCATCTTGTCCAGCAGGAATTCCATGGCATCTACCGTGCCCATGGGCTGGAGAACCTTTCTCAAAATCCAGATGCGGTTTAGATCTTCCTGATCGATGAGAAGCTCCTCCTTCCGCGTTCCGGACTTGGCGATGTCCATGGTGGGGAAGACCCGTTTCTCCATCAGTTTCCGGTCCAGGTGAAGCTCCATGTTTCCCGTTCCCTTGAACTCCTCGAAGATGACCTCGTCCATGCGGCTCCCCGTGTCGATGAGGGCGGTGGCGAGGATGGTCAGGCTTCCGCCTCCCTCGATGTTCCGCGCGGCCCCGAAAAACCGTTTGGGCTTATGCAGGGCGTTGGAATCAACGCCGCCGGATAGGACCTTCCCGCTGGGGGGCACGACCGTGTTGTAGGCGCGCGCCAGGCGGGTGATACTGTCCAGAAGGATGACCACGTCCCGCTGGTGCTCCACCAGGCGCTTGGCCTTTTCTATCACGATCTCGGCCACCTGGACGTGGCGCTGGGCCGGCTCGTCGAAGGTGGAACTCACCACCTCCCCGTCCACGGAGCGTTCCATGTCCGTGACCTCCTCGGGACGCTCGTCGATGAGAAGGACAATAAGCTCCACATCTGGATGATTGTGTTTCAGCCCCTTGGAGATGGCCTGCAACAGCATGGTTTTCCCCGTCCTCGGGGGCGCCACGATGAGACCGCGCTGCCCCTTCCCGATGGGGGTGAGCATATCCATGATCCTGAGGCTGTAGTTTTCCGGCTCGGACTCGATCTCCAGCTTGAACCGCTCGTTTGGATAGAGAGGCGTCAGGTTGTCGAAGAGGATCTTCTCCTTCGCCACCGAGGGGTCGTCGTAATTGATGGATTCCACCTTAAGCAAGGCGAAATACCGTTCCGAGTCCTTGGGCGGGCGGATCTGACCGTAGATGATGTCTCCCGTCCTCAGGCCGAACCGCCTTATCTGTGAGGGGGAGACGTAGATGTCGTCGGGCCCCGGGAAGTAATTGGCATTGGGCGCCCGGAGGAACCCGAACCCGTCCGGAAGGGTCTCCAGGACGCCGTCCGCGTAGATGAGCCCGTTCTGTTCGCTCCTCGCCTGGAGAATCGAGAAGATGAGCTCCTGCCTCCCCATCGAGGCCGGATCCTCGATTCCAAGATCCTTCGCAATTCCGAGGAGTTCGTTGATGGGTTTCTGTTTCAGTTCCGTGAGATTCATGCCTTTTTCTCTTCCTCCTTTTTCAGACTTTCAAGTATCACTTTCGCCTTCCGGCGAAGTGCTTCGAGCGTCCCATCGTTGGCAATAAGGATATCCGCCCGTTTTTTCTTTTCACTGAGGGGCATCTGACAGGCGAGTCGCCGCCGCGCCTCTTCGAGGGTGATGCCTATCCGCTTTGCCGCCCTTGCCACCGCTGTTTCCGTGTCCCCCGGAGTAACCAGGACGAGGTGATCGACCATCTTATCGAAGCCCGCCTCGATGAGAAGGGGCGCGTCGATGACCACGATGGCTTTCCGGTCGTTTTTTCCTATTTCCGCGATGCGCCGCTTTATCCACCCGTGAACGAGGGGATGGATGAGCCTGTTGATCTTCTCGACCTTTTCCGGGTCGGCGAAGATGATTTGTGCCAGTTTTTTTCTATCTATCTCTCCCTCGTCGTCTAAAACCCCTTCACCGAACGCATCGGCCACGGCCCGGTGGCCCGCTTTCCCCTTTCTCAGGAGGGTCTTGGCTACCCTGTCCGCGTCGATCACGTGCGCGCCACCTTCCGAAAAGACCCTGGCCACTTCGCTCTTTCCGCTTCCGATCGATCCTGTAATGCCCACGATTTTCATTGAATACTTCGGGCAGATCAGATATCGATATTCTGCGCCAGGAGGGCGTTTTGCTCGATGAAGCGTTTCCTCTGATCCACGCTGTCACCCATCAGAATGGTGAAGATCTCGTCTGCCTCCACCGCGTCTTCAATCTTGACTTGAAGGAGCTTACGCTTCTCGGGATTCATGGTGGTTTCCCACAACTGGTCGGGATTCATCTCGCCCAGGCCCTTATAGCGCTGGATGCTGTACATCCCCTGCTGGGCCTTCAAGATCTCGCTCAACAGGTCGTTCCTGTTTTCCACCATGAATTCCTTTTTGTCACCGATGACCTTGAAGGGAGGATCCTCCAATTCCTTTATTTCCTGGTGGAGGCTGAAGAGGCTTCGATACTTAGGTCTGTTGATGAATTCCCATGATATGTTGAAGGGCATGACGTCCCCGTTCCGCACGATGGAAAGGGGAAGTTCGTACATCCCGTGTTCCTCATCATACGAAACTTCCGGGAAAGATGCAAGGGCAAGGTTTCCGCTTATCGCCTTTGCAAGGGATTCCACCGCTTCCTTGTCCTGGAAGAAGTCTTTCTTCGGCTGGACGGGAAACCTCAGGAGGGTATCGATCAGGGCGTCGGGCAGTTGCCGACGGCGAAAGAGATCCATGATCTCGTTGAAGCGGCTTATTTGCTTCAGGATGTAGCGCAGACGGTCTTTCCGGAACCGCTTCCCGGAGGAGACAGCCACGACCTCGTAGTTTTTGACGGCCTCGGAGATGAGAAAGTCGTTCAGCTCCCCGTCGTCCGAGAAGTAGGCGATCATCTTTCCCCGCTTGACCCGGTACAGGGGAGGCTGGGCAATGTAGAGGTGACCATGCTCGACGATCTCGGGCATCTGGCGGTAGAAGAAGGTGAGGATGAGGGTCCGTATGTGGGATCCGTCCACGTCCGCGTCCGTCATTATGATAATCTTGTTGTAGCGAAGCTTTTCTATTTTGAAATCGCTTTCCCCTATCCCCGTGCCCAGGGCGGAGATGATGGTCTTGATCTCCTCGTTTGACAGCATCTTGTCGAGGCGCGCCTTCTCCACGTTAAGAATTTTTCCCTTGAGGGGCAAGATGGCCTGGGTCCGCTTCTCCCGGCCCTGCTTAGCGGAGCCGCCCGCCGAGTCGCCCTCCACCAGGTAGAGTTCCGCCTGAACCGGGTCTTTCGTCTGGCAGTCCGCCAGCTTTCCGGGAAGGGAAGCGGAATCGAGCGCCCCCTTCCGCCGGGTCAGTTCCCGCGCCTTCCGCGCGGCGTCTCGCGCGCGGGCGGAACTGATTACTTTCTGGATAATCTGTTTGGCGACGGAGGGATTCTCCTCCCAGTAAGTACTGAGATTCTCGTTTACAAAGCTTTCCACATACCCCTTTACCTCACTGTTGCCAAGCTTTGTCTTCGTCTGCCCCTCGAACTGGGGCTCCGGAACCTTCACACTGACTACACCTGCCAGACCCTCCCGCACATCGTCGCCGGAGAGAGAAACCTTGAGGTTCTTGGTCAGTCCCATCTTTTCAGCGTAGCTGTTGATGGTCCGTGTCAGGGACGTTTTGAAGCCGGACAGGTGCGTGCCGCCCTCGTGGGTGTTTATATTGTTGGCGAAGGAAAAGAGGTTTTCAGAGTAGCCGTCGTTATACTGAAAAGCCACCTCGATTTGAACGCCATTCTTCTCTCCCGAGAAGTAGATGGGTTTCTTGTGGAGGCAATTCTTGTTCCGGTTGAGATATTCCACGAAGGAGGCAATGCCCCCCTTGTAGTAGTATTCCTGCTGCTTTCCCGTCCGCTCATCGGACAAGGTAACCCGTAGACCCTTGTTTAGGAAGGCGAGTTCCCGAAGCCTTTGAGCCAGCACGTCGAAGCTGAAGGTGATGTCCCCAAAGATCTCCGGATCGGGCCGAAATATGACAAGGGTGCCGTTTTTGCGCGTCTTTCCGACAATCTCCAGTTCCGTAACGGGGCGACCCCGTTCATAACGCTGGTGGTAGACTTTTCCGTCCCTTTTAATCTCCAATTCCACGAATTCTGAAAGGGCGTTAACGACAGAAAGGCCCACGCCGTGCAACCCCCCTGAAACCTTGTAGCTTTTCCGGTCGAACTTCCCCCCCGCGTGTAGCTTTGTCATAACCACCTGCGCAGCGGGAATCTTTTGCTCCGGGTGAATATCCACGGGAATCCCACGGCCGTCGTCCTTGACCTGCACACTGTTGTCCATCAGAAGGGTGACATCGATACGTGTGCAGTAACCGGCCAATGCCTCGTCAATACTGTTGTCTACGATCTCGAAGGCGAGGTGGTGGAGCCCCTCCGTTCCGGTGTTGCCTATATACATGGCAGGACGTTTTCGGACGGCCTCCAGCCCCTCCAGCACCCGGATATTTTTCGCGCCGTAATCTATGGCTTCCATTTCACTCATCCTCTTCTTCCTCAACTCTCATAGGCATGATCAGATAAAAAACCTCCTCGTTTCCCTTTCCCCTGAAGATACCAGGATTATCTTCATCCAGGAGTTCGATCTCAACCTCCTCTTCCTCAATGGCGCCAAGGATATCCAGGCAATACTTGTAATTGAAGGCGAAGGTGATGGGGTCACCCTCGTAGGATGTCTCGATGATTTCCTGGGCGATACCCGTGTCGGCGTCGCCCATTTTTAATATAAGGCCGTCTTCGCGGAAGGCAAACCTCGTTCCCTCATCGATATCGTTCGCAATCCTCGACACGCGCCGAAGACCAGTGATAAGATCCCACCGATTTATATGTATTAGACGGCCCCGGGTCTTAGGGATGACCTGCTGGTAGTCCGGATAATCGCCTTCCATCAGGCGGATAATCATTCCCACATTTTCCATGCGGAAGTAAGCATTCTTTTCATGCACGTCGAATCCCACCAGGCTAACCTTCGCGTCGTTTAGAATACGCTTCAGTTCCATCATGCCCCGTTTGGGAATCATGATGGCGTCTTCGAGCGCGAGGTCTTTCAGGACGGAAAGGTCCATCTGAACCAGACGGTGACCATCCGTCGCGACAACGCGTGTCGCTTCCTCTTCCGGCAGTCTTTTCATAAAGATACAGTTCAAGTTGTAACGCGTTTCCTCATTGGCCGCGGCAAAAAGGGTCTTTTCCAAAATAGAGAGGATAACTTCCGAGGGCAGCGTGTTCGAAAAGGTCTCCGGGAAATCGGGAACTTTAGGAAATGTGTTTGCCTCTAAATAGGGAAGGTTGAAACGGGATTTTTCACACGTGATGTTGCACCACCCCTCTTTATCCCCTGTCGCGATATGAATTTCCTTCTCCGGCAGTTCGTGGACGATAGAAAAAAGTTTTTTTGTGGGAAGGAGTATGGCCCCAGGTTCTTCCACCTGGGCCTTCGAATCTATAACAAGCCCCACGTTCAAGTCTGTGGAAAAAAACCTGAGTTTTTTTCCATCCGTAATCTCCATAAGAAAATTGGAAAGCACGGGCATGGTACTCTTTTTGTCGGAGACACTCTGAAGGTAGTTCAATACCTTGAGGAAAACTGGTTGCTGGATCCTTATATCCACGATGTCCTCCCTGTCTTTATATTTTTGTTTTTAACTTTATATAAATGAGGAATCATAATAAGTCGCGTTGAAATGTTTATAACCTTGAGAAAAAGCGACCAATCACGCGATACGGCGAAAAATTTTGTGGATTCCCCTGGGGAAGTTCTGTGTATGAATGTGCAAAAAAAGCAGTTGTTTTCCTTCTGAAACGCATCTTTGAGGTTGTTCACATGGTTCCCCATCTTATCCACATGGTTATGAATAGATTTTCGACTTTATCTCCTCGATGGCCTGCGTGAGATAAGTATCATTTTCCAGTTGTTTTTCAATCTTGTTGATGGCGTGAATGACGGTGGAGTGATCCTTGCCGCCAAATTTTTCCCCAATGTCGGCCAGGGAAACTTTACATAGATTTCTGGAGAGATACATGGCTATCTGTCTTGGGATAACGAGGGATTTGGAGCGGCGTTTCGACTTGATATCTGTGATCCGGATTCCGAAATGCTCGCAGACGACCTTCTGGATATCCTCTACGATGACTGGTTTGTCCGTGTCCTTGATGATGCCGCGAAGCGCCTCTTTGGCGAAGGAAACAGTGATGGGTTGTCCCGTCAGGGAGGCGAAGGCGCCGAGGCGCGTGAGCATCCCTTCCAGATCCCGGATGTTGGACGAGGACTTGGAAGCCAGAAACATGGCAACGTCATCGGGAAGGTGTATATTTTCCCTTTCGCTTTTCTTCTTCAAAATGGCCACCTTTGTCTCAATGTCCGGGGGCTGGATGTCCGCGATGAGTCCCCATTCGAAACGGGAGCGCAAGCGTTCTTCCAGATCTTTGATATCTTTTGGAAAGCGGTCACTTGTGACGACGATCTGCTTTTTAGCCACGTACAAGGCGTTGAAGGTGTGGAAAAATTCTGCCTGAGTGCGTTCTTTTCCGGCGATGAACTGAATGTCGTCGATCATTAGGATATCGGCGTTCTGAAATTTCCTCCGGAATTCCAGCATACGATCGTATCTAATAGCGTTGACCACTTCGTTGGTGAAGTCATCCCCGTTCACAAAGGATATATTGGCTTGGGAAGAAACAAGGCCTTTTCCAATAGCGTAGTTTCCAATAGCGTTCAAGAGATGGGTCTTTCCAAGACCCACACCGCCGTAGATAAACAGAGGGTTGTAGGTGTGACCAGGATTGGACGCCACCGCGAGGCAGGCCGCGTGGGCGAACTGGTTACTGTCTCCTACGACGAAAGTATCGAAGGTATATGCGGGATTAAAGAGAGGGGGATCACTTGAGGCCCTTGGGTTGACTGCCTGGGATTCATCTAGCTTCAACGTGGGGGGCGCAGCTTGTGTCTCGTTGTCGTCAATGACGATGCGGATTTTTAAATTGTCCGTGCGCAGAAACCTGGAAGCGCAGGATTGAATGGTTTGCCGGTAATGGTCGTTGATCCACTCGCCGAAAAATTTGTTGGGTGCGCTCAGGACGAGGATGTTTCCAGTGTAATCCTTGAAATTTAGAGGTTCTATCCAGGTCCTGTAGGCGCTTTCGTCGCCTATCTCTTCTTTGATAATCTGTTTAATAGGGATTAAATTTTCGTCCATAGGATTCTTGGAGTCATGTCCAGATTGGTTGTGGGCAAAAAACGCTTGTATTTATGGAAATTAACATACTTATCAACAATTGTGGATAACTCTTCCACCTTTTATTGGGTATTCCTTCTCTCTTGAAGGCGCCAAGGATGGTCAACTATAAACAATTGGAACGAAAAATTCAAGGTATAAAAATTTGCGGCAGCCCTACTCAAACTCTTCACCCGGTTCCGTAGACAGGATTTCATGGACGGCTTCATTGAGGGGGAGACCCTTGTAGAGGATTCGATACATGGCGGTGATGACTGGGGCCCGAACACCCAATTTTTGCGTGAGCTGGTAGGCGCTCTTCGTGTTGACGACCCCCTCCGCCACCATGCGCATGTCTCGTGTGATCTCCTCTATCTTAAGCCCTTGTCCAAGCTTGAGCCCCACGTTCCGGTTGCGGCTCAGATTCCCCGTGCAGGTCAGCACGAGATCCCCAATTCCGGAGAGGCCGAGGAAGGTGGCGGGGTCTGCTCCCATCTTTTTGCCGATGCGGGAGATCTCCGCCAGGCCGCGCGTGATCAGGGCCGCCCGCGCGTTGGTTCCCATCTCCATCCCATCCGCCACACCGACGGCGATGGCCATGATATTCTTCAGTGCCCCGCCTATCTGGACGCCGATGGGGTCCGTGTGAGTATAGGCGCGGAAGTGCGGAGCAGTGAAGACATTCTGGAAGTATCGCGCTGTTTCCATGTTTCTGGATGCCACGGTGACGGCCGTAAACTTCAACTGGGCCACCTCCCGCGCGAAGCTCGGCCCGGAGAGACAGGCAATGCGCGCGTGAAAAGAAGGGGGAAACACCTCCTCCAGGATCTGGGTCATCACCTTGTGGGTATTGTCCTCGATACCCTTGGCCGCGCTGGCGATATAGGCCTCGCCGGAGATGTGTCGGGCGGCTTCTTCGGTTATCTTTCGGAAAAAGTGGGAGGGAACGACCATGACGAGGGTCTCGATTCCGTCGAGAACAGCGGCCATGTCGTTGGATGCAGTGACATGGCCGGGGAGGGTGATTCCCGGCAGGAAGAGGGGGTTCTCGTGTCGCGTGTTGATGCCTTCGGCCACCTCCGGCTCGTAGACCCACATGCGGACGGGATAGCCCTTTACTGAGAGGTGGTAGGCGATGGCGGTTCCCCAGCTCCCCCCGCCGATGACGGCGATGGGGTGCTCGGCGCTACCTTTCGACGAGTTTGGTGATGGCGGCAACGTGTTCCCCCTCCTCGATGTTGATGAGCCGGACGCCCTGCGTGTTCCTTCCTATCACCGGCACGTCGGAGACGGAAAGCCGTATGAGTTTCCCGGAACTGGTGATGAGGACCACCCCATCCTCCTCTTCTACCTTGAGGACGCCCGCCGGGTAGCCGACCTTCGGCGTGACCTTGAGGTTGATGACCCCGCTTCCGCCCCGGGCCTGGTTCCGGTATTCGCTGAAGGGACTGCGCTTCCCGTAGCCCCGCTCCGTGACGGTCAAAAGGGTGGCCCCTTCCTGGACGATGTCCATTCCGATGACATAATCGTCGTTACGGAGGCGAATGGCCCGGACGCCGGTGGCCGTCCGCCCCATGGAACGGATATCGTTCACGGAGAAGCGGATGGCCTTGCCCCCGTGGCTGCAGATGATGACGTCCTGGTCGTCCCGGACACCCAGGACCTTGACGAGACTGTCGTCGGGGCGGATCTTGAGGGCCAGGATTCCGCCGCTGTGGATATGGCGGTAGGCGGCCAGAGGCGTCTTCTTCACGATGCCGTTTTGGGTGATGAAGAGGACGTGGGGATAGGACTCGAAGTCACGCAGCGAGAAGGCCGTGGCGACCTTCTCTCCCTTCTTCAGGTTGACGAGGTTCACGATGGAACGGCCCCGTGAGGCCGGCCCCACGTAGGGAAGCTCGTGAACCTTTAAGGCGTAAACCCTGCCCTGGTCTGTGAAGAAGAGGAGATAGTCGTGGGTGGAGGCGGTGAAGATCTGGGTGACGAAGTCCTCGTCCTTGATGTTCATCCCTATGCGCCCCTTCCCGCCCCGGTTCTGGCTGCGGTAGAGGCGGGGGGAGACCCGCTTGATGTAGCCCCGGTAGGAGATGGTGACGAGCATGTCCTCCTCGGCGATGATATCCTCGATGCCGATTTCGCCCTGGGCCTCGATGATCTCGGTGCGCCGGGGGTCCTGGACCAGTTCCTCCACCTGCTCCAGTTCCTCGATGATGATTCCCCGTCTAAGGGCCTCGTTGGCCAGGATCTCCTCCAGGCGGGCGATGGTCTGGATGATCTCTTTGTATTCCGCCAGGATCTTTTCTCGCTCCAGGCCGGTTAGGCGTTGCAGCCTCATGTCTAGGATGGCCTGGGCCTGGACCTCCGAGAGTTCGAACCGTTCCATCAACCCCTTTTTCGCCTCCGCGGGAAGGCGGGAGGCGCGGATGAGGGCAATGGCCTCGTCCAGGTTGTCGAGGATGATCTTGAAACCTTCCAGGATATGGGCCCGCGCCCGCGCCTTTCGCAGCTCGAACTGGCTTCGGCGGACGATGACCTCGAGGCGAAAGTGGATGAAGAGGTCGATGAGCTGTTTGAGGTTGAAGATCTTGGGCTGGTTGTTGAGGACCGCCAGGAGGATGATGCCGAAGGAGGTCTGAAGCTGGGTGTGCTTGAAGAGCTGGTTCAGGATGATCTCGGGGGTCTCACCCCGCTTCAGCTCGATGACGATGCGGATGCCCTCCCGGTCCGTCTCATCCCGGATGTCACTGATGCCCTCGATGGTCTTGTTTTGGACGAGGCGGGCGATGCGCTCCACGATCCGGCTCTTGTTGGTCTGGTAGGGGATCTCCGTGACGATGATGCGCTCCCGGTCGGAGCTCTTCACCTTCTCGATGTGGGTGCGCGCCCGCATCTGGATGATGCCGCGTCCCGTTTTGTAGGCGGAAAGGATGCCCTCGCGCCCGAGGATGAAGCCCGCCGTGGGGAAGTCGGGGCCGGGGATGTATTCGATGAGCTCCTCGAAGGAGAGGTCGGGGTTTTTGATGACGGCCTTGATGCCGTTGATGAGCTCGTTGAGATTATGGGGCGGGATGTTGGTGGACATGCCCACCGCGATCCCCGAGGCGCCGTTGGCGAGCAGGGTCGGGATTCGCGTGGGCAGGAGCATGGGCTCGGTGAGCGTC
>Ga0256833_1000511_pt1 | contig 30422 bp, 35 predicted proteins | sample 356284metaG_FD_190535 | JGI IMG/M metagenome (GOLD analysis project Ga0256833, IMG submission 190535) | Hydrothermal vent microbial communities from Mid Atlantic Ridge, Atlantic Ocean - 356-284 | ecosystem: Environmental > Aquatic > Marine > Hydrothermal vents | place: Atlantic Ocean: Mid... | reverse complement strand
TGATCTATCCTTTTAAATACCTCGGAAAAACCCATAATCAATCCAGAAAACCTGTCAATGGGCTTGATGCAGAAGCCTTTTCCTGTTCTTCAATAGGACCCGCCTCAATAGCCTCTATTGCGCTTTTCACAGCCTTCTTAAAGGCACCGGCCATTCTAACAGGGTTGTCTGCGCAAGCAATTGCAGTATTTACAAGAACAGCATCCGCTCCCATCTCAATTGCCCTTGCAGCATGAGAAGGAAGGCCAAGCCCTGCATCAACCACCACCGGTATATTAGACTGTTCAATTATTATCCTTATAAACTCTTCCGTCTTTATACCCCTTGCACTTCCAATAGGCGCCGCAAGAGGCATTACCGTTGCACAACCTGCATCTTCAAGCCTTTTAGCAAGAACAGGGTCTGCATGTATATATGGAAGAACAACAAAACCTTCTTTCACCAGTAATTCAGCAGCCTTCAATGTCTCCACAGGGTCCGGCATAAGGTAAACCGGGTCAGGAGTTACCTCCAGTTTAATCCAGTTTATGCCCGATGCAGCCCTTGCAAGTCTTGCAAGCCTCAAAGCCTCCTCAGCATCCCTTGCACCGGAAGTATTTGGCAAAACAATATACCTATCAAAATCAATTGCATTCAAAGTGGGGTCCGGGGAGTTAAAATCAACCCTCCTCAGGGCAACCGTCACAATTTCAGCACCAGATTCTTCAAGAGATTTAGCCATAATTTCAGGTGAAGGGAACTTTCCAGTTCCTATAAAAAGCCTTGATTTCAATTTCCTTCCAGCAATTACAAGAGGTTTCAATTTATCCCCCTCCAACAAAGGAAACAATCTCCAGATTGTCTCCCTCTTTCACTTCTGTTGATTTAAAATCCTCTCTAAAAACAACCCTCCCATTTAACTCCACCGCCACAAAATCAGATTTTACTTTCAGGGCTTTTAACAATTGAGAAATACTTTTAATTTTCTGTTTGAATTCTCGCTTTTCCCCATTTATAATTAGCATCATTTTTCAAGCCCCAAAATCAATCTTACTATTAGATGGGATTGAATGGATGCTGCAATTCCAACTCTCGTTGCAACAAGCCCAATCCTGTCCTTCACCTCACTTTCCCCGTCACCGACAACATAGATTTTATCAGATATTCTTCTAACGACCACACTTTTTTCTGAACCAAAACCAGCAATCCCGCTTGAAGCAACCACAATTTTATCCGGAAGTCTATCGCGAATAGCACTGACCAATTCCGCTTTTGAAGAAGGGTCATCAAAACACTCTGCAATTATCTGACACTCTTCAAAGATATCGACATTGTTCCTTGAGACTTTAATTATGTAACCCTCTATTTCAGTAAAAGGGGATATTTTTTTCATATTCTCCTTAAAAGCATTAACCTTATATCTGCCAATCTGATTGATAAAGTACCTCTGCCTGTTTATATTTGAAGGTTCAACAATGTCAAAATCAACAACAACCAATCTGCCAACTCCGGCTCTCACAAGGTTTTCCCCAACAACACTCCCAAGCCCGCCAAGACCTGCTATTCCAACGGTAGAACCCTGTAATTTATCAGTAAAATCTTCCGGCTGTCTTGCAAACATAAGATCTTTTAATGAAACACCATCAGGGATACTCCCTTTTTTAAAGGCAACGACTCTGTCTCCATTCTTCAATTCATAATTTAAATCAGGGTTTAAAACCGTGTTAACAATAACAAGATCAAAGTCAGGATAATACTCACTTAAAAATCTTCCAATAGTGAGATGAGAGTCAACTCTATAATCATTTCCATTAAGAGACACTTTAATCATCTTTATCCCCGAAAAACATGGTTATGCCTGCAACAGAAAAATCGGTACCCAGTTTTGATTTTAATTCCTTCACCCTGTTAAAATCAATCCCCCCAAGAAGAACAACCCTTTCTCCATACTTTTCAGTAATTTTCTTCATTCCTTTCAATTCAAGGGGTTTCAGATGGTAATTCTTTTTTGAATAGGGTTGAAAAACAGGGGAAAGAAAGACAAAATCAGCCCCCTTTGAAAACATAATCTCTGCAGAATCAAAACTGTGGGAGGAAGAGGTAAATCCGTGAAGTGGAAATTGTTTTAGAAAAATATCCAGAGATATCTTATCTTTCTCTTTAAAATGACACAGCACATCTTTTCCTCTCAAGGTTATCCACCTTTCATAAGGAAGAACTGGCGTTACATTGCTTTTCAAACATAGGTCAATAAGGTCTGACAACCCCTGATAATTCAATAAAAAGGGGGATCTCAGATAGATATGAGATACCCCCATTTCTTCAACACGCCGAATTAACTTATAGAAGGAAGAAGGGTTTAAATAGTTCGGCGTTATTGCAAAAATCTTCATCCAATCATATTTCAGAAAACTTTTTATGTCTTTTTAAAACAATCCTTGCATACCTGAATACAGGAATGTTCTTTCTGTTCTTTAATTTTTTAATAGCAGTTTCCCCCATATTATATGCTGCAAGCACAGTGTTCATGTCTTTAAACCTGTCAGAAAGCTTTTTCAAATAGTACATACCAAGCATAACATTCAACTGGGGGTTATAGAGATGCTTTTTATCCTTGATAACAATCCCGAAATCTTTTGCAAGAGCCCTGCCTGTGACCGGCATCAATTGCATCAAACCAATTGCTCCGACAGGTGATGTTGCATACTTATTAAAACTTGATTCTGTTTGCATTACCGCAAGTATAAACTCCACAGAAAATCCATATTCAATACTTTTTTCTGCAATTATCCCAGCAACATCTTCCTTTTCCTCTTCAGTAAGATTGGTTTTAACAGAATTAAAAACCTTCATTACCTTCTGGTAATTCTGAAGGTACTCCATCTGATGTTTAACAGTCTCGTTAATTGAGTTTTCAACTATTTTATCATTTTGTGCTAATGCAGTATTAACAGGTTTAACAAGGTCATTGTAACCTGAAAAAGCAGCCATAAACATCGATGTTAGTATTAAAAATAAGTACTTTTTCATAACTCTACCTCCACAAGAGGTAGAATTTAACACAGACAAAAAATATGTCAAGAGAAAATTTTTTTTAAGTGATATTTATCACACAAATAAAAAATGGTTGTAAAATTAAAAAGACAAAGCAAATTTATTTCAATTTGTCTCATTTTGAGTGCACAGTACAGTAAAATTTTCCGTCTTCAAACACATATTTCCCACCCGCAGGACAGTGGGGCAACCTCAAACCGTACTGCTTCAATTCATCAAGAGTAACATCTTCGGGATTATCGATACCGTGAGTTGACATATAGGTTTTAACAAAATCATTTAACATCTTCAGATTCTGTTCGCATGCAAATTCTTTAGTTTTATCAATTTGAACTTGCGCAGAAACAGGGTTATTCTTTTTTACCCCCACAAAATCTCCTGTACCTGTATAAACAAGGTATCCTATTACCCCAACAACAACAAGAAGTATTAGTAAACGCATAAAACCTCCCACAATTTAGTTGAAATTTCATAAAAAAAGATTAACATATAATCAGGTTTCTTTAAAACTTAAAAACAATCTTTTTTTAGGAGGGTTTATGGGAGAAGAGATTGGTGTCGGTTGTGCGAGACCGACCGGTGGGCCTGTTGGTAAAAATTTAAAAGAAGAAAAAGAAACAAAAAATGAAAATCTATTACAGGAGGAAAATATGGTAATGGTAGGAAAACCTGCTCCAGATTTTATTGCCCCAGCTTATCACAAAGGAAAATTCATTGAAGTCAAACTTTCAGACTATCTTGGGAAATGGGTTCTTTTATGCTTTTACCCCGGTGATTTTACATTTGTCTGAGCAACAGAACTTTCGGCAGTTGCCGAAAAATATCCCGAATTTCAAAAACTTGGTGTTGAAGTTCTCTCAATGAGTATTGACAGCATATTTGTTCACAAAATGTGGGATGACAATGAATTATCAAAGATGGTTAAAGGCGGTGTTCCATTCCCGATGATGTCGGATACCGGGGGAAGGGTTGGAAAGGTTTACGGCGTTTACGATGAAGATGCAGGCGTTGAAACAAGGGGAAGGTTTATAATTGACCCTGACGGAATAATTCAAGGATACGAGGTTTTGACCCCACCTGTTGGAAGAAATGTTGCAGAAACAATAAGACAGGTTCAGGCATTTCAGCTTGTAAGAAAAACCAGGGGAGGAGAAGCCACACCTTCAGGATGGAAACCTGGCAAAAAAACACTAAAACCGGGTCCTGAACTTGTAGGAAATGTCTGGAAAGAATGGACCACAGACTTGGCTTTTGAAAAGTAAAAGATTGGAAAAAACAGTCTGCAAAACGGCTTTTTTATAAAATCTCCGATTTTATTGACACTTGAAATTAAAGTGCTATAATTCTTCTTTGCGTGGAGGATTTTGTGCAGATAGAGTTTGCAAAGATTGAAGACAAAGTATTAAAAGGTGATTTTGACATAATCAATGAGAAAGTTGTGCAGAATGAGCATGAATTTTTCATTATTGATTCTGTCAATGTATCCTTCAGAGCATACCGTATAGATGTTAACGATGTATCTATAAAAGAAAAGATAAACGGCGATATTACTCTAATCTGCACAAATTGTCTGGAAGAGTACAAAGAGCACATTGAATTGACAAGTGAGACCATTTTCACCAGAAACAAAAGTTACACAGGTGGCGAGGTGACTTTAACCGAAAGTGAACTTGATGTTCAGTACCTTGAAGACGAGGTTATTGACCTTAAAGACGAGGCAATTAAAACAATTGACCTTTATATACCGATCTCTCATACCTGCAGGGAAGATTGCAAAGGAATATGCCCTATTTGTGGAGCAAACAAAAATCTGAATCCCTGCGATTGCAAAATTGAACAGCCTGATCCAAGGTTAGAAAAACTGAAAGAATTTTTAAATAAGGAGTGAACTATGGCAAACCCAAAAAGAAGAACTGGAAAAGCAAGAAGAGACAAAAGAAGGGCTCATGACTTTATGAGATTAAAATCAACCTCAATATGTCCCAATTGTCAGGAGAGAAAACTTCCCCACAGGGTGTGCCCTCACTGCGGCTATTACAAAGGGGTACAGGTTATAGAGGTTGAAACATTCTAAAAATCTTAAAAAACAAACAGTTCATAACATGCCCCTTTAAAAAGAAGGGGCTTTTTTTATACATCTGTTTTTTCCAGCAGCAAATAGTACATGTAAAGTTTTGCAAAGGGAAAAACAAGTAAGGAAAATCCGATTGCAAAAAACAGCAAATATGTATTCTTGTTTAACACAGCAAAGAAAAGGCTAAAAAGCGGAGTACCCACAACAATCAGTACGAAAAACACGAATTTTAAAAAATCCTTTAAATTCAAGCCATTGATCGGGAGAAAGAGAAATTTGAAACCTGGAAATTTTGTAAAATAATTCAACCTTGCCCTTATCTTCCAGTATGTTACAACCTTCCATAAAAGAACAACCAGAACAAATAAGGCAACATAAGCAATGACCAACGGTATCTCAGTTAATGAAACCTCTTTCAGCCTTTTTATTAAGCCTTTTAATGGAAAATACACAACATAAAAAGAGAGAGCGTAAAAGAATAAACCTGATATGGTTGTTAAAATATAAAACAAGTAAAAGGAAAAAGAAATCCTTTTCCCTGAAAGATCAGTTAAAAACCTGACAACTGCAACCATGTTCACAATGTAAAAAAGAATAAGTGCCGAAACTATCAAGGGGTTTAACCTGTGACACCCTTCCAAAACTGAATAAATGGTATAAGTCTCATTGGCAAACCCGTAATCTTTGAACAGGGTAAAGTAAAGAATTAACAAGAATGAAAAGTAAAACGCATAAAGCATGTAAAGGTACCTTCCAAAAGCTCTAAAAAACATAAGCAAACAACTCCATAAGCATGTTGAAAACAAGAACAGCAAGCCTGTTTTCAAAAAGAGAGGGTTTGTACCTATAAAGATTATTGGATCTGTCAAGGTCAATCATTATCTTCCTATCAGGATCAAGATAAACTGATTCCAGTCTATCAGTCTTTTCAACTGGAAATTTCAGTTCAATTATGTTTTTATCCGCAGGAATTATGAAGTGTTCCACCTTACCGCTTTTAAAAGTCACAATGCCATTAACATCCAGGGGTAATTCCCTTTTAGCAACAACAACCCTGTAAAAATAGGATTTGCAATTCCTTTTACCACTCTTTTCTCTTTCCCTGTAAAAAACATCTCTGTTATTGTAACCTATAAAATAAGGCTCGCATTTTTTTTCAACCTTTAAAACTTTGGCATCAGGGAACCCCACATCAAAGAGAACAAGGTTTAAAAGTCTTTTGTATTTGTTGTCTGTTTTTTCGTTCAAAATTTTCACAAACTCCTTCCCATCAGGGTGCTTGAATTTATACTGATTGAAGAATTCCCTTGCTGCATCGATCACAACATCCTCTCCCTCAAGATTTGCAATGGTTTTTAATGTTAATGCAAACTTATTATAGGATGCAAGGCCGTAAGATCCCCTTGAAACAAACTCTGATGCTTCTTTATCGGGTTTTTCGTACTTTAAAACTTCAAAGTTGGGAGATTCAAATCGAGAAAATCCGTTTTCACAAAAAACATGAAATTTCATCTCGCTGCATTCCCCATAAAACCTGTCCATCAAGATTCCTTCAAAAAAGGAGTTAAGCCCTTCATCAGCCCAGGCCTGTCTATGTTCATTCGTTGCAACCATTCCCTGCCAGTAAGCGTGACCAAACTCATGGACAACAGTACTTTCAGTTGCCCTCAACCAATCAGGGAAAAGCGAAAGCGAAAATGATGTTGAAAAGTTCTCATACTCCATTCCACTTGCCCCGAGCCCGTTGAAAGGCACATCAATCACCTTGTAATCAGGATAAGGGTATTCTCCTATGTTTTTATTGTACCAGTTAAAAACCCTCTCAAGTGCATCAAGTTCTCTTTTAGCAATTTTTTCATGCTCTTTAAAGTAATAGACATACAAAGTTTTCCCTTTCACTTTTTTTGACAAAACTCTGAATTTGTCCCAAGCAACAAAAGCAAAATCGTGAACATCCTCTGCATAAAAGTAAACCTTTCTTACATCACCTTCTATCCTTTCGCTAACAACCAGCCCTGTCCCGGTTACTATAAAGTAAGAAGGAAGGGTGAGTTTAACCTGATACACTCCAAAATCAGAAAAAAATTCACCATTACCATCATACTCTGGACAGTACCATTTTCCATTATCCTGAAAAACCCCCAATTTCGGATACCATTGGCCCACAAAGTGAAAACTCCCCGCATAGCCGCTTCTAATCATTATTCTTGGCAATTTGGTTTCAAACTCAAGTTCAATCATAACCGATTCTCCCGGTTTTACATCAAAAGGCAGGTGTAACACACCAACAGTGCCCTCCACATGGAAGTAATCAGTCAGGTTATTGAAATTGACAGCAATATTTTTTATACTGCAATAACCTGCCGTTTCAGGTGTCAATTTTATACCAAGAATTTTATGCCTTAGTTTTTCAATATTTTTCATCATTATCGTTGAATTGTTTTTAAAAGCATTCATATACAGATGAAAGTAAAGAACTTTTGTTGAAAACTGTGTGTTGTTAAGCCAGTAAATAGACTCTTTACCCTTCACTATGTGAGACAGGGTATCAAGGGTAACCGTTATTTTGTATCCAACATTTCTGCCTGACAACGGAGGATGAAAAATGGCATGATCCCTGTCAACAAAAGGATTCTGAGAATAGCCTGCAAATGAAAAGAGTAATATACAGAAAAACAAAATCCTTTTCATTTTTCCTGTTTGTCGTTGTCTATGGGTTTAAGTGCAGTATCCTGATGTACCATGGCTTTTGTTGCAGCCCTTGAATCATCAAAGTCCTCTATGAGATGAGGTGTAATAAACAGCAAAAGTTCCGTTCTTTTTTTCTGAGTCTCCTGTGTGCCAAAAAGGTTTTTCAAAATAGGGATTTTGTTTATTTTAGGAATTCCTCTGCTATCATTTTTGGTTTTCTCCTGTATTAAACCGCCAAGAACCATGGCCTCACCGTTTTTTAACAGAACAGTTGTTTTAAGGTTTCTTTTTATTGCAATAGGGTTACCATAATGATCTTCTCCAACAAGGTCACTCACTTCCTGATCTATTTCAAGGACAATATCACCGTTGTCGTTTATATGAGGGGTGACCTTCAGTATAATACCGTAATCTCTCTCTTCAAAGTTTGTGAACAACCCGCCAACACCTATGGCTGCATTTGTATTTACGGAAGTCTTTACCCATCTTCTTTCAACAACCTTCATGGAAGCCGTGTGGTTGTTGTAGGTAACAATCTTTGGATGAGAAAGAATCTTTGCCTTTCTTGCCTGGGCATAGGCATTTAACTGAGCCTTCACCAGGTCATCATTTATTGAAAGTGCATAGGTGAAACCCGTACCTTCATCCACATTGTTAAGGGGGAAATGCAGAGAACCACTGCTTTCAAAAGATGTGTCTCCCCAAGAATTTCTAATCCTTCCATCCTGTCCAAACTCCCATCCAATACCCAGTTGATTGTTATCATCAAGGGTTACCTCTGCAATTATGCTCTCAAGCAAAACCTGCTTCGGCTTCTTGTCTATCTGTTTTACTATCTTTTTGATCTTCTCAATGTTCTCAGGTATGTCCGTGACTATGAGAGAATTAGACGATGGATCAGCAACAATTGTTCCCTCAGTTTTACCGAAAACAGGGTTATCTTTGAAAATTTTAACCACATCCTTTGCTTTTGTGTAATTTAATTTAATAACCACAGTGGTCTTGTCTGCAAGTTCACGGGGAAGTATCTCTATTACCTTTCCTTTTCTCACCATGGTAAGTTTGTTAAATTGCAACACAGTGTCAAGCAACTGGTCCCATGGTACATCTTTAACATCTATGGTAACCTCTCCCTTTACACTATCATGAACCAGGAAACTCACCCCTGCAACCTCAGATATTGCCCTGAAAAAGTCATGAAGATCAGCCTTGTAAAATGAGAAAGAGACCTTTTTACCCGTGTAAACCTTAACCTCGGGCAATTTCTTTTTTTCTTCTTTTTTTTCCTTCTTCTTAACAGGCTTAAATCTTTTCACATCAAGTACCTTGAGATGGTACAGTGGCTCATTCAGGTCCGCTCCCTCAATTTTTGGTTCAGGTTTTTTCTGATTTATACAACCTGTTAAAAGTATAAGCAAAATAAAACCTATTACCTTTCTCATTTATTATGCTCCTTTTTTAGGGTTTTTTCCGGTACTTTCACTTCTTTTACTTCTCTCGAAAGATCCAGAATAAGTTGATACTCTTTCCCGTTTGATGATAAAACAACCTCATTATCCTTTATCTCTTTTATCTTAAAGATCTTGATTTTATCACCCACCCTGTAAAAACCGTGATTTATAACAGCAATCGAATGGTTTAATATTCCGGATAATTTCAAAGAATTCAGCAATACCTTTATGTTATCCCTTTTATCAACTGAAGTCGCTCCCTGCTCTGTAAGCATAATTATAGGAGGCTTTTTAAATGGATTTCTTGTATGACAGAAAGAAATTACAGGAAATAAAATAATTAAAACAATAATTAAAACAGGGTAAAGAATTTTACTTTTTTTCATTTCCCTTCACCTTTTTACCCTTATTTTTCAATTGTTTAATGTAATATTCAATGTCCATAATTTTAAAGGCAGAAACATCAATGGATGCATCCACACTTCCGTTCACATCGCTCCTTGCAGTCAATGTCATTCCATTTAGAAGAAAAAACCTCTTCGCATCTTCAACTCTTTTTAAGAAGTTGTAAATACTTTTATAATCCCCGCTTAATGTTACACTCATGGGTATTTCTGTGTAACTATCTTTTTTAACATAGTTTTTCTCGGCTACAGAGCGAATAAGGTAATTCACATTCTGGGCACTGGCAAAGGTCTTAATTATTTTTGAAACCTCATCAGCAGAGGGAACCCTGCTTTTTAATTCTTTGAAATCTTCTAAAAGTCTTTGATACTCGCCTTCTTTCTTCTTCATTCCCACTTCCACCGTACCGAGGATTGACACCCTGCTTTTAAGCATAAAGATCTTCTGCTCCAGGTTTGAATTATCGTTTTTTAATTTCAATGTCTTGTGTCTGGTAGGCTGGATAAGACCAAAGTAAAAAAGAATAAATATGCAAACAAAGAGAAAGTAAGGAAATATTTTTTGATCTCTTTCTGGCATTCTTTTAAAGTAACTTTCAAGTCTCAGTAAAAAGGACCTCATTTTATCCTCTTTGTATCAAAAGTAAAATTCAATCCAAAGGAGTAATAAAGTACTCCTTTTTTATCCACAACCTTGAAACTCACCTTAACAGATTGGTTTTCTCTTTCAACATTTTCAACAAACCTGTTAAGGTCCTTTAAAGAAATAGCACCGCCCTGAACCTGAACATATAAAAATCTTCTGTCAGGCATAACAGGGTCAATGGAAAGTGAGTTTATCCACACATTATCGTTAAGGTAACCTGAAAATGTATCAAGAAATTCAATCCATTTTATCTTTTGATGAAAAAGTTTTTCAAGGCTTTTTATTGTGCTGGTTAATGCCCTGGATTTAATGTTAAGGTCTCTCAGTTTTAAAGATAACTCTAAAAGTTGCTTATCTTTCAAAGAAAGAGACTTGTACTGTGATGTTAAAGACCTGTTTTCAGCCAGTTGAGTGAAGTATTCCCCAATTACTATACCGTAGATGATCAAAAACACTGTGAAAAAAAGGATAGCACCCCAGAAAGCAATCAAAAAATTCACATCAGATGGCCACTTCTTTGTTGAAATATCCCTTGTGTATAGGTCAATATAACCTGCTTTCTTTTTCATCTCAGCAACCCCGAACCAAGAGCAACGCTTATCCTCAAAGGGTCAATTGTAACATCATTGCATTGAAAAACAGTAAAAGGATTTAAGATTTCAGTGTAAACTCCTGTTTTATCGGCAATAAAAGCATCTATACCATTTAAATTTGCAAGCCCCCCTGTGAGAAGAATCTTCGTTATATTGCCCCCCTTAATAACCGAACTAAAATAATTAAAACTTTTTGACAACTCTTCCACAAGGCTATTCAGTGCATCCACAATACCTTCATCAATGGCACTTTCATCCCCAATTCTATACCCGGAAGACAATTCATCCATAGTATGTAATGCAACACCTTTCTTTTCAAGTATATCTGCAAGTTCAAATGATGAGAAAATCAATTGCCTTTCAAATCTTACTATCTTATTCTTTACAATTGAAAGGGTTGAAGACTTTGCCCCAAGGTCTATAATGGCAAAGTTCCCTGAAACATCACCAAAAAGTTCAATAAAAAGAGCCCTTAAAGCATAGGGGGGAATGGTTATGGAATCCACACCCATATCTGCCTGTTCAATCAAAGAAACATATTGTTTCAAAATCTTTTTTCTTGCAACATAAACCTTTACAAGGTACTTTTCAACATTATCAACCAAAACATTCTCAATTACCTTAAAATCCATATTGTAAATATCAGGGTCATAATCAATAACCTTTTTCAACTCCCATTTAACCACCTCTTCCATCTCATCTTCAGGGACAACAGGCACTCTCAACTCCCTTACCGTAATGTGAGACATATTTACGCAAAGCCTTACCCTTTTTCCCTTCGCACCCAATTTATCACGCAAAGAATTAAGAGGGGGGAGAACAATATCAGGGTCATCGTAGGGATACTCTGTAAAGGAGGAGAAAGGGATAATAGCACAGGCATCAATTATCTTTCTGGAGGAACATACCCTGACCCCCTTTATTGCTGAATAACCAAGTTCAATTGCTATACATATTCTTTTTTTCAAAAAATTAGCAATCATATTTAAAAAATAACACAATTTCAACAAATTTCAACATAAATGTTTAATTTTCCATAGAGTTATAAACCATCAGTATTCAAAAAGTTTTAAAAACACTCTGGATTGCTTCACAATTGCAAATAACTTCTTTTTATTCTTTAAGTTACAATGTTCAATTCTACACAATTCAGTAACGAACTGATAATGGTATTTAAAGAATTTACCCTTAAAATTATCCAGTACAATCTTTTCTTTTTCAGTAATAACCCCTCTTGAATACAACTTTTCCAATTTCTTTTCCTGAATTTCAAGGTCTATTTTCTCCGAAAGGGAGGTTAAAACTGCTGCAAGTTTCTTATCATTGACAAGTTTTTCAAATTGACCATAAAGATCCCCGTACTTTTTAAACTCCTTTCCCCTAATAGATGAAACATCTATGTTTATTTCACACTCCTTTAAAAACATTTCAAACCCATTATCAACCCTGTACACAGTTCTCTTTGCAACCACAATTCCAAACACATTTTGAAGCACAAATAAACCTACAAAAGAAACAACACATGCTGTAACCGGCGTTGCAACCCATCCTCCCGCTATTTTCCCCATAACATTAAATCGTATATTTCTCCACCCTCTGACAATACCGATCCCAATAATAGCCCCAACAACTGCCTGGGAAGATGAAACAGGGACAAGAGGGATTGGCGGAAGCCCAAGTGATTTAACAAAATCCGAAAGGGATTGAGAAGCAAACACAAATAAAACGAGGGATTCTGCAAGTACAACAACAAGGGCTGCCTGAGGAGACAACTTTAACAATTCCCCCCCCACTGTTTTCATCACCTTGTATGAATAGGTAAAAATGCCAACTGAAATAGCAATTCCCCCAATAAAAAACAACTGTTGCGGACCTGATAGAACAATAGGGCCAATATGGATTTCCCTGAACGGTACTGAAGGGACAAAGACACCCATAACATTGGCAATATTGTTAGCCCCAAGGGAATAAGCGCCAAAGGCTCCAACCAGAATTAAACCAACCCTCGTTAAAGAATCTATTTTCAAAAGATGGATTTTTGCATTGTTGAAAATTGCTCTTACCATAAGATAAAGAATTGCAGCAAATATTGCTGCTAAAATAGGACAAATAACCCATGTTGAAACTATCTTTGAGAGTATTGCATAATCAGTAACATAGCCTGAAAAAAAATTCCACCCAACTATTGCCCCCACAATTGCCTGTGATGTTGAAACAGGTAATTCCCATTTTGTCATAATGTACACAGTGTAACCTGCTGCAAGGGCAACCATAAAAGAACCACCAATAGCGTTAACCGAGCCGAGTTTTCCAAGAGTGTGCGAGGCTCCTGCTCCACTTATAACAGCCCCAAGTACAACGAATATACTGCCTATTATTGCTGCAGTTCTGAACTTAACCATTCTGGAGCCAACTGCAGTGCCAAACACATTGGCTGCGTCATTTGCCCCGAGACTCCAGCCTAAAAAAAGTCCACTTGAAAGGAAAAAGAGAAGCATATCGTTTTATATCATCCTTTTGATTGTGTAAATTGAAAGCCTGTCTGCCACATCTTCTGCATCGTCTGAAATCTTTTCAACATGGGTTGCAAAGTATCTTAAATGTATTTTTCTGGACAACTTCATTTCTGATCTAAAAATATTCCTTTTCAACTGTTCTCCAAGCCTATCTGTCTCTTTTTCATAGAGATAAACTTTATCAAGGTAAGGCCTCACACTTTTCAAATCCACAAAAAAAGCCCTTGTTGCCTGTACAACAGATTCTCCTGCTATGCAACTTTTACTTGCAAGTTCTATATATCTGTCAGCAAACTCGAGGGGTATATCAGGTACTTCAACCTCAAACTGCTGCAGAGTTTCCTTACAGGAATCAATGACATTGTCAAGGTGTTCCAGCAATGCAAGGACATCTCCCCTGTTTTCAGGGATAAGGGAATAAGTGTAAAGTTCATTCTCAATATCCCTTCTCAATTTGTCCGCTTCAGCCTCAAACTTGCTGACCTCCTGCAGGTAATGTTCAAAATCTGTTTTATTTTCATTAAAATAACTTCTTACACCTTCTACAAAAACCGTTAATCCCTTGGTTATTGAACTTAAAAAGTCCTCTATCTTCCTCTCAAGTGCTCTGGAACGAAAAAAAGATTTCATTCTAACCCCCTGATAATTTTTAACAGGTATTTTACCACAAAAGGGGAAAGAAACAAAAAAAGCCCCGAAAAATCGGGGCATCTTTGAAAAAAATAACATCACTTTCCAACTTCAAACCTTGCAAACCTTCTAATCTTCATATTTTCACCGATTTCTGCTATTTTCTGAGCAAGAAACTGCCCAACAGTTACGCTTTCGTCATAAAAGAAGGGCTGCTCCAAAAGACAGTACTCTTCGTAAAATTTAGAAAGTTTACCCTCAACTATCTTCTCGGCAATATGCTGTGGTTTCCCCTGTGCCATTGCCTGTTCAAGGTAAATCTCTTTCTCCTTTTCAAGTATTTCAGGTGTAACATCCTCTTTGGAAACAAACCTCGGGGATGCAGTGGCAATATGAATAGCAATCTGTTTCACCATCTCCTGAAACTGCTCATTCCTTGCAACAAAGTCTGTTTCACAGTTCACCTCTACAAGCACCCCCAACTTTGAACCAGGGTGAATGTAAGCGTAAACCATTCCCTCAGCGGTTGCCCTTCCAGCCTTTTTGGCAGCAGTTTCCAATCCCTTTTTTCTTAAAATCTCAACAGCCTTCTCAATATCCCCATCCGATTCAACAAGGGCTTTTTTACATTCTCCCATGCTTAATCCTGTTTTCTGTCTTAACTCTTTTACCAATTGTGCAGTAATCTCAGCCATTATAATTTGCCTCCTCTATTACCTCTTCTTTTTCCTCAGTCATTTCTTCGGCTTCTTCAATATCCCCTTCAGACTGAGAAATGTTTTTCCCTTCTTCAATAGCCTTAACCATTTTATTGACAAAAAGTTTTATCGCCCTGATTGCATCATCGTTCCCCGGAATAACATAATCAATAACATCAGGATCACAGTTGGTATCAACTATTGCTACCACAGGAATATTCAGCTTCCTTGCTTCTGCAACAGCATTCTTTTCCCTTTTAGGGTCTATAACAAACAGCACATCAGGCAGGTCATCAAGGTCTTTAATACCTGCAAACAACTTTTCCATCTTCCTCATCTTTCTTTCAAGTTTGTACCTTTCCTTTTTGGGAAGACTCTCTGCCTCTCCACTTTCAAAAAGTTCCACAAGTTTTTTGTATTTTTCAATGCTTTTTTTTATTGTATGAAAGTTTGTAAGGGTTCCACCAAGCCATCTTTGATTAACATAAGGAATACCCTTCTCTTTTAACTCAAGCATGGCATCCTGCGCCTGCCTCTTTGTTCCAACAAAAAGGATTGTTTTTCCCTTGGAAGCCTGATCCGTAATAAAAGCAGCCGCTTCTTTAAACAGTTTTAAAGTTTTTTGAAGGTCAATTATGTAAATCCCGTTCCTCTCCCCGAAAATGTACTTTTTCATCTTCGGGTTCCACCTTCTTGTCTGGTGCCCAAAGTGAACACCTGCTTCAAGCAATTCCTTCATAGAAATGTCAACCAACGAATACCTCCTTTAATTTAAGAATTAAATTTTCTCCTTGCAAAATTGAAAAAATTATCTCTTGGAGAACTGGAATCTCTTTCTTGCCTTGGGCTGCCCGTATTTTTTTCTTTCTTTCATTCTCGGGTCCCTTGTAAGCAATCCGTTCTCCCTTAATTTAGGCCTTAATCCCTCATCGTATTCAAGTAATGCCCTTGCTATTCCGTGCCTTATTGCACCAGCCTGTCCTGAAACACCACCGCCCTTTACCACAACATAGGCATCAAACTTGCCAAGGGTTCCGGTTATCTCAAAAGGCTGTCTGACAATCATCTTTAAAATATCATTTTTTACATACTCATCAATTGATTGGTTGTTAATCGTTATAGTGCCATTACCCGGAGTTAAAAACACCCTTGCAACAGATGTTTTTCTCCTGCCAGTTCCATAATACTGAACCTTCCTCACTTAATCCTCCTATTTAAATTACAAGTGTTTCTGGTTTCTGTGCAGCATGGGGATGTTCAGACCCTGCATAAACCTTTAACTTTTTAAACATCTTTCTTCCTAACTTGTTTTTCGGAAGCATACCCTTTACCGCCCTTTTGATAATCATCTCTGGCTTATCCTGCAATAACTGTCTTGCCGTTCTCTCTTTCATACTTCCAGGCCTCGTTGTTCTCCACCTGTAATACTTCTGGTCCAACTTTCTACCTGTCAGAACAACCCTCTCTGCATTGATAACAATGACAAAATCGCCGGTATCAACATTGGGGGTATAGATAGGCTTATGCTTTCCCCTCAAGATGCTTGCAATTCTTGTTGCCACTCTTCCAACAGGTTTTCCAGCCGCATCAACCACATACCATTTGCGGGAAACCTCATGCTTTTTAGCAAAGTATGTTTCCTTGTTCTTGTTTGTTGCTCTCATGCCACATAACTCCTTTATGTTTAATTCTCAAAATAATCCCCTCAAGGATTTTACACTTTAAAGGAATTTAAAGCGTTTGTCAAGTATCAATCACAAAAAAACTGTGATAGAATCACAGTCGCCATGGAGAATTTTAGCATAAACTTTTTGATAAAAGAAACCAAAAAAAAATTAAATTCGGAAATTTTTATAAACAAATTGAAACTTAAAAAGGAATTTCTTGTTTTAATTACCCAGAACACCAACATATTCTTTCCGCTTATTCCGCAATCCCCTCCATACTTCCTATCCAGCAAAAAACCGATCGGCAATGATATTAAAAACCATGAGGTAAACATTTTCAGAAAGTATTTTGAAAACTCAATTCTTCTAAACATTGAGAAACCATTTTTTGAGAGAATAATACTGTTTAAATTTAAAAAAACAATGATCTGGGGGGAAGAAAAAAATTTTTACCTTATAATCAACTGCGCAACCAAGCCTATCAAATGGTACATTACAGACGAAAACAAAAAGATAATCTTTTCAAAAAACGACATAGAGGCTGTGGCAGGCACCGAAGTTAACCTTCCTGAAAGCAATAAAGAAGAGCCTTTAATTGAAAAAATGATAAAATCCGCAAACCTCTCGCCGAAAGAGTTTGCAAAAAGATTCAAAGGTTTCTCAACAAACTATGCAAGAGAGTTCATCCATAGTGAAAATAAAAAAGCGTTCTGGGAAAAGATTGTAAACTGCAAGTTAGAAGGTGGCTTTCATTACAAAAAGGATTGCTATCCATTAAAAATGAGCACACTTGAGCCTGCTATCAGCACTTTTCCATCCTTTAACCAATGTGTTGAAGAAAGGTTTTTCGAACTGTTAAACAAAAACAAATTTTTATCCCTCAAATTAAAACTTGAAAAGAAATTCAAAAAAGAGATCGAAAAAAAAGAGAAACTTATAAAAAAGATGTACCTTGAATTAAAGGATGCGGAAAAATCAGAAAAACTTATTCAAAAAGCCCAGGTACTATCTTCAAACTTCCATAAAATAAAAAGAGGAATAAAGAGGGTAAAATTATTTGACTTTTTTGAAAATAAAGAGGTGGAGATCGAATTGAACCCGGATTTATCCCCTCAGGAAAACATAAGCAGGCTGTACAGAAAGGCAACCAGATTGAAGAGGAAACTCCCCATTGTAAAAAAGAGGATAGAGGAGTTAAATGGAGAGATAAATCACCTGAAAGACAATCTATTTCTTATTGAAAATGCGGAATCAATTGAGGTGCTTGAAGAGTTTGAAGAAAAGAGCGCAAAAAAAGGCAAATCTGTAAAAACCCATTTTTCAGGTATAGAAAAGATTAAAATAGATAATGACTTTTTCGTGTATGTTGGCAAAAACTCAAAGGCAAACCACATTCTATACACACGGAAACTCTCAAAAAACGACTTATGGTTTCACGCAAAAGACATCCCGGGAAGCCATGTTGTTTTGAAAAACCCAGGGAATGCAAAGATTGAAGAAATACCTGATGAAGTAATTGAGAAAGCAGCCTCGATTGCAGCATACTATTCGAAAGGAAGAAACAACACATCAGTTGAAGTCCAGTACACCACAAAAGACAATCTTTACTCATCAAAAGGCAAAGGAGAGGGGTTTGTGCTTTTAAGGGATTTTAAAACAATTTTTGTAAAACCCGGGATAAAGGGAGAGGTTATTGATTAAAAAAATTTTTAAAGGAAATTTTTTATTGAAAAAAATTAGATATGCACTATGTTATAACTGGGAAAAAAATTTTAAATAGAGGTGAAGAGATGAGTGAAAGAGTGATACTAACTATAATGGATGGATTTGGATTATCAGAGCAGGAGTATGGAAACGCAGTAAAGGCTGCTAAAACTTCCAGCCTTTTCAAACTTTTCACAACCTATCCCTTTTCAAAGTTAAAGGCATCGGGGCTTGCTGTCGGGCTTCCCGAGGGTCAGATGGGAAACTCTGAAGTGGGACATTTAAACATAGGAGCCGGAAGGGTTGTTTATCAGGACATAACAAGGATAAACAGGGCAATAGAAGACGGAAGCTTCTTTAAAAACCCTGTTTTGAAAGAGGCATTTACAAAATCAAAGGAGAATGGAAAAAGAATCCACCTTTTCGGGCTTGTTTCAGACGGAGGGGTGCACTCACACATTGATCACCTAAAGGCACTTGTTCAGATGGGAAGGGAAACAGGGCAGGAAAACATTGTTATCCACTGCTTTACAGACGGAAGGGATACCCCGCCTGACAGCGGGATAGATTATATTGAAGATGTGGAAAAATTCCTTGAAAGAATGGGATTTGGAATTATCGGCACAGTTTCTGGAAGGTACTATGCTATGGACAGAGATAAAAGGTGGGAAAGGATAAAACTTGCTTATAACTCCATAGTTTACGGAGATGCTCCCGAGTTTGAAAAAGCAAGCATGGGGATAAAAGAGGCTTACAAAAAGGGAGAGACAGACGAATTTATAAAACCCTTCAAAATCAAAGGATACAGGCCTGTTGAAGACGGGGATGCTGTAATATTCTTCAACTTCAGGGCAGACAGGGTAAGGCAGATATGCCACGCATTCTTAGACAGAGACTTTCAACACTTTGAAATTAGAAGGATAGAGTTTTCAGATTTTGCAACATTCACAGAGTACGAAGAGGGGCTACCGGTTAAAATAGCCTTCCCGCCTGAAAGGCTTGTAAACATATTTGGAGAGGTAATCTCAAAAAAGGGATTGAAACAGTTGAGGATAGCGGAAACCGAAAAGTATGCCCATGTAACCTTTTTTTTCAACGGCGGAGAGGAGAAAAAATTTGAAGGGGAAGACAGAATTTTAGTGCCCTCTCCAAAGGTTGCAACATACGACTTAAAGCCTGAGATGAGCGCCTTTGAGGTTACAGAAAAAGTGGTTGAAGCAATTGAAAGCAATAAATATCAGGTAATAATCCTGAACTTTGCAAACTGCGATATGGTGGGACACACCGGTGTGTTTGAGGCTGCAAAAAAGGCTGTTGAGACGGTTGACAGATGCGTTGGAAAGGTTGCAGAAGCCTCATTGAAAAACAACTGGCACATGCTTCTCACCGCAGACCATGGAAATGCCGAGAAAATGTATGACGAAGAGGGAAACCCTTTCACCGCACACACAACTAACCCTGTGCCATTTTGCTTAATATCCGAAAAACACAAAGGCAAAAGGGTTAAAAACGGGGCTTTAAAAGACCTTGCCCCAACAATGCTTGAAATACTGGGCATTGAAAAACCGGAGGAGATGACAGGGCAAAGCCTTATTAAGGCTTAAACACACAGGGAAGAAACAACAACTTATCAAGGCCATTCCCCCCTATAACAATCCCTGTTATTGGGGTATTTGAATACGCAACAACCCTGTTTTGCAATGAAAAATCCATATCCCCGAAAAGCTCTTTCAAGGTAAATGCCACCCTTGAATGGGGGTTAATTTCAAGGCTTTTTTGAACCTGCAAACCATTGTTTGAGTATAGATTCAAGGTAACATTTGCAATAGTATCAGAGATGTTGGAAATGGCTATGCCGTGCCAGTTAAGATTGAGGAAATCCCCTGTCGGAAGGTTGAAAACAGCAATTTTTCCGCTTTTCCCGTTGAGGAGAAACTCTGCAAACCCTCCATCATTGGAGACAAACACCTGCCTCACAAAGAGACTGTTCGAAACCTCAACAAACCCGCAATCGGGAGAAAGCTCAGAAAACAGTTGGTTTATACCAACAACCCTTTGAGAGTTGGCTTTTACCTTCACCTCATACCTATCAACAACCTTTTGAGAGTTTGAATAAAGTGTCAGGTATCCTATTAAATCTTCATCAGAGGCATTGTCAAAAACAAGCAAATTGCGCCAGGTATTAAACTCATTGGCAATGTGGGGTACTAAAACAATGCTGGTCCGGGAATCCGAAACAGCGTTTGTGTATAGCAAAGATTTATTACCCTCACCTGAAATTGCTATCCCATTCACAGGCTTTTCAGCCACCATTTTGACCCTTGCAATCTCCTCAAACTGAACTTCTGGAAAAAGATTTTTCAATAAAAACGCCCTTCTCTCATCTGGCTTTAATTCAACCTCACCCCTTCCGATCTCATCTCCGTTTTTTGAATACCCATAAAATAAAACCCTGTTTTTAAAAGAGGTGGCATTCTGAACTGCAAGGCCTTTCCATGTGATTTTTTCAGAAAGGTAAACCGGATAGAGGAAGTTTAAAGTATCTGAGGTTGAATTCAAGAGATTGAACTGCGCCACCCCACCCTCACTCTTTGATACAAAAAACTCCGATGGAAAAACCATTCTATCGCACTTTACAAACCCACAATTTCCATTCAACAAAACGGTTTTTCTCTCAAAAGGGGAAAGCATTATATCCCTTGTTTTAATCCCATCCTCGCAAACAGTGTGTAAAACGGCAGTCTGGTTAAATTCATCTGAATTATCAAGCACAAGATAGGTTTCCCAGTAGTCCCCGCTATCAATGTGGGGAATTGAAAACATAAGAGAACTTCCTTCTAAAACAGAAACATTGAGGGGTATATCAAGGCTACTATCCCCAACATAAACCTTCATCATCAAATTGTAATTCCCGCTTTCAACACCATTGGTATTCCAGAATGCAAGGATACCATCTCTAACCATACCCTCTTTCAAATCGGAAACAGGCATCCAGTTATCCCCGTTTTCCGGCTTGAAAAATAGTTGATAGCCTCTGTATGGCACAAAGTTGGTCTCCCCGTTGTACTGAAAAGAGGTACCACAAACAGGAACAACAGAGTTTGAAAAGCATTCATTTAATCTATCAAGCCTTCCCTCAACAATCAAAGAGGATTTATAACAAACAGGCAAAGATTGATACAATGTATTGGAAAGAAGAATAATGCTCTCTCCGTCCGCAATTATATCCCCCCTCTCAATTGAGGAGTTGAAAAAGACCATAACAGAATTGTCGGATGTAACAACATGGGAATTTAAGAGAGAATCCACCATAATTCCATTTATGCTGGATTTTGAAAACAAATAACCCCCTGTTCCGTCAATAATGCTATTTACAATTGAAAACTCTTCCCCCTCCATAGCCCCGAATTCACCGAAAACAGAGTTTGCAATATTCACTTTCTTTGCACCGTCCTGATAAATGTTAAATGCCCCAGTGCTTACATTGTAAAATTCAAGGTGAAATTTGTTTGAAGGAAGGGTATAGTGCTCAAAATGACTGTTGTTAACAATACCGCTCAAACTCCACTCTTTATCCGAATCACAACTGATTGCAACCCCCCTTAAAGTGGAATCCCTTATAATCACACTTGCTCCCTTTGAAACCATTATCCCCCACAAAAGACCTGAACAATTTGAAATATTCAAGGTAAAGTCAACCCCGCTAACATAGGGTAAAAGGCCTGAAATTGTATAAGAGGACACATAGTTTCCATCTGGAAAGGTTAAATCAGCATTACTCCCTTCTCCATACACAGTCCAGACAAGGTTATAGCCTGATTGAGAATCTTTAAGGTATAAAGAAGACGAATCTTCAATAACCCATTCAACCCCCGAAATACCTTGAACATCTGCAAAAGCACTATCGTAAAGCCCAATAGTTACCCCATCAGCAAAGGTGCAACCTCTCACAATAAAGGAGGAAGAATCAAGAAAACCTGCTGCAATAACAAATCCCCCCGAATAAACCTCAACCCCCTCAAAATCCACTCTCCCATTGTTGAAAACAGCAAGGGTTTTGCTGTAAACATAATCGGAAAGAAACCTTAATGTTGAATTTCTGATATTCAATCTGCCGTCATTTAAAACAAATATATTGCCTTTAACTGTAAAATCACAACCATCAATGTTCAATTTGCCATTGTTTATCACATAAACATCCCCGTTTACAACCGTATCGTTAGCAATATTCAAAACCTCATTGGAATCTGAATACCCAACCACAAGGTCATTTTCTGAAACCTTGACTGCAAAAGTGCTAAAAAAACTTTTTTTATTTAGTAATTGCGATGGAAAACAAAGTTCTTCACCCTTTGATTTAACCTCAAACCCTTTCTTAACCATTTCAGTTGAACTATAAGTTTTTAAAACCCTGTTGTACCTTGAGATTGCAGTTTTCAGATCTCCGGAAAAGCCATTGAATTGAAGGGAAAGAAAAAACAAGACCAAAAGGATTAAAAATCTCATAAATTACCTTTACAAAGAGTTGTTTCTTATTTTATACCACATATAAAAGGATTTGACAAAAAACCCAATAGACTTATAATCTCTGTTATGAAAAGAGAGGGTTATACTCTAATTGAACTTGTAATTGTTATTGTAATACTTTCAATTATTGGGTTTATTGTAGTCCCCAAATTTACAGGACATTCAGAATCAATCCTTGGAAGGGACAAAGCAAAATTAACCTCATACCTTATGTATGCCCAGGAATTATCAATGACAAGGGGAGAGAGGTACGGATTATGCTTCAACACCTCTGCAAAAACATTCTCGGTAAATAAGACAGACTGCTCGTCTTCTAACATAATAAAATCACCTGAAACAAGGACAGAGGACTTAATAGTTCAACTTGATTCAAGCATATCAATATCACCGTCGGGAACAACATCCGTTTTCTTTTCCACAAAAGGGCAACCTGACCCGGATGGCATCACAATAACATTGACATACAACTCTCAAACAAAAACAATAAAGGTAGAACCAAAAACGGGGTTTATCTATGAGCAATAGAGGATTTACTTTAATGGAAACAATAATATCCATAATAATAATCGCAATAGCAATAGTGGGAATACTGTCCGTAATCTACAATGTAACCCAGAAGGGGATAAACCCGGTTATTGAAATGAAAGCAACAGAGTTGGGTCAGGCAATGCTTGATGAGATTATTTTAAAAAGATGGGACGAAGATACCCCCCTGGGAGGGGGACACATAGATGTTTCCCTTGCAAACATAGGAACGGAAACAGGGGAAAACTCAAGGGAAGACTTTGACGATGTGGACGATTACAACGGTTATTCGGACGGAACCAACAGCGAGCCATTAAAGGATGAAGCGGGAAATGTTTTAACAGGTTTCAACGGTTATTCAAGGAGTGTAACGGTGGAATTTTCAAAACCCAACGGAGCGCCATCGGGGATTGATGTAAAGAATTACAAAAAGATCACAGTAAAGGTAACCACTCCAACAGGAGAGGAGATAGACTTTGTTGCGTACAAAACAAACATTTAAAGGCTTCACATTGATCGAACTCATAATTGTAATAATCCTGATAGGCATAGTTGCAGGGGTACTTTACCCTGTGATTATTTACGGAGTCAAGTCATCAAAGCAATACTCCGAGGCAAAGGAAATAAGCGTAAGGGCAAGGCTTGCGGTTGAGAGGATTTCAAGGGATCTAAGGTATGCCATACCAAACTCAATAAGAACACACAGCATAAACACCTCAAACGACAGTATTGAGTTTGGAGACAGTAAATTTCAATCACATTATTCAACCATAGACGGAGTATCCTCACCCTATACATTAAACGATGACACAGGCTTGACCGTGCCTGATGCAAACTACATATCCGTGTACAACACCTCTCCAGACAACTTTTACTCTTACCCAAGCTCCCCATCGGTCTTTGATGTTGTTTCTGTTTCCGGAAATCAGGTTCAATTCAATGCAAATGAAAAACCATACTCTCCAAACCAAAGATACTCCCTTTTTGACACCTGCGCCTGCTACTCTCTTGATACTGACGGGAAAATATACCGTTACAGCGGGTACAACCCGGGGCAGGACTTCCAAACAGATGCAACGGAGAAGAACATACTCATAGACAATGTTCAATCAGTTGAATTCAAATACTACCCAGGCAACCTTTCAAATGCAGCAATGGTATCAATAACCTTAACCGTTAAGGTGGGGGATTCCCAAATAACATACCATCAGGAGGTACACATAAGAAATGTTCCGTAAAGAAAGAGGAGTATCGGTAATCACAGCAATATTCATAATAACAATTATTGCAATAATCGGAGTCATTCTTGCAGTTAGGGCAATAACACAGGCTGAAGAAACGGGAAACGAATACCTGTCCACACAGGCTCTTTACTATGCTGAATCAGGTGCATACTGTGCAATGATGGACATATACGCAAACAACTCATTAACCCAATCAAACTATGATTTTGGAAACGGAAGGGCAACAATAACCGTCTCCCAAAATGGAAACTTGTGGATAATAACAAGCGAAGGCACCTGCGGAAACACAGCAACTTCCAAATATGCAAAAAGAAAACTAAGGGTAATATACAGGCATTAGAAATATCTTTAAAAAAAATAATGGCTAAAATTTGATAGAATGGGTAATAAATTGTATGGAGGAGTTATGGATAAGCATATTGAGAATATTCAGAAATCAATAAGGAATAAGAATATTGATGGGTGGCTTTTTTGCGATTTTCACCACAGGGATTTGATGGCTTACAAGATATTGAAACTGCCAATAACCTTTACTTCAAGAAGGTGGTTTTACTTTATCCCTGCACAGGGAGAGCCTCAAAAACTTGTATCAAGGGTTGAATCAACAAAGCTTGACCCTTTACCGGGGAAAAAGAATGTTTACCTTTCATGGAGGGAATTGCACGGCGAATTGAAAGAGATTTTAAAAGGGTACAAGAAGGTTGCAATGCAATATTCCCCTATGAACAATATCCCCTATGTATCTGTTGTTGACGGAGGAACAATTGAATTGATCCGCTCAACAGGGGTTGAGGTTGTGTCCTCTGCCGACCTTGTTCAGGAGTTTGAGGCAATTATTGACGAAGAGGGATATAAGAGCCATGTTGAGGCTGGAAAAATTATTCAGGATATAAAAAACAGGGCTTTTAGAAAGATCAGAGAGGCAATTGACAATGGGGAGAAACTTTCAGAGTACGAGCTTCAGCAATGGATTGTCTCTGAATTCAAGAAAAATAATTTAACCTGTATGGATGAACATCCGATTGTGGGCATCAATGAGCACCAGTCAGACCCGCATTTTTGCCCCACGGGGGAAAACCCCTATTATTTCAAGGAGGGGGACAGGGTTTTGATTGACCTATGGGCAAAACTGAATAAGCCCGGTGCCATATTTTATGATATTACCTGGTGCGGGTATGTGGGAAAAAATCCGCCTGAAGATTATATCAGGGTTTTTCAGATCGTTATGGATGCAAGGGATGCCGCTTTAAACTTTGTTAAGGAAAGGTTTGAAAAGGGTGAAAAGGTTTACGGATACGAGGTTGACGATGTTTGCAGAAAGGTTATTATTGATGCAGGGTATGGAGAGTACTTTATTCACAGGACAGGGCATTCAATAGGAGAAGAGGTGCATGGAAACGGGGTTAATATAGACAATCTTGAAACAAAAGACGAGAGGGAACTTGTGCCGGGGATCTGCTTTTCAATTGAGCCGGGGATATACATTCCCGGTAAGGTGGGTGTAAGAAGCGAGATAGATGTGTTTATTAAACTCAATGGAGAGGTTGTTGTTGCGGGGGATATTCAGAGGGAGTTGATCCTCATATAAAACTTGATTTTTAGGCTTTTCATTCTTAAAATACAATAGACTATTTTTTGGAGGAGGAGATAATGAGTGAGATTTTAGCAAAAGTAAAGGAAATTATTGTAAACCAGTTAGACGGTGTTTCGGAAGACCAGATCACAGAGAATTCAAACTTTATTGACGATTTGGGGGCTGATTCCCTTGATATCTATGAGTTAATTATGGCTTTTGAAGATGAATTCGGCATTGAAATACCCGATAAAGAAGCAGAAAAAATAAAAACTGTCGGGGATGCTGTAAAGTACATTGAAGAGCATGTGAAATAATTTTAAATATGAAAAAAAGGGTTGTTGTCACAGGGATTGGCTTTGTAACTCCACTTGGAACAGGGAGTTACGAGATATACGGAAGATTTTTAAAAGGTGAAAACGGGGTCAGAAAGATAACAAGGTTTGATACAGAGGGTTTTTCAAGCAAAATTGCAGGAGAGGTTGACTTTGACGAAGAGGCCTTTATCCCCAAAAAAGAAGCAAGGAAGATGGATAATTTCATCAAGTATGCAATTGCTGCAAGCGAGATTGCGATAGAAGATTCAAAGTTAAAGATTGAGGAAACAAATGCAGATAAAATTGGAGTTCTGGTTGGTTCAGGAATTGGTGGCTTAAATTACATAGAGCAGCAGTATAAAACATTACTTGAGAGGGGCCCGAGAAGGGTATCCCCGTTTTTCATTCCATCAGTCATAATAAACCTTGCATCGGGGGCAGTTTCAATAAGGCTTGGGGCAAAGGGGCCAAATTCCTCTGTTGTAACAGCCTGCGCAACCGGAACAAACTCAATCGGAGATGCCTTTAAGATAATTCAAAGGGGAGATGCAATTGCGATGATAGCAGGGGGATGCGAGGCTGCAATTACCCCCCTTGCTGTTGCAGGGTTTTCCCAGATGAAGGCACTTTCAACGAGAAATGACGAACCGGAAAAGGCTTCAAGGCCATTTGATAAGGATAGAGACGGCTTTGTTATTGGAGAGGGTGCCGGAGTTCTGATTCTTGAAGAACTTGAACACGCCTTAAACAGAGGGGCGAAGATATACGCAGAGATTGTGGGGTACGGAATGAGCGGAGATGCTTACCACATAACAGCACCTGCTGAGGATGGAGACGGTGCAAGAAGGGCAATGGAGGCTGCAATAAGGGATGCAGGGATAACCCCTGATATGGTTGATTATATCAATGCCCATGGCACATCCACCTATTACAACGACAAGATTGAGACAAAGGCAATAAAAGACCTTTTCAAAGAGCATGCCTATAAGCTGAAGATTAACTCAACAAAATCAATGACAGGGCACCTTTTAGGGGGAGCAGGTGGGCTTGAAGCGGGTATCCTTGCATTAACCCTTTACACAGGGAAGGCACATCCAACAAGAAACCTTGAAAACAAAGACCCTGAATGCGACCTTGATTACCTTTCAGGTGGTGCAGAAGAGATAAACCCTGATTACGGAATGTCAAACTCATTCGGGTTTGGAGGGACAAACGCCACCCTTTTAATGAAGAGTTTTAAAGGATAAATAAGGCCCCTTCCAGGGGCTTTTTTTATTTAACTAAACTTTCTCTTTTATGCACAACTATATTTTTTTCTATAAATTATGTAACAATGTAACTTTTTTTAAAAAACAAAACTCAAAAAAGTGTACAATTTAATAAAATTTTATTTGACTTTTTTAATAATTAAAATTATAATTACTAAGATTTTTTGGAGGGCAAGATGCCAATATACGATTACAGGTGTGAAAATTGCGGATATGAAAATTCATTTCTTCAAAAAATGAATGAACAGCCATTCACCAAATGCCCAAAATGTGGTGGAAAGTTTAAGAGGCTTGTAAGTGCACCTGCTATTAAATTTAAGGGAAGTGGATTTTACATAACTGATTATAAAAACAATTCCTCTTCATCTTCGTCTAAGAGAAATGGAGAGGGGAAAGAAAAAGCCCAAAAAAGCCTACCAGATAAAGGCTCACCAAATAAAGACACCCTCGCATCTTAGGCTTACCTGAGGTGACCAGCCGAAAAGAGACCCCGACGATGTATCGGGGTTTCCTTCCTTTAGATTTATTACACAAACACCTTAAATGCCACAATAACACAATAAAGGCCATATATAATTCCCTTTTTTTAAACCAAAAGCAAAAATTATGTTAAATTATTTGTTGGGAGGTAGTATGGAAAAAGAAGCAAAAACCCCGATTGAAAAGAGAATATTTACCAATAGAAACCTTAAATTAAGAAATATAAATGCAATCGGTTTTGATCTTGATTATACCCTTGCAGGTTACCGCTCCCCTGATATTGAGATTCTCACATTCGAAAAATCGCTGGAAAAACTTGTAAAAGAAAAACATTTCCCAAAAGATATTCTCAAGTTTGAATACATGGAAAATTTTGCAATTAGAGGACTTATTTTTGACATCAAATACGGGAATATTTTGAAAACAAATAAATTTCGCTATGTAAAAAGGGTTTACCATGGGTTTCAGAAGTATTCAAAGAAAGAAAGAAGGAACCTTTATTCAAACAGAAAGCTTGACCTTTCATCCGAGAATTACAGGGCTGTTGACACCCTTTTTGAGATACCTGAAACTTACCTTTTTGCAAAATTGATTGATTTTTTTGACAAATCTTCAGCAAAAAGCCAGTCATCGAGTTACAAATGGCTTTACGACGATATAAGATGGGCAGTTGACATGGTTCACAGAGACGGCACATTGAAAAACATTATAAGGAAACATCCTGAAAAGTATATCTCTAAAAATGAACTCCTGCCACTTGCATTGAATCACTTTGCAAAATCAGGAAGGAAATTGTTTATTGTAACAAACTCAGGGTACGAATACACAACCTTTGTGCTTGAATATCTGCTTGGAAAAAATTTCAGAGACTATTTTGAAATAATTATTTACAGTTCAAAAAAGCCAGAATTCTTTACAAAAAATTACGACTACAGGGTAATCTCTGATGGAAGATGCTTTGAGGCAGAAGGGGGAAATGTTCGCTTTCTTGAGAACAAACTGGGGGTTTATGGAGACAGTGTTTTATATGTGGGAGATCATATATTCGGGGATATGGTCAAAACCAAGCAGAGTTCTACCTGGAGAACCATGATGATAATTCCAGAACTTGAGCATGAACTTAAAACAAAGGTTACTGTAAAAAACGATTTAAAAAAACTCATAACCCTGTTTGAATTGAAGAATAGAACAAACAGAAAACTTGACATGATCATTGAAGAATTAAACAGATTAATAAAAGAAAAAGAGGAGGAGTTTGAAAACTTAAATCCTGAAAGCGTTAAGGAGATTGATACCAGAATCTCAAAACTAATAGAAAATGAAAACAGTTTGAATTCAAAATTGACCAGGGTGTTAACGGAAATAAAGGATATTGAAGAGAAAATTGACAGAGCCTACAACCCCTATTTTGGAGAGCTTTTCAAAGAACAGAATGAACTATCCCTTTTTGGTGATCAGGTTCTTGACTTTGCCTGCACCTACACCTCTGACCTGACAAACATACTCTATTATTCACCAACAGAGTACTTCCATACCCCGATTCAATTGATGCCTCATGATAAAGAACCGGAATTCCTGGATATTGAAGTTGGAGAGATAGGCGAAAATTGATATGCAGGGCATTTCCATTCTCTTTCTTACTTTAATGTTTGTAATTTCTCTACATTTTAGAAAAAGATCCGATACAAAAGAGGGATATTTTGTATCTTCGAGAAAACTTGGAAGCATCACCTTATCATTCACAATTGCAGCAACAACAATTGGTGGCTCTGCCATCGTGGTTTCGTTGAAACTGATAGAAAAATACGGAGTTACTGGAATTCTAATGGACATTGCAGGTGGAATAGGACTGATAATTCTCTCACTTACAATGGCAAAAAAGGTCAGGGAGACAGGCGCAATAACCCTCCCTTCTATTTTAAGAAAGAGTTTAGGAAAAAATGAATACAAAGTAATATCAATTGCACTTATAATTGCAGAAGTGTGCTGGATTGCACTTTCTTTTAAAGGAATTCAGATAATTGGCAGGTTTTCAAACTTTAACCTTGCAGTAATATCCATTCTAATACTGACTTACTCGCTGATAGGAGGGCAATGGGCCGTATCAAAAACTGATATAGTGCAATTTTTGTTTGTAGTTTTTGGGCTTATATTTTATATTTTAAATCCAGGAAAAAAGTTGGCTGTATGTTTGAAAACACCAGACCTGTCTCTTTTTTACCTTTCAACTTTAATGCTTTTGTCCCATATTATAGGGCCTGACATTTACTCAAAAATACTCTCAGCAAAAGATCCAAACACAGCAAAAAAGGGGGTTTTTTTAAGTGGTTTACTTAAAATTATTTTTTCCATATTGCTTATTCTTGCATTTAAAAACGGTT
>Ga0256833_1000510_pt1 | contig 30492 bp, 32 predicted proteins | sample 356284metaG_FD_190535 | JGI IMG/M metagenome (GOLD analysis project Ga0256833, IMG submission 190535) | Hydrothermal vent microbial communities from Mid Atlantic Ridge, Atlantic Ocean - 356-284 | ecosystem: Environmental > Aquatic > Marine > Hydrothermal vents | place: Atlantic Ocean: Mid... | reverse complement strand
AAGGAGTTCTTTAAGGAGGTAGGGAAATGGAAGTTAAACGCTCAAGGGAGCTCTTTGAGGAGGCAAAAAAGTACATACCGGGAGGAGTAAACAGTCCCGTTAGGGCTTTTAAGTCTGTAGGGGATGTTCCCCGCTTTATTGAAAGGGCTAAAGGTTCTCACATCTGGGACGTTGACGGAAACGAGTACGTTGACTACGTGTGCTCTTGGGGACCTATGATTTTGGGCCATGCCCACCCGAAAGTCGTAGAAGCAATAAAAGAGCAGGCAGAAAAGGGAACTAGCTACGGAGCTCCTACCGAGCTTGAGGTGGAGCTTGCCAAAATGATTGTTGAGCTTGTTCCTTCTGTTGAGAAGGTTAGGATGGTTAACTCGGGAACAGAAGCTACTATGTCTGCAATAAGGCTTGCCAGAGGCTATACAGGGAGGAACAAGGTAATAAAGTTTGAAGGTGGATACCACGGCCACGTTGACTCTCTTTTAGTTAAGGCAGGTTCAGGGTTAACTACCTTTGGAGTTCCTACAAGTCCTGGCATCCCAGAAGACTTTGCAAAGCATACTATAACAGTCCCTTTTAACGACATAGACGCCTTAAAAAGGGTTTTAGACGAAGTTGGTAATGACGTAGCTGCGGTTATTATGGAGCCTGTTATGGCAAATGCAGGCCTTATACTTCCTGAGCCGGGCTTTCTAGAGAAGGTTAGGGAGATTACCCAGGAAAAAGGAGTGGTTCTTATATTTGACGAGGTTATTACCGGTTTCAGGCTCTCTTTAGGTGGAGCTCAGGAGTATTTCGGTATAACTCCTGACCTTTCCTGTTTTGGGAAGATAATAGGGGGAGGCCTTCCCGTTGGTGCTTTTGGAGGTAAGAGGGAGATAATGGACTACCTCGCTCCTGAAGGGCCGGTTTATCAAGCTGGAACCCTTTCGGGAAATCCCCTTGCAATGGCGGCAGGTATTGCAACCCTTAAAGAGCTCCAAAAGGAAGGAGTTTACGAGGAACTTAGAAGGAAGACAGAGAAGCTCTCTGAAGGCTTAAAGGAGGCTGCAAAGTCTGCCGGAGTTTACGATAAGGTTAGCTTTAAGAGTATAGAGAGTATTTCAATAGTTTACTTTACCCCTAAGGATGTTAAAAACTACCAAGATGCCCTCACTTCAAATACTGAGGCTTACGCAGTTTTCTTTAGGAGGATGTTAAGGGAAGGGATTTACTTAGCTCCTTCACAGTTTGAAGTTGCCTTTATGTCAACGGCCCACACCCAAGAGGACATTGAAAAGACCGTCAAGGCTGCCGAGGTTGCCTTTAAAGAGGCAGGGGAGCTCCTATAGTGGGAAAGCTAAAGGACTACATAGAAAGAACTTCTTATATGATGGTCGGGGTTCAGTTTGCCCTGGCCGTCTTTATAGGTTTAGCCATAGGCTACTGGCTTGATAACCACTTTAAGACTTTCCCGTTCTTGACAATCTTCTGGTTTTTTATAGGTTTGGCAGCAGGCTTTAAAAACGTTTACAGGGAATTAAAGAAGGTATCAAAATGAGAGAGTTTGACTCCTTTTTAAAGAGGCTCTGGAAGGTGGAGCTCTCCCTCTTTGCCCTCTCCTTAACGCCCCTTTTTGTTTTTAAAGGACTTTCTCCTTTTACGCTGTCCTTTACCGTCGGTTATCTTGTAGCCCTCTTTGACCTCTTCCTCTTGGCCCGTTTTTCAAAGAGAGTTCCCCAGCTTGCCCTTTCAGGCTACTTTCCAAAGAGCGGTTTTACCTGGCGTTTTGTAGCCGTAGCCCTTATACTCTTTGGACTCTCTATGTTTACTCCCTTAAACTTCTTTGCTATAATTTCGGCGGTTGCGACGGCTAACTTTGGCCTCTTCCTTGCCGTTATACTACAGCGTAAGGAGTTAGAAAGATGGAACACGGAAGCCTAATAAATACAACGGTAGTTGGTATGACTTGGCTTATGATGGCCGTTGTTCTCGTCTTTGCCTACCTTTTGGGTAAGAACCTAAAGAGGTTTCCCAGCAAAGTTCAGTACGTTTTTGAGTCTTTAACTTCTTTCATAGTCTATACCCTTGAAGATGCAATGGGGAGCTACGGTAGGAAGTTCTTCCCCTTAATAGCCGGACTTGCCGTTTTCATACTCTTTGGGAACCTAATGGGCCTTATACCGGGCCTTTCTCAGCCTACTGCTAACCTAAATACGACTTTAGCCTTGGCTATCATCTCCTTCCTCGTTTACAACTACGAAGGGATAAAGAAGCACGGCTTTATTAACTACATTAAGCACTTTGCTGGACCGGTTCCCTGGATGGCTCCCATAATGTTCCCAATAGAGGTCGTTTCCCACCTTTCAAGGATTCTCTCACTCTCTTTCCGTCTCTTTGGGAACATGTTTGGCGACGAGATGGTAGTTCTTGTAGCTTTAATGCTGGTTCCCTTCTTAGTCCCTGTTGCAGGTGAGTTCATAGTTTTCGCAAACAGCTTCTTACAGACTTTTATATTCTGCATTTTAACTGTTGTTTACATTGCTACTGCTATTGAAGAGCACGAGGAGGAGCACGTAGGATATTAAAATAAAGAAATTTTAGGAGACGGGAGGTACTGATGAAGAAAAGTTATCTCAAGAGCATTCTCTTTACCCTCTTCCTCCTTGCAGTTGGGGCTCTACCTGCAATGGCAGGAGAGGGAGGTGCTGAGTCTGGAAAGGCCTTAATTTTAGGTCTTTCTGCAATTGGAGCTGGTCTTGCTATTGGTCCTGCTGCCGGTGGTGCAGGTGCTGGTCAAGGTCAAGCTGTAAGGGGTGCTTGTGAAGGAATGGCAAGAAACCCTCAAATGGCAGGTAAGTTAACAACGACAATGTTTATCGGTCTTGCTATTATTGAAGCTCTTGCCATTTACGGTCTCGTTATTGCTCTAATTCTCCTTTACGCTAACCCACTTGCTGGTTAATCAAAGGCCCCGGAGAGCCGGGGCTTTTTAAAGGTCTCTGTGCCAGTAAACCCTTGCCAGTTTCTCTCCTTCGTTGTACTTAACTTCAAACTTTCCCTTAAAAGCTTTGTTAACCGCTTCTCCTATGTGTCTTGCCAAGTGCTCGCTCGTGGTTGCAATCTCCGTAGTTCCGTCTTCCTTATCTTCAATCCAGAGTATCCTTTGAAGGGGCCTATTTGACATTACCTCGTCAACTACGTTTTTTACCCTGTTTAAGATTTCCTCCTTATGCTCCTTAAAGAACTTCCCGCTTAAGTAAACGATTCCTCCTGGATATTTGTCCCTCTTCCTTCGGCAGGCAGGACACAGTGCTTTATTTACCTCTTCTGGTAGAGGTTCTGTAAGCTGTTCTGGCCACTGCCACCTTCCGTCTTTAAAAACTGCTCCGCACTCTTGACAAACTGTAGGCTCCTTGTATTTCCTCTTTTCGTAGTAAGGGTTGTCGCTTTCCCAAGTGTACTCCTTCCTCCCTGCAGGAATGTAGTTTTTCTCTCCCATCTTTCCCTCCTCTTTTATTCCTCTACTTCTTAATTTAGTTCTTAAATGTGGTAGATAGGAATTGGCCTATACTTTCTCTTTAAGGCTTTTACGCACCACCTCTGTCTATTCCTTATTAACTCCCTTGGTTCTTGAAGGGTAGGGTCTCTATAGGGAACGGCAGAAGGAAGGCTAAATTTCTTTAGTATAGAGGGTTCAGTTTCAAACAGTGGAGAGGCTACAGTTGAAGTTGACTTCCTTCCTATGGCAACTCCTTCCTTTACGCCAAAGCCTGCCATGTAAAGGGCTTTCCTTACGGGAGTTGACGAGGAGTAGGTTGCAAGTGTCCCCTCTTCTTTTATCGTTTTCCGCAATAGGAGGAAAAACTCGTAAGTCCAGAGTTCAGGGTTGACTCTTGGAGAGAAAGGGTCGTGGAAGATAGCATCGGCAAACCCCTTGTAAAGTGGAGAAATTTTCCTTAAAACTTTCCTACCTTCTCCTATAAAGACTTTTATTTTTACCCTTTGAGAAACGAAGTTGAGGGTTAAGAAGCCTTTGTAGGATTGCTTGTTTTTAAGGAGTTCTTTAAGTATGAAGCTGTAAGGTTTAAGCTCTTGGGGGAGTATTTTTAACGCTTTTTCAATTACTTTTAAGTCTTTTTCAAAAGCTAAGACCTGTATTTCTGCCTTGGGGTTTTCTTTTAGGGTTTCTTTTACTGCTGTTAAAGTGTTGTACCCAAGGCCAAAGCAGGAGTCAAGGAGGTTAACTTTCCCTTCTTTGGCTTTTCCTTTTAACCCAGTAGGTTCTATGAACTTTTTTACGGCTTCTGTTATGGCACCTGCAGTTATTGAGTGGTAAGGTTCTTTAAACTCTTCTGAAAAGAGCGTTAGGCTTCCGTCCTCTGTTTTAACTTCTTTCGTCATTACTCTTCAAAGAGCTCTTTAATTAGCCTCTCCCACTGTTCCTTGCACTCTTGGCCTTGGCACTTGTCAAGGGGTATTACTGATGCTTTCTCTATTACTCTTTTCTCTACGAAAATTGGAGCTCTTACCCTCACTGCAAGGTTTATGGCGTCGCTGGGGCGCGAATCAACCCTTATGACTTCCCCGTCAGGTCTCTTTACTTCTATTACTGCAAAGTAGATTCCCTTGTCAAAGTCGTTTATGACTACCCTTTCAATTTCACCTTTAAATATTGATAGGAGCTCCCTTATAAGGTCGTAAGGGAAAGGCCTTGGAGGGACTGCCCCAAGAAGTTCCGTCTCAAGGAGCTCTGCCTCCCAGTTTCCAACCCAGATGGGAACTGCAAACCTCTCCCTTTCGTTTCCAAGGATTATTATCGGCATTCCACTAAACCTGTCTTGGGTGATTCCTATAACCGAGACCTCAACCATTTTTAAAACTCCTTAAACCGGTTTTCCTTTTAAGAAAAAGGGAGAGCTCTCCTCTATTTTTACCTTAACGGTTTTCCCTATTAAACTTGCCTCTCCCTTAACTGCAACTGGTTTGTTGTTTAGGGTTCTCCCGTAGAGCTCCGTTCCCTTAGGGCTAAACCCTTCAATTAAGACCTCTTCAACTTTACCTATTAACTTCCTGTTTCTCTCTTCAGCCTGCCTCTTTAAGAGCTCTTGGAGCTCCCTTAACCTCCTGTTTTTCTCCTCTTTAGGAACGTCATCCTCAAACTCTGCAGCTTTAGTGTAAGGTCTTGGGGAGTACTCAAAGACAAACCCTTGGTCAAAGACGCACTCTTCAACCAAAGATAGGGTCTCCTCAAAGTCCTTTAAACTCTCTCCTGGAAATCCAACTATAAAGTCTCCAGAGAGGGCTACATCTGGAACTATCTCCTTTAGCATCTTTACCTTCTCAATGTACTCTTCCCTCGTATATCCCCTGTTCATCCTCTTTAATACCTCGTTTGAACCGCTCTGAGGGGGAAGGTGAACGTAGGGGCACACCTTGTCTATGTCCCTTATAGCCTTTGCTATCTCCTCTGTAAAACCTGCAGGGTGGGAGGTTGTAAACCTTACCCTCTCTATTTCAGGGACTTGGGAAACTAAGTAAAGGAGCTCTGGAAGCTGTGTCCCTCGGTAGTTATAAAAGTCAACGTTTTGACCTAAAAGGTGAACCTCTTTAACTCCTTTTTCTGCGAGCCTTTTTACCTCTTCAACTACGAGCTCAGGCTTAACGCTTCTCTCCCTTCCCCTTGTAAAGGGAACTATACAGTAGGTGCAGAACCTGTTGCATCCCCTTTGAACGGTAACGTAGGCTACAAAGGGGTTTTCAAGGGAGCTCTCAATTAAGGGTATTTTCTCCTCTTCAGGAATTACTCTGTCTAATACCTCTACCGTCCTTTTCTCTTTGGCTTTTTCAAGGAGTTGGGGTAGCTTTACGAAATTAAAGGTTCCAAAGACCAGGTCAACGTGGCTGAACCTTAAAATCTGCTCCTTCTCTTTTTGGGGAACGCACCCTGCAACTGCAATTAAGGTCTCAGGCCTCTTCCTCTTAATTCTTTTAAGGTTTCCTATAAAGGAGTAAGCCTTGTTGTCTGGCTTTGCCCTAACGGAACAGGTGTTAACTATTATAACTTCGGCCTCCTCGGGACTCTCGGCCCTTTCGTAGCCCAAGCCCTCAAGGAGGCCTGCCATCTTCTCAGAGTCGTTAACGTTCATCTGACAGCCAAAGGTCTTTATAAAGTACTTCCTTGCCATTTCCCTTACTCTTTAAGATTACCTTATGGGTAATATAGTTTTAATCGCACGGGTTGGGTATCTTTTCCCCTTTTGGATACACCAATATTTCAACTCTCCTGTTTAAGGCCCTTCCTTCGGGAGTGTTGTTGGGAGCTATTGGATGTTTAGGACCGCACCCGAAAACCACTATCCTTGTAGGGTCAACTCCGTTTAGTACCAGTTGGTCTCTTACAGCTTCAGCTCTCTTTTCTGAGAGCTTTACGTTGTAGTCAAACGAGCCTGTGCTGTCTGTGTAGCCTACTACAACTATGACTGTGTCCGGGTTTTCGTTTAATGTCTTTGCTACCTTAGCCAGCATTTCCTTTGCTTCTGGTTTTAACTTGTAGCTGTTAAGGTCAAACAGGACGCTGTCTTTCACAACTACCTTAACCTTTTCAGGCTCTTTAACTACTGCAACAGGCTTTTCCTTTGTTATCGGAGGTTGAGAAGGTTTTACTTCTGGGTTCGTGTTGTCTATAGGTTTAACTCCCAAGTCGTTTCCCAGTGCTTTTGCCTGCTGGTCAAGGATGTAGCCTAACGCTCCCCCTATTAGAGCTCCCGCTGCGGCTCCTATAAGCACCCTTTTGCCTTTGTTTGAGTGTTTGGGTCCTGTTATCGCTCCTAAAACGCCTCCAGCTACGGCTCCTAAGGTTGCTCCTGCAACCGTTTTGTTTACTTTAGTCTCCTTGTTCCCTTGAGTTGTTGCACACCCTCCAGCCAAAAGGGCACTTACAGTTAACAGTGCTAAAATTCTCCTCATAGCTTTCCCCCTTTACTTTGTTCACTTAAAAATTAAACCGATTGGGAGGTTTAAGTATGGCTTTTAACGTTGAAGAGGTTGCAAAAATTGCAAAAGAGGTTAGCTACTCGCTCGTTGAGATTTCAACGGAGGTTAAAAATAGAACCCTTTTAACGGCGGCAAGGTTAATTGAGGAGAAAAAAGAGCTGATAGAGGCTGAAAACAGGAAAGACTTAATCGCAGGGGAGGAAAAGGGACTTTCAAAGGCTATGCTTGATAGGCTCCTCCTTAACGAGAAGAGGATAAAGGGGATGGTAAGCGTTTTAAAAGAAGTTGCCTCCCTTCAAGACCCTGTTGGTGAAGTTATTAAAATGTGGACAAGGCCAAACGGCCTTAAAATAGGGAAGATGAGAGTTCCCCTTGGAGTAGTTGCGATAATTTACGAGTCTCGCCCAAACGTTACTGTTGAAGCAACCTCCCTCTGCGTAAAGAGTTCAAACTCTGTTATTTTAAAGGGTGGTTCTGAAGCCATTAACTCAAATAGGGTTTTGGTTAACATCCTTAAGGAGGCAGCTTGTAAGGAAGGTTTCCCTGAAGAGGCAATCCAGTTTGTAGATAGTACAGAGAGGGAGGTAGTTGGGGAGCTCTTAAAGTTAGATAGCTACATAGACGTTGTTATCCCCAGGGGAGGAGAAGGTCTCATACGGTTTGTTGCAGAGAACGCCAGAATGCCGGTTATAAAGCACTATAAGGGAGTTTGCCACGTTTTCGTTGACGAGTTTGCAGACCTTGAAAAGGCTTGGAACATATGCTTTAACGCTAAAGTTCAAAGGCCCGGAGTGTGCAACGCAATGGAAACTATGCTCGTTCACTCAAAAGTCGCCGATGCCTTTATGCCTACTATGGTGGAGCTCTTTAAAAAGGCTAAGGTTGAGTTAAGGGGAGACGAAAGGACTAGGAGTTATGACCCAGACTACATAAAGCCTGCAACGGAAGAAGACTGGTACGCAGAGTATTTAGACCTGATTTTGGCAGTTAGAGTAGTTGACTCTTTAGATGAGGCTATAGACCACATAAACACTTACGGCTCCCACCACAGCGATGCCATAATCACTGAGAACTACACAAATGCGATGAAGTTTCTAAACAAGGTTGACTCTGCCGCCGTTTACGTAAACGCCTCAACCAGGTTTACAGACGGAAACGTCTTTGGCCTTGGGGCAGAGATGGGAATATCCACAGATAAGGTTCACGTAAGGGGGCCTATGGGACTTGAGGACCTTACCATACCCAAGTACATAGTTTTCGGAAACGGCCAGATAAGGGAGTAATATGATAGATAACCCTAAAGTGGGCAACCTCTTTTTCTGGTTTTTCTTCCTCGTAACTGTTCTTTGGACTTTGGTTGCCCTCTTCTTTAAGGCTTACAAGTTCTTAAGGAAAAGGTAAGGGAGCTCCCCTTTAAGGAAAGAGCTCCCTCAGTCTCTTAAAGTCGTCGGCAGGGTAGCGTTCCAAGAGAGCTCCAAGGAGAGTTATTGCAACCATCGCTTCTCCTACTACTGCCGCTGCAGGAACGGCGCACACGTCGGAGCGTTCAACTGAAGCTTCAAAGGGCTCTTTTGTCCTTATGTCAACGCTCCTTAAAGGCCTGTATAGGGTAGGTATAGGCTTCATTGCCGCCTTTACGATTATAGGTTCTCCGTTTGTTATTCCCCCTTCAATTCCCCCTGCTCTGTTAGTTAGTCTGTAAAAGCCCTTTTCACTGTTGTAGAAAATCTCGTCGTGGACCTTTGAGCCCGGGAGCTCTGCTCCCTTAAAGCCAAGTCCTATTTCAACCCCTTTAATCGCCTGTATTGACATAATTCCTTGAGCTATTCTCCCGTCAAGCCTTTTGTCCCACTGGGTATGACTCCCAAGGCCTACGGGAATTCCCGTTGCAAAGACTAAGAAAGTCCCTCCTAAACTCTCTCCCTTTTTCCTCGCCCAATCTATCTCTTCCTTAAATCTCTCTTCAACCTCCTTGTCCTTAACGGGAATCCTTACTTCTGACTCTTCAGCTAGTTTAAAGAGTTCCTTAAGCTCCTTTCCCTCTATCATCTCCCTTGGAACCTTGACGCTTCCTATAGAAAGGACGAAGCTCCCTATCTCTATTCCGAGTCTCCTTAAAATGTCTTTACAGAGAGCTCCAGCTGCCACCCTTCCTGCAGTTTCCCTTGCAGAAGAGCGCTCAAGGACGTTCCTAACGTCGTCAAATCCGTACTTTAAAACTCCCGGAAGGTCTGCGTGGCCGGGCCTTGGTCTTGATACTACTTTCTCCTTTGGGAGCTCTCCCTTTTCCGGCTTCATAATCTCTTCCCAGTTCTTGTAGTCCCTGTTCCACACTGCCATTAAAATTGGAGAGCCCAAAGTTTTACCGAGCCTAACTCCTGAGAGGAACTCTACTTTGTCCCTCTCAATTTTCATTCTTCCCCCTCTCCCGTATCCCCTTTGGCGCCTTGCCAGTTCGCTGTTTATAAAGTCAAAGTCTATTTCAAAGTTTGCAGGAACTCCTTCTAAGTAAGCAAAAATTCCCTTTCCGTGGCTCTCCCCTGCAGTAAAGAACCGAAGCATCCTTCCTCCTACAAAAATCTTGAAATTTATTCGTGATTTATAAATATTATTGGTAGTTAAATCAATGAGGTTTTAACTTGAAAACCCCGGACTTAATGGAATTGACCCAGGATAAGGGATATAAGTTCCTGTATAGATTGGTTTCTTTCCTAAGAATTCTTTTTGTTTCCATAATGGTCTTGTATTTAATTTCCTGTCTGTTTAGCTTAGGAGAGAAGCTTTTGGTTATCCTGAGGAGTTCAAAGTTTCTTATCTCTTTTCCCGTAATGAGGGAGTTCTTAACTGACTCTCTCTTTGTCCTCATTATACTTGACTTTATAAGTGCTATGTTCTACAGCAAGAGAATTCACTATGTTTTGGCCCTTTTAGAGATAGGCTTTATAGTTATAACGAGAAAGTTAATTCTCCTTGACCCTAAGCCGGAAAACGCAAGCTTGATATTTGTGCTTTCTTTAGCCGTTTCTGTTTTCTTCTACCTTATTTTTCACTTTTATAAGGTAACCGGAAGGTTAAGAAAGGGAGTAGTTGACAGGTGAGATAATAGGATTATTTTTCCATATTGCTTTTTAAAAGCGCCCGTAGCTCAGGAGGATAGAGCGCGAGATTCCTAATCTCGAGGTCGCAGGTTCGAATCCTGCCGGGCGCACCATCTTTTGTTGACAAAATCAACGAAAAACATAAAATTAGCCCCCCACTAAAAAGTTTGGAGGTTCCCCATGGCTGGGCTTGACGAGCTTTTAAGGAGCGCTCAGGAAAAGTATCTTAAGAAAGACATCCCCGACTTTAGGGTTGGAGATACAGTTAGAGTTCACGTTAAGGTTAAAGAAGGGGATAAGGAAAGGATTCAGGCCTTTGAAGGGGTGGTTATAAGGAAAAGAGGAGGAGGAACTGACGCAACCTTTACCGTTAGGAAGGTTTCGTTTGGAGTAGGAATTGAGAGGACTTTTCCCCTTCACGCTCCCGTTGTTGACAAGATAGAGGTTCTTAAGAGAGGTATCGTAAGAAGGGCAAGGCTTTACTACTTAAGGGAGCGTAAAGGAAAGGCTGCCCGAATTAAAGAGAAGAAAGAGTGGATGAGCAAGAAGTAATCCTTTCCATAGAGGAAAGCCTCTGGAAGAAAGGATTTGAGCTTGTAGGCGGAGTTGACGAGGCAGGCAGGGGGCCCTTGGCCGGCCCCGTTGTAGCTGCCGTTGTTGTATTTCCCAAGGAAGTAAAACCCTTCCTCTCTAAAGACTCAAAGAAGTTAAAGCCTAAAGAGAGAGAAGAGTTCTTTTACAGGATATACAGCGAAGCTTTAGCCGTAGGGGTTGGTTTTGCAGACTCTCTTGAAGTTGACGAGCTTAATGTTTATAGAGCAACTATCCTTGCTGCCGAAAGGGCTATAAGGGAGCTCCCCTTTACTCCCCAATTCCTAATTACCGATTACCTTAAAATCCCCTCCTTTTCAAATTCCCTTCTTGCCATTCCCAAAGGAGACGAGAGGAGTTTTTCCTGTGCCTGTGCAAGCGTAGTGGCAAAGGTCGTTAGGGACTTTATTATGGAGGAGCTCTCTTCTTTGTTCCCTGGCTACGGTTTTGAAAAGCACAAGGGATACCCTACAAAGGAGCACGTTAAAGCGATAAAATCTTTGGGTATAACGCCTATTCACAGGAAGAGTTTTGGCAAGGTCAAAGGAGAAGGGAAAGAGAGGGGAGGAGAAGGCTTCCCAGTACTTAAAGAGGAAAGGCTACGATATTATAGAGAGAAACTTTCGCTCTTGCTTAGGAGAGATAGACATAATCGCCTTTGAGAAGGAAACTGATACTTTAGTATTTGTGGAAGTAAAGGCTAGGAGCTCCCTTGCTTTTGGCCATCCCTTAGAGAGTATAACCTTAAAGAAAACTAATAGGATACGGAAAGTAGCCAGTTTATACCTTCAAAGGACTTCCATTAAATACAGGGAAGTTCGTTTTGACGTTATAACCATAGTGGGAAATAAACTCTTCCACTTGGTTAACGCCTTTTAATCGTTGCTATAATTGGGGAACCGTTTATATTAAGAGCAGGCTTAACCTTTTGTAAGGAGGTCTTGTTTTGGCAAAAGTCAGAGTTCACCAGCTTGCAAAGGAGCTGGGAATACCGTCTAAGGAGCTCTTAGAGAAGCTCAGAAACGAGCTTGACATGCAGGTTAAAAGTATTCACTCCTCTTTAGACGAAAAGCAAGTGATGCTCGTTAAAGAGTTTATAAAGCCCATAGAGGTTAAGGAGGAGACTCCTTCTTTAAAGGAAGGAGCTAAGGAAGTTGTAAAAGAGGAGACTAAAGAGGTAGAAGAGAAAGTGGTTGAGGCTGTTAAGACTCAACCAGAAGAAAAGGTAGAGGGTAAAGAAGAAGTTAAGCAGGTAGATAGAGGCGATAGGCAGGAAAGAAAAGGGGAGAAGAGTGAAAAGAAAGAAGGTAAAAAAGTTAGGAAAAGAACGGACGTTAGGGTTCTTTCCCCTGAAGAGCTTGCAAAGAGAAAGAGAAGGAGAGGAAGGAGAAAGCCTTACAGGAAAGAAGAGGAACTAAAAGAGAGGAAGAAGCCATTTAAAAAAGAGGTAAAGGAGGCGAAAGAAGAGAAGATAACCAGAGAACAGCTTGAAAAGCTGGTTGCCTCTACTAAAGAGTCAACTGCTAAAGAGAAAGAGAAACCTAAAACTCAAGAGGAGCTCTTAGCAGAAAGGAAAAGGGAGCAAAGGGAGTTTGAAGACCAGAAGCGCTTTGAAGAGCTCCTTAGGAAAATAGAGGAAAAGAACAGGGCCAAGAAGAAGAGGAAGAAAAAGAAGAAAAAAGAGGAGCCGAAGGAAACTCCTTTTGAGGAGCTCAGCGAAGAAGAGCAACTTCAGCGTTTAATTGAAGAAGAGGAAAGGGCAAACACGGTAGTTATACCTGAGGTGGTCTCTGTTAGGGAGTTTGCAGAGAAGTTAGGCGTTGAGCCAAACCAACTACTTCAAGACCTTATATCCCTTGGTAAGTTCGTTGCCATAAACCAGCCAATAGACTTTGAGACTGCAGAGAAAGTCGCTCAAAAGTACGGTAAAGTGGTTAAGCTTGAAGGGGCCGAAGAGACCTCTTTAGAGGAAGAGCTCTCTGAAACTCCGGACAGAGAAGAAGACCTTAAGCCCCGTCCTCCTGTTATAACCGTTATGGGCCACGTTGACCACGGTAAAACCACCCTCTTAGACTACATAAGGAACACTAAAGTTGCAGAGAGGGAGGCCGGTGGCATTACCCAGCACATAGGAGCTTCTGTTGTTGAAGCTGACACGAGCGAAGGTAAGAAAACCTTAGTTTTCCTTGACACGCCCGGACACGAGGCCTTTACCGCAATGAGGGCAAGGGGAGCTCAAGCTACCGATATAGTTGTCCTTGTTGTTGCTGCCGACGACGGAGTTATGCCTCAAACGGTAGAAGCGATAAACCACGCCAAGGCTGCAGGAGTTCCCATAATAGTTGCCATAAACAAAATAGACAAGCCAGGTGCCAATCCAGAAAGGGTAAAGCAGGAGCTTACCCAGCACGGCCTAATCCCGGAGGACTGGGGGGGAGATACTGTTATGGTCCCCGTCTCTGCTAAGACCGGAGAGGGTGTTGACGAGCTTTTAGAGATGATTGCCCTTCAAGCTGAACTTATGGAGCTTAAGGCAAACCCAAACAAGCCTGCCAAAGGAATTGTTCTTGAGGCAAAACTTGATAAGAAAAGGGGGCCAGTTGCTACCTTCCTTGTTCAGTCTGGGACTTTAAAAGTTGGCGATGCCGTTGTAGCAGGCCTTTACGCAGGTAAGATAAGGGCAATGTTTGACGATAAAGGAAAGCAAGTTAAAGAGGCTTCTCCCTCTATGCCGGTTGAAGTCCTCGGCCTTGAAGGCGTTCCTATGGCTGGGGATAAGTTTACCGTTGTTGAGAGCCTTGAGAAGGCAAGGAAGATTGCCCAAAAGCGTCAGGAGCTTGCTAAAGAGTCTGCCCTTGAAAAGGAAAAGAGGGTCTCTTTGGAAGACCTCTTTAGTCAAATGCAGGCAGGTGAGGTTAAGGAGCTTAACGTTGTCCTTAAGGCTGACGCTCAAGGTTCCATTGAGGCCATAAGGAAATCCCTTCAGGAGCTCTCAACTTCCGAAGTTAAGGTAAATGTAATCCACGCAGGCGTAGGTCCTATAACCGAGAACGACATAATGCTTGCTGCGGCTTCAAACGCAATAGTTGTAGGATTTAACGTGAGGCCAGATTCAGCAGCAAGGAAGGCGGCAGAGAGGGAGAAAGTTGACGTTAGGACTTACAGGGTAATTTACGACATGGTTGACGAGATTAAGAAGGCTATGGAAGGTCTCCTTGAGCCTGAGGAGAAGGAGGTTTACTTAGGCTCTGCTGAAGTTAGGGCGACCTTTAAAGTTCCCAAAGTTGGAACCGTTGCCGGCTGTTATGTAAGAGACGGAGTGATAAAGAGAAACGCAGGCGTAAGGCTGGTTAGGGACGGCGTAGTTGTTTACGAAGGGAAGATTTCCTCCTTAAAGCGCTTTAAGGACGACGTTAAAGAAGTTCAAGCTGGCTACGAGTGTGGAGTAGGCCTTGAGAACTTTAACGATATTAAAGTTGGGGACATTATAGAGTGTTATACTATAGAAAAGGTTAAGAGAGAGGCTTAATGGAGAGGGCAAAGGAGGACTTAAGGAAGACCTACTCTTCGTACTTGGAAAAGGGACTCTCTTCCAAAGAAGCCCTTGAGAAGGCTGTTAAAGAGGTAAAGGAGCGACACGGAGAGGAAGAGTTTAGGGGAGCTCTTGGGGAGTTTTTAAAAGAGCTCCTTGAATCTTACAAGCCCGAAAACCTCCCAGAGGCTGACCCTCTCCTCTCCTTTGTAGAGTCCCTTTATCAAGAGTATGACTTATTAAAACCAAAGCTTAAGTGGTTTTTAGAGAAATTGAGAGGTGAGAGTTGATACTTTCCCTGTGCCCAAACCCATCACTTGACGTTTATTACTACGTTGGAGCTCTAAAAGAGGACGACACAAACAGGGTAGAAAACCCTTTCCTCTCTGCCGGAGGTAAAGGAGTTAACGCTGCAAGGGTGATTTCCCGTTTTACGGAGGATGTCCTCCTTGCCTTACCCCTTGGAGGGTGTACCGGAGAGTGCGTTAAGGAGCTTTTAGAGGCCGAAGGAGTCTCCCTGGTTGTCGTCTCTATTTCCTCTCCAACCAGGGTTAATACGATACTTGAACAGAAAGCAAAGGGAAAGCACCTTTTAATAGCTTCTAGCGGGAGTCCCCTTTTAAAAGAAGAAAGGGAGAAACTTGAGCTTGCAGTCTGTAAGGACTACTCTCCAGAAGTTTTAATACTTGGAGGAAGCGTTCCTCCAAGCCTTCCTAAGGACTACTACGCTAGGATTATTAAAAAGTTTAAGGGAACTGGTACGAAAGTTATAGTTGACGCCGACGGGGAGCTCCTTAAAGAGGCCGTTAAAGAAGGTCCCTTTGCAATTAAACCTAACAAATATGAACTAGAGAGGTTAGTTGGCTCTCCTCTGATAGACCTTAAAGAGATTGTAGAGGCTGCAAAAGAAATCTTAAAGTTTGGCGTAGAAGTTGTTATTGTTTCACTGGGAGAATTTGGAGCTCTTGGAGTAAGTAGAGAGGAGATTTTTAGGGTGGTTCCTCCGAAAGTTGAAGTTAAGAATACCGTTGGAGCCGGAGATTCTTTAGTTGGAGCTTTTGCCTATGGTGTTTACTCTGGGAAGAGTTTAAAAGAGGCAGTTAAACTGGGAGTTGCCTGCGGAACTGCAACGGTTATGGAGGAAGGGGTTAAGCTCTGTAGCCCTGAAACTTTAAAGAGCCTTTTAAAAGAAGTTAAGGTTTTACCTTTGGCTTAGAGCTTGGAGCCTTAAAATGGACAAAAATAAGCTGAAAATTAATAAAACGGCTTTTATAGTTTTCTCTCTTATTTCCTCCTTTCTCTTGTTTATTTTTGGACTTAGTGAGCTGTTTTCCCTAAACTTAAGAGAGCTTGGATACCTTGAGCTGTTTTCTTCTGTCTTAATAATACTTAACGCTTTATTCTTTTTAAAAACTAATAACTATAACCTTCACAGTAGTGTTTATCTGCTGTCGGTAATGGTAATTTTCATTCTCCTGTTAATTTACGGAGGTGTTGAGAACACGGGTATATTCTGGATTTTCTTGTTTCCCTTCTTAGTTTCTTTTTTAAAGAGTCCAGGTGAAAGTCTCTGGTGGAACCTCCTTTACATCTTCTTGATTTCCTCTGTGATAGTTTTAAATGTGTTGGGATTTATATCCCTTCCCTATTCAAAGGAAGTGCTCTTTATTGGAATGCTCGTTTTTATCGTAGTTCTGTTTTTAGACTACCTGCACATTAAGCTTACGCTGGAGCTTTATTCAAAGATTGAGCGTTTGGCAGTTAAGGACCACTTAACGGGCCTTTACAATAGGGCTTTTATTTTCCCTTACCTTACCAAGGAGCTTGAAAAGGTAAAGAGGGGAGAGGTAAGAAGGGTCTGTGTAGCCTACATAGACCTTGATAACTTTAAACAGATTAACGACACGATGGGACACTTGGTAGGGGACGAGGTTTTAAAGGAGTTTTCAAAACTCCTTATTAGCTTTTTTAGGAAAGAGGACGTAGTTGCTAGGATAGGGGGGGACGAGTTCTTACTTGTCTTTTCTAACTGTAAACCTAAGGAGATAAGGGAAAGGTTAGAGGAGCTCCGAAAAAAGGTTGAAAAAAAGTTTGCCAAGTACAAAGTCTCTTTGAGTTTTGGCTTAGCTACAGCTCCGGAAGACGGCCTTCTACCTTATTCTTTACTGGGAGTTGCCGATAGAAGAATGTACGAGGATAAAAGGAAAAAAGAGAGGTTTAAATCTCGTCCCACCCTTCAACGGCACTTGCCTGATTATAACTCGTAACAGTTGACTCAAAGAAGTTTGCCTTAACGTTTCCTTCTCCTCCCGTATCTGCAATCCTCTCAAGGTGTTCATAAGGGTTTGGCCTGTCGGGGAAAATAGGTTCAAGCCCTAAGGCTTTTAACCTTTTGTTTGCTATATAGTAGGTATAGTCCTCTATTGACCTTTCGTTCATGCCCAAGATTTTGTTCCCTATGACCTTTTTGCTGAACCTTTGCTCCTGCTCAACTGCTATTTTAAACATCTGGTAAATCTTATCTTTTGTTAAGTATTTCTTAAAGCCTTCGTCTGTTAAGTCTTTCATAAAGTGCTCAAAGAGTATTACGTGGGTAAGCTCGTCCCTGTTTATGTACCTTATTATGTCGGCAGTTCCCTGCATTAAGTTCCTTGAGGCTAAGTTGTAAAAGAACATAAAACCGTTATAAAAGTAAAGGCCTTCAAGGAGGTAGTTTCCTATTAAGACCTCTCCGTAGTTTTCCATCGTTGGCTCTTCTAAGAACTTCTGGTATATGTCTGCTATGTACTTGTTCCTCTCAAAGAGAATGGGGTCTTTCTTCCACCAGTAGTAAACCTCCTCCCTCTTCTCTGCAGGAACGACGCTCTCAATAGTGTAGCCGTAGCTTTGTGAGTGAATCGCTTCTTGGTAGGCGTGAATTGAAAGGTCAATTGTTATCTCAGGAGCTTTAACGTAGGCTGCTATGTTGGGGATGTTGGTAGTTTGAATGCTGTCAAGGAAGACTAAGAAAGAGATTATCTCGTCGTAAGCCTGCCTTTCGTCGTCTGTAAGCTCTTTGTAGTCTTGGAGGTCTTGGGTTAGGTCAACGGTTTCCGGTATCCAGAAGTTGGCCATCATTACCCTATAAAGCTTTGTAGCCCATTCATACTTTATTACGTTTAGGTTAAAAATGTTGGTCGTATCCCCGTGGAGGATTCCCCTCTTTGACACTTCGTCATCTCCTTGGGGATTAAAAATGGGGCGGGGTTTTAAGAGCTCTCTCTTAACGTCTGCCATTTCCCCTCCTAATTTCCTATGTTGAGTTGATAATTATAAGTCTGAATTTTTCATTCGGGGGGCAACTTGGTTTTGTTTGAAGAGTACTTTAGGGGTAAAGAGTTTAAGTGGGACATAGGCCTTGATAGGGTAAAAGGGGCAATTGAGGAGTTTGGAGGTAAAGATTACCCTTCTATTGTGGTTGCAGGGACAAACGGGAAAGGGACAACTTCCCACTTAATAGCCGAGGCATTAAAAAAGCAGGGTTTAAAAGTAGGCCTTTTCACTTCTCCCCACGTTTACTCCTTTAGAGAAAGGGTAAAGGTGGACTTAAGGGAAGTTTCTTCTGGAGAGCTTAATAGGGCATTTAAGGGAATTTTACCTATCGTTGAGAAGTTTAACCTTTCCTACTTTGAGGCTTCCCTAATTTTGGCTTTAAACCTCTTTAAAGAAAGGGAAGTTGACTGTGGGGTTTTTGAGGTGGGGCTCGGAGGGAGGCTTGACGCTGTTAACGCCTTAGACAATCAGCTTGCAGTCTTAACCGGAGTCTCTTTAGACCACACAAACTATTTGGGTTCTACGATAGAAGAGATAGCTAAGGAAAAGGTAGCCGTTTTTAAAGGTAAGGGGGTCGGGGTAGTATCTGAAGTTAAAAGAGAGGTTCTTAAAGTCTTAGAGAGTGAGTTTAGGGGAGAGCTCCACCTTTACGGTAGGGACTTCTGGGCTGACCGAATGAAGCTCTTTAAATTTGGAACTTCTTTTTATTACATGGGACAGCTTCCCATTAAGCTTAAACTTGTGGGTAAGCACTACTGTAAGAACGCATCAACTGCCATTAGGGCTGCACAGGTTTTCTGTGAGAGGTTTTTGGGGAAGAAGTTTAAGATACCAGAAAGTTTCTCGGTAGTCCTTCCTGGGAGGTTTGAAATCTTAAGAGAGGAGCCCTTAGCCCTCTTTGACGGTGCCCACAACCGGGAGGCTTTAACTTCTCTCTTTAACACGCTTAAAGAGCTTAACTTAAAGGCTTCAGTTGTCTTTGGCTCTTTTAAGGACAAAGAGCTCCCTTTAAACCTTAAAGCCGTTAAGGATTACTTAGACTGGAGCTCTGGAGAGCTCCTTTTAGTTGAAATCCCTTCAGAAAGGGGAGCAAAGCTTGAGTTCCTCCTTGAAACCGCCAGAGAAGTTGGAATAAGGAAAGTTAAATCCCTTGACAGGATAACCTTAAAAAGCCTTAACTTCCCCGTAGTTTTAACAGGCTCTTTTTACTTAGGAGGTCTTATTGAAAGAGGTTGAGTTTCTCTGGAAAGCTGAAAAACCAGAGGACTTTATAGTGAAGGAGGTTTCAGACTTTGAAGGTGATGAAAGGGGAGAGAACTACCTTTACCTCCTTGCAAAGAGGAACTACGCCACTAGGGAGCTCTCAGACCTTTTAGGTTTCTCCTACGCAGGCATGAAAGATAAGTTTGCCCTTACCTTTCAGAAGGTCTCCTTTAGCTCTTTTAAGGGAGAGTACCTAGGGAAAGTTGAAGGCGAGAGGTGGTATTTCTTAAAGTTTATTAAGAGAATAAGGAAGAAAGTAAAGGTGGGAAACTTAAAGGGAAACAGGTTTGCCGTTAAGCTAAACTTCCCCTTTATTCCTAAATGTGTTTTCGTTAACTACTACGACGTTCAGAGGATTAGGGGTAATTACAAAAAGGGAAGGGAGCTCCTTTTAAAGGGAAAAAGAAGGCTTAGCTGGAGAGAGAACTTCCTCATAGACTCTTACCTTTCTTACCTTTGGAATAAGAGCTTAGAGCTCTACCTAAAAGAGAGATTTAAAGGCTACTATGTTTTAGATAGAGGAGAGAAATTCTTTATCCCTTTGGGCTTAGAGGAAAAATACCTTCAGCTTCCCAAGTTCTGGACGCTCTTAGGCTATAAGAAAAAGCTTTTAACATCAGAGCCTTATTATGAAAAGGTCTTAAAGGAAGAGGGAGTCAGTTTGAGAGAGCTCCTTAACCTCTTAAAGGCTTTAGGCATAAAGGGAGACTACAGGATGAGCTATGTTTTTGTTAGGGACTTTAAAGTTATAGGTCGCTACTGCCACTTCTTCCTTCCAAAAGGCTCCTTTGCTACTATGTTTTTAAAACATCTTCAGAGGATTTAGGTTGAACAGTAAACTTTACGATTACCTCTCTCCCTGTAAGCTTTGTCCTAGAAACTGCTCGGCAAAAAGGCTTAAGGGAGAAAGAGGCTTTTGTAAAGTCCTTGAAAAGCCCATGGTTTCATCCTTTGGTCCCCACTACGGGGAAGAGCCAGTTTTGGTAGGCTGGAGAGGTTCTGGAACCGTTTTCTTTACCGGGTGCAACTTAGGGTGCGTTTTCTGTCAAAACTACCAGATTTCCCACCTTACGGAGGGGGAGGAAGTTAGCGTTTCGGAGCTCTCAGACATAATGCTCTACCTTCAAGCTCTAGGTTGCCACAACGTAAACCTGGTTAGCCCTACCCATCAGGTTCCCCAGATTTTCTCGGCAGTTGAAGAGGCAAAAGCAAAAGGACTTAAAGTGCCAATAGTCTATAACTGTGGAGGATACGAGAGCTTAGAAGTCCTAAAGGAGATAAAGGGACTCGTTGACATATACATGCCCGACCTTAAAACCTTGAGCAAAGAGTTTTCCTTAAAATACCTTAAAGCTCCAGATTATCCAGAAGTTGTAAAAGAGGCCCTCCTTGAAATGAAGTCTCAAGTTGGAGACCTTCAGGTTAACGAGTTTGGACTTGCAACTAAAGGTCTAATCGTAAGACACCTTGTTATGCCCAACTGGGTAGATGACACTAAAGAGGTCTTAAAGTGGATAGTAGATAACTTGGGAAGGAACACCTACACCAACCTTATGGACCAATACTACCCTTACTATAAAGCCTGCGATTACCCGGAGATATGTAGGAGGATAACCCAAAGGGAATTTGAAGAGGCTTACGCTTATGCAAAATCCTTGGGCTTAAGGCTTGCAGTTTAGGAGGAGAGTTGATTAAAAAGGGAGAGGTTATCTTAGCTCCAATGGCAGGCTACACCCACTCTGCCTTTAGGAGGCTTTGCAAAGAGCTTGGAGCAGACAGAACATACTCTGAACTTATGAACGCCACCGGTATAGTAAACAGGGGAGAGGAAAGGGAGCTTGCCTACTTTACCCCTTTAGAGAGACCAATTCACCTTCAGGTTTACGGAAGAAACCCTGAAGAGATAGCCAAAGCTGCTGCCGTGTTGGCCGAGAAATATAGGCCTGAGGCTATAGACATTAACTTTGGCTGCTCCGTTAAGAAGGTCTTAAAGGCAAAGGCTGCAGGCTACCTTCTCCAGTTCCCCAAAGTTATGGGGGAGATAGTAAGGGAGACTGTAGAAGCTTTAAAGCCTTACTCTGTTCCGGTTAGCGCTAAAATAAGGTTAGGTTTTTACGAGGATAACCTTAAAGAGATTGCAGAGAACCTCCTAAAAGGTGGAGTCTCTCTCATAGCCCTACACCCGAGAACTGCCAAGCAAGGCTTTTCCGGAGAGGCAGACTGGAGCAAAGTTAAGCTCTTAAAAGAAATAGCAGGAGAAGTTCCCGTTGTTGGGAGTGGCGACATTAAGACCTGGAAAGAGATAGAGAGGAAGTTTGAGGAGTTTAACTGCGACGGAGTAATGGTAGGAAGGGCTGCAGTGTCAAATCCTTGGATATTTAAGGAATACAGGGAGAAAAGGGACATAGAAGTTCCTTTAAAGGAAAGAGTTGACTTTATACTTAGGGAGCTCTCTTTAATGTGGGAATTCTTCCCCAAAGAGAAGGCCTGTAAAGTTATAAAGGCTCACATTACCCAAATCTTCAAAGGTATTAGAGGAAAGGCCCGCTTCAACGAGTTGGTTATGAAGAGTAAAGACTGTAAGGAACTCATTGACAACCTTAAAAGGGTTAAACAAACCACTTTACAAATTTAGTTCCCTTTGATAAATTTCCACTTGCCTTTCGCCGCCGGTTAAACAGTTGGAGGAGGTCTTAGATGCCGATAGATAAGGATGTTGTAGAGGAGATTGTAAAGAAGTACGGTTTCCACGAGAAGGATACCGGCTCGCCGGAAGTCCAGATTGCAATCCTCACAGAGAGGATAAAGAGGTTAACCGAGCACTTTAAGGAGCACAAGCACGACAACTACAACAAGAGAGCCCTTCAGAGGCTGGTTGGCCGCAGGAAGAAACTCCTTAAGTACCTTAAAGAGAAAGACTTTAACAGGTACAGGAACATAGTTTTAAAGCTTGGCCTCAGAAAGTAATTTTGGGAGGTTCTCCTCCCTTTCCTCTCCTTCTCCTTTACCCTTCCTATTTGTAGTCTTACCCCTTGCCTACTATAATTGTAGCAGTTGAGTTTATCTTTAAATTTCTATACAGAATACAATTTCGGAGGTTATCAATGTCTGTTTCTGAAGTAGCAGTTGAGGTGGGAGGAAGGCCCCTTCGCTTTCAAACTGGAAAGCTTGCAAAGCAGGCTGACGGTTCCGTCTTAGTCTCTCAAGGGGATACTATGGTTTTGGTTACTGCAGTAATGAGCGACGAGCCAAGGGAAGATATAGATTTCTTTCCCCTTTTGGTTGAATACAGGGAAAGGGCCTACGCAGCAGGTAAGATACCGGGGGGCTTTATAAAGAGAGAGGGAAAGCCTTCAGATGAGGAGGTTTTAAAGTCAAGGGTTACCGATAGGTCAATTAGACCTCTCTTCCCAAAAGGCTTTAAAAATGACGTTCAGGTTGTAGCCTTCGTTATCTCTGCAGACCAGGAAAACGACCCTGCAGTTTTAGCAATAAACGGAGCTTCTGCGGCGCTTCACGTTTCAAGGATTCCCTTTGAAGGTCCAGTTGGTGCAGTAAGGGTTGCAAGGGTTAACGGAGAGCTCCTAATAAACCCTTCCTACCAAGCCCAGCAGGAGGCCGACATAAACCTCGTAGTTTCTGGGACTAAAGATGCGGTTGTTATGGTAGAGGGAGGAGCAAGAGAGGTTCCGGAAGAGGAGGTTTTAGACGCCATACTCTTTGCTCACCAAGAGATAAAGAGGATAGTTGAGGCTCAAGAAGAGTTAAGGTCCCTTGCAGGTAAGGAGAAGTATGAATTTGTGGCTCCTTCCCTTGATGAGACCACAAAAGAGAAGATTAAGAAGTGGGTATTTGAAAGGATAGAGCCCGTTATAACTATAAAGGACAAGCACGAAAGGAGAGAAAAACTTCGGGAGCTTAAAGAGCTTATGCTGATAGAGCTCTCAATACCTGAGGAGGAAGAGCTCCTTGCCAAAGAGGCCTTCAACGAGGCAGAGAAGGAATTTGTAAGGAAAATGGTCCTTGAAAGGGGAGTCAGAATTGACGGGAGGAAGCCTGACGAGATAAGGCCTATTACCATAGAGGTAGGTTTACTTCCCAGAGCTCACGGTTCGGCTCTCTTTACGAGGGGCCAAACTCAGGCTTTAGTTACTACCACTTTAGGAACTCCAGAAGAGTATCAAGTCGTAGAAGGCTTACTCCCCGAAGAGCAAAAGAGGTTTATGCTCCATTACAACTTCCCTCCCTTTTCCGTAGGTGAGATTTCACCCTTAAGGGGTCCTGGAAGGAGGGAGATAGGGCACGGAGCTCTAGCAGAGAGAGCCCTTACTCCGGTTATACCCTCTGAGGAAGAGTTCCCCTACGTTATAAGGGTCGTTTCAGACATCCTTGAATCAAACGGCTCTTCCTCAATGGCTACCGTTTGCGGAGGTTCCCTATCCCTTATGGACGCAGGAGTTCCCATAAAAGCTCAAGTTGCCGGTATTGCAATGGGACTAATTATGGAGGGGGACAAGTTCGTCGTTCTTTCAGACATCTTAGGAGACGAAGACCACCTTGGAGACATGGACTTTAAAGTTGCAGGAACGAGGAAAGGCGTCACTGCCATTCAGATGGACTTAAAGGTTAAAGGTATAAAGAGAGAAGTCCTTTCAAAAGCCCTTGAGCAAGCCCGCCAAGGTAGGCTCTACATCCTTGATAAGATGGACCAGGTAATAAGTGAGCCGAGGAAAGAGATATCCCAATACGCTCCAAGGATAGTTTCAACCAAGATAGAGCCTGAGAAGACAAAAGACCTTATAGGTCCTTCTGGTAAGACCATAAAAGCCATAATTGACAAGGCAGGGGTTAAGATAACCATTAAGGAAGACGGAACCGTTTTGGTCTCTGCTCCAAACGAAGAGGCGGCAGCACAGGCAATTAAGATGATTGAGGACGTTACGAAAGACCTTGAAGTAGGAAACACCTATTTAGGCAAGGTTACGAGAGTTGAGAACTACGGGGCTTTCGTTGAGCTTGCTCCCGGCAAAGTTGGCCTTATTCACATATCAAAGCTTCCTCCGGAGGTAAGGGAGAACATATTTGAGCACATTAAAGTTTCTGACATTATTCCGGTTAAGATAGTTGAGTTTGACCAGCTTGGAAGGCCTAAGTTAAGTAGAATAGACGTTTCGCCTGAAGAGGAGAAAAAGCTTAGGGAGGCTGGAGGCTTTTACAGTGAGCCAGAAGGAAAGGAAAAGTAGTTGGGCCTTAGGTTGGGTAGCCGTAAAGGGCAAAGAGATTTCCTTTAATGAAGAATTCCTTGACGTTGCAGTTAAGCTCCACTCTCTCCTTGGAGGGAAGTTAGAGAGGTTAGGGAACACTTTTAACCTTTACCTAGATAAGGATTTTGAAGTTAACGAGGTTAACTACGACTTCCTTAGGGGAGTTTTTGAAGCCGGAGGAGTATTTGGGGAGGGTGCCTGTTTTGTTCCTAAAGTAAATACCCTGAACCTTTCTCCTCTCCTTTCCCCTTTCTCTCCTAAAGAAAGTGAAGAGGGTTTTTTCCTGACTGGAGAGGGAATGAACCTCTTTTTGCATACTCTCTACGACCTTGAAACTCAAGAGCGTGCAGAGTACTTCTTTAATAAGTTCTTAAACTTCATAACTGGCAGCAGCTGGGAAAGGAGAGTTTTTTACTACTCTTTGGAGGAGGGAGCTCTCCCCCCCTTTAAAAAGAGGATTTCAGACAGCGGTTTTGACCTATACTTGATTAAGCTTATAAAAAAAGAGGGAAACCTCTACTTCTTTGATACTGGAGTGAGGGTTTCTCCTCCTCCTGGTTTCTACTTTGACCTAGTTCCCCGTTCTTCAATTTACAAGTCTGGCTTTATACTCGCAAACTCTGTTGGGATAATAGACATGACCTATAGGGGAACTATAAAGGTTCCTTTAGTTAAAGTTAAGGAGGGAGCTCCAGAACCTACCCTACCTTGGAGGGCCGTTCAGCTGATACCGAGAAGGTTTTATCCCCTTGAAATGGTTAAAGTGGAAGAACTTGACTCTACCTTAAGGGGAGAAGGAGGATTTGGCAGCACAGGATAGGGGGAAAGATTGATTCCTTTAAAGGACATTAACCCTAGCAGTAAAACTCCCGTAATTACGATTCTTATAATCCTTTCTTGCTTTTTGGTCTTCTTCTACGAGCTCTTCCTCCCTCCCTTATTAAGGGAGGTTTTTATTAACATGTTTGCCGTAATCCCTTTTGAGATAAACCACGGAGTTGACCTTCCCCCTCCAGACCCTCTAACTCCCTATGGCAATTTAGTCTCCTATCAATACCTCCACGGCGGATGGCTCCACATTATAGGGAATATGCTTTTCCTCTGGGTCTTTGGAGACAACGTTGAGGAGAAACTCGGTAGGTTAAATTACCTTTTCTTCTATACTCTTTGCGGAGTAGTTGCGGCCCTCGTTCAGGCTTTCGTCTATCCAGATTCTAAACTTCCCTTAATTGGGGCTTCCGGGGCAATCAGCGGGGTTTTAGGTGCCTATGCTGTGATGTTTCCCCGGGCCCAAATTATTACCTTAATATTTATCTTTTTCTTTGTTGACGTAGTGGTAATTCCTGCTGTTATCTGGATAGCAATCTGGTTTGCTTTTCAGTTTATAAGTGCCCTCATTTCTATTAACCACCTGTCAGTAGGAGGTGTTGCTTGGTTTGCACACTTGGGAGGTTTTATATGTGGAGTTATACTTTCAAAGCTCTTTTGTCTTCTTAAGAGGCCTTGAAAGTTCTTACGAGTCCTTTTAATTTAAGTAAATGCAAACTATTTGCAATTGGAGGCCGTTTTGAAGAAGGAGAAACTTTACATATTTGACACTACCTTAAGGGACGGAGAGCAAACGCCGGGGGTTAACTTAACCGTTGAAGAAAAGGTTCAGATAGCTAAACAGTTGGAGCGATTGGGAGTTGACGTAATAGAGGCTGGCTTTGCCGTAAGCTCTCCGGCAGACTTTGAAGCAGTGAAAAGAATTGCAAAAGAGGTTAGAAACTCAACAGTTTGTTCCCTTGCAAGGGCTTTAGAGGGAGACATAAAAACCGCCTGGGAAGCTCTTAAAGAGGGGAATAAAGTTAGGATTCACACCTTTATAGCTACTTCTGACATTCACCTTAAGTACAAGCTTAAGATGAGCAGAGAGGAGGCATTAAAGAGGGCCGTTGAGGCCGTTAAACTTATAAAGGATGTGAGCGAGGGTAAGGCCGAGGTTGAGTTCTCCGCCGAAGATGCGGGAAGGACGGAGCTTAACTACTTGTGTGATGTGGTTGAGGCTGTTATAGAGGCAGGAGCTCAGGTTGTTAACATACCAGATACCGTAGGGTATGCCGTTCCAGACGAGTGGTATGAAAAAATTCTCTACCTTAAAGAAAACGTTCCTAACATTGACAAAGCAATAATTAGCGTTCACTGCCACAATGACCTTGGCCTTGCAACCGCTAACTCCCTAATGGCAGTAAAGGCAGGAGCCCGTCAAGTTGAGTGCACAGTTAACGGAATTGGCGAAAGGGCAGGAAACGCTGCAATGGAAGAGATAGTAATGGCCGTTAAGGTTCGCTCAGACCAGTTTCCCGTTTACACGGACATAGATACTAAGCAGATTTACAAGACCTCACAGCTTGTAAGTAGGCTCACAGGAATACTCATATCAAAGACGAAGCCCATTGTTGGAGACAACGCTTTTGCCCACGAGTCTGGAATTCACCAGCACGGGGTCCTTGCCTGTAGAGAAACCTACGAGATTATGAAGCCTGAAGATATAGGTCTTTCTGAGTCTAAAATCGTTCTCGGTAAGCACTCAGGCCGCCACGCTTTTAAGAAGAAGCTTGAGGAGATGGGGTTGGAGCTCCCCCCTGAAAAGTTTGAAGAGGCCTTTAGAAGGTTTAAGGAGCTTGCTTCAAGGAAAAAGGAGATTTACGACGTTGATGTGGAGCTCCTAATAGACAACCTTGAAGGTGAAAAGGAGAGTACATATCAGCTCCTTTACAATCAAGCTGTAAGTGGAGAAGGGATAATTCCCTCTGCAACGGTAAAGATATCTACCCCTGAAGGAGAAAAGCTAGGGCTTTCTGTAGGAAACGGCCCGGTTGATGCCACCTATAAGGCCATAAAAAACGCGTTAGGTTTAGATAGGGAGCTTCAGCTTAAAGACTTTAAAATAAGGGCTCTAACTGCCGGTACAGATGCGCTGGCAGAGGTATTCATAACCATAGAAGCCGGAGGGATAAAAGTTAGCGGAAGAGGTGTTGACCAAGACATAGTTAGAGCTTCGGCCCTTGCCTTCATTGAGGCCCTCAACAGACTTGAAAGGAGAAAAACTAAAAAAGGAGGAATTTAAACTCCTTTTCTCCTTTACCTTTTACTTTTCCTCTCTTCCTTGACAAACTTAATTACCTTTGCTTATATTCAGGCCGTCAAACTATCTAAGGAGGAACAGTATGCCCACAATTAACCAGCTGGTTAGAAAAGGGCGCGAGAAGAAACTCAAGCGCTCAAAGGCACCGGCTCTTCAGGGAAACCCCCAAAAGAGAGGTGTTTGCGTTAGGGTTTTTACCACTACGCCTAAAAAGCCAAACTCTGCTCTCCGTAAGGTTGCAAGGGTAAGGCTCTCTAACGGTATCTCCGTTACTGCTTACATTCCCGGTATAGGCCACAACCTTCAGGAACACTCTGTAGTTCTAGTTAGGGGCGGAAGGGTTAAAGACCTGCCAGGTGTTAGGTACAAGATTATCCGTGGAGCTCTTGACGCTGCCGGAGTTGAAGGAAGAAGGCAGTCCCGCTCTAAATACGGAACAAAAAGACCTAAAGAGAAAAAATAATTAGGAGAGGAAGGCTATGCCAAGGAAAGGACCAGTTCCACCTAGAGAAATTCTTCCCGACCCAGTTTACGGAGACAAGCTTGTAGCTAAACTAATTAACAAGGTAATGAAAGACGGGAAGAAAAGTAAGGCAGAGAAGATAGTTTACGGCGCATTTGAAATCATCAAAGAGAAACTTGGAGAAGACCCCCTTAAAGTCTTCCACAAAGCAGTAGAAAACGTAAAGCCTTTAATGGAAGTACGTCCACGCCGTGTTGGTGGTGCTACATACCAAGTTCCAATGGAAGTTAACGAGAGAAGGCAAATGCACCTTGCCTTAAAGTGGATCGTGGACGCTGCACGTGCTCGTTCCGAGCGCGGAATGGTAAACAAGCTTGCAAATGAGCTTATTGACGCCTACAACGAAAGGGGCGGAGCTTTTAAGAAGAAGGAAGACACCCACAGAATGGCCGAGGCAAACAAGGCCTTTGCCCACTACAGGTGGTAATTAAAGCCAATTTGGGAGGAAACCTTGAGCAAACAGCAAGCCCTTATAAAACAGATTAAAGTTCCCCTTGAAAAGGTTAGGAACATAGGAATTATTGCTCACATAGACGCAGGTAAGACAACAACTACCGAGCGTATCCTTTACTACACCGGCCGTATCCACAAGATAGGAGAAGTCCACGAAGGTGCGGCCGAGATGGACTGGATGGAGCAGGAAAAGGAGAGGGGAATTACCATTACCTCTGCTACTACTACCTGCTTTTGGAGAGACCACCGTATCAACATAGTTGATACTCCCGGCCACGTTGACTTTACCATTGAGGTAGAGCGTTCTTTGAGGGTTCTTGACGGTGCCGTAACTATCCTCTGTTCCGTTGGAGGCGTCCAGCCTCAGACTGAGACTGTTTGGCGCCAAGCAGATAAGTACAGGGTTCCCAGGATAATCTTCGTTAACAAAATGGACAGGATAGGTGCAGACTTCTTTAAAGTAGTTAAGGATGTTGAGGAGAAGTTAGGAGCTAAGCCTGTTCCCGTCCAAATACCCATTGGCTCAGAAGACCAGTTTAAGGGAGTTGTTGACCTTATCTCAATGAAAGCGATTGTTTGGGAAGAGGAGACATTAGGAGCTAAGTACCACTATGAGGAGATACCTGAAGAGCTCCAAGACTTAGCCCAAGAGTGGCGAGAGAAGATGCTTGAAGCCCTTGCAGATGTTGACGAAGAGATAATGATGAAGTACCTAGAAGGAGAGGAGATAACAGAGGATGAGATAAAGGCTGTCTTAAGAAAGGGAACTATTGAGATTAAGTTCTTCCCTATGCTCTGTGGTTCTGCTTTTAAGAACAAAGGAGTTCAGCCTCTCCTTGACGCCATAGTTGACTACCTCCCGTCTCCCCTTGACATACCTCCTGTTAAGGGTGTCAACCCTAAAACCGGAGAAGAAGAGGAAAGACCTGCCTCTTACGATGCCCCCTTTGCGGCTCTTGCCTTTAAGATTTTAACCGACCCTTATGTTGGTCAGCTTACCTTTATTAGGGTTTACTCGGGGTTAATGGAGTCTGGTTCTTACGTTTATAACGCTACAAGGGATAAAAAAGAAAGGCTTGCAAGGATTCTCCGTATGCACGCAAACAAGAGAGAAGAGATTCCAGTTTTAGGTGCAGGGGACATTGCAGCTGCGGTAGGTTTAAGAGAAACTTATACCGGGGATACTCTTTGCGACCCTAATCACCCGATTCTCCTTGAAGCGATGGAGTTCCCAGAGCCCGTTATCTCTATTGCAGTTGAGCCTAAGACTAAAGCAGACCAAGAAAAACTCTCAATTGCCCTTCAAAAACTTGCAAAGGAGGACCCCTCTTTTAGAGTCTCCACAGACCACGAAACTGGGCAGACTATCATCTCTGGTATGGGAGAGCTCCACCTTGAGATAATCGTTGACCGTCTAAAGAGGGAATTTGGAGTTGAGGTAAATGTAGGAAAGCCTCAAGTTGCTTACAGGGAAACTATTAGAAGCGAAGTTACCCAAGAAGGTAAGTTCATTAAACAGACAGGTGGTCGCGGTCAGTACGGGCACGTGTGGCTCAAGATAGAGCCCCTTGAAAGGGGTAAAGGTTTTGAGTTTTATGAAACCATAAAAGGTGGAGTTGTTCCCAAAGAATACATACCTGCCGTAGAGGCCGGAGTTAAAGAGGCGATGGAGACAGGAGTTGTTGCCGGCTATCCTATGACTGACGTTAAAGTTACCCTTTTTGACGGCTCCTACCACGAGGTTGACTCTTCAGAGCTTGCCTTTAAGATAGCCGCTTCTATGGCCTTTAAAGAAGGAGCCAAAAAGGCTAACCCTGTTCTCCTTGAGCCCATAATGGAGGTTGAAGTTACCACTCCTGAAGAGTTTATGGGAGATGTTATAGGAGACCTTAACAAGCGTCGCGGTAGGGTTCAAGGAATGGAAGCCCGCGGGAACGCTCAAGTTGTTAGAGCTCTCGTTCCCCTTGCCGAGATGTTTGGCTATGCAACAGACCTTCGTTCAATGACTCAGGGTAGGGCTACCTACATAATGAAGTTTAGCCACTACGAAGAAGTTCCGCCAAACGTTGCGGAGCAGATAATAGGAGAAAGGAACAAATAACTAAGGGCCCCCTTTTGGGGGCTTTACCTTTCTTTAGACCTTTACAAATTTTGCTCTTTGCATATAATTCCAGCCTGCAGAACTTGGTCTTTTAAAAACCAATAAGGCGTATTTAAGGAGGATAAAATGGCAAAGGAAAAGTTTGAAAGGACCAAACCCCACAAAAACGTGGGAACAATCGGCCACGTTGACCACGGAAAAACAACCCTAACAGCAGCAATCACCCACTGCCTTGCCCTCCAAGGTAAGGCCA
>Ga0256833_1000509_pt1 | contig 30516 bp, 27 predicted proteins | sample 356284metaG_FD_190535 | JGI IMG/M metagenome (GOLD analysis project Ga0256833, IMG submission 190535) | Hydrothermal vent microbial communities from Mid Atlantic Ridge, Atlantic Ocean - 356-284 | ecosystem: Environmental > Aquatic > Marine > Hydrothermal vents | place: Atlantic Ocean: Mid... | reverse complement strand
GATCCATAGCCTTTCTCGTAGCTTCCTCCTTATCTTCGTGGATCCAGGCGCACTGCTCCCTTACGTTGGCAACTTCGAACATCGCCCCGTCAATCCCAATCTCCTCAAGAACCTGCTTTATCCTGTCCTCGTTGAATGTTAGCGATGACCTCTCAGAACACCCAACGAACAGGATCCTATCAACCTTGAAATCCAGATGTTTTTCGGGATTTTTACACAGAGTATCGACCTTCTTAACGACTGCGACGTTTTCCAAGCTCTTCGCGAGATCTTCGAGCCTGACAAAATCGATCTTCTCCTCAAGAGTTCCTCCGCAAGTGCATAAAACAACCCCTATTCTCATGTCCATTCCCCCTAAGATCTGACCTTCAGATCCTTCGACCTATCGATGTAGCTCGTGTGGAGGAGTTCGTGAGATTTTTCGCTGATCGGATGCTCGAAGAACTCCCTATACATCTGCTGGATCTCTGGATTCTCATGTGACTTTCTTATGGGTAACTCCCTGTCGTGCCTCGACAAAGCTTCAACCCTTGCCTTTATCCTCTCCACGTCCGTCGGCAACGGCTGTCCTCCTCCACCAATGCATCCTCCTGGACATGCCATGAACTCTATGAAGTGGAATTTTGCAAATTCCCCGCCGTTCCTTATCGATTCGCAGATCTTCCTCGCATTTCCTAATCCGTGCGCTACGGCCACCTTTATCTCCTTCCCGTTGATGCTGACAGTTGCGACCTTTATTCCTTCGAGCGTTTCGAGTTCCTCCCACTCCAGCTTCTTCAACGGCTTGCCAGTTATGAGCTCGTATGCAGTCCTCAATGCCGCTTCCATCACACCTCCAGTCCTTCCAAAGATTGCAGCAGCTCCGGTGTATTTTCCGAGCAACGGATCCGGTCCTTCGTCGGGCAGTTCGGTCAGATCGATTCCAGCCATCTTAAGCAACTTCGCGAACTCCCTCGTCGTGATCACTATGTCTACATCGGGGAACTTCGGAGTGTCCTTCGGGATGTAACCGTGTTCCCTCAACCACTTCCAGGCGGAGCACATCTCTTCCCTCTTAGCTTCAAACTTCTTAGCTGTGCACGGCATTATAGAAACGACCACTACCTTCCTCGGATCGATTCCAAGCTTTAGCGCAGCGTAAGTCTTAGCCGTTGGACCGAACATCTGCTGTGGGGATTTACAGCTCGATATGTGCGGAATGAGATCGGGGTAGAACGTTTCGCAGAACTTCACCCAAGCGGGACTGCAGGATGTGAACTGGGGCAAAACTCCAGAAACCTTCTCAAGTATCTCGTCCTTGATCTCCATACCCTTCACTTCTTCCTTGCTTATTACTCCAGCTTTAATCAATCTGTAAACGAACTCCGTTCCCTCCTCCATTATAGTCTCGTCGGCGGCGAAGTTCGTGTCCCATATCTTGTCGAATCCCAGCCTCCTCAAAGCCGCATAGATCTTCCCGACGACTATCGAACCCGGAGGCAATCCGAATTCTTCACCCAAACTCGCCCTCAAAGCCGGAGCGAATTGAACTACGACGAACTTCTCGGGATCCTTCAAAACCTTCCAGACTTCCATCGTGTTGTCTATCTCCCTTATAGCACCAAGAGGCCTCGAATACGGACACAGCTTACAACCGAAGAACTCCTTGAATATCTTCACCTTCTCAGTTTCGATTCCCATCGGACACGCATGGACGCACTGGCCACACCTCGTGCACCTCGCCTCATCTATGAGAATTACTCCCTTCTCCTCGTCGAATCCCAAAGCTTCTACAGTTTGAACGGATTTGCAAGTCTCTATGCAGTTCTTGCACCTTATGCAGAGCTGGGGATCGTATAATATCGACGGCTCCGAAACCCATCCTTCGAACTTCCACTTCTTCCTCTCCTCAAGGCTTATGAATCCGGCGTTCTCAGCTTCGACGGCAACGAACTCCTGCAACAGCCTTACGAGATAGCACTCCTCCTTCTCCTTCAGCCAGTTCAACCTCTCGGTAAGTGTTTCCTCTATCTGCTTGGATTTCGTGTTTATCGTCATTCCATCCCTAACCTTCAGCTTTTTCAGAACCTTGGGATTCGCTATTCTGCCGTCCACCTCCACTATGTTTATCAGCGGGCAGTCTTCGTTCCTTATGAACTCCAACTGCGGGACTTCGAAGGGTCTCCAGAAGCTGATTCCCTCCTTCTTCATCAAGTCGTAGACGGACATTCCCTCTTCTGCCTCTACCTCCCATCCGTCTACAACCACCCTAACCATACGATCACCCACACCACGTTCTTTCACACCCATCTACCTCACTCCATTTCCCAATATTCTCTTCACTACCTCATCCCTCGGAGTTACGCGAATACTCTCATCTAATCCCATGCAAATCGCCAGAAGCTGAACGTAATGCAGAATGGGTATTTCGAAGTCTATCTCGCCCAAACGCCTCAAGCTATCCTGCGCCATCTCAAGATGGGTTAGGCATGATGAGCATGCGGTAACGATTAAGTCCGCATTAGAATCGAACTTCGCAAGTTCGAGTAAATCCCTCGCCATCTCCAGCGACCTTTCAGCATCTCCAGCCCTTAGATAACTCATACCGCAACAGAACTCAGCACAAGAAACCTTAGCACCCAAAGCTCTGCAGAGTCTTTTGAGCCTCGAACCCGAATAGTAGCATCCCGGATGAATCGCTACAGCCAAATCCAACTCTCTTTCAACGAAATCCCTTATAACTTGTATCTCGCCGTAAAGAACGTCGATTACATGACTACAATTTCCGAATCCCTTATATGGGATGATATCGCTCAGAACATCCATGAGTTCGGGGTTGTTCCAGAGATATCGGTGAACATCTTTTATAGTCTTGTAGCAGAGGTTGCACGTGGTCACGATTTCCAATCCCTTCTTCTCTGCAACGCTCAAAACGTTCAGAACATCGACATAGAGGAATATGCCAATCGGATGTGTCCATCTGAGGCAGTTCCAGTCGATTCTTTCGACATCGAACCCCAAATAGCTAAGTATAGCTTCCGTGATATCGTCGCACTCGTTGCACGTCAGTAGACCCAGCCTCACTCGAATCACCGAGTGTAGAATTACCGCTTAATGTTAATAAAATTTAGCATTTTTGATCGAAGAAGTATAATTAGATAGCACCTAAATATTTTTTAATGTTATTGGGTAATACCAAAGTCTCCGAAATAGTTAAATTTTCAGTTATCCATCAAACCGTTATATGATTCAAGCTATTGCGGTTGAGAACTGGCTCGACAACCTCCCGCCTAGGCTTAAAGAATGGATGGAGAGCAGGCTGACCAAGGATGACGATTACACGAGATACATGAAAGACGGTAGGGATTTCATAGACGAGCACGAGATCTGGAAGCTGATAAAGGAGAACAGAGATCCTACCCCACAAAAGGTTAGGTCTATAATAGATAAAGCTTTATCGTCCAAGGAATGTTTGGAGCCGGAGGAAACGGCTACACTTTTAAACGTGAAGGATGAAAACCTTTGGAAGGAGATCTTTGAAGCTGCCGGAGAGGTCAAGAGGGAGGTTTACGACAACAGAATTGTTACCTTCGCCCCGCTATACTGTAGCAACTTGTGCGTCAACAACTGCCTATACTGTGCCTTTAGAAGGGACAACAAAGTCGTTAAGAGGAGGAGGCTAACGCTCGACGAAGTTAGGAGAGAGGCTGAAAGGCTTGCGGGAATGGGGCACAAGCGACTGATAACGTCTTACGGAGAGCATCCTCTGAGCGATGCGAACTACATAGCGGACACCCTTAGGGTTATCTACAGCGTCAAGGTTAAAGCTAAGAAGGGGTGGGGAGAGATAAGGAGGGTCAACGTCAACGCGGCTCCGATGACGATAGACGAACTTGAGATGCTGAAGGAAATAGGCATAGGAACTTTTCAGGTGTTTCAGGAAACCTACCACCACGAAACCTATTACAGCGTTCATCCGCCGGACACGATAAAGGGCAACTACCACTGGCGTCTCTACTGCATGCACCGTGCTTTAGAGGCTGGAGTGGACGATGTTGGAATCGGAGTTCTCTTGGGCCTATACGATTGGAGGTTCGAAGTGATGGGATTGCTGATGCATTCGAGGGATTTGGAAGAGCAGTTCGGTGTTGGACCGCATACGATCTCCTTCCCGAGACTTAGACCGGCTGCAAACACACCCTTCGTCCAAAATGCTAAGTATAAGGTTTCTGACGAAGATTTCAAGAAGTTCATAGCCGTCGTTAGGCTTTCCGTTCCCTACACGGGTATGATTCTAACTGCAAGGGAACCGGAGCACGTCAGGAGGGAGGTTCTGCCCTTGGGGATAACTCAGACGGACTTCGGTTCGAGGATTGGAATAGGATCATACAGCGAGTGCTACACGGGGCAAGAGGCGGAGAGACAGCAGTTCCTATTGGGAGATACGAGGGAGCTCGACGAGGGAATAAGGTGGCTCGCTGAAATGGGTTACATAGTTTCGTTCTGCACCGCCGGCTACAGATGCGGGAGGACTGGAGAGAGGATAATGAAGCTTTTGAAGACTGGAAAGGAGAGGATATTCTGCAAGCTAAACGCCATACTCACGTATAAGGAATACCTTGAGGACTTCGCGAGCGAGGAGACTAAGAAGGCCGGAGAGGAAGTAATAAGGAAGGAACTCGAAGAAGTGAAAGAGTTGGTGCCGAAAAGGGTATACGAAAAGCTGTTGGAATATTTGAAGAGAATCGAAAATGGCGAGAGAGACATATACTTCTGAACTTCTAAACGAAATCTCCAAGGAGATAAAGGAAAAGTTCGGAGTATGCGTCTGGTTTGCTGAGATATTGGGAAGGAGATGGTCTTACATAGCGGGAGAAAAGAGCGACGACCTTTTCATACCTCCAGAGAGGATAAAGATAAACGACAGGCTGGGTGTCGTGATAGAATGCGAGGATGAGGAGAAGCTGAAGGATGTGATCGAATTCTTGAAGAAGAGGTTGGAATTTTAGGTGAACTTTCATGAAAACGCCCCGTTCTCTCAGACTTCACATAGGCATATTCGGAAGAAGGAACGCCGGAAAATCCACTCTGATAAACGCGTTAGCCGGAAAGGAGGTTGCGATAGTATCCGAAGTTCCGGGCACTACGACGGATCCCGTTTTCTTCGATGCGGAGATAGGAAACGTTCCCGTTACCTTCATAGACACCGCCGGAATCGATGACGTAGGCGAGCTCGGAAAACTCAGGGTTGAAAGGACTTTGGACGTTTTGAGCAAAGTGGATGTCGCTTTGCTCGTCGTGGATGCCACCAAAGGCTTCGGAGATTACGAGAGAAAACTCGTGGATCTGTTCGAGGAGAACGAAGTAAAGTTCATCGTCGTGATCAACAAGATAGACGTTGCGGATTACGATTGCGATGAAGTTAGAAGGTTCAAGCACGTTAAGGTTAGTGCGAAGGAAGGAACGAACTTGGAAAAACTGATAGACATGATACTGAGAATAGCTCCAGACATAGACGATTCGCAGTTTTTGGACGACCTGATCGAGCCGAAGGATCTTGTAGTGCTGAACATACCCATAGATCTGGGAGCTCCGAAGGGGAGGCTGATATATCCGCAGGTTCAGGCGATAAGGAACATACTTGATAGAGGTGCCTCTTGCATAATAGTCAAGGAGAGGGAACTCAAGTGGGCGCTCGACGGGCTTAAGAAAAAGCCTAAGATGGTTATAACGGACTCCCATGCGTTTACGAGAGCTTCTGCCGACACTCCTAAGGACATACCCCTTACGAGCTTCTCGATACTTGAGGCGAGGTTCAAAACCGGCAACTTGCCAGAATTGATAAGGGGTCTGCACGAGATAACGAAGCTTAGGCCGGGGGATAGGGTTTTGGTTGCGGAAGCTTGCACCCATCATCCTTCCCCGGACGACATAGGAAGGGTGAAGATTCCGAGGTGGATAAGGAACATAGCAGGAGACGTGAAGTTCGATCATGTCATGGGAGGTAACTTTCCTCCCGATCTCTCAAAATATAAGCTGATAATTCACTGCGGTGCCTGCACCTTAACGAGGAGGCACATGAGGTATAGGCTTAGGAGGGCTCTGGATTGCGGAGTTCCAGTTACGAACTACGGTCTCGTAATAGCCTTCGTCCACGGAATACTGCCGAGAGCGATAGAAATGTTCCCGGATGCGATGGAAGCTTGGAGAAAGTATTTTGGAAGGATTTGATCGGTTCTCGTGCACGCTCGGTCATCCGCCTTGGGACACATCAACCTCGGCACCCTTGGAGTTCATAAAGTCATCTGTTCGCCCCATTCGGGGCAGAAACGTATAATGTACGGTAGATAAGCTCCGCTCAACATGTGAGAAGAGAAGCCCGAAAGAGTGGAGCTAAAAGCCCTAAAGATATGGGGGTTTCCGTTCCCCCGAAAGCTCTCCAATTTGACTGGCCTGCCAGCAACATCACCTACTTGAAACTATTCGTTGATCCTTGAGCTCTTCCAAATTCTCTATCCTTATATCCCTATCCACTTCAACGTCCAAATCTTTCTGAAATCCTTCTCAAATACTCCCCGAACTATTCCGGTTTCGGGTAATTATCAATATGCGAATGATCAAAACGTTTATAGTTCAGCTGGCCGACGCATGATTATGATCGCTGACGTTTACATAGAACTTAAGGAGGGCGTAGCCGATCCGGAAGGGGAGGCGACGAAGAAGGCTTTGAGGTTGCTCGGTTTTAGGAAGGTTAAGAACGTCTCCACGAGGAAGGTTTTCAGAATTGAGATCGACGCAAAAAGCAAGGAGGAGGCTGAGAAGGAAATTAGGGAGATGTGCGAGAAGTTGCTTGCCAATCCGGTTATTCAGAGGTATAGGATCATTTGGATCGAATGAGGGATCCTTATGAAAGCTTTGCATCGCTATAAGAAGGTTGACGTTCCGTTCGAACTCTACGAGATAGACATTTTGAACGCTACCGATGAGGAATTGGTTGCGATAAGTGAGGATTTGGGCTTGGCTTTGAATTTGGACGAGATGAAGAGAATTAAGGAATACTTTAAGAGAAAGGGTAGAAACCCATATGACATCGAACTTCAGTCGATAGCTCAGGCTTGGAGCGAGCACTGTTGCTACAAGAGTTCGAAGTGCTACCTGAGAGAGTATCTGTTCGGAATAGAGAAGGATTACGTCATATCCGCGATAAAGGAGGATTCCGGAGTTGTCGAATTCGATGAGGAATACGCCTACGTCGTGGCTTTGGAATCTCATAACCATCCCTCCGCAATAGAGCCTTACGGTGGAGCGGCAACAGGCGTTGGAGGTATTTTGAGGGATGTCCTCTGCATGGGCGCTCAGCCCGTAGCTTTAATCGACCCTCTCTTCTTCGGCAACTTGGATACTCCAGAAGATAAGATTCCGAAGGGAACGAAGCATCCGCTCTATCTGCTCTACGGGGTGGTTGCCGGAATTAGGGATTACGGGAACAGGGTTGGAATTCCAACGGTTGCGGGAATGCTGTTCTTCGACGAAAGCTACCTCACGAACTGCTTGGTAAACGTCGGTTGCATCGGTATTGTGAGAAAGAAGAACGTTGTGCCGTCGAAAGTCGGAGGAGTCGGAGATCTTTTCGTTCTCGTTGGAGGTGCTACGGGAAGGGACGGAATCCACGGCGTCACGTTTGCTTCAGCCGAATTGGATGAGAGTAGTGAGGAGGAGGCGAGGAGTGCAGTTCAGTTGGGAAATCCGATAATGAAGGAACCTCTCATCCACGCTTGTCTTGAGGTTGTCGAGAAGGGGCTCGTTACTGGAATGAAGGATTTGGGCGGAGGAGGTTTGAGTTGCGTAATCGGGGAGATGGCTTTAGCATCCGGTTGCGGAGCGGAGATATGGCTGGACAAGGTTCCGCTTAAGGAGAAGGGAATGGCTCCATGGGAGATCTGGATTTCCGAAAGTCAGGAGAGAATGATGCTAACTGTTAGGCCAGAGCACGTGGATGAGGTTCTATACGTGTTCCAGAAGTGGGACGTTCCGGCCACCGTAATTGGTAAAGCCACTCCGGACAGAATTCTGAGAATCTACTACAAGGGTTACAAGATATACGAGATGGACATCGATTTTGTGGTTAAGGCGGTCGAATACTGCAGACCATACGTGAAGAGGAAGATCGAAGCTATCGATGAGACTTCTCCGCCTTCGGATTATGCAAAAGTCCTTTTGGAAATGCTAAGCCATCCGAACGTTGCGAGCAGGGAGTGGGTTATAAGGCAGTACGATCACGAGGTTAGGGCTTGCACCGTATTAAAGCCTCTGCAGGGTAGGATCAACAGGGAAGGGCACGGAGATTGTGCGGTGATAAAGCCAACGGATTCTTGGAGAGGTATTGCGGTTACGGCGGACGTAAACCCGTGGATGACGAAGATAGATCCGTTCTGGGGAACCGCGAGCAGCTTCGACGAGATGATAAGAAATCTAATAGCTGTGAATTCCATCCCCCACAGCTTCGCAGACTGTCTGAACTTCGGAAATCCGGAAAAGCCTGAGAGGATGGGCGAATTCGTCGAATGCGTCAAAGCTTTGGGCTGGATGGCCAAGGGATTTGGTCTGCCTTGCGTAAGCGGGAATGTAAGTTTCTACAACGAAACTCCTTATTCCGCGGTGGCTCCGACTCCAACGCTCATGGGAATTGGAATAGTCGAGGACGTTCGGAAGGCGATAACTTCGAACTTCAAGGGCAAGGGAGAGATAGTGCTTGTAGGGGAAACGCTGAAGGAGTTCGGCGGAAGCTTATACTGTGCAATAACTGGGCAAAGATGCACGATCGTGCCCAAGACTTCCCCAAGAAGGCTCAAGAAGTCCGCCAACGCGATGCTCGAAGCTTTCAAGAACTTCAAGGTTTACGCATGCCACGATCTTGCGGAGGGAGGGCTGGCTGTAGCTTTGGCCGAGATGTGCATAGGCGGTGGAATCGGTTGCGTCGTTGATCTGAGGGAGATGAGGGGAGATGGTTACGTGAAGATGTTTGCGGAGTCTAACACGAGGTGGCTCGTGGAGGTTGAGGATGCCGAGGAGTTCGTCAAGTTCTTGAGGAGGAAGGGAGTTTCAGCTTACCGCATAGGCTCCGTAGAAGGAGACGAGCTGAGGATTACGGGAATTCTGTCCTTGCCGGTCGAAGAAATGGATAAGGCGTGGAGGAACGGGTTAACGAGGTTTACGGGATGGTAAAAAAGTTAGTAGGGCGTCGCCCAGCTTTCCTCGTCCTTGTAAACCTTCTCGTCTATTATCATTTCTCCTTCCACGAGAGGCTTGGGGTCGTTTACCGCTTCTATCCTGTAGAGGGTCGACTTATACCAGTTGTAGTCAATCTCCACTCCCAGCTTCTTGACTATCGGTAGCTTCTCCTGAAATCTGAAGAAGTTCTTCTCGTCCTGCGGATAAACGTTGAACTTCCTCCTCATGTCCGTGATCACGAACCCCATCTCGTGGATCATCCTCTGTATCTCCAGCCACTTCCTTCGGGAAGCTTCGAGCGTCGTCAGGCCAAAGTAGCCGGAGCAACCCACACCTTTGAGAGTGGACACTCCTCTCGAAAGGAAGAGCTTTATTCCCGGTATCGTCTCCACAGGATCCGTCACGAACACGTCGAACTTCCTCTTCAACCTCTCTGGAAAAGCCTGCTGGACGTCGTAAACTTCCGCCTCTACCGGCAACCCGTATTCGTCCGCCTTCCTGTTTATGAAGTCTATCAGCCTCTCGTCAATGTCTATCACGTGGATCTTCTCGGGCAAACCCGTTAAAGCTGAGGCAAGGCTGAACAGATCGTCATCTCCGACGACGAATATCTTAGTTTTCAGCAGATCACCCCTCTCGTAAACGAACTCCACCCTCCTGATAACGCCATCCAAGCTTATGAATCCCTGATCGAACTTCTCTATCGCCTCCGGCCTCTCCTCAGCGATTTTGGCGTATTCTTTCATGACATCTTGGAAGAACTCGGTTATCTCGTATCCCGTTCCTCCGCAACACCTGCACTCGAATCTGTCTATCCTCTTCAATCCTAAGGACTCGCAGAGCTCCAGCCCCTTTTCTGTGAGCTTTACCTTTCCGTCCTCCACCTTCACCAATCCTTCGTTCTCCATCCGCTGAAGCAACTCGAAGAACTCCGGCAAACTCGCGTCCTGCTCGTCGATTAGCCTGTAAACGCTCATCTCCTCTCTATACAAAGCTTGGAGTATCTGCCTCCTGATTCTCTCCATCATGTCTATCCCCTGTCCAAGACGTAATGTCTGTAGGATTTGGGTTTGAACTTCTCCAAAAACAACTCGAACGCCTTCTCCGCCTTCTTCGCATCCCCGCACGTAAAGACGTCCAAGTTTACGAGCTCGTATTCCGGCCACGTGTGGACGGATATGTGACTCTCCGCTATTAGGACTATTCCAGTTACCCCGTGCGGGTTGAACTGTTTATAAACGCTGCCGACTTTGTTCAGCCCCGCTTCTTTAACCACCTCCTCCACAATCTGCCGAACCGTGTTCTCATTTGAAATTAGCTCCTTTGGAACTCCATACAACTCCGCAATTATATGCCTTCCGACGATCATAATCCTCCCCCCTTTCCTCCATACTTTTCACCTCAAATCGGGAATATTTTCGAATTTAACTCGTTTTGACACGAACTTTTCCGATTTCTTACGGGCTTGACAGTCCATATCAAATTTAATTCGATCTGGCTAAGTTGGGGCTAATTAGTATAGACTTTTAAAGTTTTCGCAAAACTTGAGCGAGAATTAGGCGTTAAAATCCGAATTGTTCCGTAAATCTCTTACCAAATCTCTCTAAAAACGCGAATTTTCGAACTTTTTTGACCAATTCGCGGAAAAATAAGCCGTTTTTGGTATAACCTAATAAAACCTATTATTTTTTAGAAATATACTACAAAAATCATTAAAAAATATGTCAGAGTCCGTAGATGTCGATGAGCCTGTCCAAGTCGACGAAAGTCCTAATCAGTTCCTTCATTCTCCCTATCTTCTCCTTTCCTCTTATCATCGCCCTCTTGAAGACCGATTGAGCTCTTTCCACTGTGGTGAGAGTGTCTTCGGCAACCACTATCATGGGAACTCCCTTGTCTTCCGCCATGCCGACGACTATGCTCGGAGGCTCCAAGTTGCCCGTCAGTATCAAACACTTCACGCTCGGAACTTCTAAGGCGAGGGTGATCAGATCCGTCCTATCCCCCCCGGTTATCACAGCACAGTTCTTCGCCCTCCTGAAGTAGTCGAGGGCGGATTGAGGAGCCATAGCACCGACGAGTATCTGCTCGATTATCGTGTCCTCCTTAGGCTCTACGAGAAACCTCCCGCCCAAAGCTGAGGCTATCTCGCTTACGAAAACTCCGGCGAGGAGGGGATCCTTCGGAATCATCCCCAAAACTTCCAGCCCGTTCTTCTCGAAGATGGATTTGGTCAAACTCTCAAGATACGATCTCTTGTATCCCGTAACCCTGTTGAACACGACGGCTTTCAGCTTCTCTCCGAACTGAGATTTGGCGGATAGAACCCTATCGACTACCGAATCGTCCGTAAACTTGACTATCATGAGATCGTTCAACTTCAGCATGGAAGCGAAGCTGACGTCACACAGCCCCAAAGCCCTTCCGAACTCGTAGTATAGAGCCCCTTCCACCAACACGACGTCCTTATCTTTTCTGATTTCTTCGTATGCCCCGGTTATTTCGTTGGCGATCGTAACGGAATTCGTCGAGAGGACGAACTCGATGTAGGGTTTGTCCATCACCACCGGGCATATCCTTTCGATCGGATCCTCTATCTTCAGGGTTTCCGCAACCGTTCGGGCGTCTTCATCTATCAGCTTTCCCTCTACGAACCTTCCTATTCCTATGGGTTTGAAGTAACCCACCCTGTATCCCTTCTCCTTCAAGATCTCCCCCAAAGCCATTATGAACCCGCTCTTCCCCGAATACTCCTCAACCGAGGAAATCAGCATACGATCACCTCAAAACCATTTTAGCGTCAACGACGCAACAACCTCTCTCGTAAACGAAAACTGGATTCAGATCCATCTCAACTATCTCCTCACAATCCACGCTGAGCTTGGCAACCCTCAATATCACGTCCACTATCGCGTTTATATCCGAAGGCTTCTCACCTCTCACCCCCTTCAAAATCCTGTATGCCTTCACCTCCTTCACCATTTCGAGGGCATCTTCCCTCCCAATGGGAGCTATCCTGAACGAGACATCCTTAAAAACCTCAACGTAAATCCCTCCCATTCCGAACATTAAGAGAGGCCCAAATTGCGGATCTCTCTTCATTCCGACTATTACCTCCCTCCCCTTCGGCATCATCTTCTGAACGAGAACTCCTTCAACGTCCGCTTTCAGGTAATCTTCAGCCCTCTTTACGAGCTCGAAAAACATTGAAATGACTTCCTCCCTTCTCACGTTAAGCTTAACGCAACCTACGTCGGTTTTGTGCAGGATTTCCGGCGATACTATCTTCATCGCGACCGGATAGCCAATTCTGTCCGCTATTTCCAGAGCCTCCTCCGCGGTTTTCGCTATTCCGTATGGAGGAACGGGAATTCCGTATGCTTTAAGAACTTCGAAGCTTTCTGCGGTGAGAACCCTCTTACCACTGAGCAACGGCCTAACGTCCGCTTTAACGTCTATCTCCTCCTTATGAACTCCCAACCTCTCCACCATCCTTCCGTAATCACTCGCCGCTTTCAGAGACTTTACGGCTTTGACGGGATCCAAGAAGTTGACTATCCCGTGCCTTTTAAGAACGTCCACAGCACTTCTAACGCTCTCTCCACCCATGAAGCAGGTTATTACGGGCTTATCAACGCTCAAAACGAACTCCGAAGCTTTTGAGAAGTCGATTTGGGCGGTCGGAGTGAGAATGGCTATAATCGCTCCCACGTTTCCGTCTTTCTCCACGACCTTCAAGGCCTTCCCGAATCTCTCCGCATCCGCATCTCCCAAAACGTCAACTGGATTATAAACGTTCGCCATCGGAGGAAGGAATTCCCTCAGCCTTTCTATCGTCTCGCTCTCGAACTTGGCCATCTTCAACCCGAACTCCTCTATCGCATCTGAAGCCATTACTCCCGGCCCCCCGGAATTCGTAACTACCGCAATTCCACCGTCCACTTTCCTTATCCTCCTCAAAACGAGGGAGAATTCGAACAGATTCTCTATGGACTCCGCCTCAACGATTCCGCACTGTCTGAAGGCGGTTCTGTATGCGACGAAGCTTCCGGCCAAGCTTCCGGTGTGACTCGAAGCGGCCTTCGCTCCAGCTTCCGTTTTCCCGCTCTTCATCGCTATTACCGGCTTCACCTTCGAAACCTCTCTCGCGACCTCCATGAACTTCCTCCCGTCGCTCACCCCCTCCAAGTAGAGCATTATGACTCTCGTTTCTTCATCCTCCGCAAGGAACCTCATGAAATCGGCCTCATCCAAAACCGCTTTGTTGCCCAAAGAAACGATCTTGCTGAACCCGACATCGTTCGCCTTTGCCCAGTCCAAAACCGCGAGTATGAAAGCTCCAGACTGGCTCAGAAAAGCTATGTCTCCTTTAGGAGGCAGGACTCCGCCGAAAGTAGCGTTGAGGTCGTTGTGCGTGTTTATTATTCCCAAGCAGTTCGGGCCGACCATGTTTATTCCGTATTTCCTGCAGATCTCCGCAACTCTCCTCTCCAAAGCGTAGTTTCCCGCCTCCTTAAATCCGGCCGTTATTACGACGACATTTTTAACGCCCTTCCTTCCGCAGGATTCGAGGACTTCCGGAACTACGTTCGCCGGAACGGCTACAACGGCAAGATCCACGTTGTCCGGAATCTCTTCAACGCTCGGATAGCATTCGAACCCCAAAATTTCATCGTATTTCGGATTTACGGCGTAAACCTTGCCGCGAAAATTTTTGAGGTTTTTCAGCAGGATGTTACCGACTTTGCCCTCCTTAGGAGTCGCACCGATTACGGCAACGACCTTAGGATTGAAAAGACCGTCCAACATTCGTTCGAAACATGGGATTTTAAATTATTTGAATTTTACTGGGGTTTTCCGCAACAAAAACCAAAAGGCTAATATATATAACTATGTGACGGTAATCTTGGAGGGATAATTATGAGAAGGATTTTACTGCTGTTGCTGATATGTGTTGGACTCGTGCTGGCCGGTTGCGCAAAAAAGACCGAGGAGGTAACGCCAACACCGACACCGGTTAAGACGCCAGTTAAGGAAGTTACCAAGCCGGTTGAAACACCGAAGCCCGCAAAGACACCCACACCAACTCCCACACCCAAGGCCGCTCAGCCAACGACGAAGATAAACTGTGAGATCTGCCATACCAAAGCGATAGATTACAAGCCTCACAAGGAGGGAGGTAAGTATTGTCTCAAGTGCCACGGAAAGCCTGGCATGACCGTTGCTGAGGTCGCTCACACCGTTCACAAGGGTGTCATCGGCTGTGACGTCTGTCACGGTAAGGCTCCTAACCTGACGATTCCTAAGCCGAAGTATCCGGGTCAGTCGGTCTGTGTCAACTGTCACAACCCGAAGAACCCGGTAGAGCCTTGCACGAACCTCGTGGAGATACATCACGGACACTGTGAGTGGTGCCACAACCAGCCGATCAACCTCATACACAAGGCCGCTGATGAGAAGTTCTTGGGTAAGTAGCCATGAAGGCGCTCAAACTCTTTTTAATTTTTATAATCGCTACATCGATCTGTCTGTGTGCCGGCAAACAGCCTCCCGCAGAAAAGACTCCTGAAATTACCCCCACCCCCACTCCGACAAAGCCCGCACCAACTCCGACGCCCAAGCCAACTCCTACGCCAACTCCGAAAGTTTCGGCTGCTGGAGTAAAGCTTATCGATGGAGAGTGTCTACACTGCCACGACAATCCTTCAAAGAAGTTAGTATACCCGCAGGCCTTGGACATACCCGGCCACCTCAACGCGACGCCATACTGCATCTACTGCCACGTCCCCAACGTGACCAAGATGACGAAGGAGCAGATAGACGCATACATAACGAAGCTCCACCACGAAACTAAGTGGGCCAAGGAGGGTAAGTGCGAGTTCTGTCACGCAAAGGCAAAGGGTGAAAACGTGAAGAACTGCGGAACATGCCACGCAAACGGAAACGTCTTCGCCATTCACTCCCCGCACAATGTCGGTTGTATGGACTGTCACGGTCATGATTTCATAAGGATTCACGTCGATAAGAAACCCTTCCCACCCCAGTTCCCCATTCCCGTAAAGAACGAGGAGAAGAAGGGTTGGGTCTGATCAATAAACGAGGGCATCGATCACCACATGCAAAACTCCCGGAGAGTAGTTCTTTACCTTTCTAAAGTTCAAAATCTTTACTTTTTTTCCCAGTTCTTCACAAGCTTTCTCTATTCTCTTTATCGGTCTGTTTATGACAGCTTCCGGAACGGATTCATGGTAGTGGATGATTCCCATCTCCCTCAAAGCCCTTATAGCGGTTGGCAGGAAATCGTGGCAGAAGATGTGTCCCATTACGACTCTGTCGGCCACGCCCTCTGGAGTAACGTGCATCGAATCGCCCAATATGGGAACTATCCTCTTGGCCTTATTGAGTTCGATGTTTTCGAGCAGGAATTCGTATGAGTCGGGATTAATCTCTATCGAGTATATCCTCTTGGGTTTAGAGTGAACGGCTATGGGTATCGAGAAGTAACCAATCCCCGCGAACATGTCCACTACGACTTCTCCCTCCTCGACGACCTTCGCCATCCTCATCCTCTCCCCCTGATTCCCAGGGCTGAACATTACTTTGGTCACATCAAGTTTGAACAGACATCCGTTCTCCCTGTGAATCGTAACGCTACCCCACCCGGCTATCAGCTCGACGTTCGGCCTTCTCAGCATTCCCTCCTTTCCCTTATCCCTCCAGACGGCCTTACATCTGGGGTGGAGCTTGAGCAGTTCCTCTCCTATAACGTGCTTAAACCCTTCGAGTTCTTCGGGAATTTTGACGAGGATTACGTCTCCGATTATCTTGTATCTTCTCGGAATGAATTCCCAGAGATCCTTCGGAATCTTCTCCTTAAGGATTTCGTATATGTCTGTCTTTTTTGAGAAAACCGGGTTTTCCTGCTCTACTATCTCATAATCCCTGAAGTAATCTTCGTATCCTTCATATATAGGGATTTCAACGTATTCGCCTCTGACTACTATCAGCCGGGATTTGTCCTTCGCTCCTATCCTCTCCGCAAACCTCCTCACTTTTTCCGCATCCAGCTTTGGAACCCTAACCGCTTTCATGCTTATAGACATTCGATATGTTCTCTAAATTTTGAACTTTCCGTTCGGGTAAGTTTTATAAAAAAGAGAATCGAAATCCGTTCATGGTAATTGGCGTTACCATGGTCAACGTTCAGCCGGGAAAGGAGAAGGACGTTTACAACGCCATAAAGAAGGTCAGGAACGTGAGGGAAATATACCACGTTTTCGGAGAGTTCGACTTCGTAGTCATAATTCAAGCCGACAGCCTCTCCGAGTTGAACAGAACTGTGGATGAGATCAGGGAGATTCCGGGTGTTACCAAGACCCAAACCGTCGTGGGTGCGGAGATATAATGAAGGAGATAAGCGTCGCCGAGTTCTTCGAAAAGAACAAGCACATACTCGGTTACTCCAATCCGGCAAAGTCTCTCGTAACGTGCGTTAAGGAGGCTGTGGACAATTCTCTTGACGCTTGTGAGGAGGCGGGGATACTTCCGGATGTTTTTGTTAGAATAGTAAGGGTAGATAAGTCCGTTTACAGGATAATCGTCGAAGACAACGGTCCGGGAATAGATAAAATATACATACCTAATGTTTTCGGCAAGCTCCTTTACGGTTCGAGGTTTCACTCGATAAAGCAGACGAGAGGTCAGCAAGGATTGGGAATAAGCTCGGCCGTTCTATACGCACAGCTGACTACCGGAAAGCCCGCGACTGTCGTTTCGAAAACTCCCAAGCAGAAAGCTTGGAAGATGAAGATAGCGATAAACACGAAGAAAAACGAGCCCGAAATTTTGAGCGAAGAGGAGATAGTATGGCACAGGCCCCACGGGACAAGGATAGAGCTGGAAATAGTCGGAAGCTACGTGAGGGAGAGAAAGCAGAGCGTTTACGAATACATCCGTCAAACGTCCATCGTAAACCCTCACGCGAGAATAACGTTCGTCGAGCCCGACGGGAAAGTCCACGAATTCGAGAGGGTGAGCAACGAAATGCCGAAAATACCGAAGGAGATAAAACCGCATCCGCACGGCATAGAGTTGGGAACTCTTATTGCTATGCTAAAAAGCACGAAGGCATCGAATCTCAAGAGGTTTTTGAAGGAGGAGTTCGTAAGGGTGGGAGACAAAACTGCGGATGAGATACTCAAGAGGTCAGGATTCAGCGGTAGGGAAAATCCCCGTTCCCTTAACAGAGATCAGGCCGAAAGGATTTTGAAAGCCTTCGGTGAAGTCCAGCTATTACCCCCTCCCACGGATTGCCTTTCTCCGATAGGCTCGGACTTAATAGTAAAGAGTCTTATGAAGGAGTTCAAGCCGGAGTTCGTTTACGCGGTAACGAGAAGGCCGAAGGTCTATTCGGGACATCCTTTTTTGGTGGAAGTGGGAATCGCCTACGGAGGTAACATAAAATCGGACAGGGTTGAAGTAATGAGGTTCGCCAACAAGATACCTCTTCTCTACCAGCAGGGAGGGTGCGCTTTAACCAAAGCGGTTGCGAGCGTTAACTGGAAGTCTTACGGATTACAACAGAGTAAAAACGAATTGCCCAACGCTCCTGTCGTCGTCCTCGTTCACTTGGCATCCACGAACATACCCTACGTTTCCGAGTCAAAGGAGGCTGTGGCGTCGATTCCCGAAATCGTGGAAGAAGTCCGACTCGCCTTGCAAGAGGTGGGAAGAAGGCTGAAGGATTACTTGGACAGAAAGCAGAAGTTGCAAAGGAAGAGGAAGAAGGAGGATGCTTTAGCTAAGTTGATTTCCCTTCTCGCAGAAAAGGTTTGCGAAGTTCTCGAGAGGGAACCTCTTAATGCTGAGATAGTGGTGGCCCGAATAATGGGGAAGGTCTACTTCGAAAGATCCTTCGAAAACGGAAGGGTTCTTCTTAGAGTTGTGAACTATTCGAAAGCAAGAAGGCGTTTCAGAATTTACGAGATGTGCGATGGCTCGGTGAATGGAGACGGTGAAGTTGTGAACTCTTCACCATACTCGACCATTTTCTGGGACTTGGAGCTAAGACCTGACGAGGAGGTAATTATTGAATACGAATGCGGCAGAGTTATCAACCCGAAACCCGTCGTGGAAGGGCTTGAGGAGGATATCGTAAGTGGAGCCGAAGTTCGACGATCGTCACCGTAAGATTTATTAATGATTGAATCAGACAATTATGAGGGGCGCCGGTATTCATCGGTTGTAGCGGTCCCGCCGTCACCTCTGTTCTACCCATGGCGCCCCCTCTATAACCCCGATAATATCCATAAGCTTCTTCTTTATCAATTTCGCGACCTTTTCCGGATTTTCCGCGTAGTAAACGTATCCTATCCACTCCCTCTCCACGAGCCTCCTTCCGACTATCCCCTCTTTCATCAACCTCTTCAACCTCTCCCTAACGATCCTCGTCGAAAGCTGTAGCTCCTCCGCTATCTCTCTCACCGTCATCTCCCCCCTCCTGAGCAGGAGTTTGTATATCTCTACCTCCGATTTGTTGAATTGTAGCTGTTTCAGCAGGGAATTTATCCTGTCCAACACCATATCCCCCACCTATGATCCAAACTTTTATAACCTATGAATTCCTAATTTCACAGGTTAAAAAAGGTTTGGAGGTGATGATCACGGACGCGATGATCGAGTTCTTCAGTCACGTTCTATCGAATCCCTTGACGAGAAGGGCGATAAAGCACGGGTTGAAAAAGGATAGGGACGGAAGGGTTAAACTCGACAAATACTTGGAAGCCTACGCATACGATAGGGAATTGAAAAGCTTGGAGTTCAAGGCTTTGAAAAAGCTCATAGATGCCGGGCTTAAAGCTTTCGGGAACAGAGAGGATCTTCTGAAGGAAAGGTTAAGGGATGCGTATTGGAGAAGGGGGTTCATAAGCGTTCTAAGGGGATTGGCCGAGTTCGGGCTGAGAAAGCCTTTCGTTCCCGGTGCCCCGTTCCTCGTAGTCTGGGATGTAACTTACAGGTGCAACCTCAGGTGTAAGCACTGCTATTCAACCGCAGGAAAGCCTTGGAAGGATGAGTTGAGCGAGGAGGAAGCGTTGAAGGCTTTGAAGGTTCTGGCGGATGCCGGAGTTACCGCTATAGCCTTCAGCGGCGGGGAGCCTTTGCTCAGAAAAGACTTCTTCGATCTTGCAAGAACCGCTAAGGATTACGGAATGTTCGTTTCCATCGCGACGAACGGCACCTTGCTAGACAGGGAGACGGTCAAGAAGCTTAAAGAAAGCGGAGTCTGGTTCGTTCAGATAAGCTTGGACGGAACGAAGGAAACGCACGAGAGGTTTAGAGGGATTGAGGGTATCTACGATAGAGTAGTCGAGGGGATAAGGAACTGCGTCGAGGAAGGGCTAATTACGTGCATCTCAACGACCGCAACGAAGCTCAATTACCACGACGTTCCGAAGGTCATGGATTTGGCTGAAGAGCTCGGAGTTCAGTGGTTCATGCTATACAACTTCATTCCGGTTGGCAGGGGGGACTTCGATATGGATCTGAATGCGGAGGAGAGGGAGGAGCTTTTGAAAGAGCTTTGGAGGAGGCTTAAAGCTACGGGAATAAACTTCATGTCCACCGCCCCATATTACGCGAGAATAGCGATGCAGGAGGAGAGCTCGATAGTTCCGACGCACTTCTACAACTCCAATTTGGAAGGAAAGCTTAAGGTTTTGGCCGACTTCATAGGAGGTTGCGGTTGCGGTAGGTTTTACTTGGCAATGAGGGCGAACGGCAACATAGAACCGTGCGTCTTCTTTCCGCTCAAGCTGGCCAACATAAAAGAGTTCGAAAGCGGTGACGATTTCCTCGAATTCTGGAAGGAGAACAAAGTTCTGAACGATTTAAGGAACAAGGACGCACTTGAGATCTGCGGGGAGTGCAGATACAGATACGTCTGCGGAGGATGTAGGGCGAGAGCCTACGCATACTTTAAAGATTACATGAAGCCCGATCCCGGATGTATAGTGGTCGAGAGAAAGCTTAAAGCGAGGACTCAACGTATCTCCTGAACTTCGGAGACTTCAGCTTTTCCTCCACTTCCACCAATTTCCTCAACAGCTTTTCGTCGATTTCGGGTTTCCCTCCAGCTTCGATAATTTTCGACTCCTCTTTCCTAACTTCAAATTCTGCAAATTCTTCAATCTCGGCCAGCGTTTCTTTCAGAATCCTGTCCACGGCCTTAAGCCAACCTTTCGTCCAAGGTGTTTCGTTCGTTTCGACGTTGATACTCCTTCTCTCCACCGTTATCAGATTCACGTGGCAGGCGTTTTCGCAAGCTCCACAGAAGATGCAGATTTCATCATCGACCGCTACTTTCCCCTCCTCGATTCTCCAAGCTTCGGTCGGGCAGATGTGAACGCACGCCTTACACCCTATCGGATCGCACTTGGACTTCAGCAACCCTTCGTAAACCAAAACCTTCCCTTCTATCGGCTTTTCAACCTTAACTCCGTCGTATGGGCAGGCTTTGGCGCACCTCCCGCAGAAGATGCACTTCTCCTCCTCGATAACAACCTCCGCTATCTCCGGCAATCTTTCCGCTATCCTCTTCCCCTCAACTTCTATCGCATCGTTGGGGCATAAGTCCTCGCAAAGCTTACAGTAATCGCATTTCGATTCATCAACGAGGATTTTCTCGAACGGCTTTAACCCCTCTCCCTCCACCGCCCTAAAGGCGGAGCAGAATTCGACGCATATCCCGCAAAGCCTGCACTTCTTCTCGTCTATCCTTATAGATCCATTAATATCGTTTCTGATCGGAATATCTTCCCTCCTGAGCTTTATCCTCCTCTCTATGGCTTTGGTGGGGCAGATTCTGTAGCAGATCGCACAGTTCACGCAGTTCTCAAGCTTTTCGACCTTACCTCTTAAATATGCCGGAGTCATGCCCTTCGGAACTTCGAAGTCGTCTATAACGAATCTAAGAGCGTTGACGGGGCAGAAAGCAAAACAGATCCCGCAGAAAACGCATTTTGTGTGATCTATCATAATCGGGGGCATGTCCAATCCTAAGGCTATGTCGTGAACTTGCTGAAGCTCTATTGCGTTCACCGGGCAGGCGTAGACGCATATCCCGCATCCGACGCACCTCTTGTAATCGTAAATAATTTTTCTGACTTCTACTTCGCCCTTCTGTTGAAATACTAATTCCGTTCCTCTTACCTCAACGCTTCTTTCCATCTCCTTACCTCCTCGACGAACTCCTCGATGTCCTTAGCTATTTCCACCTCTCCAGCGGATCTCCAAACCGCCTTAACCCTGAAAGCTTCGTCTCCCAAAAGTTCCCTCAAAGCTTCCACCCTATTCCTTGCTCTGAAGTTTCCCTTCCCAAAGTGGCATTCTCCAAGCCTACATCCCGCGACGATCACACCGTCTATTCCCCTCTTTAATGCGTGGACTATCCATTCCGGCCTAACCCTTCCGCTACACGGAACCATTACCGTCCTAACGTTCGCCGGATATTTCACCTTCATCACTCCCGCCAAATCCAAAGCGGAGTAGGCGCAGTATTTGCACGCAAACATCAGAATTAGGGGATCGGAGTTCTTCTCCTCGGCCAAAGCGTCTATCTCCGCTATAACGGCGGATTCGCTGAAGTAGTTCATGTCTATCGCGTTCTTCGGACAGGATGCAACGCAGACGCCACAGCCCGCGCAGGCCGAAGGATTTATCTCCGCCTTTTTCCTCTCGTTGATCCTTATCGCTTTGAAATCGCACGATTCAACGCATATCCCGCATCCGATGCACTTCTCTTCATTGATGAACGAGTAGAACGGCTCGGATTCAACGTAGTCGGAAAGGACGATTTCGAGGGCTTTGGATGAGGCCAATCCTGCGGATTCTACGCTCTCCTTCACGTCCATCGGCCCGCTCGCGGTTCCGGCCAAGAATATTCCCCTGACGTTCGTCTCCACCGGCCTAAGCTTGGGATGCGCCGGCATGAAGAAGCCGTTCTCGTCCGTAGCAATCCCCAAAACTTCCGAAAGCTCGGAATTTCCTTCCATCGGAGTCGCCAAAACTATCAGATCGAACTCCTCACTCCTAACTTCACCGCTCAGCGTATTTTCGAAGAATATTCGATTTCCCTCTATTTTAGCGACCTTGGCTCTAACGAACTTGACGCCCATGCTCTGAACCCTCTCGTAGAGCTCTTCGTAATAAGCCCGCATGTCGATGTAGAAAATCCAAATCTCCGCATTGGGATACCTCCTCTTTATAGTTAAAGCGTTCTTAAGAGTTGCGAGACAGCACACTCTGCTACAGTAAGGTTTCTCATTCCTATCCCTGCTTCCCGCACACAAAACGAAGGCTATCCTTTTCGGCGTTTTTCCGTTAACTACCAGTCTTCCCTTCGTCGGCCCGCTTGCAGAAAGAAGCCTTTCCAACTGCATCAGCGTTATTACTCCTTCAGATCCCGAAGAGCTCACTTTGAATCCCGTCGCCACGATTATCGCTCCAACCTCAACTTCTATTTCCTCCTCTCTCTGCTCGAAGTCTATGGCGTTCTCCGGGCATGCTTCGACGCAGAGCATGCAACCTATGCAGTGCTCCGCATCTATTAAGGCACACAACGGAATGGCTTGAGGAATCGGAAGGAATATAGCCTTTCTCATCTCCTTCGAAACGTAAATCGGGCAAACGTCACTACAGAACTCTATGCATCCCTTACACTTCTCCTCATCCACGAACCTCGGGTGCTTGACGATTTTAACTCTGAAGTTGCCGACGAACCCTCGGACTTCCTTAACTTCCGCGTTCGTTATCACTTCCACGTTCGGATTCTTCCAAACCTCGCTCATCTTAGGAGCTAAGATGCATATCGAGCAATCGTTCGTCGGAAAGACCTCGTTGAGCAGAGCCATGTGTCCTCCTATCGTGGGTGATTTCTCCACTAAGTAAACCTTCGTGAAGTTCGCGAGGATTAGTGAAGCTGTTATCCCAGCCACTCCCCCTCCTATAACGAGGACGGGTTTTTTTACCGGAATCCTTACAGTTTCGAGCGGTTTCAGATTTTTAGCCCTCGCGACCGCCATCCTTATCAGATCCCTCGCCTTTAAATTCGCCTCGACTCCCGAATGAACCCATGAACACTGCTCTCTCACGTTTGCGATGGCGAGCATGAAGGGGTTGAGCCCGCATTCCTTCAGAAGGTTGCGGAAGGTATGCTCGTGCAACTTGGGACTGCAACAAGCAATCACCACTCTGTCGAGGTCGTGCTCCTTTATCGCGTCCGCCATCTCCTTAAGGCCTGAATCCGAGCAAGCGTATTTGATCGATTTAGCGTAAGCTACGTCCGGAAGGTTTTTGGCGTATTCCTCAAGAGCTTCGACATCCAAAACGCCCGCTATGTTCAATCCGCAATGACAGATAAACACGCCAATTCTCACGATCGATCGTTAACGAGTGGTATATTACGTTTATCCCCACTTGCTCATCCACTTGAATGAAATCCCCCTGCTCTTTATCGCTTTCATGAAGCTCGCTCTCGCTTTTGCGTCTATGCACGAATAGTGATGGGCTCTTTCAAGTATGTATGGGTATCCCCTCGTCTTTCCTAAGATGCATTCGGCGAACACTACCTTAACGACCTCTTCGTGCATATCCTTCATCCATTCGGGGAACTCGATCCTGACAGGCATTGACGGGTTTACCATCAGATAGGAGTAGCATATTCCTCTTCCAAGAGGTTGCGTGTATGAAAATACGTCCATTACATCCGAAAGCAGGTAGGTATCGTATACGTCAAGTCCCAAGCTTTTGGCCAGATCCTTGGAAAAGCTTCTATCCACGTAACCCACCAACGGCGTTCCCGTTTCCTCACTCCTCCCCATGATTTCGGAAACGCTTTCTGTGATCTCTTCCTTAACATTCTGATCGGCGACGTATGGAGTAAAGCTTCCGTCGAAGAACAACCAGCTTTTTCCGTCCATATCCTCCATGAGCATTTCGAGTTCCGATTTGAATCTTACCAAATCCAAGTTTTCATCCAAGCCGACGAACGTTGTTCTGAATCTTTTGCCAAATTCCCCGTTTCCGTGAACGACCCAAATCTTCGCTACCTGAACCACGCCTATGGGTATTCCGAACTCCTTAAGGGGAGACATCTGACTTCCATCGACTCCAACGACTCTCCTTCCCTTCAGAGCTCGAAGAAACCACTTACCGGAAGTTTCCAGCCTCTCTATTTTAAGAACATTGAGAACCTTGTGTTCTGCGTTTCTCTTCTTCCTTTCGATTTCCTCGTTGTATCTTTCGAGCATCTCCCTGAACTTATCTATGTTCTCCATGAGGTTCCCGTCGAATGACATCATCGATCCGAATTGATCTTCCGGAGATTTCACCCTTCCGGTCAAAAGTGTTAAATAGCGAATCGGAATTTTGCAAACTATGGCGAGATTTCCAGAGGCGGAGGCGAGGCTTTTCAACGTCAAGATCTGCATGAGGTGTAACGCGAGGAATCCGATTAGGGCCACGAGGTGCAGAAAGTGCGGATACAAGGGGCTTAGACCGAAGTCGAAGGAGAGGAAAGGTAAGAAGTGATCAGAGAGAATCTTCGTCGTATCCCAGCATTACGACCCACCACCACCTCGCCATGTCCACCAGATCTCTGCTGAAAACTCCGGAAAGGTGGTATTCCCCGTTTTTTATCGCTATCATCCCCGCCCCGATCAGCTTGTTCCTCATCGCGTAGAAGGAAGATTTCGCCATACCCAATTCCTTGACGATTTCCTCCCACTCCTCCACCTTCAAAGGCTTTCCAGCCTTCTGCCTCTCCTCAACTATGGTAACGAACTTCGCCGCCTTCAAAGCGATTTCCTCCTTTCTGAACAGCCTCCTCATGAGTTCGAGCAGGGGATTCTTCGACTGAGAAATTCGGGCGTTCGATGCGGAACGGACTATTATGGATGTGGACGTCTTCGGAGCGTCCTTCACCTTCATGCCAGTTAATCCGTTATGGGAAACTTTAACCTTGCCCAATAAGAGCAAGCTTTTTATTCATGCTTGGAATCGGGAGAAAGGGTGAACGTCGATGATAAAGCCGAGAGACGATAAGGAATTTCAGGGATGCGGTATTTTCGGAGTTATGGATCGGAGTGGTAAGAGGTTTAATGGTGAAATGATCGTAGAGGCTATGAAAAACATGCACGTCCGAGGGAACGGGCTCGGTGGCGGTTTTGCCGTTTACGGCCTTTATCCCAAATACAAGGATTATTACTGCCTTCACGTCATGATCCAAGACTGGAACGAGGAGGCTAAGATGGAGGTGGACAGGTTTTTGGACGCGAACTTCGACATAGTTCACGACGAGGAGATTCCGACGAACGAAGATGCTAACGTGGAGAATCCTCCTCTGTTCTGGCGTTACTTCGTTTCTCCTCAGAAGAAGGGTGAGGATAAGAAGCTGTCGGATGACGATTACGTGATAAAGAAGGTCATGCACATAAACACCAAGATAAAGGACGCCTACGTAATTTCCTCAGGCAAGAACATGGGAGTTTTCAAGGGCGTTGGATTTCCGGAGGATATAGCGGAGTTCTTCATGATCGAAAAGTATAAGGGATACATCTGGACTGCCCATAGTAGATTTCCGACGAACACACCCGGCTGGTGGGGTGGAGCGCATCCGTTCTGCATCCTCGACTGGACTGTGGTTCACAACGGTGAGATAAGTTCATACGGAACGAACAAGCGTTATTTGGAGATGTTCGGATACTACTGCACGCTCCAGACCGACACGGAGGTGATGGCTTATGCCTTCGATCTGCTGATGAGGAGGCAGGGGTTGCCGATAGAGATAGTCGCGAAGATCTTAGCTCCGCCGATGTGGGACATAATAGACCACATGGACGAGAAGAAGAAAAAGCTATACACGACTCTTAGAATGGTTTACGCTCCTCTATTAATAAACGGCCCTTGGACGGTCATAGTTGCACATCACGGTGAGATGTTCGGTTTGACGGATAGGATAAGGTTGAGGCCGATAACCGCTGGGGAAAAGGGGGATCTCCTGTTTCTATCTTCGGAGGAAGCTGCCATAAGGGCTGTCTGTCCCGATTTGGATAGGGTCTGGACTCCACACGGCGGAGAGCCTGTGGTAGGAAGGTTAAACGAAAAGGCGCTCAAGAAGGTGATAGGATGAAGTCTCATCTCCTTCCGGATTTCGTCGTCGAGAGGATTGAGGAGAGGTGCAACAGATGTGGTGTTTGCGTTAAGCAGTGTCCTTGGGGAGTTTACAGCTGGAATGAAGACAAGACGGAAATTCTGATAGACTACACCAAATGTGTGGGCTGTCAGAGGTGCGTGGTCTATTGCCCGAACAAAGCCTTGATCGTTCGTCCATATCCGGGAAGCTATCGTCCGAACGCTTACTGGACGAAGGAGGTTATTTCGGACATAAAGAAGCAGGCGGAGCAGGGTGGAGTTCTGTTGGTCGGAACGGGTAGCGATCGTCCTTATAAGGTTTACTTCGACCACATACTTCTAAACGCTTCTCAGGTTACCAACCCTTCGATAGATCCGCTGAGGGAGCCGATGGAGTTGAGGACTTTCTTAGGCAGGAAGCCCGATAGGCTTGAGATAGAGATCGACGGAGACGATGTGGAGATAAAGACGGAACTTTATCCGAACCTCGTGGTGGAAACGCCCATACTATTCGCCGGAATGAGCTACGGAGCTTTAAGCAAGAACGCTTTCTTGGCGTTGGCGATGGCCGCAAAGGAATTCGGAACCCTCTTCTGCACGGGCGAGGGAGGGTTGCCTAAGGACATGAGGGAAGAATACGGGCCAGTTGCGATAGTCCAGTGCGCGAGCGGTAGGTTTGGAGTCGATCCGGAATATCTGAACTGTGCCGCGGCCATAGAGATAAAGATAGGGCAGGGGGCAAAGCCGGGGATTGGAGGGCATCTTCCGGGGGAGAAGGTAACGGCCGAAATCTCTGCTACGAGGATGATTCCGGAGGGGACGGATGCTTTATCCCCAGCGCCACACCACGACATCTATTCGATAGAGGATCTTTCGATGCTGATCTACGCTTTGAAGGAAGCTACGAACTACGAGAAGCCGGTGTTCGTTAAAATTGCCGCCGTTCACAACGTGGCTGCGATAGCGAGCGGAATAGTTAGGGCCGGGGCGGATGTTATAGTCATAGACGGTTTCAGAGGGGGAACCGGTGCATCGCCCAAGGTCATGAGGGATCACGTCGGAATTCCGATAGAGCTGGCCATTGCAGCCGTTGACCAAAGGCTCAGGGAGGAGGGGATAAGGCACAAGTGCTCCATAATCGCGAGCGGTGGAATTAGGTGTTCAGCAGACGTCGTCAAAGCGATCGCTTTGGGGGCGGATGCGGTTTACATAGGAACGGCCGCACTCATAGCCTTAGGCTGCACGATGTGCCAGAAGTGCTACACGGGCAAATGCGCTTGGGGTATATGCACTCAGGATCCCAATCTGGCGAAGAGGTTGAATCCGAAGGAAGGTGCGAAGAGGCTCGTCAATCTTCTCAGAGCTTGGAGCTTGGAGATAAAGGACATGCTCGGAGGTATGGGAATAAACGCCATAGAGAGCCTGAGAAGCAACAGGGAGCAGTTGAGGGGAATAGGATTGGAGGAGTGGGAGCTTAGAGTTTTGGGAATTAAGGGGGCGGGAGAATGAGGTTCGTCGATTCGTTCCTCGACGGCGTTCGCAGGCTCGAAGAGATAGTTCATCAGGCGAGGATAGAGGGGGATGTTGCTGAGATAGATGCCAAGGGTTTGAAGCACAAGGAACTGAACGACCTAATGAGGTTCTGCGTCGAAAGGGGGGCGAAGAAGCTGATACTCAAAAACGTCTGCGGTCAGAGATACATAGGGACGAGGCTCTTCTTCAATCCCGGGGTTAAGGTGGAGATCATTATTTACGGAACACCCGGTAACGACTTGGGAGCTTTTCTGGCCGGGCATCGAATAGTCGTTTACGGTAACGCTCAGGACGGGGTGGGCAACACGATGGACGACGGAGAAATCATCGTGCACGGAAGGGCGGGAGATGTTGTAGCGATGGCGATGAGGGGAGGGAAGATTTTCATAAGGGACAGCGTCGGATACAGGACGGCGATACACATGAAGGAATACATGGACAGGGTTCCGTTGCTCGTTGTGGGGGGAACTGCTCAGGACTTTTTGGGAGAATACATGGCCGGCGGGAGGGTGGTTCTTTTGGGGCTGAACTTGGAAAACGGAAGGCACAGGTGCCACTACATAGGAACGGGAATGCACGGGGGAGTGATTTATCTTAGGGGAAAGGTTGAGAAATATCAACTCGGCAAGGAAGTGGGTGTAGTCGAGATGGAAGAGGAAGATTGGAAGTTCTTGGAGAAGGTCGTGGACGAGTTCTGCGGTTACTTCGGGAGGGAGATAAAGATGGAGAGGGACGAGATACTGGGCGGAAACTTCATGAAACTTATTCCGGTGACAAAGAGGCCATACGGGAAGGTTTACTCTTACTGATTTTTAAAATAAAAATTAAGTTTTTTAAATGTAAATGAGAAATTAGTCCCGCCTCCCGGATTTGAACCGGGGACCCCGGGCTCTCTGCCCCCTTGCCGGGGGCAAGGCGAACTACAGGCCCGCGCTCTGCCAGACTGAGCTAAGGCGGGAATCGATAGTTACTACTCGGATCGGCTTAAAAAGATTGTGCTGGGAAAAATAGAAAAATAATTCAAATTTATTGAGAAAGAATTTTTACGAATTCTTCGTTTCTCTTTGGTTTTACGGCTATACTTATGGCCATCGCAATCAGGAAGTTTATCGCGAGACCTATCGTTCCCGCCATGGCCGGGTGGAAGACTATCGGAAATCCAATCTTTCCTCCGATCTGCTTCGCGAGCAATGCGGTAACTGCGGTTCCAGCCAAGATCCCTCCTATCGCTCCCTCCTTGCTGAGCCATGCCCTATTAGGATATATCGCCTGAAGTAAGGCCGGAAGGAACTGCAATCCACCGGCGCACGCTATCGCGGTTATGTTGAATATCAGCCCGGGCTTTAGAACCGCGAGATACCAGCCTATGAACGCCCAAGCTAAGAGGAGGGCTCTGCTTACCAGAATTAGCTCCCTCTCACTCGCTCCCTTTCTTACCCTCTGGTATATGTCCCTCGTGAGGATTAAGGATGTAGCACCCAAGAACGAGTCGAGCGTGGACATTGCCGCAGCAGCCGCTCCGGCCAGTAGGAATCCGGCTAAGATCGGGTTCGTGAAGTGGTATATCATGAACGCCATCACCGCATCCCTCGAACCGAACTGCTTTATCAACTCGAATATAAAGCCAGCTTTAAGCCCCAAAGCCGGGAATCCAGTTACGTTGAGCACGGCCGCCGCCAACCCTATGAATGCAGTGGGTATGTAGTAGCTGCTGAGGTAGAATGCAGTGGCAACGCTCGACCACTTGATCGTCCAAGTGTCCTTCGCCGCATAATATTTTATCCAGAGGTGGGGGAGGATCATCAGTCCGACTCCGTAAACCATTATGCAGCTGAGAAGCATCTCCGGGCTCCAGTTCATCGTCAAAAGCTTCGGCTTAACCCTGATAACTTCCTGCATGAGGTGGGGAATTCCCTGAGGGAAGAACTTCAGGACTATCACTACCCCGGCGATCCAAACTCCTATATACATCCAAACTCCCTGCAGAACGTCCGTCCAGTAAGCCGCTCTGAGTCCGCCTAATATCACGTATGTTGCAGCTATCAGCATCAGAATCAGCGAAGCTTCCTGATAGGGTATGTGCCCTCCGCTACCTATGGATAGAATGATTCCCAGCCCGATCGCCTGAACGACTATGTAAGCTATGACGAATACTGCCATTACTATCGCAGTCACGAACCTCAGAGCCTCGCTTCCGTAGTATTCCGCAAGGAGATCCGCTGGAGTGACGAATCCCTTAGCCTTCCCCAACAAGAACACCCTTCTGCCGTAGTAGTAACCCCAGACAGATGCTGTTATGACCCAGGCCATCGCGGCTATCCAGAAGGAGATGCCCGTCGATGCGTAAACCGCCACGCTCGTCAGAAAGGCGAAGGCGCTGTGGTATGTCGAAGCTATCGCCAGAAATACGACTATCAGTCCAGCCTTCCTGCTGAGAACGAAGAAGTCCTCCACGCTCTTCTGAAACCTTCTGCCGGCCAAGTATCCGATTCCTATTCAGAGGATGCTGTACATTATTATTACCGCCGTGGTAACCTCCCACGCCTCCAAAGAATCACTTCCAAACGAATTTGGCAATCAAAACTA
>Ga0256833_1000508_pt1 | contig 30544 bp, 19 predicted proteins | sample 356284metaG_FD_190535 | JGI IMG/M metagenome (GOLD analysis project Ga0256833, IMG submission 190535) | Hydrothermal vent microbial communities from Mid Atlantic Ridge, Atlantic Ocean - 356-284 | ecosystem: Environmental > Aquatic > Marine > Hydrothermal vents | place: Atlantic Ocean: Mid... | reverse complement strand
GTTATAACAACAACCTGAGAAGTATTGAGATAGGTACTTAAATCAATATCGCGGTCAATTAGTCCTTGCTTTTTATTAAAAGCAGACTTTTGATCCAAATATATTTCCTTAAGTTGTTCTATTGTCATGATCTTTTGTTGCTAATAAAAGGTATCGCGTTATTTCGTTTGTTACAAACGAATGATTATATCGATGTAAAGTGCAAAGTGCAAAGTGCAAAGTAAATTGGCTATCGTGAGTTCGGTTACTTTGTACTTTTGCCTTTTTCCCCTTCGACAGGCTCAGGACGGTGCTTTGTACTTTTTAGTTAACCACCTCCCAGTAGCCTCCTTTATTAGGACCAATGCGTTTGATGATATTTTTCTCCTTTAGTTTTTTTAGTTTTTCCTTGGTAACAGTTGTCCCCTTATTTATTCTTTTAGCTATTTCCTTGATTGTAATGTGTTTATTATTATTAATAGCATCAATTATTATTTTCTGGTCGCTTTTCTGGTCGCTTTTCTGGTCGCTTTCTTGGTCGCTTTTCTTTTTATAGAGAATTACTTCAAAACTATTTTCCTTAATATTAAATTTAGGAGGAACAATTCCATATTGCTTACAAATAGTAAAAATTCTTTTAATCCCTGAACCATAACGTTCTATTAAACCTATTTCTTTAAAGGCCTTGGACAACAATTTATTTCTTGCCTTGGGCTGATAGTCGAATTGCAACAAATCTTTTAAGGAAAGTCCTCCGAATAATCCTCCCGGATTAAAGAATTCAATTCTATCATCATAAATTTTGATTACACTTCCGGAGCTGTCTCTATAATCTCTGTGAATAATCATATTAATAGCAATCTCTCTAATGGCTTCCAGAGGATAATCGTATCGTTCTTGGCGTTGCGGTTCCCCTGTTATTATAAACTCAACCATCAAATGCTTTTTTATAAAAGCCATTATGCTGTCTAGTTCGGTAAATACATCCGTATCTAAATTAATACTATCAATTATTTTTGTAGGGCTTTTAAAACGCCCGATTTGCACATCGCTTACAATGCATAAATCTTTTACAAAGAGAATATAAGCACCAAAAGTTAATTTATTGTTTCTTAAGATTTCGAGTTTATTAAGGAAATTTAATGGTGTGTAATCAACTTTTCTGTCATTCCATTTTTCATATTCATCAATATATTTTTTGATTTTATCAATAGAAATATGCTCCAAACTATGATTTGGATCAAGATAATAATCCCAACTGGTATTAATGGTCTGAAGATGCAAATTTGACAATTCATCAAGATTCATCAAATGATTGGAGTTCACTACCCTCTTGTAATACTTATCTTTAAATGCAACAGGTTTTATAGGATATTCAATAATAGAAAAAACAACTATTTCTTTTCCTTCAACTGATAGAATATCCGTATCGCATACAATTTGAGGTTTTGTATTTTGTTTTATCTCATTAACCCACTTTTGAACCGTTTCTTCCGTTATGGTAACCCCTGTTACCCTTTTATCGTTTTTAACCCCTATAATCACCTTTCCTCCCCTTGTGTTGGAAAAAGCAACCAAAGTCTCAATTACCGATTTGGAAAACGATTGCTTGAATTCCACGGTTTCGCTTTCGCCTTGGGCTATTATGTTGGTTAGTTCTTTTGAGGTCATGGAGAGTGCAAAGTTCAAAGTTCAAAGTTCAAAGGATAAAGTGCAAAGTGCAAAGTGTGAAGTGCAAAGTATAAAGTGCAAAGTTTGAGGTAAATTGGCTATCGTGAGTTTGGTTACTTTGAACTTTTGCCTTTTGCCCCTTCGACAGGCTCAGGACGGTGCTTTGAACTTGTTACTTGCTTGATACGGCTTCGCCACGGTCAGTCCCATGTGGTCTGTCCTATCTTAATACTTCAAAAATCGTGCAAATTTACTTTTTTTCTTGTTAAAATCTATTAATATTTTTTAAAAGATTAATTTATTTTTTTAACATAAAGAAAATAAACATGGTTGAGATTTGGTTTTTATCGCTTAATGTATCTTAATGTCTTAATGGTTTTAAAGTGCAAAGTGCAAAGTGCAAAGTTTTTTTACATTCAGAAATTAAGAATCCTTGAGATTTGGCTTTTATCGCTTAATGTATCTTAATATCTTAATGGTTTTAAAGTGCAAAGTGCAAAGTGCAAAGTTTTTTTACATTCAGAAATTAAGAATCCTTGAGATTTGGCTTTTACTACTTAATGTATCTTAATGTCTTAATGGTTTTAAAGTGCAAAGTGCAAAGTGCAAAGTTTTTTTACATTCAGAAATTAAGAATCCTTGAGATTTGGCTTTTGCCGCTTAATGCATCTTAATGTCTTAATGGTTTCAAATCTTAAAGTGCAATGTTCAATGTTTTTAACATTCAGAAATTAAGAATCATTGAGATTTGGCGTTTACTACTTAATGTATCTTAATGCCTTAATGGTTTCAAAGTTTAAAGTGCAATGTGTAACGCATAAAGTATCATATTTACTTTGTGTAATCGTTGTTTAACTTTAGTTTGGCGACCCCGGAAGGATTCGAACCCTCAACCCTCAGAGCCGAAATCTGATATTCTATCCAGTTGAACTACGGGGCCAAAATATTTCTGCAAAGTTAATTTATTTATACATTCAATAAAACTATTACATTATATTTTTTACTTCTTTTATTAACATTTGAGCGAATTCATTTGCTTTTTCTTCCGAATCACTTTCTGCATACACTCTTAAAATAGGTTCTGTATTAGATTTTCGGAGTTGTACCCAACCGTCCTTGAAATCGATTTTCAATCCATCCTCATTATTTATCTGCTCGTCTTTGTATTTTACAGCAAGCTTTGAAATAATTTCATCTGTATTAGTATTTGCAGATAGCTGAATTTTATTTTTACTAATTACATATTCAGGATAAGTAGCTTTAAGTTCACTTAGCATCATTCCTCTTTCTGCCAATAGTGCCAATACAATAACAACACCGACCAATGAATCCCGTCCATAGTGCAAATCAGGCAATATTACTCCACCATTGCCTTCTCCTCCAAACACTGCATTGACTTCTTTCATTTTATTTACGACATTGACCTCCCCCACTTTTGAAGGGAAGTATTTTCCACCATATCTCTCTGTTATATCCTTTAAAGCTCTACTTGATGATAAGTTTGAAACTGTATTTCCAACTTTTTTACTTAAAATGAAATCAGCAACAGCTACTATTGTGTATTCTTCACCAAACATTGTTCCATCTTCGTTGACAAATGCCAGTCTATCGACATCAGGGTCTACAGAAATGCCCATATCAGCTTTTTCACTTACCACTTTTTCTGATAACTCAACCAAATGCTCAGGTAGTGGCTCGGGATTGTGTACAAAGTTACCCGTCAAATCGTCGTTTATCGAAATAACATCACAACCTAAAATCCTCAGTAAAGGAACAATAGAAATAGAACCGGTTGAATTAATACAATCAACTACAACTTTAAATTTCTTATCTTTAATTTTATCAGTATCAACGTAAGGTAAGTCAAAAATTTTATCAATATGAATATTGATATACTCATCATTTTTTTGATATGAACCGATTTTTTCCAATAAAGCAAATGTAGCTTGAGATTTTTTTATATAATCTAAAACTTTTTCTCCTTTTTCAGGTGAGATAAATTCTCCTTTTGCATTCAAAAACTTCAAAGCATTCCATTCTTTTGGATTGTGACTGGCTGTCAGTATTATCCCTGCTCCTGCATTTTCTTCAGCAACAGCAATTTCAACAGTAGGTGTGGTTGAAAAATCAAGATCAATAACATCAAGCCCCATACTCATCAGAGTACTTACTACCAATGCGTTTACTATTTCTCCGGTCATTCTGCCATCTCTACCGACAACAACTTTATTTGGTACATCTTCCTCCAAAATTATTTGAGCATAGGCAGCAGTACATTCAACTATATCAACTGGAGTAAGATTTAATCCGGGCTTTCCCCCAAATGTGCCTCTAATCCCTGAAATTGATTTTATTAGTGTCATAATTCATATTTAATACTAATTGAAAGTGCAAAAGTATTAATTAAAACCAAAATGATATCTTCTTTATGATTAAATTTCGATAAAATATTAAATTTGTTTAGATTCTGTATCAACTGTGAAAAATTCGCAAATTTCGGTTTTGTTCTTTGTTCTTTTAATTTTTACTTACCTTTGCAAAAAAATAGAATTTAATGGGTAAAATAATCGCAATAACCAACCAAAAAGGAGGTGTTGGTAAAACCACAACAGCTATAAACTTAGCTGCTTCTTTGGGCATATTGGAAAAGAAAGTCCTTATAATTGATGCCGATCCACAATCAAATACAACTTCAGGTCTTGGCGTAAAAGAGGATGATTTCAATTATTCATTGTATGATATAATGATGCAAGGAGTTGACGTTTTTGATTCTATAATTAAAACAGAAGTACCCAACTTAGATATGATTGCTTCAACAATTGATTTGGTCGGTTCCGAAGTGGAACTAGTCAATTATGAAGATAGGGAGTATGTAATGCGAAAAACAATTTCTCCGGCACGAGAAAAATATGATTATATTATAATAGATTGTCTGCCTTCATTGGGGATATTAACAATAAATTCATTAGTTGCTGCTGATTCGGTGATCATTCCTGTCCAAAGTGAATATTACGCTCTTGAAGGATTAGGAAAGCTAAAGGATACAATTAAAGCGGTAAAAGATTCATATAACCAAAACTTGGAGATTGAAGGTATTTTAATCACAATGTACGATAAAAGATTGCGACTGGCTCAAATGGTAGTAGAAAATGTAAAAGAAATAGTGACAGACCATGTGTTTGAAACAATAATCAATCGCAATTCTAAAATAAATGAAGCTCCAATGGTAGGAAAACCGGTTATATTGTATGACGCATCTGCTGTTGGATCCAAAAACTATCTAAATTTGGCATACGAATTGCTAGTTTTAAATAATGACAAGCTTTAATCAAGTAATTTTTAGCTTAGTTTTATTATTCATTGATTTATTAAGAAAACAAATATGAAAGAAGATTTAAGAAAAGGTCTAAAATCACTGCTTAAAGATATAGAGAAAAAAAGCTCTAAAGAAAAAAAAGTTGTTGTTGAGAAATTAAGCAATACTATCTCATTAATAAAAATAGAAAGCATAGAATATAATCCTTTTCAGCCAAGGAAAAAATTCAATGACAAAGAACTTCAGGAACTTTCTGATTCTATAAAAACACTAGGTCTTATACAACCTGTTACTGTTAGAAATATTGGCGGTGAAAGCTTTCAATTAATATCAGGAGAAAGAAGACTTAGAGCTTCAAAAATGGCAGGACTTAAAGAAATCCCTGCATACATTCGCATTGCGGATGATCAGGCTATGATTGAAATGGCTTTGGTAGAAAATATACAAAGATCTGATTTAAACCCTTTAGAAATAGCTTTTGCTTATCAAAGATTAATTGATGAATGTAAACTAACTCACAATAAAGTTGCGGCACGTGTTGGTAAAAACAGAAGTACGGTCACCAACTATCTAAGAATACTTAAACTAACTCCATCAATCCAAAACGGGATAAAACAAGAGTTGATAAGCATGGGACATGCCAGAGCTTTAGTAGGTATTGAAGATTCCTTCTTACAAATGAAGCTATTTGATGAAATAATTGATCGAAACCTTTCTGTTAGAGCATTAGAAAAAAGAATTTCTGATATCGCTAATCCCAAAAAATCAGAAAAAATAATTGAACCAAAACTGGACCCAAAATCTAATGCAGTCAAAAAGCAATTATCAAAATTTTTCGAGTCAAAGGTCGATTTAAAACGAAATAATAAAGGTGAGGGTATGATATCTATAAAGTTTTCGTCAGATAATGAACTAAATGATATATTGGAAAAAATTGGTATTATTTAGCTCCATCCGTTTTCTTCTCGTGCATTAGATTATTTTCTTTTATAAATAAAGCTAGTTCTCTGCCATTAATTTCTGCCATTTTTGTATTGGGATGACCATGACCTCCCCTATAGCTTGAATCTAAAGTTTTGGTTTGATTAAACATGTATATCCCATTTGATTCTCCCCCACTCTTCTGTACAATATATTTGATTCTATCTTTAAAAATCTGTGTTGTATTCATAGGACCTGTCAGACAAATTATTCTAGCTTTGGGATGATAACCTCTTAGTTTTTCTATAAAATTAATATAAGCCTCTTTAAAATTTCGGTCTGTAGTCTTGTCACAATGGTGGTCATTTGTCCCAAGGTTAACAACAATGACGTCAGGACTGTACAAGCTGTGATCATATTTATTTGTACCTTCAGCTTTTTCATCAGCAAGATATTTATCATAGATACCGGGAATTGAATCACCTGCAGAGCAAGCATAATTATAAATAACACCCCGACCTGAATATGCCACTACTACATATTGTGTGTTTAATATCCTTGAGCATACAGCTCCATAGGCTAAATAATTATTTTCATAAATAGATGTAAAACCTCCTGTTGGACTATCTTCATTGCCATAGCCGCAAGTGATTGAATTTCCTACAAACTCAATCTTTTTTTCAGGTAATTTGTCTGCTTTCAATAAATCACCATCTATTTCAAAACATAAAAACTCAACTTTCCCCAACATACTTTCTGTACGTTTAGTTATCTCCAGTTCATGAATTCCTCTAAGCAATTTATCAACACATACCTGATTTATAGTCGTATCTCCAAGTTCAAATTTCTTAATGAATTGTCCATCAACAAAAACATTAAAATAATTTGATTGCGAGTTAGTTCCTCTATAACCTTTAAACTTTGCAATAGCTGTTGTACCAATGAATTTTACTTTAATTGAGATCCCGGGAAATGCAAAAACAGGCCTAAGAGAATCCGAAAAGTCAATTCTACCCTGATATTGAATTTTACTGTTATTGGGGTAGTATTCAATAAATTGTTGAGATAATAATGAAATACCAAGTAAAATAAAAATGCTGATAAAAATCGTTTTTTTCATATCGTATTTTAAAGCAATGTTTTTATAATTTTACAAATTTCTTCACAATCACTCTGTTTTTTATTATTATTCTGGCAAAATAAAATCCTTTTTTCAGCTCTTTAGTTGAGAGAGTAATCGTTTCTTTCTCTTCAACCAATCTTTGAGCTATACATGTTTTTCCCTTTATATCAATGATATCAACTTCACAATTTGCTCCATAGTTTTTGATATTTAACACTTCCAAAACAGGATTTGGATAAATCATAATATCATTTTCTCCAACCGTTTCAACTGCAGTATTATGATCCAAAACAAATTTCAAAAGCGGTCTTTTGAATGATCTGTAATTGTCTGCCGAAACTATTCTATAATATGAATCTTTTACTTCATTTTCTACGTCAACATTCAGCCTTAAAAATAAAAAATTATTGCCATGTGCACCATTTTCATATTGCTTACTCAAATAACTAAGAAGATTGTCAGAGGTCGAAATGTCAGATTCAATATAGCCCGGAGACATCGTTTGTCCAATAAAGTTATCACTCAATGCCATTCCCAATGCTTCATTACCCCCGTATTCACCTTGCCAAAATATATTTTTCTTTATTAAAGATTTTCTTTCGTAATCCATGCCATACATATCAACATTGCCCGTTGGGAAACCTACTCTTTTATCATAATACAAAGATAAGTTGATTCCAATAATCTTTTTATCCGGAGGAGTAGAAGGTATTTTAAAAACAAGTACTCCGGATAAATCAGTTTTACTATCTGTACCTCCAATTTTCAAATATTGACCATAGCTCCACTTTTTATTATTTTTGTTCGTAATCTCTTGGTCAGCACTTACTCCGCCTGCATATATCGTAAAATTATCATTGTCAAATACAGGAGTTGATATTGAAACAGATTTAACTTCAGATTTATTTCCTGCCAAATCTTCAGCATACACTCTAAATGTATAGTCATTATATGAATACAAATCAGTAATCAAACATCTAGGCTCACTCACAATTATCTCCTTATCTTCATATACAATGTGATAATATTTTATTGCATCCTGCACTGCTTCCCAACTCAATTTTGCATGTGTTGGACCAAATTCATCGACTTTAACTTCACCTACCATAGCAGGAGCCTCAAAATCTCTAATAGAAGCACCTTTTTCATAACAACCTAAATCGATATTACCAATATTCCTAATATAACCTTCAATATCATCATATGCTCCATCTTCTCTTTCCCCCCTGTCAACAGCGACAGTATTTGATTTTAATCGAAAATCCCATTTACTGTAATCGACAAAAATACTATTAAAATGCGGAGACGTATAATTATGGTCTATATCTCCAGGGTCTTTCAAGCCTTGAGGGGCAGGAGGTGAAGTATCTGTAAATGCACCACTAATATTATTGCGCACTAGATTTCCGGTACTTTTCAGGCTACCCGCTGTTGGTTTTGTTGACCAGATACCAATCCATGGATCTCCATTATTGTATATTTTAAATGGATTTTTGACAACTGTATTATTAACGATTTTACAGTTCCTTGCGCCCAATAATGTAATCCCGTGCTGATGATGTATTACCAAAAGATTATTTTCCACTACCCAATCTTCAGCAAATCCATCAAAATCCACTACCCCTTGCATTATTTTAGTCTGTAAAGGTAAGTCCGGATAACTGATATCTGTTATTTGATTTCCTTTGAATACTATTCCAACTACCGGATTGCCTACTGTCCAGCTTTGAAATGCATCATCATGATTGCCTCCGGCATCATAATAGTCAAAAACTACTGCATTTTTTATTTGGTTGAATGAAAAAGTATTGTAATTACCCAAACCGCGCATAGCATCTCCGCTAAAATTTGTAACAAGATTATAAGAAACGTAATTATTTTTACCAAATATAGTTACCGGAAAATCTGTATTAAAAATTCTGTTATTTAAAAACGAACAGTCTTTACCTGAGCTTCTGATACCATCCCCGGCATAATCATCCCAATCTTTAGTTTTCGGCCAATCTGTAATTTTTAGTGTACCATAGATTTTACAGTTTTTTACAACAATATTTTTCGTCCCTCCGGGAATAGTCACGTAAATCCCTTTTTCTTTTTTATTGGAAACAGCAGGAGAAATTTTCATTCCCTCAATAGTCCAGTTTTTTGCAAAATTAAACCTAAGTTTTTCAAATTCAGGTGTACTCCCTTTTGCTGCAACCACATAGACCATTGATGTGTTAAATTTAGAAAAATCTTTAATGCCGTAATTACCATCTTTCAAATAGATTACTGTTTCACCGGAGAAAACAAAACCCGTAGCTAATACCTTGTCTAACGATTTAAAAGGTTGAGAGATCGAACCGTCATTTGAATCATCTCCATTTTTAGGATCGATATATATCAAATTGTTCCCAGGATCGTTTACAACCAATTTAAAATATTGCGTATGCCGAGCTCCTGTATCCTCTATTTTTGAAGTAAGACCAATAATATACGAACCTTTATCTCCACTAGTAGGCTCAAATACAAACTTTCCGTCTCCCTTTACAAAATTAATCACTTTGCCAAATGAAGGTAAATCAATCCCTGTGAATACTACATCTTTTGTATTATTCAAAGTTGAAAAATAAACCTCCATTCTCGAATTGGTGAACATCTCCTGATTGTTTATCCTAGATACAACAAGGCTCAAACTTTGAGCAAAACTAAAGTTCGATATCACAAAAAAACATAAAACTAACACAAAATGTGTCTTAAATTCTTTAATCATCTAATATATTTTTATCTATTTTTAATTATATTTATCTATAATAATGTAAAGCTAATATAAAAATTCGTATTAAAATGCATAAAAAAATATTTTTTACAAATTTTTACACAATCGTTTGCATATATTTATTTTTTAGTATAACTTCGCCAAATAAATGCCTATCTTTAGGGCGTTTTTGTAAAAAAATCAAATTGATATGTGGAAAAGAAAAATCATGCCTATTTTGTTTATATTAATGAATTTAGCAATATTTTCGTCGATTAATGCCCAAAACAAAGTGGTAATAGAAGGAGTAGTAAGAGATTCAATGACAAAAGAAGCCTTAATAGGTGCGACGGTTTTGATTTCCGGTACAAATAATGGAGGAGTTTGTGACCTCAACGGTCATTACAGAATTCCATCCGTTTCACAAGGAAAGATAGAATTAACCGCCAGATACCTCGGATATAAAACTAAAACTATAATAATCGATATTAACAATAGTAAAAAATATAATCTTAACATTGACTTAAAGCTTGTAGGCATATTGGGTGAAGAAGTTGTTATTACCGCTCAGGCACAAGGGCAAATTTCAGCAATAAACAAACAGCTTTCTTCAAACACAATTACAAATATAGTCTCTGCAAAAAAAATACAGGAGATTCCTGACGCTAATGCTGCCGAATCACTAGGTAGGCTTCCAGGCATTTCTATACTGCGTAGTGGAGGTGAAGGTAGTAAAATTGTAATAAGAGGCTTGGCTCCAAAATTTAATAAAATCCAAGTAGAGGGGGTAAAAATGGCATCAACAGGTAGTGATGACAGGAGTACCGATTTAAGTATGATATCTCCATATATGTTGGAGGCTATTGAAGTATCTAAAGCCGCAATGGCCGATAAAGAAGCAGATGTTTTTGGAGGAAGTGTAAACTTTGTTCTTCGAGAAGCCCCAAAAGGAAAGAAGTTTGATGCGCTGATACAAGGGGGCTATAGCCAATTATTCAACAATTTCAATAATGGCAAACTAGTCTTGGGAGGGAGTAAACGTTTTTTTAATAATAAGTTTGGGGTTTTTGCTCAATTGGATATAGAAAGAAGAAATAGAAGCTCCTATGAATTAAGAGCAGGCTATACTAATATCACTGTATCAAATCCAAGTCCGGATAATCCCATTGATGTTTCATTGGCTAATCTATATCTTCAACATATTTCAAGAAAAATTAATAGAAATGGAGGAGCTGTTGTAATGGACTATAAGTTGGCTTCCGGATCGATAAAATTCAGTAATTTCTTTAGCGCAATAGGAAAAGATATTTTAAGTAGATATGAAGATTACAGACCAAATTTTTTTCAACATCTTTATGGATTGAGCAATAGCAAACAAAATCTCAGGGTCATGACAAATGCCCTTTCTTTTAAAAATTCATTCGGTGCTTTGACCTTAAAAGGTGGAGCCGCATATTCCTTTTCTGATAATTATGCCCCTAACAATGCAGTTTTTAGTGCAATTGAAAACAATGCATTCGATGCTGATCTTGATATTCAAAGTGGTCCGTCTTCAGTATTATCAAAGGCGAGAAACAATCTAAAAAATGCAAGAGTTTTGGAAATATCAAAAGACAGCTTTTATGTAAAAGAGGATGAAGTTTCATTAAATTTAAACCTTGAATATGTCTACAATATTGGCAAGCATATAAATATGACATTAAAGACAGGTGTAAAATATAAAAAGCTTAACAAAGAATACGATAAAGAATATGATAGGATACCTGTTTCGTGGGCCGGTCATGGCAAGAAAATCAGAAAAGCAATTATTGAAAAATACCCATGGATGAAACAATATGTTAGTGCAGAAGTAAGCAAACTTCCATATTTCCTCTTTGTTGATAGTACTTATAGCAAGAAAGAGTTTCCCGGAGGAGATTATTATATCCAAAATGTACCAAAAACAGAACTTACAACGGAAATATTGGATTTATCCGAAAATTTTTATTTCAAAGATTATCAGAAATCTAACAAATTTGATTATCATGGAACAGAAGAATACAAAGCTGCATATATAATGGGAACGTTTAATATTGGTAAGACTCTTACGTTCATCCCGGGAGTTAGATATGAACTGAATACAACAAATTATACAGGCAATAGAGGCAATAGTTCTGTTATGCTTTGGAATGAAGGATATGCTTTTAACGACACTACGGTAACCAGACAAAACTCATTCCTTCTACCGATGATCCATTTAAAATATAAACCGGTAAAATGGTTTGATATACGTTTAGCATTTACTCAAACTCTTTCAAGACCTAACTTTAGCCAAATTGTACCAAAATGGGACATTCTTGACGCTTCAGTAGAATGGAACAACCCTTACCTAAAACCGTCATTTTCGACCAACTATGATTTACATTTGTCTTTTTATCAACATAAACTAGGACTATTTACGATTGGAGGTTTCCATAAAAGCATTGAAGACCTGATATACAATACAGGAAATGCAGTAATACTAGACCCTAAAGAATTCGGACTACCTTCAAATCTCAAAGGAAGACCTGTCACAAAGATTATCAACAATAAATTTCCAGCTAAATTGTGGGGCTTAGAATTGGAATGGCAAACAAGATTTTGGTATATCAATAATTTCTTAAAAGGATTTGTTTTAAATATAAACTATACACATACTAAATCTGAGGTACAATACCCAAAAACTGAAATAAAAAAGAAATTTATTCAAGAACCACCTTATCAAATTACTGAAAACATAGATACTTTCTACACAGACCGATTGATTTACCAACCAGGAGATATTTTGAATGTTACTATAGGATATGATTTCAAAGGATTTTCTACAAGGCTTTCATTTCTATACCAAGATGATATATTCGCCTATACTCACTTCTTCAAGGAATTAAGAGGGGTCTCTGATAAATATTACAGATTAGACTTGAGTATGAAGCAAAAATTACCGTGGAAAGGATTTGAAATATTACTAAATATTAGTAACTTGAGCTCTTCTGTGGAAAGAGACATTAATGTATCAAGAGGTTTCCCCATGAAAGAGCAACATTACGGTATTACCATGGATGCAGGAATTAGGTACAGATTAAAATAAAAATTATTAAAATTAACTATTAAATTATTAGAAAATGAAAAAAACAATATTACGCCTTCTTAGTATGCTCTTGTTAGTATTGCTACACATGAGTACCTATAGTCAGGCAGATACGGTAATTGTACCCACTACAGTAAATGGAGAAGCTCTTGGAGCAATCAATAATTTTATTTTGGGAGATACTACTGCAACAGGGGAAAGAAATAATCCAGAGCGATTTTACAAACTTGAAAGAAATAAAATATATTTTCTTAATGGTGAATTTCATTCAGATTTTTTCCTAAGACTTATTGCAGACGAAGCAGATGCTGATAATAAGCCACCTATCGTTGCTTCAACCACAGGAGCAGATGGAAAACCACAATTAATTCAGTTCAAAGTATTGGGTGACGCTTATATAAAAAATATAATGTTTCAAATGACTCCTCCCGGAGGAAATGGAGAATCAAATGCATCTTTTTTCTTAGCAAAAGAAGGTGGCAACTATTATTTTGATAATGTCAAATGGGAATGGGGACTATGGATGCAAGTCGTAGCTGTAAAACCTGTAAACAAAATAGTAGTAAGAAACTGTTATTTCAGAAATCCACAACACAAAACAAATATATACAATGGTAGAGGTGTTGGTTTTAATCTCGAAAATCCTGCTGATACTGTAATTATGGTTAATAATACATTCTTTAATATGAATTCATTCGCATTTGTAGCAGATCAGGGATCAATCCCACCCAAATATTTCCTCTTTGACCATAACACAATTGTCAACGAAATGAAATGGCCTATTCACTCCTATTGGCTGACAGAAGCTCATGTAACAAATAATTTGTTCTACAATTGCCATAGCTTTGGAGAGAATTCTGAAGATAAAGTAGGCCAAGATCCAGATAAATTGATTTATGGAATTATCAATATTTCAGGTATTCCGTCTGAAATCCTAACAAGTCATAAATTGAAAGAAAACGAAAGAGTTTATGAGCTAAAGAATAACGCATATTTTTATTCTCAAGAAATTTACGATTATTGGGATTCATATAAAGATAAAGGGGTGAAACAAGAAACTTGGATGAACACAAGAACAACAGCTATGTTTGCAAATGATACAGATTATCCGAATTTGATCGAAGAGAAAACTTACTATATGAATCCTGGACTTAAAGAAGCTGGAACAGGTACGGTTGAGATGGTAAAATGGATGAAAAGAAAACGCGATTGGCAAAATAACAGGTATTGGGGCTGGGATCCCGATGGAGATAAATTTGCTGTTCAATGGCCTTTTCCTGAAGATTTAACTTATACTAATGACACTTTACTCCGAGGAGCTCAAGGAGGTTTTCCGGTTGGAGATTTGAATTGGTATCCGGACAAAAAAGCCGAATGGTCTGTTTGGGAACCATCGGGAATAAATGAAATACCTTTTCTGAAAAACAAAAACATCACAATTGATAATGTGTATCCAAATCCATTTGAAGATAAGGTTTCAATTAACTTTAGCATAAAAAACTCTTCGCTAATACAAGTCGATATAATTGATGTAAACGGGAATAAAGTAGCTGAACTATTCAATGGGACAAAAAAAGCGGGACATCATATTACTACTTGGAATATATCCGGAAGTAATTCAAATGTTAATCCAACAGGATTGTATTTCTACCGAATCAAATCCAATGGAACTGTTTTGACCGGAAAAATACAACATGTAAAATGATTATTTTATAAATTTTATTGATAATATTAACATACTCTAACGAAGCCAAAAGGTAGCACTATTCAGTATATCTTTTGGCTTTATTTCATTATTCTTTTAAATTAAACTCTAAAAATTTTCATCAAATCTAATTTTAATTATTACTTTTGTGCATCTCAATGGGATCTTAGCTCAGTTGGTTTAGAGCGCTGCCTTGACAGGGCAGAGGTCATGGGTTCGAATCCCTTAGATCCCACTTAACTTTTTCAGTGTCTGTCTATAAAGTCATTAAAATTTAAAATTTCTAAAAAAATATCATTTCTCCTTGTTATTTTTAAAGTTTTTGATATAACATAAAAATGATAAAAAACGGTTTTTTAAACTCCTAATACCAAACCGCCATTAAGAAACTGATTATAAAAAGTTTGTTTCTATTTCACCCTCTTGATAGAGGTTTGGTATGAAAAAACATACATCTTTGAATAAAATATTATTATGGAAGTAGAAAGATTTGAATTTAACCCATTTAGGGAAAATACATATATCCTTTACGATAATAGTAGAGAGTGCGTAATTGTAGATGCCGGATGCAATACAAAAGAAGAAGAAAAAGTACTGATAGAATTTATTGTAAGAATGCAACTTACCCCTAAGTATTTACTGAATACTCACACTCATATAGATCATATTTTAGGTAATAAATATATTAAAGATAAGTACAACCTAAGCCCGCATTTTCATCAAAAAGATTTGTTTATTTATCAAAACAGCATTGATATAGCTGTAATGTATAATCTGTCTTATTCTTTTCTTGATGCTCCCTATGAAATGCTTAATGATAATCAAGAAATATTTTTTGGAAACACTACATTAAAATGCATTCATACTCCCGGACATTCTCCCGGCAGCATATGCTTTTATAATGAATTAGATGCTATTTTGATTGCAGGAGATGTATTATTTAGAGAAAGTATCGGTAGAACTGATTTGCCCGGAGGAAATCACAAACAACTACTTGCAAATATATCAGAAAAGTTATTTACACTTCCTGACAATGTAAAAGTTTACCCGGGACATATGAGTAGTACAACGATAAAACACGAAAAAATGTACAATCCATTTTTTTAATAAAAGGAATCAGCCCCATACCAAAGCTGATTCCATAAAAATACAGTTATTTACTAATGCCTTTTCCTTCTTTTTATCGTTGTCTTTTTAGTTTTTGTCACCTTCGTTCCTTTTTTGCCCTTTTTAACTTTGGTAGTTTTTGTTGTTTTTTTCTTACCTACAACTTTATTATTCCTATTTTTGACGGTAGTTGTTTTAGTCGTTTTCTTAGCTCCGTATACATTACCATTCTTAGTTTTGACGCCTACTTTTGTTGTTTTTGTTTTAGTTTTTACAACAGTCCCTTTCCTGTTCCTTCTTACAGATTTCTTCTTAACCACTATAGATGTACGTCTATGAGGCCTATATATAGCATGAGCCCTATGTACTCTTAGAGTGTGTACCGGTCGATAATGCACATTGTACCTAATTCTTCTTTGATGAAAAACTCTCCAAGGATGTGGTCGCCATGGTTTCCAATACCTAGGATACAAAGTCCACCGCCAAGGTGATACCCAAACGCGATAACGAGGACCGTAAATATAACCGACAGCCGGCCAAGACCAAACATTAACAACTACAGGTTCGTAAGTTGTTTTATGAACAACTACTACCTTGTTTGTGACGGAACTCACAGGTTCAACAATTATATCTGAACCATATAAATCCTCATCTCCTATTATTTGTAGAACAACCTTATTATTTCCTGTTTTTTCCATTTCAATTACTGCAATATCCTGAGATTCATTCTCATTGATATCAACTTGCAGCACGATAGCATGACTTTCTCCTTCGGCAGCGTCATTCACTTTAATATAATCAATATAACCATCTTCATTTAAGTCTAAGTTGCTGACATTTGAATTTGGATCATTTATTTTTTTTTCAAAATATTCTAGTGTATTTGATTGTTTAAACATTTCCAAAGCTCCTTCGAGACTGAAATTATCTCCTAGCATTCCTGTACTATCGACTTTTGAACTAGCATTCAGATTCATTTGAGAAAAAAGTAAAACAAAGAATAAAACTACAGACATTTTTTTCATTTTCATCAATTTTAAATTATATAATATTTTGCTTATACTAGATTGTTATAAAATTTTATATTACTTAATTTCTATACCGTTTTAGTATAACATCATCAATATAGACTTTTACAAATATAAAAGGTTTAATTAGTATCTGTCCATAAAGTCATTAAAATTTAAAAATATTCTTTTTGCGATATCATATAACTATACAGATAGAATCATTTGGACTTTCTATCTCAAGGTTTTGGATACAGAGAATACACCGAAGTTCAACAATCTTGACATGTTTTATACAAGTTAAACTTATTTATTTGCTATTTTGTAGTATCTTTGGTGTTGAAATAATTTCTTTTACTATTTATCACAAAAAAACAATTGTCATGAAAATAAAAATTTTGTTAGTTTTACTTCCATTACTATTTCTTGGATTAGTCTCTTGTAAAGATAATAATTCAACTTCTGAAAAAGAATCAAAAGCTACGACAACTAAAGAAAAAGAAATCGTTCCCAAAGTTAAAAATGAAGTTCAAGTAGGTGAAGAAAAGCTTGTATACAAAGTCAGCCTTGGAGTTTTGCCCGATTTAGCGTACAAAGGAGAAGGAATGAAAGTTGCAAAAGTGCATAAAGACAGGCCGGGGTTTGTCGGAGGCTTAAAAGATGGTGATATTATAACAGAAATAAACGGCAAAAAAATCAAAGATTTGATAGAATATACAAGATCATTGGGGATTTATAAAAAAGGTGATTCGGTAGAAATAACAATAGACAGAAACGGAAAAACAGTTAAAACTAAAATTGTTTTTGATTAATACTAATAATTGTTAATAGTGGTGAGATATTTAAAAATATCTATTTTAGTTGTAGTAATATTTTTACTTAAACCGGGGTCTCTTTGTGCAACACACAATAGAGCAGGTGAAATTACTTTCATACAAACCGGACCACTAACCATAAAAGCAACAATTACTCTTTATACTAAAACTAGTAGTGTCGCAGCAGACAGGGATAGTATTGTTATTTTTTGGGGTGATGGCACAAGCGAATTTCTACTTAGGGCAAATGGCTGGGGATATCCACAGCCAAACGACGTAAAAATCAGCTACTACACTGGAAGTCACACCTTTCCTTCTAGAGCCAAGTATACAATGTCTATGCAAGACCCCAACAGGATTGCTGGAATACTCAACGTGAATTTTCCTGACAGTGAGGCCATACCATTTTATTTGGAAACGACATTTTCATTTTTAAACACCCAATTTCAAGGTGTAAACAATTCGGTTGTCCTGCTTCAACCACCCATTGACATCGGATGTATTGGAGAGGTTTTTAAACATAATCCCAATGCTTATGATATAGACGGGGATAGTATCGCTTATGAATTAATCATACCTCTTCAAAGTGAAAACACACCCGTTTTGGGTTACAAATGGCCTGACGCAATCACACCCGGGCAGGATAATAAACTTATCTTTGATAACAAGACCGGAGATATTGTATGGGACAGTCCTCAAAAAGCCGGTGAATACAATATTGCATTTAAAGTCAATGAATACAGAAATGGAGTATTGATAACATCCATTATAAGAGATATGCAAATTCTAATATTGGACAACTGTAAAAGCAAACCGCCTATATTAGATATACCGGAAGACCTTTGTATCATAGCGGGAGATACATTAAGCCTTACTATTACAGCAACCGATCCAGATTCTGGGCAAAAAGTACTTATTAATGCTACCGGAAAGCCATTAAACTCAATTTTTGGAAAAGCTGTACTTGAAAATAATAATATCTTTCAATTACCTCCCATTTCTTCATTATTTACATGGGAGACTACTTGTGAACAAATAGAAAAGACGTATTATCAAGTTATATTTAAAGCAATGGATAATTCATTATCGGAAAATTCAGGTTTAATAGACTTAAAGGCTCTTAAAATTAAAATATCCGGAGATTCTCCTAAAAATCTCAATGCTTTTTCAGAAAATAATTCTATTAAACTGACATGGGACTATCCTTATCCTTGTATCAATTCCATAAATGGGTATTTTAGAGGTTTTTCAATTTGGAGAAAAGAAAATTCAAATAATTTCAAAATTGACACCTGCTCACCGGGGCTTGAGGGTAAAGGCTATAAGATCATTAAATACCTTACTGAAGATAATGATGCTATTAATTATTATTATATTGATACAAAAACAGAAAAAGGTAAAACTTATTGTTACAGAGTTCTCGCAGAGTTTGCTCATACTACTTTTAACGGATTTCCGTATAACCCAATCCAAAGTCTTGCTAGTAATGAGTCCTGCGAATATGTGCCGGATGACAGCCCATATTTGACCAAAGTTAGTGTATTAAAAACAGACAATGCAAATGGAAAAATAGAAGTAAATTGGATAAAACCAGATATTTCTATTTTTGATACAATTAAATATCCACCTCCTTACAAATACCTTTTATTAAGAGCTGATAGTCTGAATAGCATAGATTTTACGAATGTAACCGGTGCTATTTTTGAATATAACAATTACTATTCTCAAGACACTATGAGATTTATTGACGATAATTTAGATACTCGCAACAAGCAATTTAAATATATTGTCAAACTTTTCTCAAATAATATTTTGCAGTCAATATCAAGAGAGGCTTCGTCAATTTTCCTGGTTGCTGAGGGTAAAGACAACAAAGTAGATCTTAGCTTCAGCACAATAACTCCTTGGACAAACCACGAGTATTCCTATTTCAAAAAAAATAACAATACCGGTGAAATGGAGCTAATGGCAACAACCAAATCTCAAGAGTTTACAGATACCAATGTCACCAATAATATCAATTATTGCTATAAGATTGTCAGTATCGGCAAGTTGGGAAGTAAGCCATTTATTATTAACAATTCGTCACAAGAAACATGCATAAAACCGATAGACAATGAAAAACCCTGTCAATTAATTACAGAAGTCTTCAATGATTGTTCTGAAATAGGTAGTAATACTGAAATTGATATTAAAAACCATATTTCCTGGAGTTTTCCCGAAGATTGTAAAAGCAAAAATGATATTAATAAATTTGAAGTTTATTATTCTAATTCAAAGGACAGTACTTTTATTCTACTTTATACTATTGATGATCCTTCTCGTTTTGATACCAGTCACCTTTCCATTGAATATGCAGGTTGTTATTATGTCATAGCAATAGACAATAATGGAAACAAAAGCAATATTGGTAATATTGTCTGTGCCGAAAACTGTCCATTGTATGCACTCCCTAATACATTTACTCCAAACGCTGACACATACAACGATTTATTCGTACCAATAATAAAAAGACATATAAACAGTATCGACTTTAGAGTCTATAGCAAAGCAGGAAGTCTAGTTTACTCTACTACTAACCCTGAAATAAATTGGGATGGAACTACTTCCTCAGGTAGCCTGCTAAAAGCCGGAACATATTACTATAAATGCGATGTTTTCTCCGGAACATCGAAAATAAAAGCATTAAAAGGATATATAGAGATTATTTATTGACTCTCCTATATTTCCTAATCATTTCAACAGCATTTTTAACAATGTTTTCTTCTGTGATGCCATATTGTTTGTACAAAACAGAATAAGGTGCTGAAGCTCCAAAATGAGCTATACCGATTATTCTACCCTGCTCACCAACATATTTAATCCATGATGAAGGATGTCCAGCTTCAATTGCTATACGCAATTTACATTTTGGATACAAAACACTATTCTTGTATACCGTTGATTGTTTCTCAAAAAGCTCGAGTGATGGCATGGATACTACCCTTACTTTTATTCCTTTTGCATTTAGCTTCTTTTTAGCATTAACAGCGATTTCTACTTCCGATCCGGAGGCTATCAATATAATCTGAAACCCACTATCTTGAGTTAATACATACCCCCCTCTTTCTGCCTTATCAGCATTAGCAAAAGCTCCTCTTTTTCTTATATATGTAGGCAGATTTTGTCTTGATAAAAACAGATTTGTCGGACCATCGTGTCTTTTTAAGGCCACCTTCCATCCAATAACTGTTTCATGTGCATCCATTGGCCTAAAATTAACAACATTCGGTATTAGCCTTAATGATGCTAATTGTTCGATTGGTTGATGCGTCGGCCCATCTTCTCCCAAACCAATTGAATCATGTGTCAAAACAAAAATGGACTGCAATTTCATAAGTGCTGCCATTCGCAATGACGGTCTAAAATAATCGGAAAAGACCATAAATGTACCACTATAAGGAATCAAACCGCTAAATTCTGCGATACCGTTCATTATCCCTGCCATGCCATGTTCTCTAATCCCAAAATGAATATATCTTCCTTCTCTTTCTTCTTTTGTAAACACCTCAACATCCTTTGTTTTAGTCTTATTTGATGGGGTCAAATCAGCTGAACCCCCAATTAATGAGGGGATCTTGTCAAATATTCTGTTTAAAACTAATAAAGAAGCAGAGCGAGTGGCAATACTTTCAGGAAATTCAAAATTATTTAAATTAAAAATGCTCTCCTCAAACTCTTTATTCAAAATTTGGTTTAACAGCTTTGATTTTTTCTTTTTCTTTTTGTTAAACTCCTCAAATCTTTTGTACCAACCATCGTAGCTTTCTTTATTTTTATCGACAACAGAAGTTGTTAATTTATACACTTTGTCATCTACAAAAAATTCTTCTAATGAGATGCCAAGATTCTTTTTTGTCAATTTAATCTCTTCTTTTCCCAATGGTGAACCATGAACATTACTCGTTCCTGCTTTATTTGGACTACCATACCCTATGATAGTATTGCAAATAATCAATGTTGGTTTTGCTTCTACACCAATTGCAAATTCTATGGATTTCCTTATATTTTTATAATTATGCCCATCTACACTTATCACCTCCCAACCATATGCTTCAAATCTTTTCTTTACATCATCATCAGATGACAAGTTAAGATTACCGTCAATAGTAATGTTATTATAATCATAGAAAACAATTAGCTTATCCAATCCCAAATGTCCTGCAAGAGAAGCTACTTCATGTGATATACCTTCTTCCATATCTCCATCGCCTACAAAAACATACGTATGGTTGTCTATAATTTTATTTTTCTTAGTATTAACAAGTTCTGCTATGTGACTTGAAGCAATAGACAAACCTACCGCATTTGCAAAACCCTGTCCAAGCGGTCCTGTGGTTGTTTCTACACCGGGAGTATGTCTATATTCAGGATGCCCGGGTGTCTTGCTCCCCCACTGCCTAAATTCCTTAATATCCTCAATACTTAAATCATACCCATATAAATGTAGCAAACTATAGAGCAACATGCTTCCGTGACCACCTGACAAAACAAATCTATCTCTATTTAACCAATTTGGATCTTCAGGATTAAAACTTAAAAACTCAGAAAATAAAACAGACGCCACATCTGCCATTCCCATTGGCAATCCGGGATGTCCTGAATTTGCTTTTTGAATAGCATCTATTGACAGACTTCTAATCGTATTCGCTATTCTTCTTAATTCTTTTGATTTCATTATTATTTTTCTTTAAACTTTTGACTTTTACTTTCTCCTTTAACACTTCCTTGATTAACAAAATTTACTTAAATAATCAACCTAACTCCTCCCAATTCTTCAATTTTAAAAGGAAACTTATTACTTGGTGAACCGATAAACATAAAGTTAACCGGAATATTCCATTTTTCAGAAAGGCTTTTAATCAATTTCGGCGTAAACACTCCCTTCTCAACTACAAATTCAACATCAATTTCAGGGTATTCCTTGTCGAGAAACTCTATCTCCTGATAAATATTTTCCGGTAGCTCCTGCCCGTCTGGTAAAACAGTAACTATTTTTAATTTGCGAGTATGTTCATTTTGTCTAATATAAAGCATGACCTTGTTTAATGTTGCAATATTATCACCTTTAGTAAAAAACACAAACTCCTGATCATTTATTCTGTCAACCATTCGTTGTATTTCTTTATCAGATCTTATTGCAAATGCACGAATAGGATCAAAAACAGAATCAAGTGCATATAATAAAAACCTCAGTAGTATTGTCCTATTAAGCATAATCAAAATAAACAAAATTGAAGGTATAAAATAATACAAAAACACAGTTAGATTACTTGGTAAATCATTCTTCGGAGGCATAAATACATTTCCTAAAAGTGCAATCACCACCGCCAATATAGCAATAAAAACCGCAAAATAACTCGCTCTTTCAGGTCTGGGCAATTTACTTCTTTTCACCTTTAATAATATATTACCTATACCAAACAAAGACATTACAGATAAAAATGATATAGTATAAACTCCGGCAAGCAACTTAACATTTCCTTTGGTGATCAACAAGACTGATACCGACAATATGAAAAACATAATAATAATTCTATAAGAACTACCTCTTTTATTCTTCTTTAAAAAATACTGTGGCAAAATTCTATCCAAAGTCATACGTTCAAGTAAACCGGAAACACCAACAAAACTCGTAAGCACCGCCCCACTCAATACTAAAAATGCATCAATAGCAATAAGAGAAGCAACCCAACTACCTCCGACATGATTTGCCATCTCAATAAGTAGTGTATTCTGATAATCCTCACTTTGCAATATAGGCAAAGCAAATAAAGCTAGTGCAAAAACAGCCATTAATGGGTTAATAATACTTACTATAGACCACATATTTTTAAGAGTTTTAGGAAAAACTCCGGCTTCCTGTTCTTCAACAAAATTGGCAGAACTTTCAAAACCTGACACCCCTAACATAGAAGCTGCAAAACCTAGAAAAATAGCCTTTGTAATACTACCTCCTTCAAGAGGTAAATGCCAATTTTCAAAGAAAGTACCAACTCCATTTTGCATAAGAAAATATATAATAAATACGCTAAGGATAAGCAATGAACCAAGATGAAATAAAAATATACCAATAGCTACTTTTGCCGATTCCGAAATCCCCCCTATTACAAGTAACGCAAAAATACCAAGCAAGGTTATTGTTGCCGGAATTATCGGCATAACAGGTAATAGATGATGCAAATAATGTATAGCTTCATTGGCTGATATTACTGCAGTTGCCATATAAGACAATAGAGTCAAAGTCGCAGCTACAGAAGCCATAGACTTACTAGTAGTATTCAACAAGGCATTATAAGCACCTCCGTTTAATGGTAATGCTCCAACAACTTCTCCATAAATTTTCCTGAAAAGAAACAAAACAAAGGAAACGATCAATAGTGTTATCCATGCATATTGTCCTGCGAAAGCAATTGCTAAAGCAGACACGTACAATACGGAAGAGCTAATATCATTTCCACAAATTGCAGTTGCGGCTAATTCATTTAATTTCTTGTGAACTTTAATTTTATTATCACTCATTTGTTTTTAATTTTATAATATAGCAATAGTCCTTTAAACTAATTTTAAAACATCTAATCTGTAAAGGCTTCGACACAAATTGACATCCAAACAACACATATTCAAAAGAACAAATAATAACCCACAAAAATAATGCTTTAGACCGTTATTAAAAATTTATTAACAAAAAATAAAAATTTTATTTATTTTTCTTGATATTTTTAAAAATCACAAGTCTTGATTTTTAATAAAACAAAAATATTTACTAATTTCACAGCCAATATTAAATTATAACAATTATTAATTATTTAACAAAGGTATTACGAGATTGATATTTCATATTATATTATTAATTTCGTGTTTTAAAAATATGCAAATAAATAAAACTAATAGAATGCAAAAACAAAAAATCCTTATAACCGGCTCTAATGGACAGATAGGTACGGTACTGGGAAATAAATTAATTGACATTTATGGCTTAGATAATGTTATCTTAACAGATATTGCAGAAAATAACCATAAAAATGGGATTTTTGAAAAATTAGATATTCTGAATATTCCTCACTTCAAAGAGCTAATTAAAGACTATAAAATCACGCAGATATTCCATTTGGCTTCCCTGTTATCTGCAAGTGGAGAAAGAAATCCAATGAGAACATGGAATATTAATTTCAATGGGTTATTAAATATACTAGATTTATCTAAGGCTAATAATATTGAAAAATTATTTTTCCCTAGCTCTATAGCCGTTTTTGGAAATACTACACCTAAAGAATACACAGAGCAAGACGTACCTTTGGTTCCGGATACTGTATACGGAATAGGGAAAGTAGCAGGTGAGCTTTGGTGCAATTATTATGCAAAAAGATATGGATTGGATGTAAGATCTCTCCGTTATCCTGGAATTATCAGCTATGAGTCAATGCCGGGAGGAGGTACAACTGATTATGCCGTTGAGATATTTCATTATGCTGTTAAAAACAAGAAATATTCTTGTTTTTTAGAAAAAGATACAGTTCTACCTATGATGTACATGGAAGATGCTATCAACGCTACAATACAACTAATGCAAGCTCCCTCTGAAAATATCAAATTGAGATATTCCTACAACTTAGGAGCTTTCAGCTTTTCTCCTGAAGAAATATACAATGAGATATTAAAACATATTCCTGAATTTGAAATTGAATACAAACCTGATTTCAGACAGAATATTGCCGACTCGTGGGTAAAGAGAATAGATGACTCAAGAGCAAGAAAAGATTGGGGCTGGAAGCCAAAATACAACTTTGAAAACATGGTGGAAGATATGATATTAAATTTGAAAAAATTATACAAAATTGCATCTAATAAAGAACAAGTTGGTTTGATAATTTAACTCCTATTTTATATTTTAAACAAACACTAATCAAAAGAATAAACATAAAGCAAATGAAAAAAGAAGATATTTACAAAGAAATTAGTTTAGAGCTGGAAGAAATCAAAGAGTCCGGACTATTCAAAACCGAAAGAATAATCAATAGCCCGCAAGGCGCCGAAATCACACTAAATACAGGGCAGAAAGTACTAAATTTTTGTGCAAACAACTACCTTGGATTATCTTCAAATAAAATTGTAACAGAAGGAGCAAAAGACGCAATAAACAGTAGAGGATATGGTATGTCTTCTGTTAGATTTATTTGTGGGACTCTTGATACTCATAAGGAGCTGGAAAAGAAGATTGCCAAATTTGTCGGCACAGAAGATGCAATATTATATTCCTCTGCTTTTGATGCTAATGGTGGTCTATTTGAACCCATTTTGGGAAAGGACGATGCGATTATTTCCGACACTTTAAACCATGCTTCAATAATAGATGGAGTAAGGCTTTGCAAAGCAAGAAGATACCGGTATATTTCTAATGATATGGAGGATCTAGAGAAACAATTGGTACTTGCTCAAAAAGAAAATGCAAGACGAATTCTCATAGCGACAGATGGAGTTTTCTCCATGGACGGAGTCATAGCCCAAATTGATAAAATCTGTGATTTAGGAGAAAAATATAATGCGTTGGTAATGGTGGACGACAGTCATGCTACCGGGTTTGTTGGTAAAAGAGGTAGAGGTAGTAGTGAACATTCAGGTGCATTTGGAAGACCGGATATTATCACAGGAACTTTTGGTAAAGCTTTAGGAGGAGCCTCAGGTGGTTTTATTGCAGCAAAACCTGAAATAGTAGAAATGTTAAGACAACGCTCAAGACCATATTTATTCTCAAATTCCTTAGCACCGTCAATAGTTGGAGCTACAATAAATGTCTTGGATAAATTGTCTTCATCAACAGAACTCAGAGACAAATTAGAGACTAACACAAAAAGATTTAGAGAAGGTATGACCAATGCCGGATTTGATATTGTTTCCGGTACTCATGCTATCGTTCCAATAATGCTATATGATGCAAAATTAGCTCAGACATTTGCAAATAAATTATTAGGTGAAGACATTTATGTTATCGGATTTTTCTATCCTGTAGTTCCTAAAGATAAAGCAAGAATCAGGGTTCAATTATCTGCAGCGCATAATCTTTTGCAGGTAGATAAAGCAATTAATGCATTTACAAAAATAGGAAAGGAACTTGGCGTTATTAAATAACAAAACAATAATTTATGAATTTCAAAAACAAAATAAAGTATCTTATTTTCTTATCAATAGTCTCAATTATCTCTTGCAAATCATCCAGAGTACATAAAGTGCTTAAAAACGTGACGTCAAAAGAAGGAAAGACCATTAATACCCTAATAGGGGATTGTATTGTAAAATATGACGCTTATGATAGGTTGTCAGGTAAACGAATTACCGAATTAAAACCGGAGGAGATATTTTCTTTTACTCATGATAAACTAAAACCGTATTTTACAGATAGACCTTTTCTTACTTGCTATGCCGGTTTATCTCGTAAAAGCTCAGAGTTTTTTCTTCTGCTAAAATTTATCGTGGATACAAAGTATATAAAAACAGGATATAATGGGATATCCAACAATAGTATGCTTAGGATTACTCTTATAGGAGGTGATAAGATATATTTGAAAAATATATTTAACAATCTGGGAACAAGAGATGTCGAGGGGAAAAATATAACTTATAATGGTATATACCCTATTTCAAAATCAGACTTAAAAACTCTTAAAAAAGTTGAAATAGATAAAATGGGGGTTGAATGGAATGGTGGAGTTGAAGAGTACGAGGTATATAATATTGATTTTTTAATCAAGCAATTAGAATGTTTAAATAAAATAAATGATAACTAACTATATGAAAAAGGTTTTAGTCGCAAACAGGGGGGAAATAGCAGTCAGAGTAATAAGATCATTGAAACAAATGGGAATTGTTGCCGTAGCAGTATATTCTGAAGCTGATAGAGATGCTCTTCACGTAAAAAATGCAGATGAAGCATATTTACTAGGTCCGGCTCCCTCCAATCAATCATATTTGTTGGGAGATAAAATAATTGAAATCGCAAAAGCAAATAATGTTGATGGGATACATCCGGGGTATGGTTTTCTAAGCGAAAACGCCGAATTTGCTACAAATGTTACTAATGCAGACATAGAGTTTATCGGACCAAAACCCGATTCAATGCGCTTAATGGGTGATAAATTAGCTGCAAAAGAAACAGTAAGCAAGTATGATATCCCGATGGTTCCCGGTACTGATAGCGCACTAGTAGATATTGAAGAAGGTATAGAAGTAGCTAAACTGATTGGATTCCCAATATTAATTAAAGCTTCTGCCGGAGGAGGTGGTAAAGGAATGCGCATAGTCGAAAAAGAAGAAGACTTTAGAGAACAATTAAAAATGGCGATTAACGAAGCCAAATCTGCTTTTGGAAATGGTGCTGTTTTTATTGAAAAATACATCACATCACCGAGACATATTGAAATACAAATTCTCGCTGACAAGCATGGTAATTACATTTACTTAAATGAAAGAGAATGTAGCATACAAAGAAGACATCAAAAAGTAATCGAAGAAGCTCCTTCCGCTATAGTGACTCCGGAAATCAGAAAAAAACTAGGAGAAGCTGCAGTTTATGTAGCAAAGTCTTGCGATTATATAGGAGCAGGAACTGTAGAATTTTTAATGGATGAAAAACTTAATTTCTATTTTCTTGAAATGAATACAAGACTTCAGGTTGAACATCCTGTAACGGAATACATCACCGGATTAGATTTAGTTGAAGAGCAAATTAGAGTAGCTAGAGGAGAAACACTTCGTTTTAACCAAAAGGATATAGCTTTAAATGGACATTCTATCGAATTGAGAGTTTATGCAGAAGATCCCGAAAACAATTTCTTGCCAAGTATAGGAACACTTGAGACATATGTTGAACCAAAAGGTGATAATATCCGAGTTGACAGTGGATTTGAGCAAGGGATGGAAGTCCCAATCTATTACGACCCTATGTTGTCAAAACTAATAGTATATGGTAATGACCGAATTGAGGCTATTAACACAATGCTATATGCCATAAGAAAATATAAAATTAAGGGACTAAAAACAACTTTGGACTTTGGTGAATTTGTAATGAAACACAACGCTTTTGTTTCCGGTGATTTTGACACCAATTTTGTAAAAGAATATTTCACAAAAGAAGCTATTAAGGAAAATATCCAAGAAGAATCGACAGTAGCTGCTCTTTTTGCTGTAAAGCATTATATGAAAAACCAAAAAAAAATAATAGAACCTCTTCACGACCACGGTGCTTGGTGTGGTCTCAATGATTAACAAATCAAAATAGAATGAAATGCTAAAAGTTTTATCACCATTTGACAATAGCTTAATAAAAGAAATCCCTTTAGACAATGCGCAAAAAATAGAAAATGCATTGGCTCAGGCTTACAGATTATTTCATAACAGATCAAAGTGGATTCCACCTTATATAAGAATTGAGATATTGGATAAAACAGCAAAATTGATGTCAAGCAGAATTGATGAATTGACTATTTTAGCCGCTAAAGAAGGAGGAAAGCCATACAAAGACTCTAAAGTTGAAGTCCTAAGAGCTATCAATGGAGTAAAAATAGCAATGGAATCCATAGCTCAATTGAAAGGAGAACAGATTCCTATGGGTTTAACAGAGGCTTCACAAAATAGAATGGCATTTACTACAAGAGAACCAATCGGAGTCGTGGTTTCAATAAGTGCATTTAATCATCCTTTGAATTTAATCATTCACCAAACAGTAACTGCTATAGCTGCCGGATGCCCCGTAATAATAAAACCGGCATCCACTACCCCGCTTTCGTGTTTGAATTTTGTCGATATATTAAAAGAAGCCGGCTTACCCGATGGATGGTGTCAACCGATAGTCTGCAAAAGCAAACTAGCTCAAAAACTAGCTACTGATCCAAGAGTCAACTATTTATCATTTATAGGCTCTTCCAAAATAGGATGGTATCTACGGTCGCAATTGTCTCCGGGTACACGATGCGCATTGGAACACGGTGGGGTTGCGCCTGTAATTGTGGAAAAAGATGCAGATTTATCTAAAATGATTCCTGCATTAGTAAAAGGTGGATTTTATCATGCAGGTCAGGTATGTGTCTCAGTTCAAAAAATATTTGTTAACGAATCTATCATTGACCGGTTAACTAGTGATATGATAAAAGCAATAAAAAAGCTAAAGATAGGAAATCAATTAGATAAAGAAACCGATATAGGGCCTTTAATCTCCCCGTTAGAAGTAGACCGAGTAGAACAATGGGTAAATGAAGCCGTTGATGCAGGAGCAAAGTTACTCGTAGGTGGAAAAAGGATATCTGACACCTGCTTTGAACCAACAATTTTACTTAATCCTGATACAAATTCAAAAGTATCAACTGAAGAGATTTTTGGTCCGGTAGTCTGTATTTATACATACAAAACCCGAAAAAGCGCCATAGATTTAGCGAATAGTCTAAGCGTTCATTTTCAAGCTTCCGTATTCACAAAAAACCTAGACATCGCATTTAAAACAGTACAAAAACTCAATGCATCTGCCGTAATGATAAATGATCATACTGCATTTCGAGTAGACTGGATGCCATTTCAAGGCAGAGACACCTCCGGTATTGGTACAGGTGGCATTCAATACTCAATGCATGAAATGACAAGAGATAAATTAATAGTTTTAAAATTAGAGTCTTCCTGAGCTATCTACCATGATGCCGTCACCAATGCAAGATAAGGGCAAACTCCTATGGAACTGCTTTTGTCGAAAATAAATTTGTGACAACTTTTAGGACTTGAAAGCATGCGATAGCATGATTTCAAAGCCGGCTTAAAACCGCTTAACTTTATTCACAGTTTCGTCTGTCCTGTGTCCTTTGAACTTTTGCCTTTGAACTTTTGCCTTCACACTTACCTAACCACCGTCACATCTCCTGCCTTCTCTATCTTCTTGCCTTGGTGTGTAAGGAATACTGCATAGTAAACGTATACTCCCGGATTTACCGGTTTACCTTTGTACATACCATCCCATAGCTCAATGTCGATATTATTT
>Ga0256833_1000507_pt1 | contig 30547 bp, 26 predicted proteins | sample 356284metaG_FD_190535 | JGI IMG/M metagenome (GOLD analysis project Ga0256833, IMG submission 190535) | Hydrothermal vent microbial communities from Mid Atlantic Ridge, Atlantic Ocean - 356-284 | ecosystem: Environmental > Aquatic > Marine > Hydrothermal vents | place: Atlantic Ocean: Mid... | reverse complement strand
CGTCCCGCCGCCCACGAAGCGCAGATCCCAGACCTTCCGCTCGTTTTCAGTAAGCCCGGACAAAAACTCATCAAGCTCAGCCCTCTTTTCCGGATCGGCGATGAATTCCCGAATCAGCCGGATTGCTTCCTGAGACCGTGCCCGCCCCTCGGCTATCCGGCTCCCCCGGGAGAAGTTCTCATCCCACATCCGCCAGCCACGGAAAAGGACCCAATACTTGAGCAGCTCCTCGGAAACGGTATGACAAATGAAGATCACGCCCTCAAAGCGGTTCAGATTCTCAAGAAGAATCCAGCGCAGCTTCCCCTTTACCTCTTCCGGAATGCTCTCATCCCGGGCTATCTCCTGAATGATGGTCTTCACCCTTTCATAGGAGACGTTTGCCTGCTCCTTGAGCACCTTGAGCGGCCCGATGCATTCCCGAAGGGCTTCCACCAGGTCGTCAAGCTCCTCTTTGGAAAGAGGCCGGGGATGAATAGGCTCCCGGGCCCGGAAGTCAAGCTCCACGTCCTGAAGATACTTGAGCTCATCCGGAAGGTTCTCAAGCCTGACCACTTCACCCATCTTCTTCACCTCCACTTTCGGTCTCTACCTACAAACAAAACGGGGAAGGTCTATGTCTGCTTGTGAAATTTTTCCCATATCAAGAGAGAAAAAAATCGGAAGGGGAGGACTTATCCGGAAGGCTCGGGCCGGGATGAAGGGCTCAGCTTTTTATGAAGGGCTCAACATGGGTGGAAGAAGACAGGAGACGGAGGAGAATTCCCTTCCGTAGCGTCAAGCTGGTTTACCTTAACTTGAAGTAAACCTTCTTGACGCCTCGTAACTTCCCATTCTAACGAGATTTTTTGAGGGTGCAAAAATTCCGTGGCGGACACGGCGTAACACGAAAATCAGGATCGTGCTAAGGGGCTAGAGACGGGCCACGGCGTCTCGCAAAACTGCCGGGTTGAGGTGGGCATATCTTAACGTGGTTATGATCTGGCTATGCCCGAGCAGGGCCTGGATCTGCTGGATAGGAACGCCACGGAGGGCCAGCCAGCTGGCGAAAGTGTGTCTCAAATCGTGTATCCGGATATTCGGAAGGCCGGCTTTCCGGAGAGCTTTCTTGAATTCCTTCCGAAAATTACTATCCGAGTGCGGAAAAATCCTTCCAACCTCACCCTTTCCGCCGTTTTCCGCTCTTTTCGCCAGTATTTCTTTGACCCGTGGATGCATCGGGACCCCGAAGGCCTTCCCGCCCTTGGTCTTCGATCCCCGGATCAGGATGACCTCACCCTCAAGATCGACGTCTCCCCATCTGACCCGCAGCGCATCACCCAGTCTCAGCCCGGTATAGGTAAAGAACACCAGGAAATCCCGATAATGAGGATTTATGGCCTTTTCAAGTCGTAAAAATTCCTCTTCCGTCAAATACTTCCACTTATCGTCGTTATTTTCCGGGAGCTGGGAAAGCCCCAGGAGCGGGTTCTGTTCGATAAAACCCCATTCTACGGCCCGGGAGAGCATGTGGCGGACGAGGGCGATTTCCCGGTTGATGGTGGCGGGCCGGGCGCCTTCCGAAAGCCTCTTCTGCTGATAGGCCGTGGCAAGCTTTTTATCGATCCTTGCCAGGGTTCGATTACCAAAAAACGGCTTTACGTGTTTTTCCCAGCGCTGCTTCTTGATCTTGAAGTCTCTGTTATGGACCCGGCACCAGGCAGCGTATCGGGGCCAGAAATCGGCGAGTGTGTAGAAATTTCCCCAGTTATCCCCGTCCATCGCCTTCGCTTTCGCTTCTTCCTGCTTGAGCTTCAATTCTCTCGCTTTTGCGGCTGTTCTTGACGGCCCGATCCGTTCCCGCACCCGCCGACCACCTACCCACACGTCCACCCAATAGACCACGTCCGGCCCCAGGGGCGATCCGCATTTGACGCACTTCCTTACGGAGACGGAATTTCTGTATTTGCAGGCGGGGCATTCCTTCTTAAGAGCCATCCTTCCCTCCCGGTGTCCAAATGGTGTCCAGTGGTGTCCATAAGTGTTCGGCCGACCGACCGGGTCCTTTTTATCCCGGCCGGCAAAAATTGAGCAAATCTGATAACCCTTACTCAGTTAACAGAACAGGAAGGGAAACTCTGGACACCTATATGGACACCTGATTACGGGAGGGCTGAAAGGCCTGGTATTGGCGCGCCCGGGAGGACTCGAACCTCCAGCCTCTGGATTCGTAGTCCAACGCTCTATCCGGTTGAGCTACGGGCGCGCGCAAAAATAAGTTAACCCCTACTCTTCTGTTTGACAAGAGAGGCAAGAAGGTTTTAACTGCTGCCATGGAAAACCTCAAAAACCGCTTTAAAGAACTGATCTTCACCCTTGCCTCTATTCCAAGCCCCAGCGGTGAAGAGCGTGCAATTTTGGAGTATCTTTCCGACCGACTGGCACAAATCGGCCTCCCCCTTAAAAAACAGGATGTCCCCGACCGTTTTTATAATCTAATTGTAAACGAAAGCAAAAATCACCAGCTCCTTATCACCACTCATGTGGACACTGTTCCTCCCTGGCTGGGGATCTTTCCCCCTCGGATCAAAAATGACGTACTGGAAGGGCTTGGGGTTTGTGATGCTAAAGCTGGTGTGGCCATTATGCTTATGTTGCTTGAAGAGCGCAGCCGCCAAGGGAAACCAATTCCCGCCACCTTTGCTTTTGTTGTAGATGAAGAAAGAGAAGGGCAGGGTTCGGCCCTTTTGGCCCGTGAAAAACTACCCCCTTACGCCGTTGTCCTCGAACCTACAGATCTCAAAATTGCCATTGCTGAAGGGGGGTCGGTAGAATTCGAAATTCGTGTTCGCGGAAAAGCTGCACATGGAAGCTGTATTCCACAGGGAGAGAATGCTATAGAACGTGCTATAGAATTGGTCTCACGACTCAAAAGGCTCCCTTTTCTCTATTCGGAACACCCTTTAGTGGGCCCAGGAGGGCTAAATGTAGAACGCTTTAGCGGAGGTGATGGAGAACTCCGGGTACCAGATCTTTGTATTTTGGAAATAGACTTTCGGGTACTTCCCGGGCAAGACACCGAAGAGGTTATAGCAGAAATTAAAAAAATTTTAGAAGACACACCTTATGTGCACTACGTTATCAAGGATGTTTCAGAACCCTTTGCTATCTCAAACGATTCTCCTATTGTGCAAAAAATTTGCCGAGCATATCAAAAAGCCTTGGGCGAGGAACCGGAGCTCTCAGGGATGCCTAGCTGGACTGATGCGGCTCACCTTTATGCCGCGGGGGTAGAACCAGTAGTTTTTGGGCCCGGAGACCTGGCCAGGTGTCATACACCAGAAGAGCTCATCGATCTTTCTGACGTAGTAGAGGCTTTCTCTGTCTTGGATACCTTGCTGGATATCTTGGCTGAAGAAAGTTCTTCTTGAAGATCTTTTTCCATCCGAAGCCAAGCCCCTTGCCTAGAAGTCACTCTGAAACCCAGGCATTCGTAAAAACGCTGGGCACTTTCATTTTTTTCTCCCACCCAGAGGGCAACCTTTTTAAAGCCTTTGTTTTTCAAATATTCCAGAGCGGTTTTCATAAGTAGTTTTCCCAGACCCCGTCCTTGATAGGCTGGATCAACTACAAGTTCGTGAATCTCTGGAACTTGCTCTCCTTGAAAGCGACAATTTGCTTCTACGACGATAAATCCTACCGGATGCTCACCATCGAAAGCTACAAAAAAACCCCCATCAGCATGCTTTATAAGCCATTTAAGGTAGCGCTTTACCCGGCCCGGATCACGATAGGCATAAAGATAGTCTTCTTGATACGCATCTAAATAAATACGTTTAAGTTCTGAAGCCAGAGGTTTTATGTCTTTTATCTGTTTTACGATGATTTTTTCTTTATTTTTGTCGGCCATTGTCGTATACTCAAATGAAAAGGGGGATGTTATGTCGATAAAGTATTTAATCCTTTCTGATCTGCATCTTGGTGAAGAAGATAGTCTCTTAACAAATTTAAAGCCAGGGGTAGATGAGATAGACCCCTTAAAGCCGTCTCCAGTTCTTACCAAATTTGCCGCTTGTTTGGAAGAACTTATTTCTCCCGAAACCAAGAAGCCATATTTGGTTGTTCTAGGAGATGGTCTCGAAATGGCCCTTGCACATTTTAACCAAGCGGCCATGGCCTTTGAACGTCTGGTGGAAGAACTTTTCCTTAAAAGACAACTTTTTAAGGGTTTAATCTACGTGCCAGGAAATCACGATCATCATCTCTGGGAAACCGCACGTGAGGTTCAATACAGTAGTTATTTGGCAAGAAAAATATCCCCTGGAAGTAAATTTCCAGAACCATGGCATATTTCTAACGCTTTTCCCACCAAAGATTACCATTATGTTCCATCGCCTTTTATTGCCAAATTTTTGGGCCGTTTTGATTTGCTCAAAGATTTCTTTGTAGGAATGGTTTATCCCGTATTTGGCCTCTTAGCCAAAGAAGACCGCAGGATTATTTGCATGCATCACGGACATTTAATAGAAAGCATCTACCGTCTGATGAGTAAATTGCGGGTGATGCTTTTTCCTGAAGAGAAAGAACCAAAAACTCTAGATCAGATTGAAAAAGAAAATTTTGCCTGGATAGATTTTTTCTGGTCCACAATGGGCAGATCTGGCCCTGCTGGTAAGAAAATAGAGAGCATTTATGAACGTCTTTTGGTGCCCGCTACTTTCAAAGACTTGATAAAGAGATTGGCCAATGTTTTGGCAAAAAATTTTGATATTCCTTTAGTGCCGGAAAGATGGGAAGACGAGGTCTTCGAAAAAATTCTTCAAAAACTAACAGAAAGGAAATTTCTACCTGAACGCAGAATGACGGAAAAGAATCTCTCTCCGCATACAGAAAAAGAATTACGTTGGTTTGTAGAAGGGCCTCTTTTGGAGGAGATTAAAAAAGTACTCCCGGTTGATGAGGAAGAGTTAGCACAGTATGAATTTAACTTCATTTTTGGGCATACCCACAAGCCTTTTGCAAGACTTGATAAGTTTTATCCCTACCGTTTCTGGACAAAGGTGTTAAACACCGGAGGTTGGATAGTAGATCGCTTGGAACTTTTACCTATTTATGGTGCAAATTTGGTTTTGATAAATGATACCTATGAAATAGTAAATATTGAGCTTTTTCGTTTGGGGAGCTACGAGCGGCCCAGAGTTTCTCGGGTAAAAAGCCCGGATGAAGGCCTTTCTTCCTTCGAAAAAGAAATAGCCAAAAGATTAGAACCTAAAATTTGGCAGGAATTTGTTGAAATTGTCCAAGCTGCGGCTCAGGTACGGGTAAGTCACCTAAGAGAACGCATCTTCAGTTCTTAGGGAATCGATTATCTTCCTGATAAGCTCTTTGGGGGGCTCTTCGTAAAAAACCGGGGCCCCTATCTCTTTTAAGAGGACAAAGACAAGCTTTCCGCGCCAGACCTTTTTATCGGCGCGTAGATGAGCTTCGATTTTGGCAGGGTCTAACTCTTTGGGAATACGCACGGGAAGACCTAGTTTTCTGAGAAGGGCCTCCAGAGGAGTACTCAAATCTCTTTGAGCCAGCCCTAGCTCTTCAGACAGCCTGGCTGCAGCCACCATACCAATGCTCACACAAAAACCATGGAGTATTTCATAATTTGCCGCAGCCTCTATGGCATGACCAAGTGTGTGGCCAAAATTAAGGATACGCCTCAACCCTCCCTCTTTTTCATCGCGTGAGACGATGTCAGCCTTAATACGGCAACTTTCAAAAATGATGTGTTCTAAAGCTGAAGCGTCATAATTTAAAAGGGCCGAGGCATTTTCTTCTAGGAATTGGAAGAGTTCGGGGCTTGCAATACAACCATACTTTACCACTTCTGCCAGTCCGTTTTTTAAATGTTCAAAAGGAAGAGTAGCAAGAACTCCGTAATCGATATAAACCCGCCAAGGCTGATAAAAAGTCCCCAAAAGATTTTTGCCTTCGGGAAGATCAACACCGGTCTTCCCGCCTACGGAGCTATCTACCTGGGCAAGGAGAGTAGTAGGAATCTGGACATAAGGAATCCCGCGGAGATAGATAGAAGCCAAAAAACCAGCAACATCTCCGGTGACCCCTCCCCCCAAGGCGATTAGCGCACATTTGCGGTCAAAACCAGCCCTCACCATTGCTCTGGCAAGTTTTACTACGGTGTCCATGTTTTTAGAGGCTTCACCGGCTTGGAAAACAAAGAGCTCACTTTTAAGGCCAACTTCTTCGAGGAGACGTTTTAGATCTCCCCCCAGGAGTTCTGAAACGTTGCTATCGGAGATGATGGCATAACGGTATCCTAAAGAAAGGGCCTTTAAATCTTCTGGAACTTCAGTTAAAAGTCCCCCTTCGATTAAAATTTCATAAGGATGAGAGGTTTCAACTTTAATCTGCCGCATGATTTTCCTATACCAGCTTCTCCCAAAAGCGCAAAGAGAAAAGCTTGCCGTCAAAGGTTAGCCTGTGCTACTCAATGAAAGATGCGAGAAATAAGTCCTCAGGAAGTCTCGCAACGAGTTGCCACGGCGGTAATTGAAGCCTGCCGTATTTTGCCTTCCGAGGTCTTAGAGACCTTTGAGAAAGCACGTCAAAAAGAAATATCTCCTCTTGGGTGCAGGGTCTTTGATATTCTTCTTGAAAACGCCGAGATCGCTGCTGAAAAGGGGCTTCCTCTGTGTCAAGATACAGGAATTGCCGTAATTTTTGTAGAACTTGGCGAAGAGGTCCGAGTAAAAAAACTTATCGAGGCTATTAATGAGGGTGTAGCCCGGGGATATCAAGAAGGATTTTTGCGCAAATCTGTAGCAGACCCTTTGACTCGCGAAAATACAGGAACCAATACCCCTGCTGTTATCCATTTAGATATTGTTTCGGGGGATCGTCTTCGCCTAGCAATAATGCCCAAGGGGTGCGGGAGCGAAAATATGAGCCGCTTGGCCATGCTTCCTCCTGCTGCCGGAAAAGAAGGAATCAAAAAATTTATATTAGAGACTGTAGCCCAAGCCGGGCCAAACCCCTGCCCGCCTATCATTGTTGGGGTGGGGATCGGAGGCACTTTTGAAAAAGCAGCACTCCTTGCCAAGAAGGCCCTTTTGCGTCCTTTAGGAATAAGTTCTCCTAGAGAAGATGTTGCTAAGCTGGAAAAAGAACTCCTTGAAGAGATAAATCGACTAGGAATAGGCCCTTTGGGTTTTGGAGGATGTACCACCGCTCTTGCGGTACATATAGAAACCTTTCCTACCCACATAGCCAGTCTTCCTGTAGCGGTAAATATTCAATGTCACGCTGCCAGGCTAAAGTGGGTAGAAATATAGCTGGAGGAGAGAAATGTTAGAGATAGAGATTCCCCGCTTTGGGAAATTCACCCTAAAACACCTAGTATTTGACTTTAATGGCACTTTAGCAGTAGATGGGCATCTCAAGCCCGGGGTAAAAGAGCGTTTGCTTGAGCTTTCAAAAAGTCTTTCTCTTCATGTTATTACAGCTGACACTTTCGGAAGGGCCAAAAAGGCCCTTTATGAAATACCCTGTAAACTTGTTATTTTAACACCCGGAGAAGCTCACGATGAGGCCAAATTGAAATATGTTGAAGAGCTTGGCCCCCAATATGTGGCAGCCATTGGAAACGGAGAAAACGATATCCTCATGCTTTCTGAAGCGGCTTTAGGTATTGCTGTCCTCCTGGAAGAAGGTGTAGCCAAAGAAGCAATTTTGGCGGCAGATATTTTGGTGAGGGATATCCTTGACGCCTTAGATTTATTCCTCAAACCTTTAAGACTCAAGGCCACTCTCAGACGTTGATGACCCAAAATATCCTCCTGGCCCTGGCTGCTATTATTGCAATTGGAATCCTTTCTCAATGGCTGGCCTGGATTCTAAGACTCCCCTCTATCATTTTGCTCCTCCTTGCCGGACTTACTCTTGGACCTTTTACAGGTTTTTTAAACCCTGACCTCCTTTTAGGAAATTTTCTTACTCCGCTTGTTTCGGCCTCGATAGCGGTCATCCTCTTTGAAGGAAGTCTTAACCTGCGCTTTGAAGAAATCCGGAACAAAGCCACGTTCGTTATCAATCTCGTTAGCATTGGAGCTCTGGTAACCTGGTTTGGTATTGCTCTTTTAGCCCGGTTGCTGCTGGGCCTTTCCTGGCCTGTGGCAATTCTCCTGGGGGCCATTCTCATAGTGTCTGGTCCCACGGTTATCGCCCCCCTTCTCAATCATTCTCGCCCAAGAAGGCCTTTAGGAGCTATTCTCAAGTGGGAGAGTATTCTCATAGATCCTTTAGGGGCCATTTGTGCCGTCCTGGTTTTTGAAACCATAACCCACGAAAGGAGCGGGATTTGGCCGGCCTTGGCCCTTTTGAAGACACTCTTTCTTGGGTTTGGGGTCGGTTATTCTCTGGCGAAAATTCTCATCTGGGTGATGCGCCGATATTTTGTCCCGGAATATTTAGAAGTGCCCTTCTTTTTGATGTTTGTAATGATTGGTTTTGCGACTACATCTTATCTCCAGCCTGAAACTGGTCTCCTCACCGTAACTGTAATGGGGGCTTATCTTGCCAACCAAAATGTAATCTCTATTAAACACGTGGCTGCATTTAAAGAAAATTTAGCCACTCCTCTTCTTGCCAACCTCTTCATTTTATTGGCAGCTAGACTCGACCCATCTTCTTTGCAAGAAATCTCTTTGAAAGAGATTCTTTTCCTTGGGGCTATCATTTTTTTGATACGACCTCTGGCGGTTTTTACTTCATCTATAGGTTCTGGACTCCGTTTGCGAGAAAAACTTTTTCTCTCAGGCATTGCCCCTCGAGGAATTGTGGCGGCAGCTATGGCCTCCCTTTTTGCCCTTCATCTCAGGAGTTTAGGCTTTCCAGAGGCAGAAAAGCTGGTAACACTTACTTTTCTAGTCATTTTGGCAACAGTCTTTTTAAACGGGCTCTGGGCCCGTCCTTTGGCCTGTTTTCTCAAAGTTTGCCAGCGAGATCCTAACGGTGTGCTCTTCGTAGGGGCCCACGATTGGGCCCGAGAAATGGCGCGGGCCCTTCATGAAGAAGGTCTGGAAGTCCTTTTGGTGGATACCAATTGGTTCCACATCAAAGCGGCCGAACAGGATGGGCTACCACATTTTTACGCCAGTATATTTTCCGATTGCGTGCTTGAAGAGGTCGAATTCGAGGGACTTGGAAAACTTTTGGCCCTCACCGCTAATGACGAAGTTAATTCACTAGCGGTAGTTCATTTTGCAGAAATTTTCGGACGAAAAGAAGTTTACCAACTAGCTCCTTCTAGAGAAGTTACAGGTTGTTTGCGCTCTGCCCCTCACGCCAAAGGCCGTATCCTTTTTGCAGAAGAAGTCGATTTTCAGTATTTAGAATCCCTTTACAGGCGTGGATATGGCGTAAGAAAACTCCGTCTCTCAAAATATTTTACCTTTGAGAAGGCCTTTCGGTGTTTTAACGGTATGATGTTGCCTCTTTTTCTCCTCTCGGAAGATCGTAAGAAAGTACAGATCTATACCGCAGACTACAGACCCCGCCCCCGCCCACATCAACTCCTGATAGTTTTTGCTCCTCCTCAAAAATATTAACAATCTCCTTGCATCCCGTTCCAAAATACTTATCGTTTTTTCGGGCTCGAAAGGATTTTTGTGTTGATTCAGGGACTTTATTTAGAATTTTCCTAAAATATTGTTGACAAAATTTAAAAATTTTTCTAGGTAATGCCAGCAAAAATATAGTTGAGGAGGGATAGTTATGTGTGTACGTCCAGGAATTGCTGCGCCGGATTTTGAAGCGCAGGCCTATGTAAATGGTGAGATCAAGACGGTAAAACTTTCTGATTACAAGGGTAAATGGGTGGTAATTTTCTTCTACCCGGCAGATTTTACCTTTGTGTGACCCACGGAGCTTGCCGCAGTTGCGGCTCGTTATGACGAGTTTAAGAAACGTGGAGTAGAAGTCTTAGCTATTAGCACTGATACAGTCTTCACCCATAAAGTCTGGCAGGAAACAGAGCTTTCTAAGATGGTGCCAGGCGGTGTTCCCTTCCCGCTTCTTTGGGATGTCGCCGGAAAAATTGGCCAGCTTTACAGCATCTATGATGAAAAATTAGGTCTTAATTTGCGCGGCCGTTTCATTATTGATCCTGATGGTATTATCCAATCTATCGAAATGTTAAATGCCCCGGTTGGGCGTAACATCAACGAGCTCCTTCGCCAGATCGATGCCTTCCAATATGTACGTGAGCATGAGGGTGAGGCTTGCCCGGCAGAATGGCGTCCTGGCAAACCTACTCTTAAGCCGGCTCCAGATCTTGCGGGTAAGGTTTGGGAAGTTTGGAAACCAGAAAATCTCGATAATTAAATTGTAAGGAGCAGGATATGCAGAAATATCAGTGTTCAGTCTGTGGGTACATTTATGATCCAGCAGAAGGGGACCCCGAGAGGGATATTACTGAAGGGACCCCATTTGAAGAGTTACCGGAAGATTGGGTTTGCCCCGTATGTGGGGCACCCAAGTCGGCCTTTAACCCAGTAGATTAAAAGAAGGAGGAGGGGGAAAATGAAAACACTTTGGTGGTTAGCGGTAAGTTTCTTTTTAATAGTAGGGGCGGCTCAGGCTGCCGAGATGGGAAAGTTCAAGTATCACGATTTCAAAAAGCCCCAAAAGTGCGGGGCCTGTCATAAAGAAATCTTCCAGGAATGGAAAGAAACTCTTATGGCTCAAGCTTTCACCCATGAATGGGATCAAGTAGAATACTTTAAATTGGCTCTTCCTCACGCCTTAAAGGAACCCAAAGTAGCGGGTGTTAAAGCAGGTTGTATCGGATGCCATGCTCCTCTGGCCTTTTTAAGCGGAGATATCCCCCCCAAAGAAGCTTCCGCTGGCACCCGGGCCAATGAAGGGGTTTCTTGTGAGATTTGCCACAATATTACTGGTAGCACCGAAAAAGAGCCTTTTAATTTCAGCTACACCATTGAGCCTGGAAAGACCAAGATGGGCCCACGAGCTGATGCGAAACCCATGGGGCATAAGGTAAAACAGTCTGATTTCATCAGGTCTGCAGAGTTTTGCGCTACTTGCCACGATGAAGCCAGTCCTTACGGAGCTTGGGTTAAAGAAACTTACCGGGAATGGAAGGCCGGGCCTTACGCCAAAGAAGGGGTAGTATGTCAGGATTGTCACATGCATCGTGCTCCTGGCAAAGCTGCTGTTATGGGGCCAAAAAGGGCAGATATTGCTCACCACGTCTTTCAGGGGTCGCATTCTCCAACCAAACTTGCAGGAGCAGTTGATTTGGCCCTTTATGTAAATAAAAAGAAGGTTTCTAGTGGCGATCGGGTCAAAATCAGGGCGGTTCTCTTTAATGGAAAGGTCGGGCACAAGATCCCCTCTGGCTCTGCCGAAGAACGCATGCTTTGGCTTGAAGTCTGGGCTATTGATGCCAATGGTAAAAGCTGGCATCTCCCGGTGAAGAAAAAAGGTTTTACAGGTGAGGAATATACTATCGCCGATCCGAATGCTTACGCTTATTTTGCTATCGGTGAAATTATGGAAATCAAGAATTTCAAAGGCCTTAAACGCGATGGAAACGTGCCAGCAGGGGCGCGTATCTTTCGCCGGCCTTTCTTTGACCCGAAAGGTCGGATGACAATTTGTCAGTGGTATACAGCTAAAAATGACCTGGTGGATTATCGTATTGGTCCTCGGGAGACCAAAATTGAAGAATATGAGTTTGAAATTCCTGCTGAAGCAAAAGGGCCGATCACCATTAAGGCCAATCTCTTCTACTCTCAAATTCCAAGCTCTGTAGGTGAATTCTTCAAACTTCCAGAAGAAGAATACAAACCCATTCTGGTCAATTCGGCAGAAGTTGTCCTTAATCTTGAGTAAAAGGTTGGGATTCAAAAGGGGGAGAGCTCTCCCCCTTTAAAAAATCTTTGAAGAAGGAGGGGGTAAGATGAGATGGTTTTTGGCTTTGTTAACGGTTCTGGTTTTGGTTTCTTCCGGTACTGCCTTTGCTAAGGTAAGTGAAGCCACGGAAACTTGTATCTCTTGTCATGCTTCTGTAACCCCTGGCATTGTTGCAGAGTGGAAAAAGAGTCTTCACGCTCAGGTAACTCCAGCCCAAGCCCTCAAAAAAGACAAACTTTCGAGGCGCATTAGTACCGAAAAGGTTCCAGGAGAACTTGCCAATGTGGTGGTGGGATGTGCCGAATGTCACACTTTAAATCCCAAAAGCCACAAGGATACCTTTGAACACAATGGTTATCAGGTCCACATCGTAGTAACTCCTAAAGATTGTCAAACCTGCCACCCTACAGAAGTAGCTCAGTATGACAAAAACCTTATGTCTCAGGCCTATGCTAATCTCAAAGAAAATCCAGTTTATCATAACCTGGTTGATACTTCTTTAGGACCACAGGTGTTTAAAAATGGTAAACTTATTTATGAAAAACCTCATGATCTAACTCAAGCTGATGCCTGTCTTTATTGCCACGGTACCAAAATTGAAGTTAAAGGAATGGCGACCAGAGAAACTGAAATGGGAGAAATGGAATTTCCGGTACTTTCCGGATGGCCAAATAACGGCGTTGGCCGTATTAATCCCGATGGTTCTAAAGGTTCCTGTACTTCTTGTCATCCCCGTCATGCCTTTTCTATTGTGGTGGCTCGTAAACCTTACACCTGTGCTGAATGCCATAAAGGGCCAGATGTACCAGCTTACAAAGTTTATATGGTAAGCAAGCACGGGAATATTTTCTCTTCGTCTAAAAACAAATGGAATTTTAATGCGGTTCCCTGGACAGTAGGTAAGGATTTCACCGCTCCTACCTGTGCCACTTGTCATGCCAGTCTCATTGTAGATGAGGAAGGGAATGTGATTGCTGAGCGTTCTCATCAGATGAACGACCGAAGCGCCTGGCGTCTTTTTGGTCTCATTTACGCCCACCCGCATCCAAAAGATGCAGATACTACCAAGATTAAAAACAAAGCTGGTCTTCCTCTCCCCACAGAGCTTACGGGTGAACCCGTGGAGGCCTTCTTGATCAGCAAAAAAGAGATGGAAGCCCGCACTGCACGGATGAAAAAAGTATGCTCTGCCTGCCACGCTACCAGCTGGGTTGATGGCTTTTTTGTAAAGCTTGAAAAGGCCATTGAAACTACCAATAAGCAGACGTTAGCTGCCACTCAGATCCTTCTCGAGGCCTGGAATAAAGGCGTAGCTAAGGGGCTGCCCTCAAGTATCTTCGACGAAGCTATTGAGAAGATGTGGGTAGAACAATGGCTCTTTTATGCTAATTCGACTCGCTTTGCGGCAGCAATGGGTGGTGCGGATTACGGTGCCTTTGCTAATGGCCGTTGGTATCTCAACAAGAACCTACAACAAATGTCTGATTGGTTGAAGTTCTTACTCGAGGCTAAAGGGAAGTAATAAGAAGTGGGGCGAATGCCCCGCTTCTTTATTTCTCTAGTGGTTTTAGCTCAAACATAAGTTGCCCTTCTTCGACAGTATCATTTAATTTTACATGAATTGCCACTATCTGGGCATCAAAAGGAGCTACCACGGCGTTTTCCATCTTCATGGCTTCGATATTGGCTATTTCTTCTCCCTTGTGCACTATATCTCCTTCTTTTAAGGTTCCGCGTTCTGGATTTCCGATCCGCCAGACGTTTCCACTAATGGGTGCTCCGATCTGGTTAGGTCCTACAGCCTTTTTGATCTCTTTCTTTTTGGCCCGGGGAGTCTCTACAGTATAAACTCGCGTCTTATTGTTAACTTTCATTACCACATGAACTACGCCTTCATGTTCTGCTCCAACGGAGACAAGCTCTATGGCGTAAGGCTTTCCGTCTAACTCGAATTCTACTTTGTCTCCGGGCTTTTTAAGTCCTTCTCGCCAGACGTTGGTTGGAAGGACAAGGGGTGCCTGGCCATATTCATCTCGAAACTTGATGTATTCTACGGCATCCTTAGGATGCATGAGATAGAGAATAAATTCTTCCTCTGTGGGTTTGCGTTCTATCTTTTCTTCTAGTTCCTGACGCAGTTTGTCAAGGTCGTCTGGTTTTACCGTTTCAAGAGGAGATTTATCCGTACGTTCTTTAATTTTGTCCTGCCATTCGTCTCCAAAGGCACTTTGATAAACCCAATCTGCCGGCCACCCCTGGGGAAGACGGCCATATTTGCCAAGAATTAGGTTTTTAAAGTCTCCAGGGGCATTTCGGAAGATGGTGAGAAGCTCTTCTCTCTCCCAGGGTTCCATTTTGTCGAGATCTTGATCAACTTCTTCTACAAACTTTGTAAGAAGACGAATAAGGTGTTCTACGCCTTTCAGTCCACGTTCTTTGGCATATTTATTGACCATTCCCGAACAGGTAACCCAGGTGATTTGAGAGCCAGGGGTGACATCAAAATACTTTACAATACGGTTGTAAAGGGACATGACCCTCAGGATCTGAGGCATGAGATGGAGAAAACCACCTTTTTCCGCCTGCTCAAAGGAACTTGGGAAGGCTCCTCCTGGCATTTTGTGCTTGGTGACATTATGATCCAGACCTTTGAAGGGACTTTCAGCCCAGGCGTATTGATTGATCCATTCCCTCACTTTTTGGACGGCACCTTCGGCGGCTTCTCGATTCAGATGGACTTTAACTCCTGCCTCTTCAAGATAGGCGTGCACTCCAAGAATAGGTGGCTGACCGTAAAACCGGGTCAGAGAGTCTTCTTCCACGTCTAAGATCTTGGCCCCAGCCTGTGCCGCTGCCAGATAAGCTGGAAGAGCCAGGCCATCGGTGGTGTGCCGGTGATAATGGATTACTAGGTCGGGGTATTTTTGTTTGATGGCATCAATGAGCTGAGCGATCCGCTTGGGGCTACCAACACCTGCCATGTCTTTAATACAAAGCACTATTTCATCTATTCCTCCACAAAGAGCGACGATCTCGTCCACCACCGAAAGATAATATTCGTCGGTAGTCCATTCGGCCTGGGTGAAAGAAATAGCGGGTTCAAAAAGTCGACCCCTTTTCATCACGATTTCTGCCACGGTCTGCATATTGCGGATGTCATTCAAAAAGGAAAAACAGCGCCAGACATCGATATCTACCCTTGCTACCACGTATTCGATCACGTTTTTGGGATAAGGCCGGTAGCCCCAGAGATTGGTTTCTCGGATCAGGGTCTGAAGGAGGACCGAGGGCATCTTTTCCCGGAGGATACGTATTTCTTCAAAAGGGTCTTCCCTCCGGTTCATGATACCCACGTGCCACCGCGCGCCGCCATGGCATTCCGCACTGAAAAGCCCCATTTCCTCGTAGTAAGGCGCCAGAGTTGCCAGATCATAAATACGATGGCGGTTTTTGTAATCAGATTGACCGGCATCACGCATGCCGGTAGAGGTGAACATAACGCCATCTAAGTCGCGCAAAGCCTTAACGATTTCTCGCGGGGTCATTCCAGGTTTTACAATATTCCACATGGCTCCACTCCTTACATCCAAGGTTGAGGACCTAGGGCCGAGACCCTGGCCACAAATTTGGCAATTTTAAGCACTTCATCTTCCGTGCTCTTTTCTTTAAACATGGCTACCAGTTCATCCATGTGTTCTTCGATAAAAGTGGTAGAAAAATGGCCGGCCCGAAAAGAAGGATGACGGATAATAGCAAGCAAAAGCGGGGCAATGGTCTTGATCCCTTCTACCCGTAAATCCCTCCCGAGGGCGCGGTCCATAGTGCGGATAGCAGCCTCGCGATTTTGGCCTGCAGTCATGATAAGCATGATCAAGGAATCGTAATAAGGTGGAATATCTGCCCCCTCATATACTCCTTGTGAGATTCGCACTGCTGGCCCCTGAGGGAGCTGGAGTCGCGAGATAGTGCCGAAAGAAGGGCTAAAAGTAATAGGATCTTCGGCATTCAAGCGCACTTCCAGTGCCCAACGGTTGGCTTTGATCTCAGATTGCCGAATAGGAAGCTTTTTCCCTTCTGCTACGTCCAGCATTAAAGAGACTAGATCAAGGCCGGTGATAAGCTCCGTGACTCCATGTTCCACCTGAAGGCGGGTATTTACCTCAAGAAAATAAAATTTATTGGTGGCAGAATCAAAAATAAACTCCACCGTACCAGCAGAAGCGTAACCAATTTCGCGCATGAGACGTACTGCCGTAAAACAGATCTCTTCTCGCAAATCTTCGTCTATGGAAGGGGAAGGGGCTTCCTCAATGATCTTTTGGTTGCGGCGCTGAAGAGTACATTCTCTTTCAAAGAGATGAACCACTTTGCCGTGTTTGTCTGCCACAATCTGAACTTCTATGTGACGTCCCTTTTGAATATATTTTTCTGCCAGAAGGGCATCATCACCAAAAGCCTTCATGGCTTCAGATTTGGCCTGGTTAAAAGCAATGGGAAGCTGCTCTTCAGACTCGACCTTTACCATCCCCTTTCCACCACCGCCTTTGGCAGCCTTGAGCATGATGGGAAATTCTACCTTCTCTTCCCGAATCCAGCGTTTGATCTCTTCGATATCTTTCACATTGTCTATACCGGGGATGGTAGGTACATTAGCCTGTTTGGCATATTTTTTGGCCTGAACTTTATCTCCCATAGCCCGAATAACCTGCGGAGGAGGCCCAATCCAGATAAGACCTGCGTCTTCTACCATCTCAGCAAAATCGGCATTTTCAGCCAGAAAACCCCATCCGGGATGGATGGCATCTGCCCCTACCTTAAGGGCTGCACCGATGATTTTTTCCATATTTAGGTAAGACTCAAGAGGAGGTGCTTCTCCTATACAAACGGCTTGGTCTGCTAAACGTACGTGATAAGCAAGGCGGTCAGCCGTGCTGTAAACAGCAGTAGTTTTAATACGCCGGTCACGACAAGTATCCATGATCCGGACAGCAGGGACACCGCGATTGGCTATCAAGACGTGTGAGGTTTTCTTTTCCATAGAATCCTCCTGGAGCGGGATTCAGAGACTTTTATCTGGCTCAATTAATCGAAAATTTCGGATTTGGCAAAGGGGTTTGAAGGAAGAGATTAAGTCTTTTTAAGGAAACGCTGACGGGCTTTTTCGTAAAGGTTTCGCACCTCTTCGGGTGAAAGCCCGGCCCCCAAGCCAACCTGCTGGGCCATTTGTGCTGAAAGGAAATCTCCCGGGGCATGCCCATCGGAATTGATCACAAGAGGAGCTTCATACTTCCTTGCCAAAGAGGCAACGTGGCCGTTGGTAAGACAATGTCCTTTGCGTCCCGAAAGTTCGAGAAAGACACCCTTTTCAGCGGCAAGCTTTACTTCTTCTGGAGAAATAAGCCCTGGGTGAGCCAAAATATCAGCTCCCGCTTTGATGGCTGCAAGATTTGTCCCGGAGGCTACAGGCTCTACCAGAGTTTCCCCGTGAACAACGACTATTTCTGCCCCTAAAAGCCGGGCCCGTTGAACAAGCTCAGGAATCATCGCGGGAGGTACGTGAGTAAGCTCAATACCCGGGATGAGTTTGGTAGGAGAAAGTTGATTTAGGGCCCGCGCTGCGGTAATTATTCTCGGAATAATAAGGTCAATATTGGAATGATCCGCATGGTCTGTAATGGCTACGGCTTCATAACCCAAAACACTTACTCTGCGCAAAAGTTCGGCAGGGATTAATTCTCCGTCGCTGAAAACAGAATGACAATGAAAATCAAACATCACTACATCTTGTATTTACTAATGGCTGAAGGATCAAGCTTTTCGAGCAGTTCTTTGAGTTTTTCTTTATCTTGATCTTGCTCAACTCCACTGCCTTCCTGTTTTTGGGCCTCGGTTTTAGCAGCCTCTTCCAGAGCCTTGCTTTTTTCAAGCACCTGCTCATGCACCCAAATTTCAGCCCCTGTGCGAAGGGCTAGGGCCACAGCGTCGCTCGGACGAGCATCAATCTGTACCTCTCGACCGTCAATATCAAGGGTAATCAGGGCGTAATAAGTGTTGTCACGGAGATCACAGACTTCGATACGCGGAATTTTGATGCCAAGATGCTCTAAAATATTGATCATAAGATCGTGGGTCATAGGTCGAGAAAACTGAATATTTTCGAGCCTGGTAGCAATAGCAGTGGCCTCAAGCAGCCCAATCCAAATGGGAAGTGCCCGCTCCCCCTCTTCTTCTCGTAGAATCATTACCGGGCTGTTAGAGACCGGATCCAAGGCTATGGCTTGGACCTTCATTTTGACTTTCATTAAGACCCCCTAAGACTTTATTAGTTATTTGTTATGCGACCTCTCAAAGAGTGCAGCCCACATCCTTCAATCAAAACATGAACCAGCTTTCCTTTCAAATTTTCAGGACCACTAAAGTTTACCACATGGTTGGTGCGGGTACGTCCTGTCCAGAGTTCTGGATTTCCGGGGCTTTTCCCTTCCACCAATACTTCCACCACTTTTCCAAGATAAGATTCGTTTATCTCTCGGGTAATGCGCTCTTGAATCTCGTGAACTTTAGCCAGCCGACGAGCCTTTTCTTCTTCAGGTATTTTGTCTTCAAAATTGGTAGATCTAGCTAAAGGGCGATCTGAATATTTGAAAGAGAAAATTTCGTCAAAACGTACCTCTTCAAGGAGTCTGAGAGTCTCTTTGAAGTCTTCTTCGGTCTCTCCGGGAAAACCTACGATAATATCGGTAGTAAGGGCAATTTCTGGGCAAAATTTGCGCAATTTTTCCACTTTGGAAAGATATTCTTCCCTCGTATAACGGCGGTGCATACGCTTTAAGATCCGGTTTGACCCCGCTTGTACCGGAAGATGTAAATGTTCGCAAACCTCTGGAACCTCGGCAAAACAACGCATCAAGTTTTCGTCGAGATCTTTAGGATGGCTAGTGGTAAAACGGACCCTCCAAAGCCCAGAAATAGAAGCTACTTCACGCAAAAGCTCTGCAAAGGACGGAAACCCCCTCTCTTTGCGGCCATAAGAATTGACATTTTGCCCAAGGAGGGTAACCTCCCTAACCCCTTGTTTTACCAAGCATTCCACCTCGGCCAGAATATCTTCGGGAGGACGGCTAACCTCTCTGCCCCGGGTGTAGGGAACTACACAATAAGCACAGAAATTGTCACACCCCTGCATAATGGTTACAAAGGCCTTTACAGGTCGGTCACCATCAAGCTCCGGAAAAATTAAGGGCTGGCGAAAGTCTTTTTGGAAGTTAATATCCACCAGCGGGCCTTCCCCTCGCGAGATCTTCGCAAGAGCCTCCCGAAGGCGATAAACAGCCTGAGGTCCTAATACCAGATCTACGTGTGGAAGGCGCTTTAAAAGCCGTTCTCCCTCTTGCTGGGCAACGCAGCCACAAACTCCTATTATGAGTTCTGGACGTACTTTTTTAAGATGCTTGAGACGCCCTACGAGCCCATAAACTTTCTCTTCGGCCTTTTTCCGCACCGAACAAGTATTTACCAGAATAAGATCTGCTTCTTTAGGCTCCTGACAGGGGATATATTCTCCCTTTAAGAGCGCTAACATGCGCTCCGAGTCATATTCGTTCATCTGGCAACCAAAAGTTCTGATAAAGACTTTTTTCATCTTCCAAATGAAATATTCCAAAATTAAATATTTACGAAGGAAACCATCTCTACCCTGCTAACCGGAAATTTGGTTAAATATCCTTCAATTAGACCTTAAATTTGCAAAGGTCTTTTGGGGTATGTTTTTAAAAATTTTACCAAAAAGAGGAATTTTTAACAGCGCTATTGAAACTTATTGAAGAACCAAATTTCCCTTTGAGGGAGTAGAAAAATGTTAATCGCCGAAATCACCATGCCCGAATTCGAAGAAGGGCTAAACCTTACCCGCACCATTATACTACCTTTTGGGTCGGTTGAGGAACATGGCCCCCACTTGCCTTTAGGTACAGATACAATGCAGATGTATGAAATTGCTAAGCTCGCTGCTAAAAAGCGGCCTCTTTTTGTAGCTCCACCAATTTTTTATGGCCTTTGTCGCAGCACCGCTAAGCACCCTGGCACTATTTCTATTAGTGGAGAGTCATTAAAGGCCCTTGCACTTGATCTCCTCCACGCCTATTTTGCCCAAGGCTTGCGGAATTTTTTGATTCTTTCTGGTCATGCTGGTGGCACTCATCTTGCATATCTTCTGGATGCCGGAGAGATTTTTTTAAAACAACGAAAGGAGGCCCGGATAGCGGTGGCTTCTATCTTGGATCTCTTACAAATGGGAGCCCAAGATCTTTTAGAAACTCCTAAAGATTCCCATGCTGGAGAATTCGAAACCTCCCTCATAAAATATTTTTTCCCAGATCTGGTAAAAGGTGAGGCCCCCGAGGAATATCCTAACTTTCCAAAACCTATTTTGGTAAGGAACAAAAGAAAATTCTGGCCAGGGGGAGTTTGGGGGGATCCTACCAAAGCTTCTAAAGAAAAGGGGCACCTCTTTGCCGAGAGGCTGGCTACCGTTATAGTGCGGCTTGCAAATAAAATCGAAAATTTCGAGGAGGATGAAGATGCGTAAAATAAGCTTATTTTTGACAGCTTTCCTCTTTTTGGGGTTAGTCCATGTTTTAGCTTTCGAACAATACCTACCTTGGAATCTGACAATCCACATTTTTAACGGGAACAAAGATCTCAAATTCGAAGATTTCAAAGGAAAAGTCCTTTTGATCAACTTTTTTGCCACTTATTGTCCACCATGTCAGGTAGAGCTTTTGGAATTTAGTGATCTTTATCGTAAATTTAATAGTCAGGGGCTAGAGATTATTTCTTTTATGGTAGATCAGGGGGGCGAAAGGGTTCTTCCCCATCTTATTCATTCCAAAGGGATCAAATACTATGTAGCAATTGCCGATGAAAGCATCCTTGCGGCTTTCCAATGGCCGGACATTTTGCCTACAACTTTTTTGGTAGATCATAACGGCCAAATCGTCAAAAAATTTGTAGGTTACGCAGGGAAGAAAGATTTGGAAAAGGCCATTATAGAACTTTTAAATGCCAAATCTAGGGGGTAACCACAATTTTGGGCGGCCCGGCTTCCACATACCCAATTTGGGCCGCCTCAAATACCCCCTTTTGGAGCAAGGTTTCATAAAACGCAGGGGCTTTTTCGCGGGAGATGCTTACCAAGAGGCCTCCTGAGGTTTGGGCGTCGTAAAGTAAGACAAGGCGCGTTTTATCTACGCCAGGCATAATTTCAACCACTTTTTCGCAAAATCGAAGATTTTCATAATCCCCTTCGGGGACCAAACCTAAACGGGCGAATTCTAAAGCCTCTTTGATTACCGGCACCTTAGATGCGGAAATAACGAGTTGAACTTTGCTGGCTTGAGCCATCTCCAAGGCGTGCCCTAAGAGGCCAAAACCTGTGATATCGGTAGCGGCATGAGCTCCAGCTTCTAGCATCGCTTCTGCCGCAGCTTTATTGAGTTCTGCCATGACACTAATAGCGCGTTTTTCGACACTTTTGTCTGCCAGCCCTCCTTTCACCGCGGTAGCAATTATGCCGGTGCCCAAAGGTTTGGTCAAAAAGAGGACGTCTCCTGGCCTGGCCCCTGCATTGGTAAGGAAACGTTGAGGGTGGACGATGCCTATTACGGAAAGGCCGTATTTAATTTCCGGATCATCCACACTGTGCCCACCAGCAAGAATGGCCCCTGCCTCGCGGACCTTCTCCGCTCCCCCTCGAAGAATCTCTCTGAGAAGTAAAAAATCCTCATTTTTTGGAAAACAAACGATATTAAGAGCCAAGAGGGGTCGGCCACCCATAGCATAAACATCAGAAAGAGAATTTGCTGCTGCGATTTGACCAAACCAGAAAGGTTCGTCTACTATAGGGGTGAAAAAATCAAGGGTGACGATTAGAGCTGTCTCAGCATTCAGTTTGTAAATAGCGGCATCTGAGGAGGCCTTAAAACCAACTAAAAGGTTAGGATCTTCAAAAAGCGGGAGGGATTTCAAAATTTTCGCCAACACCGTTGGCGGCAGTTTAGAGGCTCAGCCGGCAGCCTTTACTTTTTGGGTAAGTTTTATTTTGGTCTCAGACATTTTTATTTCCCAAAAAAGAATTTATAACCGATAAAATAAGGTAAAATTAGATGCTAAACGAACAAAAAATGTACCAAAATATTTCTAGAAAAGACACCTCCTTTATTTCTTTTTTGCGCGTGGTTAACCGCCTCTTTTCTTCCTATTATCATCTGCCTTTAGATTTTTTTCTGGAGCAAGTGGTTGAGAATTTTGGTTTGGAGAAGGCCGCGATCTATTACAATCGCCTCGATTACCGCTGGCAGCTGGTAGCCTCCCTTGTAGCTCAACATTTAGCTTCTGAGAAGACAACTTCTTTTCCTGATCTTATTGAATATCAAGAAGTTTGGCCTGGTCTAGAAACCAAACTTTCAGAAGGAGAAAAGATCCTTCTCGGGAAAACCGAAATAGAAGCCTTGGGCTTTGCAGGAGAAACCGATCACCATTTCTTGGTGTTTCCCCTTTTTGAGGATAAGTGGTGGAATGGGATAGTGGTCGTAGACTTTGGCTCCCGTGCCCCCTCAGCAGAGGAATTGGCCCTTCTTGAAGAACTTGTAAACACTCTTTCTTTAGCCCTTAAGAGACAAAAACGAGAGAGCGAATATCTGGATGTTACCCGCGTCTTTCAAGAATTATTAAATAACATTCCTTACGTAGTTATTTTGGTAGATACCTCTGGACGCTGGCTCCTTACCAATAAAAAAACCGCTGAACTTTTTGGTTTTAAACGCCGTATTTACCAGGGGCAAACTTTTGACCAGCTAAGCGAATTAAGACCCCAATTTCGCTCTCTTTTTGAAAAATTAAAGGAACTTTCAGCAAAAGCCCCTTTAAGAGAAACACCGTTAAAAGAGACGTTTAAGCTCAAAAATAAAGGAAAGCTTCTGTGGTGGGAATTTTTATTCGTTCCTTTCCGTTGTGATTCCGAAAAACGGGTTCTTATTCTGGGAAAAGACGTCACCTCTTTTAAACTCGCCCAAGAAAGACTCCTTACCATCTTAGAAAATCTTCCCGCGATGGTTTATATCGTACACCCGGAAACACGAAAAATCCTTTATGGAAACACCCTCTTTAAAAGACATTTTGGTGAAGAAGTCATCCATAAAGGCCCTTGCCACCAGGTCCTCTTCGCCAAAGAAGAGCCCTGTGAATTTTGTCATCTCACCACCCCAGCACCTGAATTGTGCGAGGAAATAGAATTTTTCGATTCTCAAAGAAAGCGTTGGCTCAAATTTTATGAAACTTTTATACCCTGGCTTGATAAAGATCTTGTTCGTTTGGGCATGATTCAAGACATTACGGATTTTAAGCGCCAGGAGGAGGAGCTGATTCGCTCACAAAAGATGGAAATCCTTGGCAAAATGACCGGAAATATTGCCCACGAATTCAATAATATTTTGGCAGTTATTAGCGGATATTTAGATCTTTTTAGAGTTCGGGCCAAAGATGACGAAAAACTCGTCAAATATGTCCAACAAATCCAGCAGGCTATTGAAGCCGGTACTAAATTAATTAAACAGCTTTTAATCCTTTCACGAGGAAAGACCGATGATAAAGAACAAATTATTAATCTCAACCAAGTTGTTGCCGAACAAAAAGAGCTTATACGTCAGCTTTTGGGGGAAAAGATCGACCTGGAGGTCAATCTGTGTGCCGAATCTCTTCCTGTAAGGCTTTCATACGAAGAAGTTCAGCACCTCTTGACCAACCTCGTACTCAATGCTCGCGATGCTATGCCACAGGGAGGAAGGGTAAAGATTACTACCAAAGCAGTGGAGACTTCCCGAGGACGCGCGGCATTGTTAAGGATTGAAGATACTGGACGTGGTATTCCCAAAGAAGAACTTGCTCATATTTTTGAACCGTTTTACAGTAGCAAAGCCTTTGGTGAAGGAACTGGTTTGGGCTTAAATATTGTTTTAAGCCTAGTGAAAAGATGTGGAGGTGAAATAAAAGTTGAAAGTGAACCCAGAAGAGGCACAACTTTTGAGATAATTTTACCCTTGCAAAAAGTGGTTACTGGGGAGAAGGATCTTGTTCCTCCCTCGAAGCCAAAGGTACCAAAGGTGTCCAACAAAAAGATTTTAATCGTAGAAGACGAGCCACATATTCGCGAAATGTTGGCCGAAATGTTAGAAGGCCAGGATTTCTATGTATTAGCAGCAGAAAACGGTCTAGAAGCCTTAAACCGCCTAAAAGAGATAAATTTCCAGGTGGATCTCATTATCACCGATGTGGTGATGCCCAAAATGGATGGAGTACAGCTTTACCGAGAGCTCCAAAAACTTGCCCCTGAAATCCCAGTGATATTTATTTCCGGTTACGCGGAACATATTCTGGAAAAATACGGCTTTGAAGAAACTTCTTTCAAAATTATCAAAAAGCCCTTCACCTTCCGTCAGCTTCTAGAAGAGATCGAAAAGATCTTGGGAGATTAAGTTTTTTTCTTTGTCACTACTAACTCCGTCCGGCTGATATAACCACCTTTTATAGGCTTTCTTTTGTTTAAGGCTTCAGAAAGTTTATTGATTCGGTCTGTCTTGACGTATTCCTGCGCTTTGGCAAGAAAACGCTTGGCATCTTTTACCTTCCCGTCGATAAGATAATCCCGCGCCCGCCTCAGGATAGCCTGTTCTCTTTCTGCCCTGAAAGAGGCTGCATCGGTGAAGCCAAAAATAGAAGGGAGCTTAAAAACTTTATCTTCCCCACACTTAGGACAATTGGGCCAAGGATCATCTATTTTTTGGATTTTCTCAAAGATATACCCACAAATTTCGCAGCGAAATTCATAGATAGGCATTTTCTTGAACCCCCTACTTGCTCTCTTATTCTAATTTTGTCAAGGTATTCTACATGACGCAATTAAATCCCCTTGAAATAATAAAAAAACTCCCTCGTACCAATTGTGGAAAATGTGGTTATCCCTCTTGTCTTGCCTTTGTTATGGCTTTAATAAGCGGGAATACTTCTCCTGAGAAGTGTCCAGAAGCAAAGTTGGAATTCTTAACCTCTTTTTCAAAATCGCCCCAAGAAGATTATAACTGGCGAATTCTTGAGGAAGTTAAAAAAAGGGCCCGAAATCTCTCTTGGGAAAACTTGCCAGAAAAAACCGGAGGGAAACTTACCTCTGAAGGGCTTTTATTTCCGTACCTGGATACAGAAGTCGTTATTAACCCTTATAGAGCTTTTCGAAAAGATGGTTTAGAACTCGATCCACGAGATCAAATTCTTCTTTATAACTATCTCCTCCATGCCCGACCCGAATCTTTAAGCGGAGAGTTTGTAGGGATGGAAAGCTTTCCTCACTCTCTCTCCAAAGAAAAGACCTTAAGGCGCTATGCCGAAGAAAAAGCAGCGCAGGAATTTTCGGGAAGACTTTCTACCTTAAAGAAAGCTTTGAGCCACTTTCGAATAGATATACCACGGGATTGCCCGGCGGATATCTGTGCGGTGATTTGGATTTTAACAAAAGTCCCTTTGCGCTTCCAATTCTTTGAGGCTGAACCCGAGGAGGGCCTTCCGGCAGAGGTAAAAATCCTATTTGACCGCAAGGCCTTATCCTTCCTGGATTTAGAGTCTTTGGTCTTTTGTGCAGAACGCTTGGTAGAAAGACTCCTCGAAATAGCAAAGGAGGCGGACTGAAATGCTCTTTCTCGTGGCTCATGCTTGTCCTAATTGTGGAGGCACCATAAGTGACGAACGACTAAGCCAAGGTCTTCCTTGTTCCAAATGTCTCCCAAAAATTAAAGAAGGGGATCTTTGTAAAATCCTTCGAGAAGAAGGGCGTCTCAAGCATCTTAGGCCTTACTGTGAGGCGGCTGTAAAGTTTCGAGAATTTGAGAATTTCTTCCAAAAGGCCTTAGGCTTTTCTCCTTCCTCCCTCCAGGAAACTTGGATAAAACGTATTCTCTTTCGAGAATCATTCGCTATTGTAGCCCCTACAGGCACAGGGAAAACTACCTTTGGTCTCATTGCGGCCCTTTACCTAGAAGGCCGTGTCTTAATTTTGGTGCCCACCCGCCTTTTAGCCCAACAGATTGGTGAGCGAGTGGAAGAATTGGCCCAAAAGATAGGTCTTTCGAAGAGAATTCTTGCTTATCTGGGGAAAAAACAAGACAAAGAGGCTTTTGAAGCCCAAAACTTTGATATTTTAATCTGTACGACTGCCTTTTTTTATAAACATCTCGAAGATCTTCAAAAACTCGATTTTGAATTTGTTTTCATTGATGATGTCGATTCTTTTCTCAAACGTTCTGCCCATGTAGACCGGCTCTTTCTTTTGCTGGGCTTTTCAGAACGAGAGATCAAACTCGCCTTAAAGGCTCGTAAAACTGAAAAAGATTTCGAAAAACTCGAATCTATCAGAAAAAGGCATGCCGGTCAAAAAATACTCCTTGTCTCATCTGCCACTTTAAAACCTCGCTCGTCACGTGTGATGCTTTTTAAGTTTCTCCTAGGATTTGACATTCAGCGGGCTGTAAGCACTCTGCGAAATATTGTGGACGCCTATACTGAAGAGACCCCTGACCTTAAAAAGCTTTGCGAAAAGACCGCCTTTCTAGCCCATACCTTAGGGCCCGGAGGGCTTCTTTTTGTTTCCCAAGCCTTTGGGAGAGAAGCAGTTGAAGAAGTTGTCTCTCATCTCAGAGGCAAAGGGCTGCGAGTTTTGAGCTATCTTGAACTCTCTCCCGAGGAATTAATGACCGAGATGGAGAAGGCGGAGTTTGACCTTGCGGTGGGCTTGGCCCATCTTTCTAATCCTTTGGTGCGGGGAATAGATCTACCCTATATCTTACGCTACGCTATCTTTTTGGGAGTTCCCAAACACCTCATCCCCACCAAAGTGAGTCTTTTGCCACGTAGCCTTTATAGTCTTTTGATAAATATTCTTTCTCTCCTTGAGGAAGAAGAAAGGCTTGCTGCCCTGGCTGATATCCAATATTTGAGACGATATCTTACGCTTTCTGAAGAAAACTTGGCCCGCTACCCGCGTCTTTTGGAACGCCTTCAAAAGATAAAAGCCTTTCTAGAAAGTAAACTTTCAGATTCGACCTTCCTTGAAAGACTCCGTTATGCTGAAGATGTCTTTCTGGTGCAAGAAGGAGACGAACTCTTTTTGGTAGCCGGAGACACAGCCACTTATATTCAAGCCTCAGGGCGTGTTTCTCGTCTTACGGTTTTTGGATTACTAAAAGGCCTTTCCATAGTCCTAGTAGATGACAAACGGGCCTTTGTAAGTCTTGAAAGGCGACTGCGCTTTCAGTTGGGAGATGACTTTTCTTTTAAGTCTCTCAAAGAGCTTAATCTCAAATCTTTAGCCCGAGAACTTACCGAGGTCAGAAAAAGAAAAAAGAAAAAAGCACTTAAGGACCTGATGCGTACCGCTTTAGTAGTGGTAGAATCCCCCCACAAGGCCAAGACCATAGCATCTTTTTTTGGTAAGCCCTCGGTGCGCAAAGTAGGGGAGGCCTTTGTTTATGAAATCCCTACCGAAAACAAGCTCCTCATGATTAGCGCTTCCTTGGGGCACGTCTTCAATCTTTCTCGAAGGCGGGGATTTTTCGGGGTCTTTAAGGAAGACGATCACTTTATTCCCCTCTTTGACAGTATTAAAATTTGCCGCTCTACTGGAGAACAACTTGTTGACCCTGAAGAGGTCAAGCTCCGTTGTCCAGAAGGCCCGGTCTTTGACAAAAAAGAGCTCTTAGAAAGCTTGCGGCGGTTGGCTTATGAAATTCAGGAAGTCTATATTGGCAGCGACCCCGATGCCGAAGGAGAAAAAATCGCCTATGATCTCTTGGTTGAACTTCGTCCTTTTAATGCTTCTATTAAAAGGCTTGAATTTCACGAAGTAACTCCGCGGGCTTTTCGGGAAGCCCTAGCAAACCCTGTAGAATTCAATCTCAATCGTGTAAAGGCCCAACTCACCCGTCGCGTTATTGACCGCTGGGTGGGTTTTGTACTTTCCCGCAGACTTTGGCGGGCCTTCGGGAATCGGCGTCTTTCTGCTGGCCGGGTCCAAAGCCCTGTTTTAGGATGGGTCATTGCCCGGGCAGAAGAGGCCAAACAAAAAAAGGCCCGTTTGAGTTTTTCTCTTTTTGAAGAACGCTTTGTTTTGGACCTTGAAGATATTTCTTTGGCTCGCCAAATCACACAAGAGCTGAAAGATTTAAAATGGGAAGTTGCCTCTCAGAAAGAGACCGAAAAGAACCCCCTTCCTCCCTATACCACCGATACGGTACTTGAAGATGCGAGCACCAAGTTTGGTTTTTCCACCCGTGATACCATGAATCTCTTGCAAGAACTTTTTGAAAGCGGCCTCATTACTTATCACCGCACAGATTCTACCCGGATTTCGGAAGCAGGTCGTTACCAAGTGGCTAAACCTTATATCGCCAAACATTTCGGCGAAGAATACTTCTATCCTCGCAGCTGGGGAGAGGGCGGAGCTCATGAAGGAATTCGCCCTACTCGGCCCCGCGATGCAGAAGAAGTACGCTATATGTTGGCAAGTGGTCTTCTTTCTCTTTCAGATCCGAAACGGGCCCTTAAACTTTACGATCTCATTTTCAAACGCTTTATGGCTAGCCAGATGCGGCCTGCCTTGGTGGAAGTATCTCACCTGCACTTTTTTGTCCCTTCTTTCCGGTGGAAAGAAGAAATAATTACTGGAATCATCCGCGAGGGATTTGAAAAAATGTTTCCTACTTTTCGAGTCTTAAAAATAGATAAAAAAGATCAACCAAGAGATATCTCTTTCAAGCTAGTCCCCAAAGTAGATCTTTATACAGAAGGCTCTCTTGTACAGGAAATGAAGCGAAGGGGGCTTGGACGGCCCTCTACTTATGCCGAAATTGTTACTACCCTCCTCCAGCGTCGCTACGTCAAAATCCTCCCCCGAGGGAGGCTTTATCCCACCAAACTGGGACGTAAAGTTTACCATTATCTCCGCGAGCATTTTCCCGAACAGGTAGATGAAGAATTAACCCGTAAAGTAGAAGAAGCTATGGATCTTATTGAAGAAGGTAAACTTGATTATCAAGAAGTTCTTAGAGAAGCCTATGAGATAAGACATTTTTTAGAGGAAGGAGAAGAAAACTTGCCCCGGGAGGATTTGCCTCATTACCAAGTTGAAACTATTTCTTAGTTTTTTTCTAAAAGTTTTTCAGCTGCATCTAAAATGGCCTGTGCCACAACTCTTATTTTGACCCGCCTCCTAGTAGCTTCTTTTTGTAAGAAGCGCATAGCTTCGCCTTCTTTAAATCCGTAGGCATCCATCAGAAATCCTTTAGCGCGTTCGATAATCTTTCGGGATTCTAATTCTTCGCGAAGATTTTCGAGTTCAATTTCAAGGTGATTAATTTGTTGGCCAATGTTAAAAGCAATTTCAATGGCAGAGACAAGTTCTGTAATCGAGACCGGCTTCATAAGATATCCAAGTACCCTTGCTTTTCGGGCACGTTCAAGAAAAGTGGGGTCAGCAAAGGCAGTCAAAAGGATAATGGGAATAAAATTTTTTTCATTTATTTGATAGGCGGCTTCTAAACCATCGAGTTCCGGCATCCTGATATCCATAATTATGAGGTCTGGTTGATGAAGCAAAGCTTTTTCAACGGCCTCTTTCCCCGTTTCGGCAATTCCTACAACTTCATAGCCTTCCCGTTGGAGAGCTTCTACCAGAGAAGTGCTAAGCCACTGATCGTCTTCGGCAATGAGAATGCGTTTTTTGGTCTTCCCCTCAGACATGGAAAGGTCTCCTAAAAATAAAATTTAGTTTATTTATTTTTAAGGAAAAACGAAAAAAATCAAATTTATTTTAATTGAAATCTTTGCAAAACATCTTCTCTTAAGGCCGCGCAAGGATCTGTTTCTATTTCTGGGAACGAATCTTTGCGTAGTTGTGCTTGCAACACTGATTCCGGCAATTTTGCAAAGGTCTCCAATTAGGAAAATTTCTTAAAACTGGGGAAGAGAAGATAGGATGACTAAAAAACTTTAAAATGCCCCCGGCAGGACTCGAACCTGCGACACCGAGATTAGGAATCTCGTGCTCTATCCGCCTGAGCTACGGGGGCAAAGAGGTAAGATCTCTTCGATTTGTAGGCATTTTATCCGACACCAGGTTTTATGACAAGGGAGGTTGTAATTTTTGAAACTTACGTAAAAACTTTCTAAGAAAATCTAAATTTTAGCCAAAAAATGTAAGTTATTACTGGGAGCACTTTTTGTAGGACTTTAATGTTCCCATTGATTAAAAAATAGAATGTATCCCTTCAAAACAAGGGGGGTTTGAAAACTCCCCCCTTTAGAGATTCTTAAGGTTGGATAATGGGAGATTCTCCGTTTTGAATTTCTACGATTTTGATGTAAAAGATTACATTCTGACCGGCAAGGGGTGGGTTAAGATCAAGGGTAATATTTTCTTCGTCCAGGTGAGTAATAGTAGCCGGAAGTGTTACTTCGCCCTGTTCGGTATTGAAGACCAAGTTTAACATCATGCCCACTTGGGGTTCGCTATCTAGAGAAAGGGCGG
>Ga0256833_1000506_pt1 | contig 30550 bp, 29 predicted proteins | sample 356284metaG_FD_190535 | JGI IMG/M metagenome (GOLD analysis project Ga0256833, IMG submission 190535) | Hydrothermal vent microbial communities from Mid Atlantic Ridge, Atlantic Ocean - 356-284 | ecosystem: Environmental > Aquatic > Marine > Hydrothermal vents | place: Atlantic Ocean: Mid... | reverse complement strand
TCCTATGTTCCTCTCACCGGCGAGGTATAGGAGTGTATCCAGCCCCTTTCTGCGGGCGACGCTGCGGCCCCGCAGGTATGCGAGGTATGCACTATACTGCGCAGCAAGCAAGGCCTCGAGGCCGACCGTTTTGGCTATACGTAGCGGTATAATGGACGCGTAGCATTCCGGCTTCCTGTTCACCTCGTCGGCAAGACGCATTGTGGAGTCCTGGTACCGTGTGCACGTTATCCGCGTCTCGACGACACCGGTCAAGCCCAGCCATGCGCTATAGACTAGTCCTTCTCCTTGTATTGTATACTCTCCGTATGAACTCAATGTCCTCACCGGTTATCCTTGCAACCTCTTCAACGCTGAAAGACTTCTTAGCTATTAGTTCCTCCAGGGTCTCAGCCTTATCCCACGGGAATATTATCCAAGCGTCGGTCTCCTCCGCGTAGAAATCAGGCCTATGCATTGACCAGGGTTTGAGGTACAGTGAGGCTGTGAGTATTCGGCGTGGACCATAGTGTCCTAGGAAGTTTACAGCCACGTTGAACGTCTTCCCGGTATCTGCCACGTCGTCTACGACTAGCACGCTCTTGTCGCGTATGTCTATTATTAGGGGCTGCGTGACCACGGGTTTTTCCGCAGTCTCGCCTATGCCTTTGTAGAACTTGACTTCGAGAGCCCCCATCTTGTCGACGCCAAGGTAGTCTGAGAGGAGGCGTGCTGGTATCCAGCCGCCCCTCATGATGCCTACTATTACGTCTATCCTTATCCCTTTATGTAGCAGGTCTTCGGCTATCTTCACGCAGGCGTTCTCGACGTCTCTCCAAGTTATCGGCTTGAACTTGACCGGCTCTGGGTGCGGCTGGTTCACCATAACCTACTCACCGCGGATGAGGCGTGCCGTAGCCTCCTGGTAGTAGATGGGGCAAGGTGGTACGATTGTTTGCAAAAACTAGGGGCATACGGCGACGGGGCTTCTTTTGGCGAAGTGCCGGCGGCCCCCGGGTTGGGTCCCGTTATGCCTGGTTTTCCTCCTGTCCGCTGCTGGCCTGGGGCTGTTCTTCCCCGGTGCTGCTGGTTTCCTTCTGGCTCGCAGCCTGGGCTGCTAGTGCTGCCCGCATTTCCTCTGCTCTCTGCTGCTCTAGCAGGTATTGTAGACGGCCGGTGCGCTTGTAGAGACGTATGAGGCGGGTCACGTAGCCCGCTATCTGGTTGCGTAGCTTTTTCGAGGGTGTCTCTATGAGCTCCGTTACGACCTTCTTGTTGTGCTCGAAGTCCTCGTTGAACAGGTCGGGGTATGCTGCTATGAGCTTGCGTGCGGTGCGTTTCACGACGCCTATTCGTACGTTCCCCATGGTGTCTCCCCGGGGTGGGTCGCCTCACTGGTGGTGCCCGCTTTTAGAGTAGCGCTGTGAAACAACCCCTACTAGGGAAAGCTTTATATAGAAGTGCCTGGTGTGGGGGTAGCTTGGAGGCTCATAGGGGCTCCGGGGAGGTGTAACACCATGGCGCTAGGTGTTCCCGTGCTCGTACTCAAGGAGGGCACGCAGCGCGTCTACGGGCGCGAGGCGCTAAGAAATAACATACTCGCCGCCAAGGTACTTGCAGAGGTGCTCAAGAGCAGCCTAGGCCCCCGCGGAATGGATAAGATGCTAGTAGACAGCTTCGGCGACGTAACAATAACCAACGACGGTGCCACAATACTGAAGGAGATGGAGATTCAGCACCCCGCCGCCAAGCTGCTTGTAGAGGTTGCAAAGGCCCAGGACGCTGAGGTGGGAGACGGTACTACCAGCGCAGTCGTACTGGCCGGCATGCTTCTCGACAAGGCTGAGACCCTGCTCGACGAGAACATACACCCGACGACGATAATCGAGGGATACAAGAAGGCGGCCGACTTCGCACTGAAGGAGCTAGCAAAAATAGGGATGAAGGTAGATATTAACGACAGGAAGCTCCTCAAGAAGATAGCCGCGACAAGCCTCACAAGCAAGTACGTAGGCAGCGGAGCGACCCTAGACAAGCTCACCGACATAGCGGTCGAGGCAGTACTCAAGGTGGCCGACAAGAGGGAGGACGGTGGCTACGAGGCCAGGATAGGCAGGATAAAGATAGAGAAGAAGAAGGGTGGCAGCCTGCTCGACAGCCAGCTAGTGGAGGGCATCGTTCTCGACAAGGAGGTAGTGCATCCTGGTATGCCTAAGAGGGTTGAGAACGCGTTCATTGTGCTGCTTGATGCTCCGCTGGAGGTCGAGAAGCCCGAGATAACGGCGAAGATAAACATAACCAGCCCAGAGCAGATAAAGGCCTTCCTCGAGGAGGAGGCACGCATACTACGCGAAATGGTTGAGAAGATCTATAGTGTTGCTGTTGAGAGGATGAAGCGTGAGGGCTATGAGCCTGGTAAGGATGCTGGTGTGGTGGTTATAACTCAGAAGGGTATTGATGAGGTTGCTCAGCACTTCCTGGCGAAGAAGGGTGTGATGGCTGTCAGGAGGGTGAAGAGGAGCGACCTAGAAAAGCTCGAGTACGCCACTGGCGGTAAGATAGTGAGCAGCGTGCGCGACCTGACGCCGGACGACCTAGGCTTCGCGAAGCTCGTCGAGGAGAGGAAAGTCGGCAACGACAAGATGATATTCGTGGAGGGCTGCCCCAACCCCAAGGCGGTGACGATACTCCTCCGCGGCGCCAACGACATGGTGCTGGATGAGGCTGAGAGGAGCCTCAACGATGCACTGCACGTGCTGCGCAACGTGCTAAGGAAGCCTATGATAGTGCCGGGCGGCGGCGCGGTAGAAGTAGAGCTTGCAATGAGACTCCGCAAGTTCGCTGAAAGCCTAGGCGGCAAGGAGCAGCTCGCTGTCGAGGCCTATGCCGATGCTCTAGAGGAGATACCCATGATACTTGCCGAGAGCGCCGGCCTTGACGCGCTACAGGTGCTTATGGACCTAAGGAAGCTCCACGCCGAGGGCAAGGTCTATGCTGGCATCGACGCCCTAGAGGGCAAGATAAGGGAGAACATGATAGAGGCTAACGTGATAGAGCCTATACTAGTGAAGGAGCAGGTGCTAAAGAGCGCCACAGAGGCTGCATCCGCGATACTGAAGATAGACGACGTCATAGCTGCTGCTCCCAAGAGCGAGTCCAAGAGCAAGAAAGGCGGCAAGGAGGAGTAAGCCAGTCACTTTTTCCCTCCATCCCTCTAACAGTAGTCTTAGGCGTATACATCGTCACGCCATACACTGTTGAGGCTGTTCTATTCTTTCCCTGCTCTCCCTGGGTTCTAGGCCCGTTACTGGGCGGCAGCTCTATAGGATAGTTTTAATGCTCCCCGCGCTTCACCCCCGAGGCTAGCGGGCGGTGAATAATGGCTGAGGAGGCTTCTCCTAGCGAGATTAAGAAGCGTATAAGGATAGGGCCGCCTTGGCTGACTAGGTATGAGCGCGCCCGCGTCATAGGTGCTAGAGCGCTACAGATAGCCATGGGGGCCCCGGTGCTTGTCAACGTCGAGGAGCTGCCTCTCCACGTGCGTGACGACCCGGTACTTCTTGCCAAAGAGGAGCTCAGTAAAGGACTGCTGCCGATGACTATCATACGCTACACTAAGAGAGGCGATGTGCAGGCTATACCGGTTAAGTGGCTTGTCGAGCTAGACCGTCTGCGTCCGCGAATAAACTAGGGTTCTACCTCTTTTTCCTCCCCTGCCAGGTCCCGGGTGTAGGCGGGGACATGCTGTTCTCGGGTGTCTCTCCCTAGCTGCTAGCCGGCAGCACTCCTTGGGCTATGTGTCTCATGTAGCGTCTTTCCCGTGATGTGGGCTTTGCTGTAGAAAGTGGTGTGGCCTGCTTGCCCGGCTATACTGGTAGGCGGCGTGGTCGTGGTGGCTCCTGTCTGCCGGAGAGCTATGTGCTTGTTATAGCTGAAAAGCCGAAGGCGGCGAGGAAGATAGCGGAGGTGCTCTCTGGGGGTAGGGCGCGTTGGTGTAGGGGGAAGGGCAGGGCTGGCTACTGGGTCTTCGAGTTCTCTGGCAGGCCTATGGTAGTGGCCTCGGCGGTGGGGCACCTCTTTGGCTTGCATACCGGTAGGAGGGGGTTCCCTGTCTTCGAGTATACTTGGCGCCCCCTCTGGCAGGTAGACCGCTCCGCTGCCTACACGCGTCCCTACTATGAGCTGCTCTCTCTGCTTTCGGGACGGGCCTCCCTCTACGTGAATGCATGCGACTACGACATAGAGGGAAGCGTGATAGGCTTCATGGTGATAAAGAAGCTGGGTGATTTGCGGCGGGCTAGACGTGCACGTTTCAGCTCCCTGACTAGGAGCGAGCTCATGAGGGCCTTCCGGAGCCTCAGCGGCATCGACTATGATATGGTTGAAGCGGGGCTTGCTAGGCACGAGCTTGACTGGCTTTGGGGTATAAACGTGAGCCGCGCCTTAATGGGGTCGGTGCGTGCCGCGGCAGGTAGGAGAGTTATACTGAGCGCGGGCCGTGTCCAGTCACCCACCCTGGCTGAGCTCGTTAGGAGAGAGATAGCGCGGCAGACCTATGTCCCTCTGCCGTTCTTCCGCGTAGTGGCGTCTATCAGGCTTCCGGACGGCTCCACGATCCGTGCAGAGGTTGCTCGTTTCGATAAACGAGCAGATGCCGCAGAGTTTGCGAGAGAGGCGCGGAGCGCAAGAGCGGTCCATGTGAAGGACGTGGCTGAGAGGTCTCTAAGCATCCCACCTCCTTACCCCTTTAACCTGCCGGATCTCCAGGCAGAAGCCGCGCGTCTTTTCGGCTATAGCCCATACTATACGCAGAAAGTGGCCGAGGACCTATACCTCGAGGGGCTTATCAGCTATCCCCGTACAAATAGCCAGAAGCTGCCACCAAGCCTTGACGTCATGCCGATTCTTGAGGGTCTAGGGAAGGACCGGAACTATCGTGCACTAGTCGACGTGCTTCTCTCGCAGACAGGGGGCGTGCTAAGGCCACGCAACGGCCCCAAGGATGACCCAGCTCACCCGGCGATACACCCAACAGGAGTGCTCCCCAAAGTAGGGAGGCTTAACCGTGCCGAGGCCAGGATATACGATCTTGTTGTGAAGCGATTCCTCTCGACTTTTGCCCGACCAGCAATTTACCGTTTCATCCGTGTTGAGCTGGACGTGGCAGGCCGCAGTGTCACTATGACAGGAAAGAGGTTGGAGGAGGAAGGATGGCTAGCCCTGTATAAGCCGTATGCGTCGTTTAGCGAGAGGGTACTGCCTAGGCTTAGCGTGGGCCAGACCCTACCCATAGCCTCAGTTAGTGTAGAGAAGTCGTTAACTAGGCCGCCGGAGCCCTACACTAAGATAAAGCTCGTCAAGTGGATGGAGAGCGTAGGGATAGGCACAGAGGCGACGCGTGCACGTATAGTAGAGCTGCTGGTTCAGCGTGGTTATGCAACAGTTGTTCGCGGGAAGATGGCAGCCACAGACCTGGGTCTAACGGTCACCGCTATACTTGAAAAATACTTCAGCGACCTGGTGAGCGTCGAGCTGACACGTTTCTTCGAGAAAAAACTGGCTGAAATAAGGTCCGGCTCTACTACCAGAGAAGAGGTAATAATGTCGGCAAAGAAGGTGCTCGCGGAGAAGCTCACGATATATAAGGAGAAGTTTATGGAGCATGCTGGCCGCGAGCTCGCAGAGGCACTTGGCGCGCTGCAGCCTAAGGACAGATGCCTGGTATGCGGTAGGCGCGTAGAGGAGGGAAACCTATGCAGGCTCCATCTGCTGGCTCTTGAGGAGCTAGCCAGGAAGTACCCTGAATGGAGAGAGAGACTGGCGGGACTAGAGCCCCACAGCTATCTCGCCATGGTGGCAAAGAGCCGTTACGCAGGGGAGGCGGTACGCGAGCTTTTAGAGAAACACCTCGGCCTCGCGTTAAGTAGGCTAGCCGCGGACAAGCTGGGTAAGTAGCCCGAGATACGGTATCCTCAGGGGCGCGTCACCGTAGCTGGTGTGCACACAGACAACTCTGCCCAGGATATCCTCGTAGGGAATGCCTCTAGGCGGCTCCAGGCCCTGCGCAACATCGTCTACTGGGTTGTTATCTCCCTTCGTGATGTAGAAATAGCTACCGTGCTCTACATTTATCTTTACTACGCGGTGTATGACTAGTCTACCGGTAACCGGGCTACGATATACGATAATGTCGCCACGGTGTAATTCGCTAGGCGCAGGTTTCTGTATGAGAACTAGGTCGCCGTTATACAGCGTGGGTATCATACTGTTCCCCTCCACGACCACGAGTGGGCTCGATGAGGCTAGGACTGCACGCATTACCCCTATTACTACCAGGACGATGATAGCTGCGAGTGCCACTACGCCAGTATAGCGTTTCAGCCTGCTAAGCATACGCGCCGCCTCCATTCAGAGGATAAATAAGCTGGTACATTTACTACTAGGTAAATGATAGTGTTGGTACGGAAAACAGGGAACTACTGCAGTCTAGCCCTATTCGTCTATGTCTATTTCTATTATTTCTCCTTCTCGTTTCTCTTGCCGGGCTTCCTCTTTCTTCAGTGAAGCCTTCTTCTGCCCTGCCTCGACTTCAACCTCGTCGCCGCCCACTTTTATCTTAGATATCACCGCCCGCCATCTATGGCCGCAGTTAGGGCACACGAAGCTGCCCATTACAGTTATTGTTATACGGCCTTTTGAGTCTGGAAACGGCGAGACTAGCTGCCATGTCTTGACAGGTTCGGTGCGTGTGCCGCAGCGTGGGCAAACATAGGGGTCGCGTTTCCGCCTCGGCATCTCATCGACCCCGGGGGTGGTGTTGCTTCTGCAGAGCTGGTGGTATAAACTGTGTACGGGCTAGGCGTAGCCTATACCTGGGCGTCAAACAGGTTTATATGGGGCTCATATTCTTTAAGTTCTTCTGCTAGCACTGCGATTATTTGATTAACTGTGGCTGGCCGCGGCTCGTAGCCTGCTACTGGTATATCTACTATGAATGTGGCTCGTGGGCTCACTATCTTGACAAGGCGGATGGTTACGTCTTTTGCCCTTGTTACTAGGTGCTCGGTGTCCAGTCTCTGCTGTATTCTTTTCGCTATTTCTTCTATGTGGGTTGTTGTAGGCTTACTGTCAGGCAGTGTTATCTCTACTTCGAGCCGGATATTGGTCTGGATGTTTACAAGATGTATTACCGGTTCACTTATTGTAATGTAGTTCGGTATGTAGACTATTCTTCCTGCTGGTGTGCGGAGCTTTGTATAGAGTAGGCTAGTATTGACTATTTTTCCGCGTATGCCTAGCCGTGGAAAGTTCAGGAGCGTTGTCCGGTACGCTTCTCTACGTAGCAGCATGATATAGTATGCTGTTATGCTTGCTATTAGCTTCCAGTTGGCGGCGAGGATAACCAGGAATATCGCCATAAAGAAATATATTATTTCATGTATATTTGTAACTATATATAGTGAACCTGTAAATGCGATGCTATATACTACGAGTGCCAGGAGGCGGTGTATACGCTCCACGGCTGCTGCTGTGAATACTTCGCGTCTCTGTAGTCTAACTAGTACAAATCTTGTAATTAATAATATAAAGTATGATATGAGAAATATTGTGACTACTTCCGCCATCGGTACGATTATTGAGTGGAGCATTGGCCTTATTTTGGCGGTCAGGAAGTTCTGTACCTGCCCTGTTATGTTCTGCGGCATTACGGCCCACCAGCTCCTCATGCCTAGAGAGGTAGCCCTACACGCCTGGAGTCAACGGAAGGCGTCAAGAAAGTCTTCTATTAAATCGTCGCGTACGAGGGCTATCACTTGATAGCCGGCTTCAAGGCGTACAAGCTCGCCTGGATCATAGAAGTTCTTTCCATCATATATTGCGAGTATTTTTGCACCGTGTTTAGGATACTTGATTTCATCTAGTAGCTGGCCCTCGGCGTTGCTCCCCTCAGCTATGGTTACTGATACCAGGCGGAAATTGCCAGTAAATACCGGCACAAGCTCTACAACATTGTACTTCCCTTCGATTATGCCTTTAATTATTGAGCCTATAACTTGTGGCTCTACAACTACGTCCTCTACGAGTCCTACGCGTGTAAGTATCTGCGCCACCCTGCTGTCCCGCACCTTGGCTACTATGCGTGGCACCCCGTACTCTCTGGCAATAAGCGATGTAAACAAGTTAACTTCGTCTTTGTTAGTTGTGGCAACAACTATGTCGATGCTTTGCAGGCCTATTTCCTCGTAGACCGAGGGATCAGTAGCATCACGTGCATACGCTGCAACGTCGGCCTCCTCTGCGAGCTTCCTCGCTTTTTCCTCGTCTATTTCAATGACTATTACTTCATGTCCTTTCTCGGAAAGGTCTTTCGCCAGCAGCGAGCCTAACTTACCCGCACCTACTATTAGTATTCTCACGCCTTTCTAGCCCCAACCGCATAGCTATTAGGTCTTCTCGGCTCCCAGCAGCCAGTGGAGGGGCATATTTATGTACACGTGTTGTAGCACTCCGGACGAGAAGTTCGTAATTGAAGACGTTAAGGGTCGCTGGATACTTGATTCCCGTGGTAACCCGACTGTGGAAGCCGAGGTTTTGACACGAGGCGGTTACCGCGGACGGGCCGCCGCCCCAGCAGGCGCGTCAAAAGGCAGACATGAGGCACTCGAGCTGCGCGATGGAGGTAAGCACTTCGTAGGTAAGGGTGTTGAAAAAGCCGTCTTTAATGTCAACAACATAATAGCACCAAGGCTGCGCGGTGTTGATTCGAGAAAACAGCGTCTCATAGATTCAATAATGTGCCGTATTGATGGCACACCTAATAAGTCAAGGCTAGGTGCGAATGCCATAGTTGCTGTATCGCTTGCGACTGCAAAGGCGGCCTCGGCTACTGCAGGGTTAGAACTCTACGAGTATCTGGGGGGTACTGGTACAGTAGTTATGCCGGTGCCTCTGCTCAACATCATAAATGGAGGCGCGCATGCGGGTAATGACCTGAGTTTCCAGGAATTCATGATAGTGCCGGTTGGTGCGGATAGCTTCGCCGAGGCTATAAGGATAGCTGTTGAAGTGTATAATAGTCTGAAGTTATTGTTGAAAGAAAAATACGGTAAGCACGCCATAAACGTAGGCGATGAAGGCGGTTTTGCCCCGCCGATGAAGTATAACCGTGAAGCGCTTAACGCTCTAAGCCGTGCGGTTAGAAACGCGGGCTACGAGCCCGGCTCGGACGTTGTGTTCTCGCTTGACGCTGCGGCAAGCCACTTCTACATAATAGATGAGGACCGTTACCTTGTTGACGGCGAGAAGATGGAGCCAGGTGAGCTGCTGGAGTACTACGTTAGCCTTGTTTCGGAGTACCCTATTCTGAGCATAGAGGACCCGTTCTACGAGGACGACTTCAAGATGCATGCGGAGCTGACGTCTAAAATAGGTAAGGATGTGCTCATAGTTGGCGATGACCTCTATGTTACTAATGTTAAAAGACTGGAGGAGGGCATAAAAATGGGTGCTACGAATGCTGCGCTGCTAAAGGTTAACCAAGTGGGTACGCTCACAGAGGCAATAGATTTCTACCGTCTTGCGTCTAGTAATGCTATGCGTGTTATAGTTAGCCATCGTAGCGGGGAGACCGAGGATACAAGTATAGCCCATATAGCTGTTGGTTTACGCACTGGCTTCATAAAGACGGGGGCGCCGGCGAGGGGTGAACGGACTGCGAAGTATAATGAGCTGCTGCGTATAGAGGAGCATGCAGTGGGAGAGGCGTTATATGCGGGTAGGTACGCCGCCAGGGGCTTCGTAGGCTTGTTTACAAACACTTTACTTTATTAATAATATTTGATAATATATTTTAGGATATTTTTATTTATTTTCTATGCATGGCTGTGTTCACAGGTGCTAACGGGGGATGAGTAACCTTTCCGTAAAAAGGCTCAAACTCTTGGCCACAACAAAGCCCTGGAACATAGTCAGGGCCATAGAGGAACTAGGTGACAGCATCTATCCACATGATAGTGAAGTTGCTGTAGTAGAGAGCCGCAGGTACAAAACCCTGATCTATATATATAGCGTGATTGATGCGCGGAGACTGTTCCGTCTCGTGGTAAGTGAGCCGCCAGCGTATGTGGAGCGCATTGTACCTGTCGAGAAAATAATACCAGGCGGTCTCGGCGAGGCGGTCGAGTATGTGGTATCAGTGATTGGCAAGCATAGTAGTAATTCGCTGAACGTAGAGGTAAAGCCGCGAGGAATATTCATTAAGGGTGATGAGAAACATGTAGCTGCCAGTGTTGCGAAGCTTCTGGCGATGCAAGGCATTAGGGTTAGGAGGCATGCAGATAAAGTGGTTAAGATAGAGGACACCGAGTATGGCATAGTTGTTGCATTCATGGATAATGGTAGTGACCGTTTAAAGTATTGGAGGAGGCGTCGACTGGGAGTACTCATCTAGCCCTATGGGAGCCGTGAAAGTATTAGGGGTATTACGTGGGCTGTACTGGTGGGAAGAAAAGAGGGTGCTTCACTATGCCGACGGCGCGTGACATTATTGAGAGCGTTCTTGAACACCCCTCTGTGTTTAAAAGCAGAGAGAAACTCTACCCAGAATACGTGCCCCCTTATCTCCCGCACCGAGAGGAACAACTTAAGGGCCTTGCTTCATACTTTCGTAGCCTGCTGGTAGAGCCAGGAAGTATAGCGCAGCGTGTGCTGCTTGTAGGTGGCATAGGTACTGGGAAAACCGCTACAGCTAGACGTTTTGGCAGCGATTTCCGTGCATTAGCGCATCAACGAGGTATCCGGTTTGAGTATGTCCATGTTAATTGTCATCGTGATCGAACTCTCTACTTGGTGATGCAGGAGATAGCGCGTCAGCTACGTATACCTATACCTCCGAGAGGTCTAGCCGCTCAGGAAATGTACCATATAATATTAAAACATTTAGAAAATAAAGATATGTATATAATTATAACGCTAGACGAGTTCGACTACTTTATCGAGGTTGCCGGCAACGATGCTGTCTACTTTCTTGTCCGGACCTACGACGAATACCCGCATCTAACAAAGCGTGTAAACTTCGTGTTCATAGCTCGTTCGTTGACGAGCCTAGGCCGCCTAGATTCTGCCACTGAGAGCTACCTAGTACGCAACGTGATACACTTCAAGCCCTACACGTCGCAAGAGCTGTACGATATACTGACCTACCGTGTCCAGGAGGCGTTTCATGAAGGCACTGTCCCTGACGAGGTTGTCCGTTACATAGCTGAACTTGTAGGCGTAGACAACGGCGGGAGCGGTAACGCCCGTCTAGCCCTAGAGATACTTATGCTTGCAGGAAACGAGGCAGACAAGGAAGGCGCGTCAATGGTAACGTTGGAACATGTACGCAAAGCATATACACATACAAACCCCGACCTATCCGTTCTCGTAAATGATGTTATACGACATCTCCCACTGCATGAGCTTCTCTTGCTGCTGGCCGCGGTAAGGGTGCTACGCGCAACCGGGGAACCATACGCAAGAATAGGACTTGTTGAAGAGGAGTATCGTAGCATCTGCGAGGAATACGGTGAGAAACCGAGGAGGCACACCCAGATATACGAATACGTTAACGACTTGAAGAAGAGAGGCATAGTGGAAGCGCGTGTCTCAGGCAAGGGCTACCGTGGAAAAAGCACACTCATAGGTATAAGTATAGGCCCACTGGAGGCGCTTGAAAAATACATAGAAGAACTGATAGAGTACCGTAAAGGCGAGTAACCCTATGCCGTAGACCTGGTGGCCCGGTGGTACTATGCCTGACGTCTATGATTTTTTAGTAGACGTGTTAGGAAGCCGCGTGCGTGTGAAAATAGTGCTTGCTCTTATACAGCTGGGCGAGTCAACGCTCACCCGACTCGTCAGAGAGACTGGGCTTAACCATGTGGTAGTGAAACAAGGCATAGAGTACTTGAAGAGGCACAGTATAGTTGTTGAAGAGAGGATTGGTGGCTACGTAGTCTACCGGGTAGATGATAACAACCCTCTTATCGTCGCTCTAAGAGACCTAGTAGAGAAAATGACGCGAAAGGAGAGGTGAAGTTGAGCTTGGGTACTAAGCCGTCAATGGTAGACATATCGGCAAAAAAGATAATTTACCGCGAGGCGGAGGCCTACGGGAGAATAAAGCTGAGAAAGGATACGGTAAGACTCATTAGGGAAGGGGGCGTCGAGAAAGGCGACCCACTGACTGTGGCCTCTATAGCTGGAATACTTGCGGCCAAGTCCACTCCTCATCTACTTCCTATGTGTCATCCGATAGAGATCACTAAGGTAGATGTTACATGCAATGTTGAGGATGAGGAACACGTAGCGTGTCGCTCACTCGTGCGGGCCGTGGCGAGAACCGGCGTTGAAATGGAAGCACTCACAGCCGTTAGCGTCGCTCTTCTCAACATATGGGATATGGTTAAACGCTACGAGAAAGACGAGAGAGGGCTATACCCCTACACCGCGATAGAGGAGATAAAGGTTCTTAGTAAAGTCAAGCGTGAAGCGAGTCAGTGAGTTACGCTTTCAGAACAGTGTGGTTTGTCTGCCCCCACTTTTCCCGCCGCCCCTCCTGCGGCTCCGTGTCGATGAACGTCTTCTCCTAGACGCTCCACTCCTCCTAGCGCTAGACGTGATGCTTTGAGGCTGTTCGCCGCTAGTGCTCCCTGCCGGATAACTAGGCGGCTGAACAGTCGTCGCAGGCTTCTCGAGGCCCAGCAGTAACTTGTTAATGTGGTCTTTCACCTCGCTGTATTTACTGCCGGCAAGTATCCTCACCATCCTATCGGTTAGGTTATACGATATTGCTATTCTTGCTGCATAGTCAGGTCGGTGCTCGAATATTATCCTTAGGTAAGGCATAACCTCTGATATGAAGCGTTTCTTGGATGTAAGCAGCCTTTTAGCCATCGCTTCTGCTAGTGCGTCACGCACCTCGCGCAGCTCCCTAGTCCTAGCTAGTAGGAGTATCTTCTGTGGATACTGGTACCTAGCCCAGCGGAACTTGCTCTTCTTGCGGGCAAGGGCGACACCTGGCCCGGCGAGGTCGAAAACATAGCCTAGAAGCTCCCAGGCACCCCGTCTCTTAGTTCGTGCTAGCATTATATCTGCCCGTGCAAGAGACTCATAGGCTCGCCAGATGTCTTCTGCATCGGTATACTGGTGTGGTATGTTCTCGTTAATCCATTGTAGAAGCGTCTCGTAGTCTAGGTCTGCGTGGGTTACGGCACGCTTAGCCTGCCAGGCGTATTTCGACATAAACAGGTGCCGCAGCATTTCCCATGGAGAGTACTGTCGGTCCCGAGAGACTAGAACAGACCCGACAATGTCGACGGTAACTTTACCGTACCCCTCAGCTATGGCTTGCAGGTCATTTATCGCTGAACGCAGGTCGCCCTCAGCCCTCTGGGCTATCAGCTTAAGAGCTTTCTCCTCGCACTCTATGTTTTCAAGCTTACATATGCGCTTCAGGGCTGTAACTATGTATCTCTCCGACAGTCTGTTAAAAGGCACCATTAATGACGCGTCTCTTAACGGTTTAAGCCTAGTATCCCAGGGGTCATTTGCAGTCATCACTATTGGGTGCTTTGTTATCCTTATCAGTTCAAGTATTGCGTCAAGCCCGCCTCGGTCTGCAGTACCTGAAATACCGTCCACCTCGTCAAGCAGTATTATCCGCTTTTTGCCGAAGAGGCCCATCTGTGTAGCCGCGACCTTAGCTATGCGTTCAATGTCCTCTTTTCTTCTAAAATCAGACGCGTTCATTTCTATTAGTTCGAGTCCGTATTCATGGGCAACTGCTTCGACAAGGCTTGTCTTCCCTACACCTGCAGGGCCGTAGAAGAGTGCGGCCTTCTTTTCCGGCGGGCGTCCTGTTAGCCACTGCTTAATCCACGGTATGAAGAGCTTCTTCGCCTGCTCCTGGTTCACTACCTCGTCTACGGCTTTTGGACGGTACTTTATTATCCATGGCAGCCTCTCGGTCAAAACACCCACTCCCCAGTAAGTGAATGTTTTTAGAGAAAGCTACTCTAAATGGTGACCTATTGTCTACTTGAACTTCTTGCCTAGGAGGGCCAGCCATGCTAGGAACGCGTTAAGCTGTATTTCGTCATCAGCTCCCTCTACTAGGCGGAACTGTATCTCGCCGGTGTAGTCGGCTATCGTTACGCGGAGATCCTCCGGTATCTTTATCTCAGAGCTAAATATTTCCCGGTGGATCTGTTTTATTACATCAGTGCCGCTTAACCCATAGTTAACTATGAGCGTACGAAGCTTATCACGTGCACGGAGAAAGTCGCCATCTAGAGCTAGCATTATTATCTCACGCACCTCTTTAGGATGAGCCAGCCCAACTACTTTATATACGATGTCTGGTGTCACAGTGCCCAGCGCCGCGGCCGCCTGGAGTATGTTTATAGCCCGTCTCATGTCGCCCTCGCTTACTTCATATATCGTCTCGAGCCCTTCCAGGGTATATTTGCAGCCCTCTTGTTCACATATCCATCTAAGCCTAGAGACTACGTCTTCTTTCTTCAAGGGGGTAAAGCGGAATATTGCGCAGCGAGACTGAATGGGTTCTATTATCTTACTCGGGAAGTTAGCTATCAATATGAACCTTGTTGAAGCCGTGTACATCTCCATAAGCCTCCTTAGCGCCTGCTGAGCATCGGCAGTCATATTGTCAGCCTCGTCTAGTAGCACTATCTTGAACGGAACATTGGGAGGTGTTCTACTTCTTGCGAACTCTTTCACCTTCGTCCTTATAGTGTCTATGCCTCGCTCGTCGCTCGCATTCAGTTCTAGCATGTACTGGCGGTAGTTTTCCCCGTAAAGGTCATGGGCCAGTGCGTGTGCTGCGGTGGTCTTACCGGTACCCGGTGGCCCTACAAACAGCAAATGCGGCATATTCTTCTCTTCTACGAACTTTTTAAGCCGTTTAACTATCTCCTCCTGGTTTACTATTTCATCAAGGCTTCGTGGGCGATACTTCTCGGCCCATAGTAGTTCCCTAAGTTCTTCAGCCACGGAGCATCAGCCCGGAGGCTATACTCAAGCCCTAGGCCCGTTTTTTAGACTAGGCCTATTGGACTGTTTTTGGTCGACAGCCCCGCAGTTTACGGAAAATGGTGGCTTCCTTTGAGCCGAGAGCTACTGCTGAGGCTCAAACTAATAGCCTACAGGTTTAGCATAAGACCAATACGTGTAATGATATTAAAGGACACTAAGAGCTTAAAGATAGACGGTGAAAGCTACACGCTCCAGAAAGGCATCGAGGCAGAGATACCACTATGGGCAGCGAAAGCGCTAGAAGAATACGGCGTAGCCGGGCAGGTCGAAAGCAACATAACAATAGAAGACATAGCCCGCGTACACTTCGCAGTGGTGAGCGCCCGGACGCCGGCCGACCTAGAGCCTCTGCCTCGCAGCTTCTACCTCGAGGCGATAAGATACATAAAAGAGCTTGACGAGAAGATACGCCGAGAGTTCAGGGCAGAGCTTTTAGAGGAAAAACAGAAGGCCATACAGTACTTGCTCGAAATCGTCGATAAACGCCTTCTACTAATGCTGCAGAGCATGCGTAGCCCTACAACGCTAGCTGAGATATCTTCAAAGCTCTCCGAGGAAGAAATAGTGCTCCTACAGGAGCTAAGAGACGATATAGAAGCATGGCGCCGCCTAGTGGTACCCCTCGGCATGGAGAAGTCGTAGAAACAGTGGATAGAGCCGGGCTCCAAGTTGGTGGCAGTAGCTGACCGCGCCTGGCACCTTATACCCCCCGGCTCCCGGATAACTAGCCAGTAGGGCACGGCGAGTCATGGAGGCTAGTATTATAGCCGAGCAGGGCGCCGGCGAGATAATTGATGTACGGGAGAGGTTCTTCGAGTTCATACGAAGCTTTCGCGACAGGAGCGGCAGCTTCAAGTACCGTGACCGTATACGGCAAATGATAACCATGGGGCAGCGCAGCCTCCTAATAGACTACAACGACCTCTACCTCTTTGACACGCGTCTGGCCAGGCTGCTTGTAGAACAGCCCGATGTCGTGCTCAAACAGGCGAGTGACGCACTACGCGAAATAGTCCAAACAGAGGCGCCTGAATACGCGGAAGAGACGCGCCGCTTCTATGTACGCGTCCGCGCGCTTCCGCGCACGCTCCCTCTGCGCAGGCTCCGCAGTGACCACATAGGCAAACTAGTGATGCTCGAGGGCATACTCGTCAGGGCAACGCCGATTAAAGAGAAAATAGTGCGTGCAGTTTTCATGCACTGCGCGCGGGAGGAGGGCTGCCACGAGTTCTTCTGGCCGCCGGAGGGCGAGATAGTAGGCGATACGCTTGAGCGGCCCCCTGTTTGCCCTGTCTGCGGTACATCAAGCGGCGCCTTCCACCTAGTGCCGGAGAAATCCGAGCTAATAGACTGGCAGAAAATAGTGCTACAGGAGAGGCCGGAGGAGGTGCCTCCGGGCCAGCTGCCTCGCAGTATAGAAGTCGTCCTACACGACGAGCTAGTGGACACTGCCCGTCCCGGCGACAGGATATCAGTTGTAGGTATCGTGCGTGCACGCCCGGACTCGCTCTCAAAGAAAAGGGCAATATACGACATGGTTATTGATGCCGTGCACTTAGAGGTATCACAGAAGATACTTGAAGAGGTCGTGATAACGAGGGAGGATGAGGAGCGTATAAAGGCGCTTGCAAGGGACCCCTGGGTTAGGAAGAAAATACTGGCCAGCATAGCGCCTGCTATATACGGGCACTGGGACATAAAGGAGGCAATAGCCCTGGCGCTCTTCGGCGGAGTGCCGAAGGTGACGAAGGATGGCGTGAGGATACGTGGAGACATCCATGTACTAATAGTGGGCGACCCGGGTACGGCTAAGAGCCAGCTTCTCCAATACGCTTCACGCATAGCGCCACGAGGCATATACACCACGGGTAAAGGCGCCACGGCAGCCGGTCTCACGGCCGCGGTGATCCGCGACAAGACGACCGGCGAGTACTACCTTGAGGCAGGGGCCCTCGTGCTCGCCGATGGCGGTGTAGCCGCTATAGATGAGATAGACAAGATGAGAGACGAAGATAGGGTAGCTATCCATGAAGCCATGGAGCAGCAGACCGTAAGCATAGCAAAAGCAGGTATAATAGCAAAGCTTAACGCGAGGACGACCGTGATAGCCGCGGGTAACCCCAAGTTTGGCCGCTACCTGCCAAATAGAACCCTTGCTGACAACATTAACCTCCCGGTGACTATACTTTCCAGGTTCGACCTCATATTCATACTCCGCGACCAGCCTAACCCTGAGGAGGATAGGAAGCTTGCAAGGCACGTGCTTGAAGTCCACCAAGAAGCGGAGAAGGTAAAGCCCGAAGTAGACCCCTCGCTGCTTAAGAAGTATATAAGCTATGCAAGACGCTATGTGAGGCCAAGGCTAGGCCCGGAGGCCAGCCAGCTAATAGAAGACTTCTACGTGGAAATGCGTAGGCTAAGCGCGGAGAACCCCGAGGGCGCGGTCGCGATAACGGCTCGACAGCTAGAAGCGCTCATCCGCCTGGCAGAGGCTCACGCTAAAATGGCGTTGAAGAACGAGGTGACGCGCGAAGACGCCGAGGCCGCAATACGGCTCATGAAGAGCTTCTTGGAGAGTGCAGGCCTAGACATAGAGAGCGGCAAGATAGACATAGACGTAATAATGACAGGTAAGCCGAGGAGTAAACAGGAGAAGCTAACTCGCATACTAGAGATAATAGAAGAGCTTGAAGAAGAAAGCGAGGAGGGCTGCGCCCGCCTAAAAGAAATACATCGCCGGGCAGCATCGGAGGGCATCGAGTCAAGCCTAGTAGAGGAAGCTATACGCAGCTTCAAACGCGACGGAATGATCTACGAGAAGTCCATAGGGTGCTATGCGGTGGTGAGATGAACCCGTAAAAGCGGGTACCAGTGTCCTAACGGTGGCTAGCCCTGCGCAGCTGGCTCAGCCTCTTCCCCTTCTCCGCCCTCGAACAGCTCTAAGCAGCCCTCTTTTGCTAGGCGGTGCCTCCAGAGGTTAATGGGCATCCACATGACCCATGCCGGGACCTCCTTGAGGAAGGTATATGCCTCCTCCCAGCCTTCGAGGCCGAGTTTCCGCGCAAGCTCCTCCAGCCCCATAGGTCGGTGGAGATACTCGTGCACTATCTCAAGCACCTGAGGTGTTATGAACACCTGCTTGTCGCCAATAGTAACTATGTATTCCCTGCACTTCTCACTCATCTATACCACACCCCCCAGAGAGGGGCCACCCACGAAAGACCGGTTATTTAACAACTGCCCTAGGCTCTTTGCTAGGCACTATGTACCAAAGCAGACGTCTTCAACAACTCCTCAGCCGTGCCGGGGCGGTACCCGGGGGCGGAAGGCCCCTCTCGCTATGCATCACCGCCCCCGGGAAGGCTTCAGTGCTGGAACGCCCGGGCATCCCGCCCAGGGCGGCGTATTCGAGGCTACTCGTTTTAATGGTCAGCTTTCCCGAGTGCCGCGAGCACCGCCCTGTATACTTTCTCCGGAAGAAGCCCCCGGTTCTCCTCAGTTACGGTAAACACACAGCTACTGCCCTCTAGGATACTCCTCACCTTTTCGTCACGGAGCCGCTCATGGACCACGAGTAGGGCTGGCTTCCCGCTAGCCAGTATCTCCTCGATAACCCTCCGAAGCCCCGGTAGACGAAGCTCCATGGGCCCTATTTCGTCTATTGCCACGATGTCTGCGGACCTGTATCGGCGAAGAAGATAATTGCCGACCTCAACGGCCTCCATGCAGGTATAGTACCTGCCCACACGTGGGCCGTCACAGCCATCAACTCTTGCCAGCCACTTCTCCACCTTGCCATCTATGCTGCGTATAATGAAGCCTATGCGGCGCCCACTCCAGCGGACTTCCGGACAGACGAAACCCTCAACTCTCAGGCCAGCCTTCTTCAGCCTCTCAACAACCTTGACAAATATCGTTGTCTTGCCTACGCCGGGGCGACCGGTTAGAACCACAAACCGCTTACCGCTGCAGCTCACGTTACTCAAGCCCGCTTTCGACCCAAGAAGCCTTTATGGACAGTCTTTTTCCCTAAAAGGTACTCCTCCGGCGGCACGTAGAACAGCAACTTACCCTCATGATAGTCCCGTATGACCGTGCGTGCAGCCTCCTCCACGAGGGGCTCCCCGTCGCTACGGTAGCGCCAGCCACGTTTCAATGCTATGAGCTCCAATATGCGATAAGGGTCCCGCTCCTCGATCCCGTATGCTTTTCTTACAGAGTCCGGGCTGTACTGAAGCGCCCTCTCTAGCAGCAGCATAGCCGGACGGACGGGGTCACGAAGCTGCTCCGGCGGCCTGCCGCGAATGACAGCCTCCAGGAAGCCGCCTTCAACGGGAATCACACCCGGCGTGTCTATCATGTACATGTTGTTGCCTATACGGTAGAGCTGTGCGTGAGTCGTGTAGCCAGGGCTCCCTGGGATAGGGCTAGTAGAGGCCGCGTGGCGGCCCTTTAACGCGTTAATTATTGTCGACTTGCCGGTCTTAGGGAACCCTGTTACGGCTACGATTATGGGCTCGCTCTCTGCAACAGACTTTATCTTGCGCCTGAGGACGCGTGTACCCTTATGGTCGCGTGCAGCCATATAGACCGTGGGATAGCCCATATCCTCTAGTATGCGTTTCCACTTGTCCGCGACATCTCGAGGAACCAAGTCAGCCTTGTTGATAACTATTATAAGCTTCTTGCCTAGAGCCTGCGCCATGCGCTCTAGGCGCCTGCTGCGCGACGACATGGGGTCACGTGCATCTACAACCTCTAGCACGACGTCAGCTCTCCTAACAATCCATGCAAGGGTCCTCCAGGAGGCCAGAATCAATGCTACCAGCACCCCTATGCTAGGCAAGGGCGGCTGTGCCTGGCCGTGGGCTTCCAGACTGCAGCCCCGCCATCTGTAGCCTCAAAAGAGTGCCTAGCTGGGTACGGTTAATCACTGTTCCCGCCTTCCGGCAAAGAAGTCAAGTATGCTTCTCTGGCCGCTGGCAGCGGTTCTTAACCTGCTCTCGCTTATCCCAAAGTAGGAGAGTATCCTCATAGCGGCAGGTATGACCTGATGGTCTATATAGTACTCCACGTCGATGTCCTCCGGCTTAACCATGAAGTACGGGTATGCTCTCTTCGATATACGCCCTGCTCCACGGGTTATTACATAGCCCACCTTGTCCCCAGGCGATACCTTGTAGCCGGCTTTGACTAGCCTCCGCGCGGCAACTACATGGGGTGCCTCGTGCTCGTACTCCTCTATTCTCTTATTGATGGTCTTCCAGATAACCAGCTTTTCTAGCTTGACACGCCCCTCTTTAAGCTCCTGTATTACTTTCCTCACGTATTCTATGGCTTTGTTTACGTCCCCCGTGCGTAGCACTATTTCAGCCACGCGCCACTGTACCTCCTTTGCTAGGTCGCACCAGTCGCCGCGAACCGCTTCAAATCCGACTATGTCTATGCGTCCATCCTCGAGCAGGCCAACATAGCGCTTCTTGGCCTCAGTGAAGAATACGCGTTTGTATATCTTGTCAATCTTTATTTCAAATCCTAGCTCTTTTTCCACGAACTCTATGAGCTTCTTTACTTTCTCCGGCTCGTATGTCACAAAGAGAGAATCCGTATCGCCGTATATTACCTTAAGTCCCAGCTTTCTCGCGTACTCTATGGCTGTTGTTATTAGTCTCCTACCCCAGGCGGTGACAGCCTCGGCGCAGCGTTTGCAGTACCACCTTGCACCGCTCCACCCCATGTAGCCATAGCTGGCGTTGGCCAATACTTTCACAGCCTTCTGGCGCTCGTCTAGTATGCGGTACTCGGGGCTATCCGGAGGCAGCCTCCTCATTTCCTCTTTTATCTTTTTCCTCACCTCTAGGAGGTGTGTCAACACGTTTTTGAAGAAGCCTGGTGGCTGCCTACGGAACCTATGCCCCACCTCCGGTGCGACGAAACAGCCCCCGTATTTCTCGCACTCAGCCGGGTCGTCGACAATCGTGTCGGGGCCAACATTGTACTTTATCATTATACTGGGGTACATCGAGCTAAAGTCGAGTACTGCTATGTTCTCGTGGATACCTTTTAGCGGTTTTAGAACTATTGCGCCGCGGTAGCTCTCCTCTCTTCTCTCAACACGGTTGGGAACCAGTTCATTCATATCGTATGCCGCCCTAATTAGGTACCACTCGAGGCGGAAACCTACGCTCATCGCGCCTACTTGGTCTAGCGGTACACCGGTTATGTTCGAAAGCTGTATCGCAAACGGCAACAGCTTCTCCCCAATCCCATAGGTGGACTTTACGTCATCAATAGCGTACTGTATGAGGAGCTTCCTCTTCTCCTCGTCGTCCCAGTAACTAGGTATCTCCCACCACTCTATGTTTACTCTCTCGCTTTTCTTCATAACACCTAGATACTCGGCAACCTCTTCTAGAGTCTTCACCTTTATCTCGTGCATCTCCTCCGCATAGTCATAGAGGTCGACGTTGAGGCGTCCAGGCACGGACACGTGGCCATAAACACTGGTAGCAGGCTCGGCGCCTACTCTACGCGTCACGTCAAGCCTTATGCCGAGATGCCTGGCACGCTGCATCAGGTAGGGCCAGTCAAAGTGATTACTATTGTAGCCAACTATGATGTCCGGGTCGTACTCTCTAACGTAGCTTGCGAAATCCAAGATAATACTTCTGTCCTCGTGGTCGTCCGCAGTGAATACGCGTACCTCGCCCCTATCATTCATAGTAGAGATTATGATGACTGGGTCCCTGATAGGATTAGGTGAGCCCTGCTTGCTATACACCTCGATGTCGAAAGCCAGTACACGCATCTCCGGGAGAAGGCTCCTACTGGTTGGCGCCTCCAGAGGCTCCGGCTCGCCGCGCACAAAGTACAGGGCGTCAACGCGGTAACCCTGCTTACCGGGCGCGGCTTCTACCGGGACACGGTACAGTCGGAAGGGGAAAAGATGCTTATCAATTATGTAGCGCATTGCAAAACGAATATCAGCTTCAAGAGAGTCCTCTATACCCTCCAGCCTTCTTACCTCTTCGCGGTACTCTCTCACAGCCTCCGGGATAACAGTGGTAACCCGTATAGCCTTCCTTGGCCTGCCAAAGTACTTCTTATCAACCGGGTCCACGGCTATGATAGGGCTCTTAGGCTTGCTAAGGGACCTCACCCTGGAGGCTATACTGTCTAGGCGCTGCTCGTAGCCAGGGGCTACGAGGCCGTAGAAGTATGGGCGAAAGCCCCTGTCAAGTAAGACAACTCGTTCACCGCTCCCAGTAATCCCCCATAGTACGATAACCGGCTCGCGGCCGACAACCTCATAGCTCGAATCAAGCGGGATAAACTCAAGGACATGCGCGGCCACAGAGACCCCCACTAGGTGGACTCTAGCCGGTCCGCCTAAAGCTGCTCACTTCGCCTCGCCCAGTGCAGGGCTCCGGATTAAGCATGATTATAGCGTGGTCTTTGCCGTAATAGCGTGGCAGCATGGTGAGGTAGAAGAAGCCGTGCCTCACATAGAAACGCTGTGCCCTGTAATTGACATAGTTGACTTCTAGCATGGCGGTAGCGGCGCCGCCGCTGCAGCAGCCGCGTAGCAGGGACCGTAGAAGCCTTGAGCCTATTCCGTGGCCCTGGAAACCCGGCGCCACAGCTATAGAGAGTACGTGGCAGACGTTTTCCTCGACTATAACTGCTACAGCATAGCCGGCCACCTGTCCGCTGCATGTGGCGACAAGGAAGTGGTCTGTCAGCATCGACAATAGTTCGAGGTACGCTGGAGGGTACGGTTTTTCAAACACGGACCTCTCTATCGCATATATCGCCTCTAAGTCTTGCCTCCGGACCCGTCTTATCCGGGGTGCGCTGCAGAGCGAAGCCGGCAACGCTGCTCCTGGCTCCACGCTAAGCCAGGCAGGAATAGGGCTTATCTCTGCTTTCCACCCCCGCCTGGCAGAAGAGACGGGGCTCCACCTCTCCCATATATGAAGCCATGTAAACAGTCTAGCATGGTGTGGCTGTAAGGCGAGGGTGACGGCGCTTTGAGAATACTCGGCAAAGACCTACGGCATGGCGTAGTGAAGCTGGTGCCCGAGTCCAGCGACGACATCTGGCTGCTCTCAACAGTGCTTCAGCCAGGCGACTTGGTGCGCGCGAAAACACTCCGCGAGATACACTTCGGCGACAGGGGTAGTGGAAGAAGCTCACGTGTACCAATGGTTCTCACGGTTCGTGTTGAAAAGATAGAGTTCCAGCCCTTTACTACCAGGCTGCGCGTTAGGGGCGTGGTAGTAGAGGGGCCGGAGAAGTACGGTGTGGTAGGAAAGTACCATACTCTCAGTGTCGACGCAGGCACCGAGGTCACAGTGATAAAGCCGCAGGGATGGAGTATGAGTGTGCTCGAGAAGCTGGAGAAGCAGGGACTGGGCGAGGCCGCGCTTATAGTAGCAATAGACTACGACGAGTACGCTATAGCAGTGCTACGGGGCCAGGGAGTAAAGATCGTCGATACTGGCTCGCTACGCTTACCCGGCAAGGATGACCCCTCCTGGGGCGAGAGGCTTGAAGAGGCGCTGAACGTTATAGCCAAGCGCGTAGCCGACATAGCTGCCAGAGAGAAGCCCCTCATAATAGTAGTTGCCGGCCCTGGGATGCTTAAAGAGAGCCTCGCAGAGAAAATCCGTGCACGCCTACCCGGGGCGCGAGTAGACACAGACAATGTGTCGATGGGCGGTGAGCCGGGTGTCTATGAAGAGCTGCGCAGGGGTCTTGCACGTGAGGTCCTAAAGGAGGCCGCGAGCATAGTGGCTGAGAAGATAATAGAAGAGTTCGAGAGACGCCTTGCCCGCGAGCCCAGCAGGGTAGCGTATACCCTTGACATGGTTGAGAAGGCGGTAGACTCCGGTGCTGCAGAGGAAATACTGCTTCTTGACGAGCTACTGCACAGCCCCGACCCAGGTATAAGGGCTCGAGTTGAAAGCCTTCTCCGCAAAGCTGACGCCACGCGGGCAAAGATACACTTCGTTAGCCTCGAGTCCCCTGTAGGGTATAAACTTAAAGCGCTAGGCGGTATCCTAGCCCTCCTCCGCTACCCTCTCGACATTAACTGGTAGCCTGTTGTAGGCCTTTGGTGAAGGGTATCTTTGTTTTAGAGCCGCGCCTCTTACGCGGGGCGCAAGCGCTGGAGGCAGCCTAGCCAGCCCCTGTTCCACCGGTGCATCCCCGGCTAGGCCGGCGGGCAGGCTCTCCGCTGGCGCCTCCGCGTAGAGGAGCATCCCCTCGCTAGTAACCTCTTCATATGGCCGTCGCAGGCGCAGTGCCTTCCGGAGCAGGCGTGCACGAAGCTGCACACGGTCCTTGTAGGCCGCCGGGCAGTAGTGGACTGTGATGCGCAGTCTTTCTCGGGACGCCCAGCGTACTAGCTCTAAGCCGGCCTCCTCGCTGCCCTTAACAACCGGCTTTGAGGGGTCTGGCTGCAACCCCCTCGTGATTATGCCTCTTATGTTCCGCTCTGAGACCTCGAGCTCGTTAAGGTTTATGAACTCTGCGCCTATAGAGTCAAGCCAGGCTATGAACCTTTTTAGCTCCTCCACTCTTCCGGGTATAACGGGCACCTCCGCCCCGACCCTGGTATTGTGGAGTACCCGTATCGCAAGCTCTATCCGCTTCTTCATCCACTCTTCCACGGGGTGAAACCGTATCTCGTCAAGCCCGGCGCGTTCAAGCGCTACCAAGGCATCGCGTGTAGCGTAGCGGCCACTAGTGTATAGGTGTATGTGAAAGTCCGGCCCGAAGACGTCCTTTAGGAGCTTTATTGTTTTCAGGGTGCGCTTCAGGCGTACCAGCGGGTCGCCTCCGGTAATGCTTGCGCCGCCAGCGGCCACACGGTAAGCCTCGTCAACGAAATCTATGAGTCTGTGTGCGGGCTCCTCGTCTGCAAACACCTTGTCGTGGTAAAGCCTCTTCGGGGAGACGGGGCAGTAGAAACACCTCTCACTGCACAGCCCCGTAATGAATACCACCATTTTGACGCCCTGTATGCACAACTGGCAGCCTGGTGGTAGTACGCCTACATAGGCATAGACACCTGGCACTATGCGTAGCGGAGCCGCTGCCGCCATGGCGGGTGCCACCAGGGCTCTACAGGTGCTGCCGGTTACGCGGTCTCCGAGGGCCAGTTCTCGGCCTCGCCGTTCATAGCAGTGGCGAGTTTTTCTCCACTAGTGCTCGGCGGAAAACCGGGTTACTACGGGCCAGGCTCTTTACGGCCTCCTCTATGCTGTCTGTGGGGCCTATCTCCGCCTTGACGAAGACGCCGGTTCTGCCGTGCTCGTCTCTCCGGGTGAGCACGTGCACACGCTCCAGCACCGTGTCGACGCTTATCCCTATAATCCGGGCGGCCTCGGCTTCCCTGCCTAGGACCGAGCTTTCACGGTGGCCCTCCGGTACGGGTTCTATTAGCATGAGTCTCTTGTCGACACCTGGCACTCTCTGCGCCCTGCGTAGCCCATCCGCATCTAGCGCACCGCCGAAGAAGTAGAACTCGTACTCGGTTCTTGACAGCTTAGCGAGAGGGAAGGATACTACACGCTTCTCTTCTATATCGAGCACTATGTATGCTTTTGGCGTGCTGTGGGGTGTTGCCTGTACTATGAGCTTGTGGGTTGGATGGTAGCCTGCTTTCTCCAGCGCTATCTCCACAATATAGGAGGGTACAACGTATGGTATGAAGACGTCTATGTCGCTTCCTTCATGCACGTCTCCTCTAGCTATGCTTCCGTGTACTACCGCGTGTATGCCCGCTTTTTCTAGCGCTTCTAGAATGGCTAGCGCTTCTCTGCGTTTAGCCTCAAGCAGCCTCCAGTGCCTCTCACTATACTTGACCAGTCTTACCTCATGCCTCTTTTCAACCCTCTCTTTCGGCATGGCGCGGAACCTTGCCAGCAGCGGGGCCGGTAAACACCTACAGCCATACCTTCCTTAATAATCTCTAGACAGTGTCGAGGCCGCGGGGCGGGATAGATGCCGCCCCCAGCAATGCCCCCATATAGGGGCTAAGCGCCCGCCGCCCAAAAAGGGGTGCACCAAATGGCAACCGGTACGCAGCTACTGGCAGCATACCTCTTGTTCTGGTTCGCCCTGACAACCCTTCTGTGGCTAAGGAGAAGCGAGAGCGGTGAGGGAAAGATAGCGGTCACGCCGCTAGTTGTGACGTGGCGGACGGCGTTCACGTTTGAGAGTTTTGCCCGCCTACGTGGCAGCAGGCTCGTTGGCCTACTGTTCGACGCTGGAATAGTGAATATGGTTCTTATCATGATGGCGGCTTACTATGTGCTTGCATCTAACCTCGCATATTCTCTTAGTACAGGTCGGCATGTCGGCGTGGTGGCGCCGATAATACCCGGCGTCACTATAGGGCTGCGAGTGTTCCTCTACCTTCTCCCAGGCCTTGTCATAGCTGTGCTTCTCCACGAGGCCTTTCACGCAATGGCTGCAAGGTATGAGGGTATACCGGTGCGCTCCTCCGGGTTAATGCTCTTCTTGGGACTCATACCCGCTGCCTTCGTGGAGCCGGAGGAGGACGCTCTTCTCCGGGCACCGTCGAGGGCAAAGCTGAGGGTATTCGCTGCCGGCGTGCTGGCTAACACGCTGCTTTTCCTCCTCTTCTCAGGCCTCTTGCTTGCGGTCACCAGCAAGGGCTACTACTTGGCAGTAAGTGCTGCGCCTGGGGGTGTAGCCGAGAGGGCGGGTCTTCCAGAGACGCTCCTTCTTGAAAAGATAGTTGTAAATGGTTCCACGTTTAGCGATGTCGGCTCATTTGTGAAGTACGTGAATAAGCTGCGGCAGGAACATGGTGGTAGCCTCCGTGGCGTGGCTCTCGTGGTTGAATTCGTGGCTATCGATGGAAGGGTCTATAAAGTGTATAAGCCCCCAGAGGCGCCGGCAATAGGCATCTACCTTTACTCGGTGCCACGTGCGCTTGCCAGCCTAGGGCCGGGTCTTGCGCTCTCACTGTTCCTGGTGCTCTATTACGCCCAGGCAATCAATATAGGCCTTGCAGGCATAAACGCGTTACCCATATTCATTACCGATGGTGCACAGTTCATACAGGCTGCTGTCGAGAAGAGAGTTGGAGCCGAGATGGCAAGGAAAGTGGCCACGCTTGCATCGGCAGCAACGATCGCGTTGCTACTGCCTAACATAAGCCTGTAAGAGGCTGGAGGCAGAGGAGATGCCGCTCTCTCCGCAGTTATTAAATCTCTCTGGTTCTGCGCCTGGCTTCGCTGGGTTTGTTGAGCTTTGCGGGCCCTGCTTATTCATGCAAAAAAGTTCTGGTTCAAGGCTAGAAGCAAGGCAGTAAAAGAGGCTGAAGAGCTGGGAAGCGAGGTCCCCAGCGAAGCCGAGGTTGACAACGCTCTTATTGCGTTTGTTACTGTTGAGGACCGCGACAAGAATAACCTCGATGATATAGTAGAGCAGGCTGCGTCCGACATAGTGGATGTTGCTAAACGAGTAAACGCGGAGAAGATAGTAGTGTACCCCTACGCCCACCTATCAAGGTTCCTAGCGCCTCCACGTGCAGCTATAGAGGCGTTGAGGCGTCTAGCAAACAGGCTTGCAGAAGTTAGTGGCAAGGAAGTTGTGCGTGCCCCCTTTGGCTGGTACAAGGAGTTCATGATACATTGCCATGGCCATCCTTTGGCTGAGCTTTCGAGGATCTATGAGGCCAAGGCATCGGCTAAGCCTAAGGTGGAGAAAAAATACTACGTACTTACCCCGGAGGGGGAGGTGTTCGAGCCAGAAGAGTATCTGCCGAAGGCTGCTAAAGATTTCCGGGTAGTTATTGAGAAGGAGGCTCTAGGGAAAGAGCTTGGAGAGATCGAGACACGTGTTAACAAGCTGTGCGCTAAGTTCGGGTTTGAGTGGGAGCCGCTGAGCGACTATGGCCATATGCGCTACGAGCCGCACGCTGCGACAATAGTCGATGCGGTGTCGGAGTACGCCTGGATGCTGGCGCGGAAACTGCCAATACCCGTGCTGAGGGTTAAGGGTACGAACATGTTTGATCTAGCAGCTAGGCCTGTATATGAGCATGCGGCGCTTTTCGGGGACCGCCTCTACGAGTTATGGGCTGAAAAGAAGCACCTTGTAATGCGTTATGCTGCATGTCATCAGCAGTTCGCGATGCTTAAAGACTATGTGCTTAGCTACCGTGACCTCCCCCTGGGCATGTTCGAGGTTGCCGACAGTTATCGGTTAGAGCAGAGCGGCGAAGTCACCCTTTGCTTCCGGCTACGGAAGTTCTACATGCCCGACCTCCACATATTGACTAGGGGCATAGATGAGGCTATGAAGGTCGCCGAGGAGCTTCAGAGGGTGATCCATAGGGAGGCTGCAAAGCTTGGACGGGAGTACTACGCTGTCTACAATGTGACCGAGGACTTCTGGGAGGAGAAACGTGACTATGTTGTTGAGCTCGTGCGTCGAGATGGGCGGCCTGCGCTCATAACAGTCTATCCTAGGGGCATATACTACTGGGTTGTGAATGTGGAGTACCATATAGTTGACTCTGCCGGCAGGCCGAGAGAAATAGCCACATTCCAGTTTGATGTAGGCAATGCGGAAAGGTTTGGTATACGTTTTGTTGATGAAAATAATAACCAGAAATATCCGGTTATAATCCATACCGCCCTCATAGGCTCTGTTGAGCGCTACATATACATGGTGTTTGATACGGCGATCCGTGACGAGCTGAGGGGTAAGACGCCGTCGCTTCCTGTATGGCTTGCACCGGTACAGGTACGGATAATACCTGTTAATCCGTCAGAAAAAGACTTAATGAAAATGGCTGAAGATGTTGCAGATATGCTGGAGGATAACTTAATACGTGTTGATATAGATGATAGGGATATTAGCCTGGGCCGTCGTATACGTGATGCTGCAAGGGAATGGGTACCTTATATTGTTGTTATTGGCGAACGAGAGCTTAGCACCGGCACCCTCAATGTGACCATAAGGGCTACTAACGATAGGGTAGTGTTGACGCCTAGCGAGCTTGTAGAAAAAGTGCTTGACGATATACGGGGGTATCCTCGGGTGCAGTCTGCGCTGCCTAGGTACGTGTCGCGTCGCCCCAGCCTGGTCTATCTTGAAAAAAGTATCAAATAAGTATACTTAATTATTTATTTTTGTATTATTCTATATTATGTGTTATTTTGTATAGTTGCGGTAGGGTTGCATTCGTTAACGAATAGTTTCGGCTAGGTGAAGAGCCCTATATAAGGGTGGTATGGCTTCTCCTCTCTTTTACGGGCTGGAACGGTATGAGCAGTAAGACGAAAGAAATACGTTCAATAACTGACCTGCCGGGTGTAGGCCCCGCTACCGCCAACAAGCTGATAGAGGCGGGCTATGGCACACTCGAGGCAATAGCTGTGGCCACGGCGCAGGAGCTAAGCGCAGCCGCAGGTATACCCATAACAACAGCCCAGAGGATCATTAAGGCAGCGCGTGACGCCCTCGACATACGTTTCAAAACCGCACTTGAGGTCAAGAAGGAACGGCTAAGCACACGGAAGATAACTACGGGTAGCCGTAATCTTGACGACCTGCTTGGCGGAGGAATAGAGACAAAAACGGTTACAGAGTTCTTCGGCGAGTTCGGGAGCGGCAAGACACAGATATGCCACCAGCTGGCGGTAAACGTGCAACTACCTGAAGACAAAGGCGGGCTATCCCAGCAGGACCATATAGCCAGGGCGGTGTACATAGATACTGAGGGCACATTCCGCTGGGAACGTATAGAGAACATGGCAAAACGCTGGGGTCTCGACCCCGACGAGGTCATGTCTAACATATACTATATACGTGCCATCAACAGTGACCACCAGATGGCTATAGTTGACGAACTCTTCAACCTTGTACCCAAGGAAAACATAAGGCTTGTAATCGTGGACTCGGTGACCAGCCACTTCAGGGCCGAGTACCCTGGCAGGGAGAACCTGGCGGCGAGGCAGCAGAAGCTGAACCGGCACCTGCATCAGCTATCGAGGCTGTCGGAAATATACGACGTGGCCGTGATAATTACGAACCAGGTAATGGCTAAACCCGACGTATTCTATGGTGACCCTACGCAGGCCGTAGGCGGCCACGTGCTATACCACGCGCCTGGTGTGCGTGTACAGCTGCGTAAAAGCCGCGGCAACAAGAGGATAGCTAGAATAGTGGACGCGCCGCACCTCCCAGAAGGCGAGGCCGTGTTCGTGATAACAGACTACGGGATAGCCGACCCGGAGGACTAACGCCTAGCGCTGCAGCAGCGCTAGAGAGCCCCTCTTCAATGGTTAGAGCCGCTGGTGCCGCCTACCTCTGCACATTTCTTACACTCCTTGAGCATTGCTGCGTCTAGGTAGAACCTTGATGCCCTCCACATGGGCCTGACCCTGCACCCGTCTATGACCAGAACCGGCGCGTGCACATGGTGCCT
>Ga0256833_1000505_pt1 | contig 30551 bp, 30 predicted proteins | sample 356284metaG_FD_190535 | JGI IMG/M metagenome (GOLD analysis project Ga0256833, IMG submission 190535) | Hydrothermal vent microbial communities from Mid Atlantic Ridge, Atlantic Ocean - 356-284 | ecosystem: Environmental > Aquatic > Marine > Hydrothermal vents | place: Atlantic Ocean: Mid... | reverse complement strand
ATGAGGCGGAGGGCAAAGACGGAGGTGAGCTTGCGAAGAAGGCGAAGGAGGTATTCTTTGTCCGAGGGGCGAAGGTAGGGGAGCTCGTCCTGAAGGTGGCAGATGAGGTGGTAGTAGGCCGGGGAGGAAAATTTGAGGAAATGTCGGGCAAGTCTCGCCATGGCAACCTCCGGGGTAATTATATCAAAAAAGGGTCTGTCCCTAAAATTTTTTTTGATTTGAGAGAATTTATGGGATAGAATTTCTGCCCCATGATTCTGAAGTTGAGCCTGGTCTTTCTGGTCTTCTTAATCCTGCTTTTTCTGAAAATAGACCTCTACATAGTGGTTCTGGGCTCCGGACTCCTTCTGAGCTTCCTGTTCAATATGCCACCCCAAAGGCTCCTGCAGTCGGTGGTTAAATCCGCGGCATCCCCCACAACCCTGAACCTCCTCCTGCTTATTTACTTCGTTCTGCTTTTAGTGGAAGTTCAAAAGGAAAAATCCTCCCTCCCACGACTGCTTCGGGGGATGGCCGGGCTGCTGCCCTCCCGCTTCCTCCAGGCCACCCTCTCCCCTGCCCTGATAGGACTTCTTCCCATGCCGGGAGGAGCCCTGGTCTCCGCCCCCATGGTGGAGGAGGTGGTGAAGGACGAGAACCTAACCCCTGAGATAAAAACCTTCGCCAACTACTGGTTCAGACACATCTGGGAGTTCTTCTGGCCCCTGTACCAGGGCTTCATACTCACCGTAGCCGTTTTTGAAATAAAGGCCGTTGGGCTAATGGCACACCAGTTTTACTTCACCTTCATAGCCGCAGCCCTGGGGTATATTCTGCTCTGGAAAGATTTTAAAGGGTTGCGCCCTGAGAACCCTGAGAGCAAAGGACATCAAGCCCTCAAGGACTTCCTCTACGGCTCCTGGGAAATTTTGACGATAATAATCCTAATACTCCTGGCGAAACTGCCCCTGGTCCTATCCTTGGTCCTGGTGGTCTCGCTTTCCAGCCTGTTGTCCTTCTCCCTTAAGAAAGCTGCGAAACTTCTTCCCAGGGCCTTCAACCACAAAATCCTTCTTCTTATACTTTCGGTTATGATATTCAAGGGCCTGGTAAAGGATTCATCCCTTTTTCCCATGCTCACCAGGGCCGTTTCTTCGGATCCCCGCTGGACCATCCCCCTCATGGTGCTTCTGCCCTTCTCCATAGGTTTTCTAACCGGGGTAAACTCTGCCTTTGTGGGTATAGCCTTTCCCCTTTTCATCCCGGTGGTGGGAAAAAATATGGATGGGATATCCCTGCTTTATATAAGCGGATTCGCCGGAGTTCTCCTTTCCCCCCTTCACCTTTGCCTGGTGCTCTCAGCGGAATTCTTCGGAGCCAGGTTAATTAAGGTTTACAAATACATATTTCCTGCGGTGGCTGTTATTCTTGTTCTTGCTATTATTATATTTGGATGAAGCCCAGAGAGTTGCTTGAGCTTAAAAGATGGATACTGGTGATTTTAAGCGCCCAGAGGCTATACCTTCTTGAGAGAGAAGAGATAATAAAAAGCTACCCCGTTTCCACCTCTAAGTTCGGCCATGGCCAGGAGAAGAATTCCTTTAAAACTCCTCTGGGCCTTCACAGGATATACAGAAAGATAGGAGAAGGGGTCCCGGTGGGAGGGGTGTTTGTGGCAAGGAAGTTCACCGGAAAGGTGGCAAAAATACCCTCTCCCGGGGACCTTATAACCACCAGAATTCTCTGGCTTGAAGGCCTTGAGGAAGGAAGGAACCTGGGAGGAGATGTGGATACCAGGGAAAGGTTCATTTACATCCACGGTACCCCGGAGGAAGACCTCCTGGGGAAACCTGCCTCCAGAGGGTGCATAAGGATGGGAAACAAAGACATCCTTGAGCTCTTTGAAATGGTGGAGGAAGGAACCCCGGTCCTCATTCTGCCCTGAGGAACCGGGGCTTTATTTCACTTTCTCTTCCTGGCCGAAGAGGAACTTCTGGAATGGGAAGAGCTGTGGGAACTGGAACCCCAACTCCTGGAGGAGCTGCTGAAAGAACTCCAGGAACGGGAGGAGCTGTGATGGGAAGAGGAACTGTAGCTGCTCCTGGATTTAGAAGAGAAACGGTATGTGCCGCCCCAGAGCCTGTACCTGTTTCTTTCTACCTGTTGAGCTCCTCCTGTAATTCTCCTCCAGACCCTTGTCCAGAAGGAAGTTTTCTTCCTGGGATAATTTTGAGAATAGGAAGGGCGACCATAGGTGTATTTTCCCCTGTAAGAAGAAGATGAAGCTTTCCTTTTAATCTCTACCCGGTAGTTGCCGTATGCAGAACGGGAGGAGGCCCTTCTGTATCCCTGCAAAGAGGAGGGCCTGGAGTGGGGAAGGTAAGCCGTGCGGTCCTTTTTCTTTTTGACGGCCCCGGAGCCCTTCCTGGTGGCCGAGGATCTGGAGGAGGTGCTTCCCCAGGTCCTTGTTCTCGTCTTAGTTGAGCTTCCCCTGAGCATGGTGGCCTTAGAGGCGGTTTTACCGGTGCTCCAGGACTTCCCGGACTTCACCCTGCGGTAGGAGCCTGCGGAGCCGGACCTTGCCCTGGGAACAGCGGAAGACCCGGAACTAAATGTGAAGGAAGGTTTCCTGGACCTCTCCCTGGAAAGGGCACCCTTGCTTACGGCAGCGGTTCTAACCCCTGCCAGTACCCTCTTGGGCCCCAGGGATGTCTTTTTAACGGCGAAAACAGGTCGCAGAGGGGGAGCTGAACCCATCACCCTCACCCTGGAAGCCCTGACGGCCCTAAGCTGGTCCTTCCTCAGGGCTACCCTCCTGATGCTGGGGGCCACCATCATGTCCTTACGAACCACCACCACTGAATAGGAGTGGAGGGGAATGTAATCGTAGGAGGTGTATATAACATTGTTTATTATGATGATGGGCCTTCCGTATATGTCTATGGGCACCCAACCAATATAATCGTCAAACCAGAACCAATCCACCCAGGCGTATGCCCAGTAGGGCCTCGGTATCCAGTACCAGCCTATGCCCGCACTCCATCCCCATCTTCCGTAGTGATAGACCACCCATCCCCAGGGTTCGTATCCGACCCAGAACCACCCACCGGGAACCCAGACCCACCTTCCGTAGTAGTAGGGTCTCCAATCCGGGCAGGGATAGGAGGAGGGAACCCACACCCACCCGTAGGGGGGAAGGTATCTCCAGCGTCCGTAGCGGGAAAGCTCCCAGCCGTAGTCGGAAAGCTCAGGGGGGAGGTATCTGGAATATGTATAACCTTCGGAAATCTCCCGGTCCCTGTCCATGTTCCAGCGGTAGAAATCGTCGGAGAGGTCACCGAGCCTTTCGGGGCCGAAAATGTCGTAGCCCCTGATGTAAACCCTCTCGTTCTCCGCAATGTCTAAGCTCTCCCTGCCGGCCCTGAGCTCCGCATAGCCACTGAGCACCTGAAACTCCATGTAGTCCTGGTCCCTTATTATTACGAAGGAGCCTTTCTCTAAGGGACGGAACTCGGCATCGCTTACCTCCACGGTGGTCTTGAGCTTCTCCCTGAAGGAAATCAGATATATTCTTCCGTATATGAGCCTGGCAACAAAGGTCTTTCTCCCTCTCTCGGAGGGGAGAACTAAAAGGTCCAACTTGGTATTTCTGTCCAGGCGGAGGAAGGTGGCAAAACCTATGTAGATCTCCGCCCTGCCGTCGGCTGTGATTATCCTGTCACCTTCCTCTATGGGCATGTTGAGGACAGCATCCTCGTATCCTTCCCCACCGGCCCTCTCTATGAGAACCTGACCCTTAAGGTAATTTAACCTGGCGAAGTATTTGGTCCCTTCGCCGTAGGCCAGGGCTATCCCCACTAAGAGGAAAAGCCCCAAAAGCAATCTAACCTTTTCCCTCATGGCTACCTCCTTCGTTCATAAAAAAGCAAAAATCGTGCCAACGAAAGGGGCTTTAAAAGGGAAGGAACCCGGGGGGATGTCCTATTTTCAGGACATTAAAAAAGCCCGGCTTCCTTCACCCGATGGCCTCAGGCATCGCCACTTTCCGTGGCTTAAGGAGCCGGGCTCATTTAATAATTTAGAACATTTTTTCTATTTTTCCACCCTTTTAGGGGAACCTTCGTAAGGTAGAGGTATGAACTGAACCGAGGGTCTGTTCTGAATGGGCTGAGGGAAAAGCTCCATGAGGTTGTAAACCAGTTCGGGCATCTCCGTGGAAACCTCAATCCCCATTTTCTTAAGTTCATCCACGGTTATGGGATAGTCGTGGGTCCAGGTTCCACCGGTGAGCTTTTCCGCCACTTCCTTTGCCTTTCCCCCCAGCCTGTCCTTGAGAAGCTCCTCCACGAAACCCCTCATCTGAACCAGGGCTTTTTCGGAGATGTCCTTGAGGATAAGGGTCTTGTCCTCCAGGTCCCCAGGGTCCTTCTGCTGGCAGGCCTTTATTATGCTGACAGCCGGGTAACCTCCTATCTGAGGATCTAAGGGGCCCAGAACAGCGTTTTCATCCATCACTATCTCGTCGGCGGAAAGGGCTATGAGGGTTCCACCGCTCATGGCGTAATGGGGCACGAAGACGGTAACCTTGCCCTTGTGGGCTTTAAGGGCCCTGGCTATTTGCTCCGCCGCCAGGACCAGCCCCCCTGGAGTGTGAAGTATCATGTCAATGGGCATTTCCTGGGGGGTCATCCTTATGGCCCTGAGCACCTGCTCGGAATCGTCTATGTCTATGAACTTCACCAAAGGTATTCCAAGGAAGCTCATGGACTCCTGGCGGTGGATGAGGATTATAACCCTGGAGCCCCTCCTCTTCTCCATCTCCCTCATAAGCCTTATCCTCGCCCCTTCCATCATCTTTTGCTTCAGATAAGGGATAAAGGCAAGGAAAAGGAGAAAAATCCAGAAAAGATCAAAGTAGTTCATCCTTCACCTCCTACCAGGGTCTGAAAACTCTATACGGACGCCTTTTCCTTTTCCTGAAAACAGGAACAAGGCTCACTCCGGCAATGAATCCACCTATATGGGCCCACCAGGCCACCCCACCGGCACCGGCCATGGCTAAGGCGGCGCTTCCGTTGAAAACCTGGAAAAGAAACCAGAGGAAGAGGAAAAAGAAGGCAGGAATGTAAACCACATCCACGAAGATGAAGAAGAACAGCAGGGTTAAAACCCTGGCTCCTGGATAAAGCACGAAATACGCCCCTAAAACTCCGGCTATGGCCCCGGAGGCCCCTATCATGGGTCCAGGGAAATGGGGGCTTATCAAGTACTGAAACACCGCGGCCGTAAATCCCGCTATGAAATAGAAGGCCAGATATCTCAGGTGGCCCATGGCGTCTTCAACATTGTCGCCGAAGATGTAAAGGAAGAGCATATTGCCCAAGAAATGGAACCATCCGCCGTGAAGGAACATGGCGGTAAAGATAGGAAGGATACCGGAAATCACCGGACAATGAGGACAAGAAAGCACTGCTGAAAGCTTCAGCGGAACGAATCCGTAGGTGGAAAGAAGGCGGTGAAGGGCTGCCGGAGGAAGGGAAAGCTCGTATAGGAATACCACGGCGTTGAGAAAAATGAGAAGGTAATTTACCAAAGGGAAGGTTTCAGAGGGAATATCGTCCTTAAGGGGGATCATATCTTTTCAAGCACCTCCTCTATTATAAGGTTAAGGGGAAACTTAAGTTCCTCCAGGCTCTGGCTGAGAACCCTTTTTAAAGCCCTGGCCTCTTCAGGGGAAAGAAAGAGGATTCTCTTCCCTTCCCAGCTGGAAGGAACCTCCGCATAATAGTCTCCGGAACGAAGGGCCTTTCTCACTTCCTCAATGTCTTCCACATTCACCAGGGCATAGCGGGAATTTATAGGGGTCATCACCTGTCTCAGCTTCTTTATGTGCATAAGCTCTTGAAGCAGAGGGGAGTCCTCCACCTCCAAAATTATTCCGAATCTAAGCCTTATTTTGGAAAACCTGGCCCCCCATCTCAGGATGTTTTCCCTTATGTTTTCGGGAACCGGTCCCCATGAACCCAGTTGCCGGAGAATCTCCTTGGCCTTTGTTCCCTTTTCCATGGCCCCTAAAATGCTCTCCCTGGTTATCCTGTATATGTAAAATCCCTGGGCCGAAACCGGTTCGGCTACCGTTTCCAAAAAGAAGAGGGCTTCCTGCTCAGCATTAAGGGGAAGGAGGACCTCAAAATCCGGCTTTACCAGGGGTTTTTCCCTTTTCAGCTCAGGGATTTTCCCCTCTAAAAGAGCTCTTCCCTCTCCTGTAAACTCCACCGAATCCCCATCCTTCAGGATGGAAAGCCACTTCAATTCCCTGAGGAAAAGGTTTATTATCCTGCCTTCCAGCTCCTCCCACTCCGGCCTTCTCCTCTCCCTCCTTATGATCCAGTTCCCCGTCCTCCTGTAAAAATTAGGATTTTCCTCCTTTAGCCTCCTGGAAAATTCTCCGCTGGTCTCCCCTTCCCTCAGATTTTTCAGCAGGAACCTCCTCACCTCCGAGGGACAGGGCCTGGCTCCCATGGTTTTAAGTTTAACCACCATGGGCAGCTCATCCCAGCCGTCCTCCTTCATAAAAACCCGAAAGAACTCACTCCACCAACGGCCGGGGTCCTCCCTCAAAAAGGCCTGGAATTTCTCCCCCCTCCTCCAGCCCTTTCCAATGGGGGAAAGAAGCTTGAGCCTGCCCGCAAAATAAAGGAGGAATTTAAGCCTTTCGGGGGAGGGATCGGTTAGCATCACCCTGGAGCGATGGAGGGAATCCGAGGGATGGGCGCCCAGCTTAACTATGTCGTTAATAAAAAGGGGATATACCATTTATCTAAAAAATTATATCATGAAATCGCCTCCAGGACCTTCCTCTGCAGATAGCCGGCGTTTTCCAGAGCGAAACCCATGTAATCGTTATTGAAGAAGGCGTATCTCGTGCCCGGAAGGGCCAGGAGCCTCTCCGCCAATCGGTCCAGGTATTCCTCGCTGTAGCGGGAGGTATAACGGGAGGAAGGACCGTGTCTTCTTATGTAGTAAAGCTCAAAGTCCGGGGGATAATCCTCCGGCATCCCCTTCCAGTCTGTAATCACTATCCCCGCCCCGGCCCTTCTCAAAAGCTCAAAAACCCCCTCCTTCCACCAATCGGGGTTTCTGAACTCAAAGGCGAATCTTACCCCCTCAGGGAGAAGCCCCAAAAAATCCCTCAGAAGGCCGGAATCGCTTTTGAGGCTTGCCGGAAGTTGAACGAGCACTGCCTCCAGCTTCTCCCCTAAGAATTTATACCTTTCCAGATGCCTGTTCAGCTCCTCCTGCTCCACCCTGAGCCTGCGGCGGTGGGTTATGACCCTGGAAAGCTTCATCACATAGGAAAAATAGGGCTTTGCCCTTTTTTCCCAGCTCAAAAAAGCCTCCGGGGAGGGAAGCCTGTAGAAGCTGACATTCAGCTCCACCGATGGAAAAAAAAGCATGTAATGCTCCAGCCACTGGCTCTGAGGAAGGCCCCGGGGGTAAAACCTTCCCTTCCAGTGCTTGTAGGAAAAGCCGCTGGTGCCGATTATAATTCCCTCGGCCCTGAGGAGCTCAGCCTCCCTCTCTGTAAGCCTTCTGAACATACGCCCACGAAAATTATACTATAATAGGAATATGCGTATATTCGTAATGAGCGACAAAGCCGAGGTTGAAGATGCTCTCCAGGATTATCCTTTGGAAAGGGTTTCCAGGGAAAACCTTCTTAAGAAAATCCTCTCCGAAAATCCAGAGGTTTTAATAATGGACGACGGGGAGGAGGCCCTGCAGATCCTGAAGGAGGTGGAGGACGAAGGGGTTTCGGTAATAATTATCACGGAGGACAGGAACATCTCCCACTCCATTGAGCTGGCAAGCCAGGGGGCCTTTGATGTCATCATATACCCCTTCAACAAGGAGGAGCTGGTCCTTTCGGTGGAAAAAGCCCTGAGCAGATTCGGCCCTAAGGAAAGGTCCTTGGGAGGAATTTATCTGGTGGGCGAATCGGAACCCATGCAGAGGCTCTGGAAGCAAATTCGCCAGGTGGCCAGAACCGACACCACCGTTCTAATCCAGGGTGAGAGCGGGAGCGGAAAGGAACTGGTGGCCAGGGCCATACACCTTTTGTCCGAAAGGAGAAAAGGCCCTTTCCTCACCCTGAACTGCGCCGCCATCCCTGAGGAACTCATTGAAAGCGAGCTCTTCGGCCACGAAAAGGGGGCCTTTACAGGGGCTGTGGACAGGAAAATCGGAAAGTTTGAGGCTGCCACCGGTGGGGTCCTCTTCTTGGACGAAATAGGGGAAATGAGCCTGAAAACCCAAGCAAAGCTTCTAAGGGCCATAGAAACAGGAGAGATAACCAGGGTGGGGAGCACAAAACCTATTTATGTGGATGTGAGGATAATAGCCGCCACCAACAAAAATCTGGAGGAGCTGGTAAAGGCAAAGCTTTTCAGGGAGGACCTTTATTACAGGATAGGGGTGGTGGTTATAAAGGTTCCTCCCCTTAGAAAGAGAAAGAGCGACATCCCCCTTCTTGTAGAATACTTCGTAGAAAGATTCTCCAGGGAAAACAACTATCCCCCCAAGAAATTTTCCACCAGGGCCCTGGAATTTCTCAAAGCCTATTCCTGGCCCGGAAATGTCCGGGAGTTAAAAAACCTGGTGGCCCGGCTCATGACCATGGTGGAAGAACCGGTGATTGATGTAAAGCACCTCCCCAATCACATAATCGTGGAGGTGGACGAGGAGAAATCCGCCGTCTTCGCTGCCAAAACCCTCAAGGACTTCAAGGAGAGGGCGGAGAAATTGTTCCTCCTTCAAAAGCTCAAGGAGCACAACTGGAACATAAAGAAAACCGCCGAAGCTCTAAACACCCCCAGGAGCAATCTTTACAGAAAGCTTCTTCAATACGGAATAATTAAAAAGGAGATGAAGGAGGAGGATTAGTTTAACGGAACTCCTTCTTAAGGTTTATAAGCACCAGTTTGGCTATTTCCTTCAGGGTCTCCATAACCCCCACCCCCCTTATGGCTATGGCCTCCACCACAGGTTCCCCCTTTAATACCAGGAGCTTTTTCATCTCATCCACGGGAACGGCGGTGGGAAGGTCCCTTTTGTTTAACTGAAGAACATAGGGCATGGTGGCAAAGGAGTAGTTGTACTGCCTGAGATTTTCCTGAAGGTCCTCTATACTCTCAATGTTGGCATCCATTCTTTCCCTCTGGGAATCAGCCACAAAGACTATCCCGTCCACACCCCTGAGGATGATCTTGCGGCTCTCGGAATAGAAAACCTGACCGGGCACGGTGTAGAGTTGAAACCTTATCCTGTATCCCTTTATGGTTCCAAGGTTCAGGGGAAGGACATCAAAGAAGAGGGTCCTATCCCCCTGCGTATTTAAGGTGACCAGCTCTCCACGGCTGGAAGGAGAGGTGTGGTCAAAAATGTACTTGAGGTTGGTGGTCTTGCCACCAAGGCCCGGTCCGTAGTATACGATTTTAGCAATGAGTTCCTTCTGCCTGGGGTTGATCATGGCCATGGGCTCTGCTTCCCTCCTACTTGAAAAGTTTTTCTATGTCTTCCTCTGAAAGGTCTTCCAATGGATTTTCACCGCCCCCCAGCTTCTCCCTTTCCTGCATCATCTTCGCTTCCAGGCGGGAGAATACCTTCTCCAGCTTCAGGGCTGCGTTGCGGGCCCTGAGTCTCACCAGCCCCAGGGAGGTTCTCTTGTCAAAGAGAACCGCCAGGATAAATTTGTCCCCTATTAAGGTGATGTGGAGGTTTTCCTTAGCCCCTTCGTTGAACATCAGGGGAAAGCTTTCCTCCCCCAGCATTTTTGCCAGCCCCTCCGTGGCCGCTACATTCCCCGCCACCAAGGAGCCAAGGGAGGTGGTATCTACCCCGTCCATTTCGCCCGCAAAGGCTATGGGTTGGCCGTTTTTTTCCACTATAAGGGCAATCCTGGAATTAGTCTCCTTCTTCAGGGCAGTAAGTATTTCCTTTATCTCCTCGTATTCCTCGGCGTAAAGGACGAGAAAACTCATACCACCTCCCTTTTATTTTAGAACTGCCCTATGCCTTTGTCAATCTAACCAGCCTCTCCCACTCTTCGTTTACCCTCCTGCGATATTCCTCAATCATCCATTCGTTGCCGGGCTTGAACATGTGGGCGAAGCGTCCCTGGGGCTTCAGCCACTCCACCACATCCACTTCCTTCTTGGGGTAATAGTTTATCTTGTACTTCCCGTTCTCCACCTCATAAAGGGGCCATACCTTGGAATCCACCGCTATCTTCGCCAGCCTTACGCCGTCTTCCGGTTTTGTCTTCCACTCGGTAGGACAGGGGATTAAAACATTCAGGAAGGCTGGCCCGTCTATTTCCAGCGCCTTCTGGGCCTTCATGAAAAGGTCCTTCCAGTGACTGACCGAGGCCTGGGCTGCGTAGATACCGTGGGCAGCCATTATTTCCGTGAGGTTTTTCCTCCACTGAAGCTTTCCGGGGAGCTTCGTTCCCGCCGGTGAGGTAGTGGCCGAGGCACCGAAGGGGGTTGCTCCGGAGCGCTGTCCGCCGGTGTTGGCGTAGGACTGGTTGTCATAGCATATATAAACTATATCGTGGCCCCTCTCCATGGCTCCGGAAAGGGATTGAAGCCCGATGTCGTAGGTTCCTCCGTCCCCTCCAAAGGCAACGATCTTTATCTTTTTATCCCCTCCGGGAAGTTTCCCCCTCCTTTTCAGGGCCTTATAGGCCGCCTCAATTCCAGCAGCGGTGGCTCCGGCGTTTTCAAAGGCGTTGTGCATCCAGGGGATCTTCCAGGCTGTGTAGGGGAAACCGCTGGAGCATACCTCAAGGCAACCGGTGGCGTTAACCGCCACTATGGGGTACTCGGTGGCCCTCAGCACCAGCCTCAGCATTATGGGAATTCCGCATCCCGGACAGAGGCCGTGCCCGGAGACGAATTTATCCTCAAGACCTGCCAGGTCCTTTAATCTTGCTCTTACACCCATTTCTTACCTCCTATTCCCTGAGATTAATATATCCGATGAGCTCGCCCCTCTCTCCGGTGGCAGCTATCCTCTCCAGCCTCTCGTAAACCCCGGCGATGTGCTTGGGAGCTATATCCCTGCCGCCCAGGCCGTAAATGTAATCCACCAAGATGGGCCTTTTCTCGTACTCGTAAAGGGAAGCCCTTATGTCGGTGAAAAGCGGGCCTCCCACAGCCCCAGGGCTGGCGGCCCTGTCAAGTACCGCCACTGCCCTCATGCTGGAAAGCACATCCGCCAGCTCCTTGGCAGGGAAGGGTCTGTAAACCCTGAGCTTTACAAGTCCCACCTTCTTCCCGTCCTCTCTGAGCTGATCCACCACCACCTTGGCGGTTCCGGCGGTGGAACCTATCACCACCACTGCCAGCTGGGCATCGTCCATTTTGTAAAGCTCAAAGAAACCGTATTCCCTGCCAAACTCCTTCTTGAACTCCTCCGCCACCTCTAAGATAACCTTAGGGGCATTTTCCATTCCTACGAACTGGCTTCTCTTGTGCTCAAAGTAGTAGTCGGTAAAGTCTATGGGACCTACGGTTATGGGATGGTCCACATCCAGGATGTTGTAAAGGGGCTTGCGCTCCCCCACGAAGGCCTTCACCTTGCTGTCCTCCTCCACCAACATGTCCTGCACCGCATGGGAAAGTATGAAACCGTCCATACCAACCATTACGGGGTTGGAGACATCCGGGTTCTCGCCTATCCTGAAGGCCTGAATTATATTGTCGTAAGCTTCCTGGGAGTTTTCGGAGTATATCTGAATCCACCCTGAATCCCTGGCTCCCATGGTGTCGGAGTGGTCGCCGTGTATGTTGATGGGAGCGGAAAGGGCCCTGTTGGCTATTCCCGACACAATGGGAAGGCGGAGGGAGGACGCTATGTAGAGGATCTCAAACATAAGGGCGAGACCCTGGGAAGCCGTGGCGGTGAAAACCCTGGCTCCGGCGGCGGAAGCCCCCACGCACATGCTCATGGCGGAGTGCTCGCTCTCAGGGGTCACAAACTCAGCGCTCATAAGCCCATCGGCCACGAATTTCGCTATGTATTCCACAATGGCAGTGGAAGGGGTTATGGGATAGGCCGCCACCACATCCGGGTCAATCTGCCTTATAGCCTCGGCCACGGCTGCGTTTCCGTTCAATATCTTTCTTTCTGCCATTTCTCACCTCCTTAGAGCTGCAGCTCTTCCTTTTCCATGGTAAGGCTCTTGGGGCTTGTGGGACATTCCACCGTGCAGATACCGCATCCCTTGCAGTAGTCATAATTGATACCCCTAACCTTCCCATCCTCAACTATTATGGCGTTATCGGGGCAGAAAACCCAGCAGAAAAGGCAGTGGATGCAGTGCTCCTCGTGAAAGACCGGCTTTAGCCCGCCCCTGAAACTTCCCGTTTTCACCTCCATAAAGTTTCCGGCCCAGGGGTTAATGGCCCCCGGTGGTAGTTCCTTCCAGCCCAATTTCCTCATAATCCCTTCACCTCCTTGATGGCTCTTTCAATGGTCCTCAGGTTGGCCTCCACTATTTTCTCCTTGAACCTCTTGGAAAGCAGCTCCCGGATGAGCTCCCTGAACCGCTCCACGCTCATCATCCCCGAGGTTTTGAAGAAGGCGGCTAAGATGGGAATGTTGGGTATGTACCTTCCGATCTCCTCTAAGGCAATGGTGGTGGCATCCACGGCATAGACCTTATCGGACTTAAGTCCCAGCTTCTCCTTGATCCTGGAGGGTTCAAAGGGGGCGTTGAAGAGGAAGTAAGTGCGCTCATCGGTGCCTTCGGCAATGGGAACCTCTCCTATGAGGGTGGGGTCAGCTACGATGACCATGTCCGGTTTTTCAATCTCGGAATGAACCCTAATCTCGCTGTCCGAAATCCTGGTGTAGGCCTCAATGGGAGCCCCTCTCTTTTCGGCCCCGAAATGGGGGAAAGCCTGAACATGTTTCCCCTCTTTAGCCATGACTTCGGCCAGGAGCTGGGAGGCGGTCACCACCCCCTGGCCGGCCCGGCCGTGCCATCGCACTTCAAGCATTCCATACATTATTCCACCTCTTTATTTTATTTTTTTTCTTGCCCTCAAAGCCTCGCCTATGGTCACCAGGTCAGTATACTCCAAACTTCCCCCTATTGGCAAGCCTATGCCTATTTTCGTTATTCTAATGTTAAGAGGGGATAGCAGGCTCAAAAGGTAGTGGGAGGTAATTTCCCCCTCATGGGTGGGGTTCAGGGCTATGATAACCTCCTTTATCCCCTCTCTTATTATTCTATCCCTGAGGTCTGCGATGTGGAGGTTTTCGGGTCCCACGCCCTCGGTGGCAGAAATCACCCCACCGAGAACATGATATTTTCCCCTGTAAACCCCGGAGCTCTCTATGGCCGCCACATCAATGGGTTTTTCCACTATGCAGAGCTTGTCCCCTTCCCTGTTTTTATCCGTGCATATCCCGCAGGGGTCCGTCTCAGAAATGTTGTGGCAGATGGAGCAAACCTTAGTCTTGGAGCGGGCCTTCAGGATGGAATCCGCCAGGTCCTTTACCTCCTCTGGTTTCATGTTTATTATATGGAAGGCGATCCGCTGGGCGGTCTTCTTTCCCACTCCTGGAATCCTGCCCAGCTTATTGATGAGGTTCTGGAGGGGTTTCGGATACCTGTACATTTTATATGAGGCCCGGAGGAATGCCTAAGGAAGAAATTATCTTACCGCTCTCCTCCTCCACCTTCTGATATGCGTCCTGGAAGGCAGCCAGTATAAGGTCCTGAAGCATCTCCAGGTCGCCCTCCTCAAAGACCTCCGGCGATATTTTAATGTCCACCAGGGTGCGAGTACCATCCAAGAGAACCTTAACCATCCCCCCTCCGGCACTCCCCTCCACCCTCAATTCCTGAAGCCTTCGCTGAAGTTCCTCCTGCATCTTCTTAGCCTGGGCCATAAGCTTTCCTATGTCCATCACCCCTCCTTTATTTCTCTGGCCTTGAATATCCTCTTCAATAATAACACCTTGGGGTCCTCCCCCTTCTCCTGGGGAACCTCCGGTTCCTTACCCTTGAGCACCGCTTCCACTTTAATCTGTCTTCCAAAAACTCCGGAGGCCACCTCCTCAAGAACCTGCTTTTTGCCGAGAAGTTTTTTATAGTAAAAATCCCTGGAATAGACCAAGGAAAGGGTATCCCCGCTGAGTTTTACCGAATCGGCCTCCCTGAAGGCCACGGCCAGAACTTCGCTCTTTTTAGAAAGAGCCAGCTCCAGATCGGCTATCCTTTCCTGCTCCCTTTCCGCAGGACTTTCCTCCTTCTGCGGCAAAGGAGGGGAGGCCACCTCCCCTTTTACAACCCTGTCCAGAAGCTCTTCCAAATCCACTATGTGCTTCAAAAAGCTCATCTTCAGGAAAAGAAGCTCAAGGTAAGTCCTGGGGTCCGAGGCATTTCTTAGCCGATATTCTCCGTCTAAAAGAACCTGAAGATAACGAATGAGGTCCTCCTTGGAGATCTGGGGAAAGGGGTTGCTCTTCCCCCGGGTTTTTCCCAGAAGAATTCCCCGAAGGAAGGCCATGTAATCCCTGACGAACCTCCTGAGGTTGTAGCCCTGGATTATTATTTCCTTTACTATGGAGAAAATCTCCGCCCTTTTTCCCCGGGAGATGGCCCCGGTAAGCTCCTCCATGATGCTGCGGGGTACCAGGCCTAAGGCCCTCTCCGCTGCTTCCCTGGTTATTTTCCCCTGACTGAAGGCTATTACTTTCTCAAGGGAGGTCTGGGCATCCCTCAGGCTTCCTTCGGCCACCTGGGCTATGGCCTGGGCAGCCTCCTCCTCTATTTCAAAACCCTCTTTGCGGGATATCTCCACAATCTTGTCCTTAATTATCTCCTCGGGAATTTCCCTGAAGTGGAAATGAACTGTCCTGGAAATTATGGTTATGGGCAACCTTTGATAATCGGTGGTGGCCAGGACAAAAACCACATGGGGAGGAGGTTCTTCCAGGGTCTTAAGAAGGGCGTTGAAGGCCTCCTGGGTGAGCATGTGAACCTCATCTATAATCACCACCCTGAACCTGCCCTCCAAGGCCCTCTGGGATATTACCTCCTGAAGGTTCCTGACTTCGTCTATTCCCCTGTTGGATGCCCCGTCTATTTCTAAAAGCCCCATGAAATTTCCTTCGTCTATGGCCTTACAGGCCCTGCACCGGTTGCAGGGCTCCGGGGTTATCCCCTTTTCGCAGTTAAGGGCTTTGGCTAAAATCCTGGCAGTGGAGGTCTTCCCCACCCCCCGGGTTCCTGAAAAAAGAAAGGCCTGGGGAACCCTTCCGGTGGCCAGCTGGTTCTGAAGTATGCGAACTATGTGGTCCTGACCAACTATCTCCGAAAAGGTCCTCGGGCGATAGCGACGGGCTATGGGAATATACCTTTCCATTAAGAGACAAGGATAATTCCCGGCGGGGGAAAAGTCAAGGCGTCCCTCTGTCCACCCTGTCCGCTTCCCTTACCGTTGCTCCCTTCCGGGCCTGGCGGAGTTCGGGAAGGGGCAGGTGAACAGCCAGGACGCCATTTATAATCAGTGCAGGTTTTCTCAATGGCGGAGAGGGTGGGATTCGAACCCACGGTCCCCTTTTTAGGGGACACACGCTTTCCAAGCGTGCTCCTTAAGCCACTCGGACACCTCTCCGGCGGGAAAAATTATATCACAAAGAAAAAGCGGAGGGGGTGGGATTCGAACCCACGTTCCCGCAAAGCGGGAAAGTCGGTTTCGAGCCGACCCCGTTATGGCCACTTCGGTACCCCTCCTTCTTAAATTATAACCGAGGAATGTATAATTTAAACATGCGAAGGCTCCTTTTCCTCCTTTTCGCATCCCTTCTCCTTTCTTCAATCCCCCCCTGGGCCTTCGGGGTTAAAATAGCCACAGCCTACGACCTTCCCCTTCCCTGGGAGGAGGTGGTGAAAAGGGCAGTAAAGGACGGGGCTACGGTCATACTTGACTGGTCAAGGTTAGGAAACTCCTGGAAATGCTTGTATGAGCCCTGCCTTTCTACGGAACTGGAGAGAATAAAAAGAAGGGCAGAGTTCGTCCACTCCCGCTTCCCCGGGGTTAAACTTATATACTATGTGGCCCCCATGGAATATGTAACCCCGGACCTTGACCTGGACGGGGACGGAAAGGTTGACCCTCAGCGAAGGGCCCTGAGCCTCTACCTGAACCACCCCTCCTGGGTCCAGACGGGAATATCAGGAAGGAAGGCGGTTTTCTTCGGCTCCATGGAGGATATGCCCTTCTGGGTCTGCCCCACCTGCGAGGATGTTTGGCTTACACCCGCCAATTCCCGCATGAGGGAACTCCACCTGGTGCAGGCAAAAAAAATTGCCCTTTCCGGGGCCGATGGGATATGGCTTGATGTCCCCTTCCTTCGTGGGGATTTTGGGGGCGGATGGGAAGGACAGTGGCCCGATGTGGGGAAGGAGGCAAGAGAACTTTTCCATAAACAGACCGGTAAAACCCTTCCCTCTCCCCCTTTTCAACCCGATTGGGAAAACGACTGGTGGCTTGAATATGTTTCCTGGAGATACAGACTCATAAGGGAGTTCGTGGAGGAATATTCCAGGGCCATTAAGGGAGAAAATCCGGACTTCCTGCTGGCGGTGGAGACCTCGGTGGATTACTCGGTATTCTGCACCCAGACAGGCTCCGACCCCAGGGATATGGCCAGGACAGGGGACCTGGTGGCCCATGAAATAGGAGGAGTTGAGGAAAGCGCCCAGAAATATTCATGGCTTTCCTTCCTGGCCAGGCTTAAGACCTGGAGGGACATGGACGCACTGGAGAGGAAACCCTCCTGGTCCCTCTCCTATGTTTACTCCTGGGCCCACGACCTGGAAAACACCGTGAAGCTCCACGCAGCATCCATAATATTTTCCGGTTTTTCCTATTACACCTCAGGGGATGAGGGAATGAGCTCTATCCCCCATCCAGCCCTTCGCAGGGCGGTATTCCATTGGCTTGGGAAAAACAGGGAAAGACTTTATCAACCCAACCTTTTCCCCTATCCGCAGGCCCTGGTGGTTCACTCCCGCTCAACCTTAGATTACATATCCAGGGGAGATTGGGAAAGGGACGAATATTCCGACGGATTTTACGGCATGGTCATGATGCTTCTGGAGGCTCATCTTCCCTTTATGGTAATACACGAAGAGGACCTTAAAAAAACCTTAATCTCCTCAGCTCCCCTTCTCATATTGCCCGACTATGCAGCCATGGGGGAGAGGGAGGCGGATATAATAAGAAAATATGTGGAGGAGGGGGGAACTATAATAGCCACCCACAGAACTTCCCTCTACGACGAAAGGGGAAGGCACAGGGGAGGTATGGCCCTGGCGGATGTTCTGGAGATTTCCAGGCCTTCGCCCATTATCCACGAGGAAAAATACGGGAGGGGAAGGGCAATCTATTCAGGGATACCCTTTGAAAAATACTTCTTCTGGGACGCAGCCCCCTGGGACCCTGCCGGGGAGGAAGGCAATTTTGAAGATGCCGAGGGGGAAAGGGAAGAATTCGTAAATTCGGTTCTGGGAAAAATAGGCATCCCAGAGAAAATAAAGATAAAGGCCCCTTCCTCCCTGATATCCCTGGTTTTCTGTTCAGGGGGCGGACTTCAGATAAGGTTCATCAACTTAAAGGGGGTGGGCTGGGGAGTCTCCCGACCCCAGGAGGTTGAGGTGAAATTGGACCTGCCCTCAAAACCTTCAAGGGTTCTTTATCTACCCTTTTTGGGGGTGGAAAGGAGCCTTCCGCCCCAAAGAAAGTTCAAATTAAGGGTAAATTTCGGAGGAGTTCTTTCGCTGGATGGAATTTCCCTGCCCCTTTGCAATAAATTTTTGCCATTCTTCAAAAGAAAATTCTAAAATATCCCGGGAGGGAAAAATGAGAAAAATCATATTTTTCGCACTTATCGTGTGGTTCATGGGGGCTGTAGTTCCCCCGGAAAAATTTCTGGGCTTCAGGCCAGGGGCGGACAAAAAACTAGCGGACTACGGCCAAATAGTCTCCTACCTCAAAACCTTAGAGACCACGGGAAGGCTGAAGCTGGTAAAGATAGGAAAAACCACCTTGGGAAAGGACATGTATGTGGCCATTATCACCTCGGAAAAGAACATGGCCTCCCTGGAGGAATACAAAAGGCTGGCCCGGGAGGTTTATTTCGGCAAGGACCCTTCGGTGGTAAAGAGGGCCAAACCGGTATTTCTAATCTCCTGCACCATCCACTCCACGGAGATAGGTGCCTCCCAGATGTCTATGGAATTGGCCTATAATTTGGTAGCCGAAAAAGACCCCAGGGCCAGACAGATACTGGAGAATGTCATACTCCTCCTCGTTCCTTCCTCCAATCCCGACGGAGTGGACATGGTGGTGGATTGGTACCGAAAGACCTTGGGCACCGAGGACGAAGGCAAGGCGATGCCATGGCTCTATCATCACTATGCAGGCCACGACGATAATCGGGACTGGTATATGATTAATCTGCAGGAGACCAGGAACCTCACCAGGATTTTCTACAGGGAGTGGTTCCCGGTGGTAATCTTAGACGAACACCAGATGGGCTCCACAGGCGCCAGGCTCTTCCTTCCGCCCTTCAAGGAACCTCCCTCCTTTTCGGTTAATCCCCTGATATGGAGGCTTATAAACCTGATGGGAACCTACATGGCATACCGGGTGGAGGACAGCGGAAAAACAGGGGTCTTATCCTACGAACTTTTCACCGCATGGTGGATAGGGGCCCTGGACGATACCGCATGGTTCCACAATTCCATCGGCCTACTTTCTGAGATGGCCAGCTCTAAACTTGCAACCCCCATCTACATAGAGCCCACGGAGCTTTCCATCTCCTGGAGCGACAGGGCCTACGGCAAAAGAGTTACCTTTCCCAATCCCTGGAAGGGAGGATGGTGGAGGCTGAGGGACATAGTGGAATACGAGCTGGAGCTTTCCCTGGCAGGGCTCCACTATGTTGCCCAACATCCTGAGGAAATCCTCGCCACCATATTCAAAATAAACAGAGAGGAGGAAAGGCTGGGAAGGACGCAAAAACCCTATGCCTATCGTATCCCCCTTCAGCAGGAGGACCCCACCAGGACGGCCAAGATGATGGAAAGGCTGATCTGGGGAGGAGTAAAAGTTTACAGGGCCAAAGAGAGCGGTGGGGGAATTCAGGCCGGAGATTTTATAATTCCCCTCTCCCAGCCCTACAGGCCCTACATCCTGGAACTCTTCAAAAGATACAGGTATCCTCTGGAGGAAAGGCCCTACGATGTCACCACCACCAATCTTCCAGGATTTATGGGGGTAGAATACGAAGCGGTGAAAACCCCCATCAAGGTTGCCCTGGAGGAGGTGAAGGATCCCTATCCCCGGGGGAAGGTTATGGGGGAAGGCTCCTACTTCTGCGGCTCTGCGGAGGTAAACTACGCCTACAGGGCCATGATAAAGGCGGCCAGGATGGGTCTTGAAATTTACAGGAATCCCTCTGGCGGCGAATTATGCTTTAAAGGTCCCAGGAAACTGGCGGAAAGGCTGGCGGATGAAAACCACATAACACTGAAGGGCAGGGAAAAACTTCAGGGCTTCGTCAGGGTAAAATTCCCGAGAATAGCTGTTTACAAACAATGGGGCCATGTTATGACCGAAGGATGGCTCCGTTACTTCCTGGACGAATACGGGGTCCCCTACAGGGTAATCCACAACGAGGACATCAAGAAGGGGAAACTCAAGGACTACGACCTCATATTCTTCCCTTCCCTGAACCCCAAGTTTATTATGGGAAATGTAAAGCCCACCGGAATTTACAGGTGGTATCTTAACCTTCCCAAAAAGTACATGGGAGGGATCGGTAAGGAAGGAGTGAAAAACCTCATAAAATTCGTATCCTCCGGCGGAAGGATAGTACTGATGGGCCGGGCTGTAGGCCTTGCTTGGGAAGCCTTCAGGCTTCCGGTGATGGACGGACTTTCCAGGGCCAAGGACTTCTTCTGCCCCCACGCCCTGGTAAAGATAAAGGTGAAGAACTCCCTGCCCCTGGGCCTGGGATTTAAGGAGGAGGTCCCGGCGGTCTTCTATCAGTCTGTGGCCATGAGGACCTTCCCCCCTCTTCAGCCTTACATCAGGCGTCGGGTGGTGGCCTATTTCCCCCGGCAGAACATCCTTCTGGCAGGATACCTTAAGGGCGAAAAATACCTGAGCAGACTGGCAGCGGTGGTGGATGTAAAATACAGAAGAGGAGCTTTTCACCTTATAGGCATAGACGCTCTCTACAGGGCGCAGGCGGCGGGAACCTTCAGGTTTATCTTAAATTCCATCCTCTATCCGGAGGTGAGATGGTAACCTACAGGGAAGCCGGGGTTGACCTGGACAATGCGGAAAGGGCGGTCAACTTAATAGGGGAGATCCTCAAGAAACACGGGGTCTCCCCTTCCCAGTTCGGCCTCTTCGGCGGGATTTACCGTATAGGCCAGATTAACCTCATAGCCAGCGCCGACGGGGTGGGAACAAAGCTCAAAATAGCCTTCATGACGGGAAGGCACGACACCGTGGGCCAGGACCTGGTCAACCACTGCGTAAACGACATCTTCGTGCACGGAGCCGCCCCCCTCTTCTTCATGGATTACATAGCCATGGGGAAGCTGGACCTGGATGTTCTGGGCCAGATAATGGAGGGTTTTGCCAGGGCCTGTTCTAAGGTGGGGTGCTTGATTCTGGGAGGGGAAACCGCTGAGATGCCCGGTTTTTACAGGGAAGGGGAATACGACCTGGTGGGCTTCATAGTGGGGAAAATAGAGGGAAAAATAATAGATGGAAGCGAAATAAGGGAGGGAGATAAATTAATAGGGCTCCCCTCCAACGGCCTCCACACCAACGGATATTCCTTGGCCAGAAAGATAATCTTTGAAAAGCTGGGTTTAAAACCCGAAAGCCCCCTCCCCTGGGACCGGAAGAGGACCTTTGCCGACGAACTCCTTAAGGTCCACAGGGAATACTACACCCTTCTCTCTCCCGTAAAGGAGAAAATAAAGGCCATGGCCCACATAACAGGGGGAGGGATACCCGGGAACCTCATAAGGGTTCTTCCCCCAGGCCTAAAGGCTGTTGTAAGAAAAAGCTCCTGGGAAGTTCCTGAGATATTCAATTTCCTCGCGAGGGAGGGAGAAATCCCTGAGGAGGATGCCTTCAGGTCGTTCAACATGGGAATAGGGATGATCCTGGTGGGAAAGGAGGGGGTGGAAAAATACCTCAGGGAAAAAGGGGAAAAATTCTGGGTAATCGGTGAAATAGAGAAGGGGGAGGGGGTGGAGATTATATGAGGGGAAGAATAGCGGTTCTGCTTTCGGGCAGGGGGTCCAACTTCAGGGCCCTCTACAGGGCCACAAAGGAAGGTAAGATACCAGGGGAGATAGTCTTAGTAATAACGGACAGGAAAAACGCCCAGGGAGCAGCCTCCGCCAGACAATACGGCATAGAAACCCTGTATTTCAGAAGAAGGGATTACCCCGACAGGGCCTCCTTTGACATGGCCATGGCAGAGGCCATAGAGAAAAGAGGGGTAGACCTTATTTGCCTGGCAGGCTTCATGAGAATACTCTCGCCGCAGTTCATAAAAAGATTCCCTCTGAGGATAATGAACATACACCCTGCCCTTCTTCCCTCCTTTCCGGGACTCCACGCTCAGAGGCAGGCCGTGGACTACGGGGTAAGGTTCAGCGGGGCCACGGTTCACTTCGTGGACGAGGGAGTGGACAGCGGCCCCATTATTCTCCAGGCAGTAGTTCCCGTTTACCAGGACGACACCGAAGAAACCTTAGCGGAAAGAATTCTGCGGGAAGAACACAGAATATATCCTGAGGCGGTAAGACTATTTCTGGAAGGAAAGCTGGAGGTCAGGGGCAGGAAGGTTTACATAAAGGGGGAGGAAGAAAGGCAGGGAAGGTTATCCCTGCTCTACAGAGAATACCACAGCAAGGCCTCGGCGGCCCTCTTCTCATCGGTTCTGCACAAGGCTAACAACAAGCTCACCTCGGTGATAGCCCGGGCCCAGCTCCTTCAACTTCGGAAAAACCCCTCCGCGGAGGCCATACTCCGCTCGGCCATGGAGGCTTCCGGACTTCTTGCAAAAACTATGGAATTCTTCGGATTCAGGGAAGGAGAACTGGGTCAGGAGGTGGATATATCTGAGCTGGTAAGCTCCCTCTTCGGGGGCAACTATCCACCGATGGGACTTACCGTGGACAGAGCCCTCTTTTCCTTGGTGCTCCGCGAGGTAAAGGACAACGCCGAGAGGATGGGGGATGTGGAGGTATCCCTTAGAAGGGAGGGGCAATATGCGGTCCTGGAAATTTCCAACAGGGGACCGCTGGATGGGGAAGCCGCCGAAAGGGCCTTTGAACCCTTCTTCTCTACCTGGGGAAGGCCAGGGCTGGGCTTGAACCTGGTGCACGGAATAATCACCAGGGCCTACGCAGGATGCGTATCTCTGTTTCAGGAGGGGGAAAGGGTTTATCTAACCCTGCGCTTGCCGGCTTCCACAGATTAGACAACCTCCACCTGGAGAGAGGGGTCAACCTTGAGGAAGGCTCCGGAGAGGGTTTTCCATCCCTCCATCTGAAACCTCTGACCGGAAACCACCACCGCCTCCTTTCCCACCAATCCCCGGGATCTTACGGCAATGTTTTCCACTAAGGAGGAACAGCAAAGCTCCTCCTCCACCCTTCCCTTCCAGAAGTGGAGGGGCCTCTCTCCGCTGGAGAAAGCGTAAAGGGCCTCCCCATCGGAGAGGATAAAATTCAGGTAATCGTATTCGGTGATCTCCTTAACCTTATCCACGGCCTGTTTAAGGCTGGATAGCACTTCACCTTGTAAGTTTTGAAGAATGAAGAAGAACAGCCTTTCGCTATCGGTTTCTCCCTGAAGTCTTTCCCTCCATTGGGGAAGAAGTGCCTCCTCCACGGCCCTCCAATCCTTCAGGGTTCCGCCGTGGATAAACATGAACCTTCCGTGGGTAAAGGGATGGGTATTTATGACCTCAGCATCTCCCACGGTTCCTCTTCTGGCGTGAAAAAGGACGATCCTGGAATGGATGGTTTCTGCAAGGCGCCAAAGGTCCGAAGGCTGGATGCCAACCAGCCTGACCGAATGAATGCTTTTCCTCTCATACCAGCCAAGGCCCACCCCTTCCCTGAGCTGAGCCACCACCTTATCCGTAGCCTCGGGGTGGAGAACCACGAAGCTTACATCCACCACCTCTTCCGCCATTAAAGCAAACAACCTACTCATACCGATATTTTAACCACCTCCTTAATCCTTTTCAACCTCCCCCCGCAATCCTCTCCAGAAGTCCTTGAGGAAACTTCTCACCTTATACGCTGCCCTGGCTGGATTCACCAGAATTATCAATCCCAGGGTGACGAGCATAGCTTTGAAGGAGGGCATGTGATGGAAATAGGCATCAAGTATGAAAAGGCCGTATGCACTCCCCATCCAGAAGGCCACCGGAGAATCGTTCCTGAAAACTGCGGCTAGGGCAAGGAGACCAAGGGTCCAGCCCACCATCCAGAGCAGGGCGACGAAGCCCGACCTCACAAGATAAGCGGATATTGAACCTACGAACACGAGATCGGCGGGGTAATCCAGCCCTCCCAGGGAGGTTCCCCCGAATTTCCTGGCCAACATACCGTCAAAAACATCGGAGCCGAGTCCTGCTATGACTAAGGGGGTAATTCTCCCCAAAGAAGAAAATCGGCAGGCGTGGTAAAAGATAAGGGTGGATATAAAAAAACGAAAAATAGTGAGTCCATCGGCGAGATAATTAGCATTGGCCCTGATAAACTCCCTCATCAAAGTGATTTTAACTCCTTTTCCCCGCCCTTTTAATGTTAAATTTTTTCCTTCTGCAGGGGGATTTGATAAGATTTTAGCGAAATCTAAAGAAAGGAGGTCCAATTGAAAAGAAAAGCTTTCGTTTTTGCCCTTCTTCTGGGGTTTACCTTCGGTATTTTCTCTAAGGACATTTATGTCAGGTCCGGAGCCGCGGGAAGCGGTACCAAGGATGCCCCCTACGGCTACCTCTGGAAGGCCATAAAGAAGGCCCAGAGAGGTGATGTCATCCATGTGGCAGAGGGAATCTATTACGGAAAGGGGGGAAGCGGGCATTTCGTAATTTCCGTTCCTCACCTTACCTTAGTGGGTGGATACAGCAAGGACTTCTCCGAGAGAAATCCTTTCAAACACCTAACCATCCTTGAGAGGGCAGAGGATTATCGGGGAAAGTTTACCGGCTTGGGCGAAGGGATTATTGAGGGGGACTATCAGAGGGACCACTCAGGCCTGATCATAGACGGCTTCGTCTTAAACGGCACCACCAGGAACGCCTACGCCCCTGACAGAAGCAAAATTATACCCAGAAAATCATGGAGGGGAGCCCTCATAAAGGCCTACAGCCCCAATATAAAAATAAGAAATTCAATCCTCATAAACCCTTACGGTCCCGGAATATACATAAAATGGCAGGGAAAGGAGAACGAGGTTTCCAATAACTTCATAATAAACACCTTCTACACTGCCATAAGCACAAGAAGCGCCCAGGCCGGTTCAAAAATTCTGATAAAGAACAACACCGTAGTCTTCGGATGGTTCCAGCCGGGTAAGGGGGGTTCCTACGGGGTTTTCGTGGGCCGTCAGGGTGAGGCTATCCTCCAGGACAATATCTTTGCCTTTCTCCTCACAGAGGGAGGCGAGGCGGGCTACGCCGTGAGCAACACCTTCGGAAACGACCTTACGGTGCTGAAGGGAAATATCTTCTATCAATGTCAGGGTGGATATTACATCTACACCGATGAGGACGGCCAGAGCCTGGTGGTCTGGAAGAGGAAAGACCTTCAGGACCTGAACGAGGATCCGGAATCCTACATGCTCTCGGACGCTGGAGGAAACACCGAAGAGAATCCCGGCATAAAGCCCGATAAATGGTACTTTAAAAAGTTCTCGGGCTTCGCGGCATCCAGGCCTGGAAAACTCCGCATGGACGAGATGAATCAGCTAAGAAGGCTTCTGGGGCTTCCCCTCCAGGCAGCCAGGGCCAGCGCCCGCTCCAACTGGGGAATGCCCTATCCCCTGGACAAGGTGATCCCCAACCTCCTATCCCCCACGGGAAAAGGGGTGAGGTCAAAAAAGACCTTTGAAACCTATGCTTCTTCGGCCCAGCCCCAGGCCCCCTCTTCCTATGTCCAGGTGGCCTTTGACGAATTCAGCCTCAAGGCCAAGGCAAAGAGCTTTTCGGGCCAGGCCGTGGAGTTCATGGCCGGAATAGGCCAGAAGTGCAGCAGTTATTTTCTGAAAGAAGCACCCCGCCAGGATTACGAATGCGTAAAACTCCTGAGGCCCGGAGAATCAGACTTCACCAGAAAGTACATTTTCGGGTATTTTCTCAAGGGCTCCGAAGCCCATAAGAAATTTCTAAAGTACTCCAGGAGAAAGAGAACCTATAACTCAAGAGGCGGCATAAGGATAAGGGGAAAAGCTTACTACATAGGAAATCCCACTTACAGCTACCCCATAGGGGTCATAGTTTACGAAGTAAAGAAAAGATAAGGAAATCTCCTTTTATTGACCACCTGAAACCGGCAGTGATATACTTTCACCATGAAGAAATTCGCCAAGTACTTAGAGATAGCTGCCGATACTCTCCTTTTCGTCTTCTTCGTTCAGGCCTTCGTAGTTCAGGCCTTCGTGGTGCCAACCTCTTCCATGGAGGACACCCTTCTTATAGGGGACCATCTCCTGGTAAATAAACTTTACTACGCCCCCTGCTCCACCGGATTTGAAAGGTTCATTCTCCCGGTGGGAAAGGTTCGCAGGGGGGACATAGTGGTCTTCAAGTTTCCCAAGGACCCCAGATTTGACTATGTGAAAAGGGTTATCGGCCTTCCCGGCGACATAGTGGAAGTTAAGGACGGCCACGCCTATGTTAACGGAAGGATGATAGATGGGTCCTATGTGAGGTTCAAATCCACCCCCTACATACCCCCTGACTTCGGGCCGGTGGTGGTGCCCCAGAACCACCTCTTCGTAATGGGGGACAACAGAAACAACTCCTACGATTCTCGGTTCTGGGGTTTCCTCCCCATGGACCATCTCCGGGGAAGGCCCTGGGTTATCTACTGGAGCATAAAGGCCTCCACCAAGGAGTACGCATACCCCACCATATTCCACTGGCTCTGGGGGGTGGTGAAGTCCATCTTTGAAGTTCCCTTCAGGACGAGATGGAAAAGGCTCCTGACAATTCCGCACTGATGAGCCTGAGGCCCATAGGGGTCATAAGGACCCCCTACAAATGGAAGGCTCCCCGCCAGCCCGTGCAAGAGGGGGAGTGCTTCTTAGAGCTCTATCCGGAATTCCAGCAGGGATTGAAGGGGCTGGAAACCTTCCGCTACATCTATGTTCTCTTCTGGATGGACCGGGTGGAGGATTTCTCCTTAGAGGCTGAGCCTCCCTGGGCACGGGGGATAAAGGTGGGGGTTTTCGCATCCCGCTCCCCCCGCAGGCCCAATCCCATAGGGCTTAGCGTGGTAAGACTCCTCAGCATAGAAGACAACAAAATAAAAACTTCCTCCATAGATGCCATAGACGGAACCCCTCTTCTGGACATAAAGCCCTATGTAAAGTACCTGGACTCCAAGGAGGATGCCAACTTAGGATGGGCTGAGGGACTCCCTGATAGGGAACACCTCATCCTGCACCTTCGGGGCATCCCCCACGATTATTGAAAAGGAGGTGAGTCATGGAATACAAACCTGTAAGAGCCCCCAGGGGCAATAAACTTACGGCCAAAAGCTGGCATCAGGAGGCGGCCATAAGGATGCTTTTAAACAACCTGGACCCCGAGGTGGCCGAGGACCCGGAAAACCTCATAGTTTACGGGGGAACGGGCAAGGCAGCCCGGAGCTGGGAGGCGGTCTGGGCCATAGTGGAAACCCTCAGGACCATGGAAAACGACGAAACCCTCCTGGTTCAATCCGGAAAGCCGGTGGGAGTTTTCAAAACCCACCAATGGGCGCCCAGGGTAATAATCGCCAACTCCAACCTGGTTCCCAGATGGGCCACCTGGGAGCATTTTCATCATCTTGAAAGGTTAGGACTCATAATGTACGGACAGATGACCGCCGGCTCCTGGATCTACATCGGAACCCAGGGAATACTACAGGGAACCTACGAGACCTTTGCCGCCGCGGGAAGGAAGAGGTTCGGCCTGGATGACCTCAGGGGAAAGCTCATAGTCTCCGGAGGATGCGGAGGAATGAGCGGAGCCCAGCCCTTAGCCGCCACCATGAACAACGCCACCTACCTGGCAGCGGAGGTGGTGGAGGAAAGGGCAAAAAGGAGGTTGCGGACCAAATATTTGGACGAAGTGGAACACAACCTGGACGCCGCCATAGACAGGGCTCTGGAATACAGGGAAAAGGGAATTGCCCGCAGCATAGTCTGGATAGGTAATGTGGTGGAGCTCCTTCAGAGGCTGGTGGAGCGGGGAATAACCCCTGACCTCCTCACGGACCAGACCTCTGCCCACGACCCCCTCAATGGATACATACCCGAGGGATTGACCTACGAGCAGGCCCTGGAACTGAGGGAGAAGGACCCCGAGGAATACCTCCGCCGCTCCTACAAAACCATGGCCAGGCATGTGAGATTGATGATAGAGCTTCAGAGCCGGGGGGCAGAGACCTTTGACTACGGAAACAACCTCAGGGGAAACGCCTTAGCCGGGGGATTCATAAAGGAGGAGGAGATAAAGAATCCCGATGGCACCTGGAAATATCCTGGATTCGTCCCGGCCTACATAAGACCGCTTTTCTGCGAAGGCCAGGGACCCTTCCGCTGGGCTGCCCTGTCCGGGGACCCCGAGGACATCTACACCATAGACGAGGAGCTGATAAAGCTCTTCCCGGAAAAGGAGCACATGGTTCGCTGGCTCCGCTTAGCCAGGGAAAGGGTGGCCTTCCAGGGGCTTCCCGCCAGAATATGCTGGCTGGGATACGGTGAAAGGGACAAAGCGGGACTTCTCTTCAACCGCTTGGTGAGGGAAGGGAAGGTAAAGGCTCCCATAGTCATAGGCAGGGACCACCTGGATACCGGCTCGGTGGCCTCCCCCAACCGGGAGACCGAGGCCATGAAGGACGGCTCCGATGCCATAGCCGACTGGCCTCTGCTGAACTTCGCCCTCAATGCCGTAAGCGGTGCCTCCTGGGTAAGCTTCCATCACGGCGGAGGTGTGGGGATAGGCTACTCCCTCCATGCCGGACAGGTCATAGTGGCCGACGGAACCGAGATGATGGATGTGAGGTTGAAGAGGGTTCTCACCAACGACCCGGGGATAGGAATTGCCCGACACGCCGACGCCGGATACGAAGAGGCCATAGAATTTGCCAGAAAGGCAGGGATAAAAATCCCCATGCTGAAAGGTTGAAACCCGCCGGCCGGTGATTTAAAATTTATTTTGGAAAAAAACATAAGGGGGTAAAATGTCCGGACACTCTAAATGGCATTCAATAAGGCACAAGAAGGCAATAGTGGACGCAAGGAGGGGGAAGCTATTTACCAAACTCATAAGGGAAATAATAGTGGCAGCCAGGATGGGCGGAGGCGACCCGGACAAGAACCCGAGGCTGCGAAAGGCCATAGAGGCGGCCAGGGACGCCAACATGCCCAAGGAAAACATAGAGAGGGCCATAAAGAAGGGGACCGGGGAACTGGAAGGGGAAAAATTTGAAGAAGTCACCTACGAAGGGTATGGTCCCGGAGGGGTGGCGGTCTTCGTGGAGGCAGCCACCGACAACAGGAACCGCACCGCCTCGGAAATAAGGAGAATTTTCACAAAACACGGGGGGAGCCTGGGAGAAAGCGGATGCGTGGCCTGGATGTTCAAGAGAAAGGGATACATAGTCATAGAGAAGTCCAAAGCCCCGGACGAGGAGGAGCTCTTTGACATAGCGGTGGAGGCGGGGGCCGAGGATGTTAAGATAGACGAGAGCAACTTCGTCATACTCACAGCCCCCGAGGACCTCTTCAATGTGGTGAAGGCCTTAGAGGAAAAGGGCATTGAGATAGCCACCAAGGAGTTGGGCATGATTCCGGACACCTATGTTAAGCTGGAAGGAAAGCAGGCGGAGCAGATGTTGAAGCTCATGGAAGAGCTGGAGGACCACGACGATGTTCAGCATGTATGGGCTAATTTTGACATCTCCGAGGAGGAGATAGAGAAATTCGCCGGCTGAGGATTCTGGGAATAGATCCGGGGCTTACTGCCATGGGATACGCCCTGCTGGAGGGAGAACAGCTCAGGGCATGGGGAAAGTTCAGGGGTAAAGGCAACTGGGAGGACAGAGTTTGCCAGGGGGCCCATTTCATCGGCGAAATTATCCGGGAGCTTTCCCCTCAGGAAATTGCGGTGGAATCCCCCTTCGCCGGAGCAAACCCCCAATCCGCCATAAAACTGGCTCATCTCAAGGGGGCCATAATGTATGTGGCCTGCCTCAACTCCGTTCCGGTCTACGAATACAGGCCCAGGGCAGTAAAGAAGGCCATAACCGGCCGGGGAAACGCCTCCAAGGATGAGGTTAGGGCCTTCGTGGGCAGGATATTCTCCCAGGTGGCGGGCTACGACGAGGCCGATGCCGTGGCCGTTGCCTTTGCCCACCTTCTTTTGAGGGAAAATGATAGGAAGGCTCAGGGGTAAGGTGGTGGAAAAGGAGGAAGGCGCCCTGGTGGTGGAGGTCTGCGGTGTGGGATACGAGGTTCTGGTTCCCACCTCCCTGTACTCCTCCTGTAGGCCCGGCGAGGAGGTTCAAATTTACACCGTTTACTATCAAAAGGAAGACGATGTGGGCCTTTATGGCTTTGCCACCTTAGAGGAAAAAAGGCTATTCAGGGCCCTCTTAAAAATATCGGGGATAGGCCCCAAAACCGCCTTAGCGGTGCTTTCCACCCTGGGAGCAGAAGGCTTCCTGCAGGCCCTGGAGAAGGAGGACATAAAAGCCCTGAGCAGGGTACCAGGGATAGGGAAAAAGGGAGCATCAAGAATAATTTTAGAGATGAGAAATGCCCTTCCATCCAGAGAACAGGCCGTGGAGGGAGAACTGCTTCAGGCCCTTCAGGCCCTGGGCTTCAAAAGGGCCGAGGTGGAGGATGTGGTTCGGGAGGTAGGACGACAAAACCTTCCCTTAGAAGAGGCGGTCAAGGAAGCCCTCAGGAGGCTTGGATGAGCGACATCCTTTCGCCCAGAAGGCTCACGGGGGAGGAAAGCTTTGAAAAGAGCCTGAGGCCCAGAACCTTCAGCGAGTTCATAGGTCAGCGCAGGGTAGTCTCCAACCTGAGGGTATTCGTTTATGCGGCCAGGGAAAGGGGGGAAAGCCTGGACCATGTGCTTCTTCACGGGCCCGCGGGTCTCGGGAAGACCACCCTGGCCATGATAATAGCCCGGGAAATGGGCGGAAGGCTCCGCATATCCTCAGG
>Ga0256833_1000504_pt1 | contig 30586 bp, 21 predicted proteins | sample 356284metaG_FD_190535 | JGI IMG/M metagenome (GOLD analysis project Ga0256833, IMG submission 190535) | Hydrothermal vent microbial communities from Mid Atlantic Ridge, Atlantic Ocean - 356-284 | ecosystem: Environmental > Aquatic > Marine > Hydrothermal vents | place: Atlantic Ocean: Mid... | reverse complement strand
CCGCAGATCAAGTCCGCGAATCAGGGTCTCCAGTTCCCGGAACAGGCCGGCCCGGTCAGGGAGAACAAAGGCTCCCTGCCGGGCCAGGCGGCCGAGCTCGGTGTTGTCCAGCAGCATCAGGGTGAGCACGGCCACCTGGCTTGGCCGCATGCGGTTGAGGACCGCGGCGGTTGCCCGTGCATGGGCCAGGGAGTGCTCCGTGCCGGCGATACCGAGAAGACAGGTCACGGAGAGAAAAATCCCCGCCCTGCGCACCCGCCGGCCCGCCTCGACCATGCTCTCTGCATCCGCTCCCTTGCGGATGGCGGCCAGGGTAGGGTCGTGGCCGCTCTCCAGGCCCATGTAGATGCGGCCAAGGCCGAGCTGCCTGAGCCCGGCAAGCTGCTCCACCCCCAGGCGCAGAATATCGCGGCTGTTGGCATAGAGGGCGATTCGCCGCACCCAGGGCAACTGCTCCCGGATCCGGCCGCAGAGGGCGCGCAGGCGCGCCGGGGGCAGAACCAGCGCATCACCGTCAGCAAGAAAAACCGTCTTCTGCCGCCGGCAGTAGCGGGCGGCGAAGTCGATATCGCGATTGATCTCCTCCTCGCTCCTGATCCGGAACCGCTTGTCCCGGTAGGCACCGCAGAAGGTGCAGCGGTTGTGGGAGCAGCCCAGGGTCGCCTGCAGGATGATGGAGTGCGCCTCGCTGGGCGGCCGGATCACTGTTCCCTCGTAGTGCATGGCAGTCATCCCCGGCAGAGGCGGGAACGGGATCGTACCTGAAATCGTAACTGATTACAGGGTATGCAAGGTTTCGATTTTATCAGCCGTTGTCGCGGGCAAAGTCGGCCATGAAATCCACCAGCTTCTCCACGCCCTCCACGGGAAAAGCATTGTAGATCGATGCCCGGCAGCCGCCGATGGAGCGATGCCCCTTGAGTCCGTCCAGGCCGATGGCTGCGGCCTCGCTGATGAACCTGCTCTCCAGTTCCGGGGTGGGCAGGTTGAAGGAGATGTTCATCATCGACCGGGAATCCTTTTCCGCATGACCGCGGTAGAAATCAGTGGCATCGATGGCCTCGTAGACCATGGCCGCCTTTTTGCGGTTGACCTTTTCCATGGCCTCAACCCCGCCCTGTTCCTTCAGCCAGTTCATGACCCGGCCCACGCAGTAGATGGCGAAACAGGGCGGAGTGTTGAACATGGAGCCCTTGTCGGCATGGGTCTTGTATTTCAGCATGGTGGGCACGTTCTCCGGGGTCCGGTCGAGCAGGTCGTTGCGGATGATGACCACGGTCACCCCGGCCGGACCCATGTTCTTCTGGGCACCGGCAAAGATGATGCCGAACCGGCTCACATCCACGGGCCGGGAAAGGATGTCCGAGGACATGTCGGCGACCAGCATGGTGTCGGTCTCGGGCATGGTCGGAAACTGGGTGCCGTAGATGGTATTGTTGGAGACAAAGTAGAGATACTCGCTATCAGGCGCCACCGTGTATTCATCATCGGCAGGCACCCGGTTGAAGGTGGTTTCTTCGCTGGAATAGGCCACGTCGATGTCGCCGAACAGGCGTGCCTCCCTGATCGCCTTCTTCGACCAGGTGCCGGTGTTGAGGTAGGTGGCCTTCCTGCCGTTGCCCAGCAGGTTCATGGGCACCATGAAAAACTGGGACGAGGCACCACCCTGCAGAAACAGGATACTGTAATTGTCCGGCACGGCCATGAGTTCGCGGATCAGGGCCTCGGTCTCCTCGGCCACGGCCATGAACTCCTTGCTGCGGTGGCTCAGCTCGATGAGGCCGATGCCCTTGTCATGGTAGTTGACGATATCCCGTGCCGCCTCCTGGAGCACGGAATAGGGGAGGGTGGCTGGTCCGGGACTGAAGTTGTAGATTCTCTCTGGCATGGTTGTTCTCCAGGGTATCAGAAAATCAGGTGCCAGGTGACAGGTCACAGGATAGTTACCTGCCTGCGGCAGTGAGAAAATGATATCTTCCTGATTTTCAAGCTGTATTCTGCCTCCAGGGCATGAACGTTTATCCGAAAATCGCTGCCCGGTCGGGCTGTTTCCGACACCATCACGTTGCAGGTTGTGCATGCTGCCTGTCCTGGCCGATCTGGCGCAGGGCCTCGTAGAGAACGATGCCCGCGCTCATGGCCAGGTTCAGGCTGCGGATGTGCGGATTTTCCATCGGGATGGTATAACAGCGGTCCATGTACAGTGCAAGAATTTCTTCCGGCAGGCCCCTGGTTTCGCGGCCGAACACGAGCATGTCACCGGCGCGGTAGGCGGCCTCGGTGTAGGCGCGGTCGGTCTTGGTGGTGAAGAAAAAGAGGCGACGTTCGTCCTGGGCCTGGAGAAACTCGTCGATCCCCGGCCAGTGGCGGATCATGACGTGGGGCCAGTAGTCCAGGCCGGCCCGTTTCAGGTGCCGGTCGTCGGTGGAAAAGCCCAGGGGATGGACCAGGTCGAGCACCGTGTTGGTGGCGCCGCAGAGCCTGGCAATGGATCCGGTGTTGGGCGGAATCTCGGGCTCCACCAGGACGATGTGCAGGGGAGGTCGGGGCATGGTCAATTTGTAATAGTTCACCGCTATCAGCAACTACCTGAAAAATAGCAATACTTTTGGTAAAAGTTCAGCAGTGCGTCAGCTGTGCGTGATCGTGGCTGGCCGCTATAGTCCGCGCTATGCGGCCAGCCGCGAGCGCGTGCAGATGGCGTGCTGCTGAACTTTTACGAATTTTTACGTTTTTTTCGTGGCCCACGTTGTACCAGAGGTTGGATAGAGGTTGCAAATTTAAAAATACGTTTTACATTCTGAGATTTCAGTTTCAGCCTGTGTTGCGGCCTCCCCGGGGTGGGAGAGGCGACGGCAGCAACGACAAGACCAACAGACCAACGCAACAGGGACAGCAACCGCGCGATAGCGGCCCGGCCGCTACCGGTTCCCTGGCCCCGGAATGAACCTATGGCGCTGATAGTGCAGAAATATGGTGGAACCTCGGTCGGTTCCACGGACAAGATCAAGGCTGTGGCCAGGCGGGTCATCGGCTACCAGTCCCAGGGCAACCAGATGGTGGTGGTGCTGTCCGCCATGTCCGGTGAAACTGACAGGCTGACCGCCATGGCGGGTGAAATCCAGAAGATTCCCAACCTGCGGGAGATGGACATGCTCCTGTCCACGGGCGAACAGGTCACCATTGCCCTGTTTGCCATGGCGGTCAAGGAGGCGGGATCGGACGCCATCTCCCTGCTTGGCGACCAGGTGGGCATCAGGACGGACAAGATGCACACCCGGGCCAGGATCCGCGACATCGACACCACCCTGATCCGAAAACACCTCGATGCGGGCCGGATCGTCACCGTGGCGGGATTTCAGGGCGTGGATGATGACGGTGACATCACCACCCTGGGACGCGGCGGCTCGGATACCACGGCCGTTGCCCTGGCAGCGGCGCTCGGGGCCGATGCCTGCGAGATCTTCACCGACGTGGACGGCGTCTATACCACCGACCCCAACATCTGCAGCCAGGCGCGCAAGATCGACCGGATCTCCTATGACGAGATGCTGGAACTGGCCAGCCTGGGCGCCAAGGTGCTCGATATCCGGTCAGTGGGGCTGGCCAAGCGGTACAGCGTGCCGGTACATGTCCGTTCAACATTTTCTGAAAACGAAGGAACCTGGGTTGTCGAGGAGGACAGGATTATGGAATCCATGCTGGTTTCCGGTATCACCTACAACAGGAATGAAGCCCGTATCACGATCAGGAAAGTGCCTGACCAGCCGGGCATTGCCGCCAAGATCTTCCTCCCCATCTCCGATGCCGGCATTCTTGTTGACATGATCATCCAGAACACCCGGGATTCCCACCTCACCGACATGACCTTCACGGTGATGCGCAACGACTATGCCCGGGCCATGGAGATCGTGAAAAAGGTGGCCGGGGAGATCGGTGCCGAATCCGTGACCGGTGACGAGTCCATCGTCAAGGTCTCCATAGTGGGCGTCGGCATGCGCAATCATTCAGGTATTGCATCAACAATGTTCCAGATACTGGCAAAAGAAGGTATAAACATGATGATGGTGTCCACCTCGGAAATCAAGGTATCCTGTATTATTTCCGAAAAGTACACCGAGCTTGCCGTCCGGGCCCTGCACGATGCCTTTGCCCTGGACAAGGACAATGTACCTCTGGAAGAAGAGGAGTGACACCATGGCCAGGACAATAGAACTCTACGACACCACCCTGCGTGACGGCACCCAGGCCGAGAACTTCAACCTGTCGGTGGACGACAAGATCCGGGTGAGCCGGCAGCTTGACCGGCTGGGCATTGATTTCATCGAGGGCGGCTGGCCGGGCTCCAACCCGCTGGCCGTGGAGTATTTCGAGCGGATGAAGGGTGTGGAGCTCAGACATGCGAAACTCACCGCCTTCGGCTCCACCAGGCATTTTCAGAATCCGCCGGAAAAGGACCCCAACCTGCAGGCCCTGCTGGCCGCCAAGACGCCGGCCATCACCATCTTCGGCAAGTCGTGGGATATCCATGTCCATGACGCCCTGCGCATCGAGCTGGAGGACAACCTGCAGATCATCGAGGATTCGCTTGCCTATCTGCGGCCGCAGGTCAGGCACCTGCTCTACGATGCCGAGCACTTTTTCGACGGTTTCAAGAACAACCGCGAGTACTGCCTGGCGACCCTGGGCCGGGCCGTGGCCGGCGGCGCCGAGACCTTGGTCCTGTGCGACACCAACGGCGGCACCCTGCCGCACGAGATCCCGCCCATCATTGAGCGGGTGCAGCAGTACCTGGAGGAGCTGGACAGCGATGTCAAGCTGGGGATCCATTCCCACAACGACTCGGAGACCGCGGTGGCCAACTCGCTGCTGGCGGTCTCGCTCGGGGTTGACCAGGTCCAGGGCACCATCAACGGTTATGGCGAGCGGTGCGGCAACGGCAACCTCACCTCGGTGATCCCGGCCCTGGTCTTCAAGATGGGACTTGAATGCGAAGTCGGCAAGAACATCGACCAGTTGTACTCAACATCCCGCCTGGTGGATGAACTGGCCAACCTGCCGCACAACCGCTACCAGCCCTATGTGGGTGAGTCGGCCTTTGCCCACAAGGGCGGCATCCATGTCAGCGCCGTGGAACGCAATCCCCTGACCTACGAGCATATCGAGCCGGAAAAGGTGGGGAATATCAGGCGGATCCTGATCTCGGACCAGGCGGGCCGTTCCAATGTCCTCCACAAGGCCAGGAAATACGGCCTGACCATTGATGCCAAAGACCCGCTCATGGACTCGATCATCAACGAGCTCAAGGAGCTGGAGAACCAGGGCTACCAGTACGAGGCGGCCGAGGCGAGCTTCGAGCTGCTGATGCGCCGGGCCCTGGGACTGCAGCGCAAGTTCTTCAAGCTATACGGGTTCCGGGTCCTGAATCACAAGTACCGCATGGACAAAAGCCCCTTCACCGAGGCCACCATCCGCCTGTCCGTGGGCGGCAAGGAGGTCCATACCGCCTCCATGGGCGATGGCCCGGTCAACGCCCTGGACCGCGCCCTGCGCAAGGCCCTGACCCGCTTCTATCCCAGCCTGGAGGAGATGGAGCTCATCGACTACAAGGTCCGGGTCCTGTCCGGCGAGTATGGCACCGGCGCCAAGGTCCGGGTCCTGGTGGAATCCAAGGACGCCAAGTGCCACTGGGGTACGGTGGGTGTGTCGATCAACATCATCGAGGCAAGCTGGCAGGCTCTGGTGGACAGCATCAACTATAAGCTGATGAAGGACGAACAGGCCAAGAGCGCCGGGTGACCCCGGTGGTTTCGGACAGGCATGGCGATCCGCGGGTGGCTGTTCTGCTCATCCTGGCCATGGCGCTCATCGTGACGCCGCTGACCGCAGGCAGGAAGCCGCCGCCTGCACCGGCCCTGCACCTGGCAGCGGACTCCACTCTCCTGCTTCTGCCGGACCGGCGGGAAACGGCAGGACAGACGACGCCACCGGCAGAGAGCGTCCCTCTTGCCCCCCGGCTGGCCCTGTTCTTCAACCGGCCCTTGCCGATCAACCGGGCCGGTCACGCCACCCTGACCATGCTGCCGGGCATCGGGCCGCGCCTGGCCGACCGGATCCTCTCCTTTCGCATCGACCATGGACCGATCACTTCTACCGCCGATCTCCGGCAGATCAATGGTATCGGGCCGGCGCTGGCCGCCCGCCTGGCCCCGCTCCTCTCCTACAGGTAGGCCGTCGTGAACGGGTCACTGGAATTCACCGGCCCGGTCCTGGTCCTGGTCGGTCCCACGGCCATCGGCAAGACCGCCCTGTCCCTGGAGATCGCCGACAGCTTTGACTGCGAGATCGTCTCGGTGGACTCGATGCAGGTGTACCGGTACATGGACATCGGCACGGCCAAACCCGACGCCCGGGAGCGGCAGCGGGTCCGTCACCACCTGATCGACATCGTGTCGCCTGATCAGCAGTACAATGCCGCCCGCTTTGTCAGCGATGCGGTCCGCGCCATGAAGGAGATCTTCTCCCGGGGCAGGATCCCCCTGCTCACCGGTGGCACAGGCCTCTACCTGGACGCACTGACCAGGGGACTGTTCGAGACCGTGCCCATCAGCAGCAAGGTGCGGCGCCATATCAGAGAACGCCTTGAACGGGAGGGCAGGCAGGCCCTGTTCGCCGAACTGGTCCGCGTGGATCCGTCCACCGCAGCCCGGCTCCACGTCAACGACACCCAGCGTCTGCTGCGGGCCCTGGAGATCTACCATGCCACAGGCCGCCCCTGGTCGGCGCACCTGCAGGAACAGCGACAGCAGCGGCAGGGGATCCGTTTTGCCCATATCCTCCAGATCTGCCTCACCTGCGAACGGGACCTGCTCTACCGGCGCATCGGCAAACGGACCGGCGTCATGCTCCAGCGCGGCCTGTCTGAGGAGGTGGAACGTCTGCTGGCCATGGGCTACTCCCCGGAACTGCCGGCCATGCAGTCCATCGGCTACCGGCACGTGCAGCACTACCTGGCCGGCGACTGGACCCTGGAAGAGACCCGGGAAAACCTGGTCCGCGACACCAGGCGCTACGCCAAGCGGCAACTCACGTGGTTCCGGAAAAATCCGGACCTGGTCTGGTTTGATCGCAGGGCAGGGGAGAGGGTCCTCCAGGAAATAGATATATTCATTAAAAGCAGTTTATCAAAATGAAAAGAAGCATAGTTCATGAAACCCATGAACCTCTGCCGTCACCAGAACACCGCGTGTTCACTGCCTGATCAAGCATCGTGGAGTACACCTTCAGAACACCGCCCGGGACCGTGGACGAGGAGACCTGTACCCGGCTGGCCCGGGAACTGGACCTGCCTGTTCTCGTGGCCAGGCTGCTCTGCCAGCGCGGCCTGACCAGCACTCCGGCGGCAGAAGATTTTCTCTTTCCCCGCCTCGACTCCCTCCCGTCTCCCCTGGCCATGAAGGACATGGCCGGGGCGGTTGAACTGATCCTGCACCACTTCAAACAGCGAAACCCGGTCCTTATCCACGGTGATTATGACGTGGATGGAATCAGCGCCACGGTCCTGCTGGCCGACTTCCTCAGGAGGATGGGGCTGCAGGTGAGCCACCACCTGCCGGACCGGCTGCGGGAAGGGTATGGCATCAACTCCGCCTCCCTGCGTGAACTGGCCGGCCGCATCCGGAGGCCGGCCCTGCTGATCACTGTTGACTGCGGCATATCCGCGGTGGAGGAGGTCGGCCTGGCCAGTGAACTGGGCTTTGACGTCATCATCACCGATCACCACGAGCCGCCACCTGTCCTGCCGCCGGCCCGGGCAATCCTCAATCCGAAACAGCGGGACTGCTCCTTCCCGTTTACCGGACTTTCCGGGGCAGGGGTCGCCTTTTTCCTGGTCATGGCCATACGCAGCCGACTGGTCAGGGAAGGGGTCTGGAGCCGGAACAGCGCGCCGAACCTGAAGGAATATCTCGACCTCGTTGCCCTGGGCACCGTGGCCGACGTCATGCCCCTGACCCAGGTCAATCGCGTCCTGGTCCGGGCCGGACTGGAGGTACTCACGGCCCGGAAGCGGCCCGGTATCTGGGCCCTGTGCGAACGGATCGGCATGGGCAGCGGCCGGATCACGGCCGAGGATATCTCCTATCGCCTGGCACCGCGCCTCAATGCGGCCGGTCGGCTTGGCAGACCGGCCACCGCGGCCGATCTCCTGCTCTGTCCGGACGTGGATCAGGCCCTGACCCTGGCCGAGCGACTGGAAGAGGCGAATGCGGAGCGTAGACGACTGGAGGCCGGGGTGATCCGCGAGGCCTTTGCCGACTGCGACGCCCTGGTCAGCCAGGGATACCAGTCTCTGACGATATACGGAAAACAATGGCATCCCGGAGTGATAGGCATAGTTGCCTCAAGAGTTGCCTCAAGGTTTCAGCGGCCAGCCATCGTCTTTACCGACGACACAGACCCCATGCCGGACCGACTGAAGGGATCGGGCAGGTCTGTCGAGGGGCTCAACCTGTACAACGTCCTTGATCAGTGCCGGGAATGCATAGACCAGTATGGCGGCCATGCCATGGCCATCGGGCTCACGCTGCAGCGGCAGGACCTGGACACGTTCAGAACGCTGTTTGAGCAGGCGGTCAGGAGCAACGGAATCCTGGACCGGACACACCGGCTGGTGATCGATCTCTGCCTGTCCGGGGACGCCCTGGACATCTTCTGCCGGGAATTCATCGCAGCCTACAGGAACCTGGAGCCCTTTGGCGAAGGCAATCCCGAGCCGATCTTCCTGGCCCGGGATCAGCGGCTCCACAATATCAGCCAGATCAGGGAGCACCTGAAGTTCACCCTCCGCGCCAACCAGACGACCATTCGCGGCATCGGCTTTGGCCTTGCCGAGCGGATCGATGTGACCAGCGGCCCGGTCAATCTGTTTTTCAAACTCCGCAACTCCACCTATCGCGGCAGGGAGTTTCTGGAGGTACATGCAGTCAACATCAGCGCAACGGACTGACTTGACGGGATATACAAAAATTTAACATAATATATATTATGCGACATTGTGTATCGGGAGCCGCAGGAGGCCTCTGGGCCCGGATTTTTTCCAACTGGACTTTTTGTTCACTTTCCTGTCTAATAAGTTGTTTGGCTGTTTGCACTGATACCTGGTACCTGCCCCCTGGTACCCTGACTCTTCAGCCCCCAAAAATTCAAGGAGTGGTCCATGAACCGTGACGTGTACCAGGAACCCCTGGTTTCCCGTTATACCAGCCGCGAGATGCAGGAGCTCTTTTCCGAGCGTTTCAAGTTCACCCACTGGCGGCGCTGCTGGGTTGCCCTGGCCGAGGCCCAGCATGAACTCGGCCTGGAACTGGTGACAGCCGAGATGGTCGAAGAGCTGCGCCGGCATGTGGAGGACATTGATTTTGAGCTGGCCGAGGCCAGGGAAAAGGAGATCCGCCACGATGTCATGGCCCATGTGTACGCCTATGGCAAACAGTGCCCCAAGGCCGAGGCCATCATCCATCTCGGGGCCACCTCCCAGTTCGTGGTCTGCAACACCGACCTGGTCATCCAGAAAAAGGCCCTGGCCCTGGTCCGGGCCGGACTGGTCAACGTGATCGCCAATCTTGAAAAATTTGCCAGAAAATACAAGGACATGGCAACACTTGGCTACACCCATTACCAGCCGGCCCAGCCCACCACCGTGGGCAAGCGCGCCACCCTCTATATCCAGGACCTGCTCATGGACCTGTCCTACATCGAACAGCTCGAGAGCCAGATCAGGGCGCGCGGCGCCAAGGGCACGGTGGGCACCCAGGCCACCTTTCTCGAGCTCTTCGGGGGCGACCACGACAAGGTGCGTCAACTCGACCTGCTGGTTGCCAGGAAACTCGGTTTTGACACGGTCTTCCCGGTCACCGGCCAGACCTATCCCCGCAAGCTCGACATGAAGACCAGTGAGACCCTGGCCGGAATCGGCGCCTCGGCGCACAAATTTGCCGTGGACATGCGGCTGCTCTCCAACCTCAAGGTCCAGGAGGAACCCTTTGCAGCAAAACAGGTGGGCAGCTCGGCCATGGCCTACAAGCGCAACCCCATGCGCTCGGAGCGGATGACCGGCCTGGCGCGAAAACTGATGGGCCTGCCGGCCGACTTTGCCGCCACGGCCGCCAACCAGTGGTTCGAGCGTACCCTTGACGATTCGGCCATCCGGCGCATGGACATTGCCCAGGCCTTTCTCCTGACCGATGCCATCTTAAAGCTCTACATGAATATTACCAGCAATATGGTTGTTTATCCGAAGCAGATCGAGAAATATCTGCGCGCGGAGCTCCCCTTCATGGCCACGGAAAAGATCCTCATGGCCTGTGTGGAACGAGGCAAGAGCCGGCAGGAGATGCACGAGGTGATCAGGGAACATTCAGTGGCCGCCGGGCTGGCGGTCAAGGAGCAAGGCCGGGACAACGACCTGCTGCAACGCCTGGCCGCAGACGATCGCATCCCCTTTGACCTGGAGGAGCTCGAGGGGCTGCTCGGCAACTACCGGGAATTCACCGGCAGGGCACCGGAGCAGACCACCGAGTTTCTCGACGAGGTGGTGGCGCCGATCCTGGAACAACATGGCGACCTCATCGGTCGGGTGGATGCCCGTCTCAAGGTCTGACAGCGGCGACAGCCTGCAGCAGCTCCACCTGCGCACCAGGCCGGAGAGAATCGCCCTGTTCAGGTTCCTCCTCGAAGGCTATGACGGCCTGGCGATCCTGTCCACCCTGGATGCGGCCACCGGCCTGGTCCGACTCCTCTTCCCGGCCTCCAGGCGCACCGAGCTCCTGGAGTTCCTCGCCGCCATGGAAAGGGAACTGGACCTGACCCCGGTCCCTGACAACCAGGATGAAGTTTTTGATTCATCTTCCTGAAAAACCGAGATAGAGCACGGATGACACGGCACGTTTACATCAAGACCTTCGGCTGCCAGATGAACGAGCGCGACTCGGAGATCATCGTTCAGATGCTGGCCCGGTCCGGCTACATATGGGTGGATGACATGGCCGCTGCCGACCTGATCCTGCTCAACACCTGCAGCATCAGGGCCAAGGCCGAGCAGAAGGTCTACAGCCTTCTTGGCCAGCTCAGGGAGGAAAAGAGCCGGCGCCCCGGACTGCGGATCGGCGTTGCCGGCTGCGTGGCCCAGCAGGAAGGGAAAGAGATCTTTCGCCGCATGGCCCACGTCGACCTGGTCCTGGGTACCCGGCAGATCCAGCGGCTGCCCGGGATGCTGGAACGTCTCGACCGGGGCGAGAGCGAGCGGGAGCTCGCCGTGGACATGGAGACCGGCTTCACCATCCCGCCGTTCCAGAAACTGCTGGTCCGGGATGACGGCACCGCCCCCTCCCCTGCCGGCCATGGCGATTCTGATTTCAAAAAATTCGTCACCATCATGCAGGGGTGCAACAATTACTGCAGTTACTGCGTGGTGCCGGCCACTCGCGGCCGGGAGGTGAGCCGGCCGGTGGCCGACATCCTCGAGGAGGTGCGCCTGCTCGTGAACCGAGGCGTGCGCGAAATCACCCTGCTCGGCCAGAATGTCAACTCCTATGGCCGGACCAACAGCGTGGCCGATCGGCCCACCAGCTTTGCCGATCTCCTCCGCCAGGTGGCGGCCGTGCCCGGCCTGGAACGGCTGCGCTTCACCACCTCCAATCCCCGTGATCTCTCCGGGGAGCTGATGCGCTGCTTTGCCGAGCTCGACAACCTCTGTCCCCAGCTCCACCTGCCGGTCCAGTCGGGCTCTGACCGGATCCTCAGGCGCATGAACCGTCGCTACACCGTGGCCACCTACCTGGAACGGGTGGAGGGATTGCGCGCGCAGTGTCCCGACATCGCCCTGACCACGGATATCATTGTCGGTTTTCCCGGCGAGACAGACGAGGACTTCGAGGCCACCCTGGAGCTGCTGCGCACTGTCCGCTACCATGGTTCCTTTTCCTTCAAGTACTCGGACCGGCCCAACACCCGCTCGGCCGAATTTGCCGACAAGGTGCCCGAAGAGGTCAAGGGGGAGCGGCTGCAGCGTTTTCAGTCCCTGCAGGATGAGATAAGTCTTGAACGGAACAAAGAGTATATAGACAAGACAGTTGATGTAATGGTTGAAGAACAGAACGGCACCTCGACCAAGGGCCGCACCGTAAGCAACCATATTGTCCACTTCGTGACCGGCCAGACCCTGCGACCCGGCCAGCACCTTGAAGTCAGGATCACCCGCGCCGGCAAACATTCCCTGCGCGGCGAGCCGGTTTCAGGCCACCGACCGTAACAGGGCGCCTCAGGAGAACAGCAGAATGATCGACATCCACACCCACACATTTTTCAGCGACGGCGCCCTGGTTCCGGCTGAGCAACTTCGGCGGGTCGAGGTCCTGGGATATTCGGCCGTGGCCATCACCGACCATGCCGATTCCTCCAACCTTGATTTCATCATCCCCCGTATCGTCCGCGCTGCCGAGGACCTGAACCCGGTGTCCACCACCCGGCTGATCCCGGGCATCGAGCTGACCCACGTGCCGCCGCCGCTCATCGCGCCGCTCACCAGGAAGGCCAGGGAGCTGGGCGCCCTCATCGTCGTGGTCCATGGCGAGACCCCGGTGGAGCCGGTGATACCGGGGACCAACCGGGCCGCCCTGGAGGCCGGCGTCGACCTCCTTGCCCATCCCGGTTTCATCAGCGAGGAAGATGCGCGCCTGGCAGCGGACAGGAAGATCTTCCTCGAACTCTCCGGCCGCAAGGGGCACTGCCTGACCAATGGCCATGTGGCCAGGATGGCGGAGAAGACCGGCGCCAGGCTGGCCGTCAATGCTGACGCCCACGATCCCGGCGACTTCCTCACCGCCGGAATGGCGGAAAAGGTGGCGCTGGGCGCAGGCCTCGGTCCGGAGCGATACCAGCGACTGCGCCGGGAGATGCGGGACTTTGTCGAGGGGTTGCGGCGGTGAACAGGGTGCATCCCGTTCTTGCCGGCCTGCTGGTCCTGGCCATGGCCTGTGCCGCCTGCGGCCGGCCCTCCTCCCCTGCCCCGCCCGCTGACCAGGCAACAGCCGGGCCGCAGGAAAAGAGCAAGCCTGCGGAGACCGTGCTCATCGGCGGACGCGAATTTACCGTCCCGCCCCAGTGGCAGGGTCAGAAGATCCGTGAACCGGCAGCGACCAGGAGCGAGCTTGCTCCCCTGCCCCGCAGCCTGGCCAAGGACGGCGGCCTGATCTACCTGCGCCGGGATGCACGTGATGCCCTGGAAGCCATGGCCAGGCAGGCCGCGGCCGACAACATCCACCTGCTGGTCGACTCGGGCTACCGCAGCAGCCGCTACCAGAAAACGATCATCAGCCGCCAGCTCGCCCGCGGCAAGTCCTTTGCCGACATCAGCCGCTTCGTGGCCCCGCCCGGCTACTCGGAACATCTCACCGGCACGGCCGTGGACTTCTCGCCCAGCAACTGGCGCTTTGCCTCCACGCCGCAGTACCGCTGGCTTGCCGGCCACGCCTCTGCCTTCGGCTTCACCGAGACCTACCCGAAAAACGGCCGCCGCCACCCCTGGGAGCCCTGGCACTGGCGCTTTCGGCCACCGGCCGGATCTGAGGGGAACCACCCTCCTGCCCACCTGCCATTGGACACTGGCCAGTGACATGTACATACCGGCCTGTGAATCCCTGAATTCCGGTGACACGGTTCAGCCGTCCTGGATTCCAAAAAATGCATTCAGCTTTGCCGCCAGCCAGCGGCCACCCTCTTCTGATGAGCAGTTCCTGACAATGACCTTATCCGCGGCCAGGTTGCAGACGGCTTTTACCTTATGCCATCCTGTGGGTCGCATGGAGGCAGGTTGACCGAGGATAATCCAGGGATGGCGGCCCGCGGGCCGCATGCGTGGCTGGCTGATGAATCGTTCAAGGACGCGGCGCCTGATGGTGAAAGATGACACGGCAATGTGTCGCGAGACCACCTCGACCCCTGATCGGGTGGCCGTTATCACGATGCGACCGCAGAGGAGTACGACCGCATACGAAAGGCATCCCAGGATGGCAAGGAGGGCGATGCCCCTGAAAAACCAGTTCATGGCATCGGGATTGGGGCACTGACGCCAAAGCCAGACCTGGTAGGTGAGCAGAACAGGAAAAAACAGGGCACCGGCCAGCCGCAGCCAGACCCGGCCGTTCAGCCGGCGATACCTGATGACAAGTTTTTTATCATCCTCGGCAAGGACGCTGAAACCGGCGGGTGGCGGGAGGGCAGGCAGCTCCTGATCGGCCGGCCGCGGCCGGCCGCGGCCGGAAAAGACCAGCATGGGATGGCCGGTCAGGTCCCCGGCAGCCAGGACAATTCCTCCGAACAGGCAGATCAGTCCGGCGGCAAGCCCCAGGCGCAGCGCGGCAAGTCGTGGCTGGACAATATCGGGCTGATTCAGCAGCGGGTTGAAGCAGCAGTAGCGGACGCTGATTTCCCGCCCCGGCCTGACTCTCTCTGAGGGGATTGCAGAGGAGACCGAAACCCGGTTTGCATACCTTTTGCCGTCCACCTCGAAGGAGTAGCTCACCAGCCAGTTCGCTGCCCTTTTTGAAACACGCTCCAAAACCGACCCGTCAATCCGGCCACGGGCAACACCGGGATCAGCGGCTATCTGTGACTCCAGACGCCACGGGAAATAACACCCCAGAGTCAACCACAGGCCGACAACCACACAGACGGCAACCCACCAGCGTACACCGAAGGTCTTCAACATGGCAACACCTCCTGCATCATTCTACCATTCAGACAGGCCGGGACCAAACTTTGGGGACAATTTTCGGGGCAATATACATAATCCCGTGAATATGGCGGAATTTCCCAGGAATACAGGAAAATCCAGCGCATGGCCAAGAGGTGGGCCTCCCGGCAAAGACAGATCAACAATCTTGAGGGAATGGCTGCGCTCAATCGCGCCTGCCTGCAGAGTTTCTGCACGAAATCACAAACAGAAGGTAACCATAGGACCGGATTCGTCGGCCTGGGACATCCGGGAAAAGGTACATTTTCAGTGTTGATTTTTTCCGAATCCATCATATGTTGAAAAAAATCGCATCAATGTGAGGAGACAGCGCACCGTGGCAAAAAAGAAAAAAAAGAAAAAAATCGCCAAACGGCAGGCCAGGGCAGCCGAGCGTAAAGCCCGGAAACGGAAGTTGCGGCTGGTCAAGGCAAGGAAACAGCAGTCCGGGCATTTTCAGGACGAGTACCGTTCATCACCGCCGGTTTTCGGACCAGCGCCTTTTGCCGATGATATCGATATCCCTCCAGGCTTCCGGGTGGTTGGAATGAGCGAGGCTATGATGGAGTTTGCCAAGGCCATGATCAGGCATCCGGACATAAAGGGACTGGACGGCATGAAGCATGCCTTCAATCTGGCCATGCCGCTATGGAATTACGCCCTTGCCCGGGAGCGGGACGAGGCTGACGACAGGTTGCGCTCTGAAATCATCAAGGCACTGATGGCGGCCTGCAGGATCGGCAGGGATGAGGCCGGAGAGCTGGTCGATCAGCTCGCAGACCTGAGAAACGAAATGTTTCCGCCGGAGATCCAGCCCGAGGGCACGTCCTGTATGTTCATGCGCAAGGAGGTTTCGCACCTGATCACCCCGTTCAATTATGAACGGCTGTCACTCAATGACACGGTGGTTCCGCCCGGTGAGCAGGACAGACGTTTTTTTGACCAGCTTGCCGCCCTGGATGAACTGCGGATGAGCGACGAGGATGATTACGAGGTGCTGGAGAAGCAGATCGGGATCGTAGAGAGTGACTTTGACGAGGTGTTCAATATATGGCTGCTGGCCAAGGGGGTTGACGACGAGCTTGCGAATGTGCTGACCTTTGATGCGCAATTTTTCTTCGTCTTCATTTACGAGTATGGCGCCGCCGATATCCTTCGTCATGCCGATCAGGAATGTTTTGAAGAGTTCCTTTATGATTTTGTCCTGCGTAAGGTCGTCTTCGATAGCCCGGCAGAGCATGTGCAGTGGGTGCCGGCCCTGCGCCTTCTCTTCCTCTTCCTGGATGAAAAAGGCTATATTGATGAGGCTGCGCCTTTTATCAGGATCCTCGACGCTATGGAGGAGCCGTTTCTCAACCATCTTCGTGCCGAGTATGGCTGAGACTGCCCCGGAAAGCACAAAGGAAGGTGAACAATGGCTGAACGACATTATCTGCTGGCAATACGACTGATTGGTATCAAACCGGAGATCCGGCGGCGTTTTGTGGTGCCCGCCGATATCACTCTGGATCGGCTCCACGATGTCATTCAGATTGTCATGGGCTGGAGCGACAGCCATCTCCATCGCTTTACCATCGGCAACAAACAGTACACCGAGTACCCGGAGGACAGGGAGGACGGCCTTGCATGCGGCAGGTACCGCCTTGTTGACCTGATCAGGCAAAAGGGCCGCACCTTTTCTTATCTCTATGATTACGGAGACTTCTGGGAGCATGAGCTGACCATCGAGGACAGCCGGTATCCTCTCCCCGAAGCGGATGTCGGCATCATCTGCCTTGATGGCGCAAGGGCCTGTCCGCCGGAAGATGTGGGTGGCGTGGCGATGTATGAGGAATTCTGCAGGGTGATTCGGGATCCCGGCCACGAGAAGAACAAGAGTTCCCGAGAATGGGCCGGCTGGGATTTCGACAGTGAGAAATTTGATGTCAATGGCGTCAACAGAGAGCTGGTGAAGTATCTCCGCTGGTCCCGGGACCGGTATCAGCAGTGGCGTGCGACGGACTGAACCCGGTCCAACACGGACCTTGCCCCTGCCCTCCGGCACGGGACCGGTGCACAGCCCTGTGCACGACAACCAGGCACGCACAGTTGACACACTACTGAACTTTTACAGAAGTCCAAGCAGTTCAACAAAGTAGTTGATAGTAGCGATGAACTGTTACGGATAACTGACCACGGTACGGACTACCGACCGGGCCGGAATTATTTTTTTTCCGGCCCGCCGAACCCGGGCAGCGGCACCGGCTCGACCCGTTTGCGGGGCGGTTTGCCGGTGATATTGCTCACCCGGCGCACCACGCGGCTGCCCAGGGACTTGCCGCGGGCGGCCGGCCCCTTGATAAGATAGTCGTCGAGTTCGATCTCCAGGGAGTTGTAGCGGGCCCTGGACGAGGGTACAAAGCTGATCCGCGCCCTGACCCCTTCGCCCGGCGCCAGCATCTGGATGATGGAGCGCTTGTGCTCGGGAAAGAGCCGGTATTCCCGGTTGATGATGAACTTCGGTGTCCGGAACCGCTTGACATAGGACCTGTTCTCCAGGCCGTTGCGATAGATGACGTTGAAAATCTGATCCTTTTCCACCACGCCGATCCAGAGGAGGTCATTGCCGACAAAGAGTTTGTCCGCAGGATGGATCACCCGGTAGCGACCGTCCTTGAAGATGAGCAGCAGCCGGTCATACTCGGAACAGGTCACCTCCAGGTCCTTTTTCTTGTCCGTGGTCGCGACCTTGTGCCCCAGAAAGCCGGAGGCACGGTTGTAGATCACCTTGATATTGGCCAGGGCCGCTGCCCGTGCATCCACCTCGTCGAACTGGCGCAGCTCGCTTCTGCGCGGGTACTCCCTGCCGTAGCGGTCAAGCAGATCCTGGATATAGCTGATCGTGAAACCGGTCATGTCCCGGAGATGTTTCTCGATCCGGGCAATGTTCTTCTCAATGGTCCGGATCTCCTTCTGCTGCCGGTTGATGTCGTAGCGGGAGATGCGGCGGATCTTGATCTCCAGCAGCCGCTCCACGTCTTCCCGGGTCACCTTGCGGTCCAGTTCATCGGCATAGGGTGCCAGGGCCTGGCGGACCGCGGAGATGACCGCCTTGTAGTTGATCTTCTCCTCGATCCGTTTGTACAGCCGCTCCTCGATGAATATCTGCTCCAGCCGCCGGGCATGCAGTTTCTCCCTGAGCCGTCCCAGCTCGATGCGCAGCTCGCGTTCCAGGAACTCCACCAGGTGATCGGTGTTGCGGCGCAGAACCTCCTCCACCGTGGGCTGCGAGGGCATGTTGTCCTGGATCACCACCAGGCTCGGCGACACGCTGACCTCACAGTCGGTAAAGGCGTAGAGGGCATCGATGGTCTCCTCGGCATAGATGCCGCGGGCCAGCTTGATCTCGATCTCCACCTCCTCTGCCGTGTAGTCGTTGATGGAGGTAATGCGCAGCTTGCCGGCCCGGGTCGCCTTTTCCACCGAGTCGATCAGGGCCTGGGTGGTCAGATTGTAGGGCAGCTCGCGGATGACGATGGTCTTCTCGTCCACCTCCTCGATGCGCGCCCGGCAGCGGATCCTGCCGTTACCATGGTTGTACTCGGAAGCGTCCACCAGGCCGCCGCGGGGAAAATCGGGCAGCAGGGTGAATTCCCTGCCCTGCAGGTAATCGATCTGGGCCTGGAGCAGCTCGCGGAAGTTGTGGGGCATGATCTTGGTGGCCATGCCCACGGCGATGCCCTCGGCTCCGAGGAGCAGGAGCATGGGCAGCTTGGCCGGCAGGGTGACCGGCTCCTGCATGCGGCCGTCGTAGGAATCGATGAACTCGGTGAGGTCCTTGTTGAACAGGGTCTCCCGGGCCAGCGGCGTCAGCCGGCACTCGATGTAGCGGGCCGCCGAGGCCTGGTCACCGGTGAAGATATTGCCGAAGTTGCCCTGCCGTTCGATGAGATACCCCTTGTTGGCCAGATTGACCAGGGCCGCGAAGATGGACTGGTCGCCGTGCGGGTGCAGCTTCATGGTCTCGCCGACCACGTTGGCCACCTTGTGGAAGCGGCCATCATCCATGTTGTGCAGGGTCTGGAGGATGCGGCGCTGGACCGGCTTCAGGCCGTCGTCCACGTCCGGAATGGCGCGCTCCCGGATCACGTAGGAGGTGTAATCGAGAAAGTTGGTGTCAAAGAGCCGGTGCAGCCGGCCCCTCTTCTCCTGTGCTGTTGTCTCGTCTTGGCCGGTGGTCATGCCAGAATCGTACCCGGGTTGTTGGTCCGGACCGGAAGCCTCGGGCTCATACCGGCCTCAGGGTCAGGTGGTCCATGATGTACTGCTTACGCTCGGGCGTGTTCTTGCCCATGTAGAATCTGAGCACCCGGCTCACCTCGCTGAGCCGGTCGATGCGGACCTGCTGCAGCCGCATGTCCGGGCCGATGAACTGCTTGAACTCGGGCGGCGAGATCTCGCCCAGTCCCTTGAACCGGGTCACCTCCACGCTCCGGTCCGACCGGGAACGGCCCTTGAGCTCCCTGATCGCCTGGTCCATCTCTTCATCGGAGTAGCAGTAACGGGTGATCTTCCTGTTGCGTACCCGGTAGATGGGGGTCTCCAGAATGTAGACATGGCCCAGCTTGACCAGGGGCTCGAAGTAGTGGAGGAAAAAGGTCAGCAGCAGGTTGCGGATATGCAGGCCATCCACATCGGCATCCGTGGCCAGGATGACCTTGTCGAACCTGAGGTTGGAGATGGATTCCTCGATGTCCAGGGCCCGCATCAGGGAGTACATCTCCTCGTTCTTGTAGAGCAGGTCAAGACGGTGGCCGAGCACGTTCAGCGGTTTGCCCTTGAGCGAGAACACGGCCTGGGTCATGGGATCGCGCGAGGAGACAATGGAACCGGCAGCCGACTGGCCCTCGGTGATAAAGACCATGTTCTCCCGTCCTTCCCGGGACGGCTTCTTGCGGGAGGGATGATACTTGCAGTCCTTGAGCTGCGGGATCTTGAGGGCGATCTTCTTGGCCTTGGCCTTGGCCTCCTTGCGCACCGACTGTAACTCGCGGCGAACCCGCTCGTTACGCTGCACCTTGTCCATGAGGATCTCGGCAGCGTCGGGAAACTTGTAAAGATGGGTGGACACGGCCTCACGCACAACATTAACTATCCATGGCCGAATATCCGTATTTCCGAGCTTATTCTTTGTCTGGGATTCAAAGACGGGCTCCTGGACCTTCACGGCCAGGGTGCCGACAATGCCGTCGCGCACATCCTTGCCCGTGTACTTCTTGCCGGAAAACTCGTTAACGCCCTTGAGGATCCCCTCCCGGAAGGCAGAGAGATGGGTGCCCCCCTCGCTGGTGTAGGTGCCGTTGACAAAGGAAAAGTAGGAGTCGCCATACTCATCGGTATGGGTGAAGGCGAACTCGAGGGTCTTGTCGGAGAGATGGATGGGGTCATACAGGCCGCGGCCGTCCAGTTCCCGGTCAAGAAGATCGAGAAGACCGTTCTGGGAATAGTACCGCTCGCCGTTCATGTACAGGCTGAGGCCCGCATTGAGATAGGCGTATCGCCACAAACGCTGGTCCACGTAGTCCGGATCGAAACGAAAACCGGGAAACAGCTCCCCGTCGGGCAGAAACTCGATCAGGGTGCCGTCCTTCTCATCGGTGCTGCCCTCTTCTTCCCGCTGCAGTTCCCCGTGTTCGAAAAGGGCCCTCTTGAACCGGCCGTCCCGGAAGGCACAGACCGTGAACGAGGCCGACAGGGCATTGACCGCCTTGGTGCCGACACCGTTGAGGCCAACGGAGAACTGGAAGACCTCGGTATTGTACTTGGCGCCGGTATTGATCACCGACACGCACTCCACCACCTTGCCCAGGGGAATGCCGCGGCCATAGTCGCGCACCCGGCAGCGGCCGTCATCGTCGATGGCCACGTCGATGCGCCTGCCGAACCCCATGATGAACTCGTCCACCGCATTGTCGATGACCTCCTTGAGCAGGATATAGATACCGTCATCCGGGTGTGACCCGTTGCCGAGCCGGCCAATGTACATGCCGGGCCGCTTGCGGATGTGCTCAAGCGAACTCAGGGTCTTGATCTTGGATTCGTCGTACTGGTGGGCAGACACGTTGTGCGGCACGGAATTTTGAAGTAAAAGTGTAGGGTAACGCCTCCGGTGCCCTGAATCTGCGCGGGCAGGACCGTGCATCAGGGATGCGGCGCCTGTGAGCGGTTACAATCTCTTCAGTTTACCCACTGACAGACATGAAGTCAAAAAAAGATATGACACCCACCGTGCTCTCCGTGGCCGGCTCCGATCCCACCGGCGGTGCCGGTATCCAGGCCGACATCCGCACCATGGCCGGAATCGGCGTCTATGGCGCGGCGGCAGTGACCTGCATCACGGTCCAGAACAGCCGCGGGGTGCAACAGGTCGTGCCGCTGGCACCCGCCCTGGTGGCCCGGCAGGTGCGGGCCGTGTTCGAAGACCACCACGTCACCCATGTCAAGATCGGCATGGTCGGCACCCCGGCCATCGGCAGGGCCCTGGGCGACATCCTGGCGGAGTTTGCCGGTGAGGTGATCTTTGACCCGGTCCTTGCGGCCACCACGGGCCAACAGCTGACAGACCGCTCCGGCCTCGAGGTGATCCGCCGGTCCCTGCTGGCACAGACAACCGTGCTCACTCCGAACCTGCCGGAACTCGCCCTGCTCGCCGCTGCCGACAAGACCGCCCCCGGCGATCCCCTGGCCATGGCCCGGGACCTGCTGGCCCGCCATCCGCGCCTGCGGGCCGTCCTGGTCAAGGGAGGCCACGGCACCGGCGCCACTCTCACGGACTACCTGGTCCGCCGGCAGTCCCCTCTCCTTACCCGGCACCACCGCCGCATCGACACGCTCAACACCCACGGCACCGGCTGCATCCTCTCCTCGGCCTTTGCCGCCTACCACTGTCTCGGCCACGACGATGACACTGCCTTTACGGCCAGTGTCCGCTACCTGCAGCGTCTGCTGGCCGAAAATGCGTCCCGGACCATCATCCGCCACCCCGGCGGGCACGGTCCCCTCTTCCACGCCCCGACCACGTAAAAGTTCAGCAGCACGCCATCTGCACGCGCTCTTGCCTGGCCGCATAGCGCGGACTATTTACCCGATCACAGGTAACCCCTCACGGGATGGCTAATCATCGGTTTGTCCGACCACAATGGTGTAAGCGCTCTCAGGGACCGCAGATTTGTGCGGTCGTGCCTGGCCGCTATAGCCTACCTATGCGGGCAGGCACGACCGTGCATAGATGCGGTTCTTGTGAGCGCTTACGATCACAGGACCGGACCGCTGATGGCAGGGCAATGGTTCCCCGCCACCGGCTACTCCATTGAATTACCGGAAAACAACGGCAACCGGCCTATTCCATCATATGCACCCGTTCGCAGTCCGGACAGACCCAGGTGGGACCGTTGCTGATCCCCCATTTGTTCTCCTCGAAACACTCGGGACAGATCATGAAACCGCATGTGCACGACCAGCAGAAGGGTTTTTCCTGTTTGCAGCAGTGGCAGACAAACCGTTTTTTCCTGCGGCGGGAGCCGCGCCTGTTCCCTTGACCACTCATGATACCATCCCCTAGCCGGGCAGGAGTTCCTTTTCCAGCCAGGCCAGATATTCCTTGTTGCCCTCAACCACCGGCATGGCCAGGATCTCCGGCACATCGTAGGGATGATGTTCCCGGATCATGATCTGCAGCCCCTCGAACAGGTCCCGGCGCGACTTCATGCAGCAGAGGTATTCGTCCGCCTTCTCCAGCGCTCCCTGCCACCGGTAGCGGGAATGGCAGGTACTGATCTGGACACAGGCGGCAAGGCGGCTGTTCAGGACCTCCTCGGCTATCTTTTCCGCCTGTTCCCTGGTCTCCACCGTGGTGACAACCTGGATATACTCGGTCATAACTCCCCTCTCCTGTCAATATCCCTGCTCCGGGCGCTCCGGGAGAGAGCCCCTCCCCGTCCCTGCAGCGGCGATGATTCGCCCGGCCACATGACAGCATACCACGGACCGCCTGCGATCTCAATCAGGTCCTTCCGGATGCATTACGCGTTTGTCCAAGATGGAAAAATTGATTATCAATAGCACCATTGGAACCACATTGTGTCAGGGGATCTTTAACATCGCCGTCATTATGGCGACAGAAAATGCAAAATATTTGATCAAAGCAGCTACAATCCACAGGGTTTCATGGCTCGGACAAACGCGTAATGCACCCAACAAGCCCATACTGGCACTTGCGGAGATCATTGGGCGAAACCTTTTCTCTCCCAACACTTTTTGACGAGACATGAAAATCCTAATGACTTTTCAGTGTGATAGAGGTACATATGTCACCATATAGCAACACAGAGTACGATGCCTTCTGAAAAATACTTCCTCGACCATAAATAATCAAATCCACGCCAAACGTCGAGGAGGCTATTTTGACGGACAAGAGTAGATTGATTGGTATTTACACTCAGATAACAGTTTCCCAACAGTTTCCCCATGGAATCATTCACAATTACTGGCAAAGCTGAAGAATGGTTAATTTCCAGACAGAAGAATATTTATAAATTTGCCACTGGCCCTGGATGGTTAGATTCGTTTACTGAACAGTGGCGCAAAGTAATGGTTGCCAAAAAAGTTGATGAATTAATCATTGATCTTGGGAATATATCATTTGTTACTCTCTTTGAATGGACAACAGTCGTTGCACTAATCCACAAAATAATATCTGAAAAAAACGTCCCTGTAAAACTCAACTTGTTTCACTCCCAAGATAAAAACTTACTAAAATACAGTAAGTTTTTGGATATAAAAACACGCTGTAAAGTTTCGCTACTGAATGACAATGATTATCAATTATATATTGAGAGCTTACGAATTGATAATATTGGAGGATTTATTCATGCGCTAGGTACATATAATATTTTGAATGATTTCGTTGCAGATTCTTCAAATAGAATGTTTTTTTATGATACCATTAGCTCAGACAGTAACTATTTAAAATCATTTTATGTCAACGAGGACCAGGATACACATACTGTTGTACATGGATTGACAAAAGTTCAAAAAAAACAAGACTGCACTATTTATTTAGATGATGGCCAAATACTTGACTGGCGCAGGGCCATGGGGAAGCGGTTTAACTTTGCCCATGTTTTCCAATCTGAAGAATTGTGGCGGGTGATGTGCCATGAGTTAACGGCAAATATCATTGAACATGCACAGATGCCCGGTTTTTTATCGGCCAGAGTTATTATTCCAGAATCTGTCTCTTTACAGAAGACATTTCGATTCACCATAGGTGATGACTTATGGGCATTCATGAAAAAAGGTTTTGTTGAGCTATGTATTTCCGATGCAGGAACAGGAATAGCCACAACCTTAAATGAATCTTTCAAGAAGCAATGTAAATCATTTCCAGAGTCTCCTAAGGACATAATCGCATTTGCCTTTGATGAATTTGGAACCAGCAAAAGTGGGGATGAGGGTTTTAGGACAGAAAGGCATGCTCTTGGCAGAATTTTACATGTTATATCCAGATATGGTGGCACCATTACCATTAGAACAGACAAGGTTGATCTTATTTACAGATCAACAGGAGGCTCTCCGGACAAGAGGGAAGGTAGTTGTGGTTACGAGCCATCAGAAGTAAAGAATCGTAAACATTATTTGCCGGGGACGCATATTCAGTTATTATTACCTTTGCATCCCGTTGTTGACCGAAAGAAAAGAGTTCGACGCAAATCATTATTATATGTCGCCACTCCAGAATCTTTTATGATACCAAGTCATCATGTCCATAGCCACCTGGTACCATTGCTCGAACAGCTCAACTCCCCTGAAATCGACAGGATCAAAGATATTAGGCAACAAAAAATTGCTTTCCGATTGAACTGTGAAAAATTATGTAAATCATTGCAACAAAAAAGACCTGCCCAGGAACCAATGGTTTTTGATTTTAGCGGGCTTTCGGGATGGACTTCAGCTCATTTTGAAACCCTCCTGTATTATTTACAAAATACCCTGATTAACAGGCCCTATTTACTGGTTGAATTACCCGAAAATCTTGCGCAAGAAGTTCATTCTATGGAAGTCAGCGGGGCAGCTTCGTCGCTCACCCAAATGATTCCCCCAGGCACACAAGCTCCTTCTGAGCGACGATGCATGGAAGCATTTGGAAGGATCCATTCCCCTGTTTTAGGATTTGATACAAAACAGAGGCCATATATCTTTGGTCTGTTAGAGAGAGAGCTTGAACCCGCTTTGTTGGATTTGCTTGACAACCCTTGTTCTATTGCGGAGTTGTTGGATAACTATCAAAACATAAATGAACCAAATCTAAGGGCTATACTTTGTGAGAGCAGCCCATTATTTAGTGCTGATAAAAATGGAATCTGGAATTGTGTCTGGGACGCACAGTCTCGTGTTGCCGAGATAAATAGGGCGATGTCGAGATATTTTGATTCAATAGCTGAGAGAACAAAAGCGTGGCGGGGAAAATCATACACGAAACAATCAATAGAAAAAAAATTTAACTTATCGTGGCAAAATGAATGGCGAATAGATTTTTTAGAGTCTTCGCGTTTCTTGACACATGAGCGGTATGTTGACGAGGCCGCCCAAAGATTAATATATCGTTTACAATATGGACTCACCAACAAATTAAATCGCCCATTGGCAGATGTAAAAGTCTTGGCCAGCATTACCGGCCCGGCAATGCTCTTGGCCACTGCCATGCACAGGTGGTGGCCTTTCGGAGAAGTTCCGCCTATAGTTGTTGATTTTAGTTATTATGCTCTCAAAAAGAAAAAAGACATTCCATTGATTTTATCTGATGGTGGCATTGTCATTGTCCAGGATATATTGGATAGACACAGTGTTTCAGGAAATTTGATAAGAATCCTTCAAGAGAATAAATATAATTTACTCTGTACAATTGGACTTATTCATTTACAGAAAAATATAACAAAAACAACCATAACACCTTTTGATAAAGGATGGAATGAAACCCCAAATCCATTTCACGCATTGATAGATGTCCCTAGCCCGAAAAAGTGCTCTCCTCCTCCTGTCTTCGATAGGGACAAAGGACATTATTGGATAGAACCTCGTTCATTGCATCCTGTTTCTTACAATGCCCTACGCCGAACATCTTTAGATAGACCTAGGTTAGCACGACGAAAAACTGTTTTGCAACAGCTTGATGAGGTATGCGCCATAATGTCAGGACATTTTGTTGTTGGAGAGCGTCATTATCCAGTGGCAATTGATGTTCGCAAAGCTCTTTTAAGTAGCATTGGTGATGAAATCTCCTTATGGCTGGCTGATGTCTGCGCAGGTAATTTAGAATCAAAGAAGGATAGAAAACACTGGGAAAGGGAAGAAAATAAAAAATTCAAAGGGGAGGTTACTGTTGTACTCATGCCTTTGCACAGTCAAATTCATTATTTATGGACAAAAATATCTAATATTCTGGCGCAAAGAGGTCGCAGGCAACCAATGATTTTGCTTGATGCTTCTCTGTTTACAGGCAGAGCTCCTTCTTATTGGGTTCCCAGACAGTTTGAGTTTCAACTGGAAAAGGCACTGATCAGTGCAAAAGATGCTATATTTAATGATAATGATGCTATGTTTAAACCTGTGCGTATTTTAATTATTGACGATGCTGTTACCACTGCAAAAACAGCAAAAACAATATTGAATTCTATTCAATCATGTTACCGACATATTTTAACAAAGTTCAATAAGAAAATTTGTAACCACCAAATTAATGATAATTATACAAAAGATATAAAATATATAAAAGAAAAACTATCTTGCAGGGAATACCATCCAATACAATGGATTCGATATTTTACTTTGTTGGACCAAATGGATATATCAGACCATTTATTATGGCAGAATTTACATTCTACAGGTGATCCGCCTGTACCTTTTATTCTTGAGTCATTTGCACCTTTTATGGGAGTGCCGGTTTTCCGGGAAAAAGATTGCCCAATTTGTCGGGATCGAAGGAGATTGGAAAGGTTAAAAGAATTCGCAGAAAAATATGCAAGTCAACCAAAAGTATGGATTGAAAAAGAGTTAGAGGAGACAATACCAGTAGCAATAGATGGCAACTTGCACAGAGAGCAGCGTGAAAAACTGGAAAAAGGAATACAAATTTTTCCATATAGGCCTGCTGGTGAATACTATCCACGGCATGCTGATACTGCCACTTGGCGATTCTACGAATTGATGTATTCATCATATCCTATTAATGATATTTTGTTTGGACTAGAAAATGCGTTTCCAAGTCCTTCTGATTCGACAAGCAAGATTTTTGAGTATGAAAAATATCGATGGAGTGTTTTGGGATGGTGTTTGCGTAACTGGGAGAAGGTTAAGGTATTTACTTCGGGGAGAGAGTTTGTAGATGCCGCAAAGAGAGAGATCGACAATAACACCCCTCTTGTTGAAAAAATTATCGATTTATGTTCCTGCAATTACGAAGATGAATGCCTTAAAGAGATTGTCACCTATTGCATAAAAGTATTAACTGATCTTGAATATGAAGGACATCATTCTCTATTATCTGATAACGATGATGACGTCAGGGTTGAAAAAATAGATCGAATCAAGACAGGGTTATACTTGTTTTTTATGAATATAATGCAGCGTCAGCAGATTGCAGACATTAGTGGTAATTATTTACAAGTACTGGAAGAAGGAATTGAGAAGCTAGAAAGAGATGCCGGTTCAATTTGCCATATATTTCATTTGTATAGTTTGGTTACCCAGCCGGTAGAGAAACTAAGTATTGGAGATATTATAGGTGAGATTGCCCAAACTCTTTTTAGAGGTAGAGATCAAGATGGATATCCAACTAGGCACAACTTTTTACCAAAACTTCTCTCTGAGATTTTGGCAGACCCTACAAAAGAATATTGCATGTTGCTGGACAGGGAAGTACGCAAATTTCTATCGCAAGTTGTACAGTTGTCTCGGGAATTTTTGTTATATGATCCAACCGGTGTAGATAATATTGGAGATTATTGCAAAAAAATCATTAAATCATTAACGGTGCTTGATAATTGTAACTATTTGAATGCCGAAGAAATGTCTTCATTAAAAGAATATTGTCGTGATTTATCCTATTGTATCGAGATACGATATAACGGTGATTTCGCTAAACAGTTTTGTTCTATGTTTTATCCATCTCTAACAAAGATTAAAAAAATTCTTGATAAGAGCGCAGGGGAAATTGAAAATTTTATTGGTGAATTAAAATTTAACAAATATAATTGCAATATCATTAGAAATGATGGAATAACAAGCGATAAGATAATTGCTCCGGTAGACGACCTTGTGAGGTGGATACGTAACTATTCCATTAAGCCGATCAGAGATATATACGATAGATATGAAGAGAATATTTCAAAAATAAAAATTAATGTTGAGATTAATATTATTGTAAAGAGAGATTTGACACTTTTTGAAATATTATCCAACTATGATAAATACGATAGATGCTGCAACGACATTGAAAAAAATTTTAATTGGGTTAATTCAAAAAATAAATTAGAAAGATTCGGAATAAAAATATATGATGTCAGATCTATAAATCAAAATGATGATTTCACATGTCGGCTACGCGCCGCTGTGCCACAAGGCTATCAAAATAGGTAATCGATGAAATGAAGTTGCAGATATTATACGTGGAAGATAAGCCCAGAGACGTTCGACATCTGATAAGTTTTGCCGATAAACTCAAAAATCAAGAAAAGCCTTTTCTTGATGTAGTCCCTTGTAAAATAGACATAGCTTGGGTACCTACGCTATCGGAGTTTGAGAGCTTGGAGCTACATAAATACGATATTATTTTAGCAGACATTTTTATACCCTATCAGAAAAATAATGGCACTGATAATTATTTAGAACACATTTTGAATCATGTCGAAAGATGGTCACAAGAGAATAATGCTGGACGGCTTCTCCCTGTAATTGCCTATTCAGGAAGGGATTCCCAAGGCAAAGTGATTGGTTCAAGTAACAGGGATCGTCTTTATGATATTTGGGACAAAAATGCTAATTCACCAGAATATGTCGTTTGGAGGCTGTTCAAACTAGCTCAGGAACTCTATAAAAATAGACCTGATACATATCTACAGCGATTAATTCGTGAAATTGAGCCTTGTTGGGACATAGCTTGGCATGATTCAGTGCAGGAAATGGCAATTGAATACCATTCTGGTCTTACCGAAGCAGACCAAATTATCAAAGCTGGAGTGAAAATTAAAGATATAGCCGAAAAAATAGATTTAGATTTTTGGAGGCAGAGTAAGAAATTTTGGGATGTTATGGAACGTTGGGAGCCTCTGAGCCGAGCTATTACTCCAAATGTTCGCGGACATGCCAGACATGTTATAAATGTTTTTTGGATTGGCTATTATATCTTACAACATAAGAGTATGCGCCCAGTTGTCGAAAAATGGATGGACAAGATTTACGCAAGAAATAATACGGTTCGATCAGGGAATAATGACGATGCGGGAGAGTTGCTAAAAATTTGGTTTGTAGCCAGTATTTTCCATGATATTGCGGGTTGTGTAGAAAAATCGAGGAAGATATATGATTTTCAGGCGACACAAGTCCTTGATCTTTTTTCTGATTTCTTCAGTTCCATTCCTTCGGCAGAAGACATAGAGCTCAACGATGAAATTCTCAAGGAGCAAATGATAGAATTTTGCACACGATACGATGATTCTCTTCAGCAGACTATCAAAGAATATTTTAAAAATTTATTAAAAGCTGAATATAATATTGATCATGGTCTGTCTGCTGCTTTGTTACTGGTCAACTTGGGGAAAAACAAAGAATATTTTTCTATTTTGAATGAAGCTGCAAGAGCAATAGCGTTACATAATATAATTGGAAATAACAGAATAGATTTGACAGGTAAGATATCATGGGGGAAGGAGCCGATTGCCTGCCTTTTGGTTCTTTGTGACCAACTGCAAACGTGGGATAGAGAACGTGGCGATGGAGGTATTAAGAAATTTAACAATATAGAATCTGCAGAACTTGTTGATTTATCAGTGGAAAGTTCGTCAGAAAAGGTCACGGTTAATTTAAGAGTAAATTATATTGCCCCTTACCACGTTCAACATGCGGGCGTAGGACTACAAAATGAAGTCAAAGATAACTTAAAAAATATTTTACGTGATTACCCATACTCTGCATTGGAAAGATTAAAAAAACCTTGGCCGTTTCAGCTTGTCTTCACCCCATATATGGACATGCGTGAGATAAATTTACAGCATACTTTTGGGACATAATGTTCTCATATTCTCGTAGTTGTCAGGTCCCAAGAGATTATAGACTGATTTCGTAAACAGGTCCGGTTCTTGCCGCTGCCATTTTTTCAGCGCTTGTATCGGGGTGATATGTCCCAGGTTTTTCTGGGGAATATGATGGTTATATATACGACAGTAGTCTGTCAAGGTTTCCTTCAGGTGATCCGAGGAATGAAACTTGGTCTGCGTGACCACCTCTTTGATTCTGGCATTGAAGCGTTCAACCATGCCGTTGGACTGGGGATGCCGTGGCCTGATGAGACGATGGTCAATCCGGAATTGCTGACATTTCAGATCAAAAGGATGGTTGCCCGTTGGTTTCCGTTCGCCGGTGGCACAAAATCTGTCTGTGAACTCCTTGCCGTTATCGGTGAGGATGATGTTGATCCTGAAGGGAGCCTTTCGGATCAGGTTGGCAAGAACCTTAATCCGTGACGAACGATTAATAAAAATT